>Ga0222699_1000609_pt1 | contig 11909 bp, 5 predicted proteins | sample AntAcemetage1452_FD_179824 | JGI IMG/M metagenome (GOLD analysis project Ga0222699, IMG submission 179824) | Saline water microbial communities from Ace Lake, Antarctica - #1452 | ecosystem: Environmental > Aquatic > Non-marine Saline and Alkaline > Saline | place: Antarctica: Ace Lake...
TTGTGGTAAAAAAATATTATAGCATGCCTTATTTTATTTTTATCTCAAATTCTGCCTTTATATTTTAATCTTAAGATCTTTTCCCCACTGTCACTTAAGCACTTTATATTTTTGGACAGGCTCTAATCTATGGTTATTTTTAATAATTAATTTACATCACAAACATCATTTCAGTGTAGCTGGGCAAAGGCCATGTATTTCTGTCCATCCGGGAATCAAGAGCGTCTACAGCTGTTCTGAGTTTATTCTGAACTGCAATTATCCGGCCCGGCTTATTAGTTTTAATGACCTTTTCAAGTTCTGTAATGGTCTTTAATACAGTCTCGATCTCTTTTGATATTTCAGATAGCAGTTTCTTGCTTTCAATCTGGTTGACCTTTTTCAGGACAGATTTTGTTATACTGATCGAGTCTGCCAACTCTGCTTGATAACGGATTACTGCCGGGATAACCAGATTTTTTGCGATCTTTTTGGCGCAGATCGCTTCAATGACGATTTCTGCCTCATATTTTTTCAGGTAAGTATTATAGCGCGAACTGAGCTCTCTGGCCGATAGAATCCCGTATTTTTCAAACAGCTGAGCAGTTGTTTTGGTTTTATAGGCCTTTAGTGCTTCGGGGGTGGTAACCAGGTTCGGCAGTCCGCGCTTTTTGGCTTCCTTTTTCCAGCCATCGGTATAGTTGTCACCGTTAAACAGAATCCGTTTGTGTTTCTTCACAATATTCTGCAGTATGACCTGAAGAACATCATTGAACTTTTTACCTTTTTTCACATCGTTCTCGATCTTTGTACAAATCTCATCAAGAGCTTCAGTAACAATTGTGTTTATGACTGTATTTGCCTGTGAACAGTTATGGCTTGATCCAACTGCTCTGAATTCAAATTTGTTGCCGGTAAAAGCAAAGGGAGATGTCCGGTTGCGGTCAGTTGCATCTCTGGGAAGCTTGGGTAATGAATCTATGCCGATCTCAATTAATCCGCCTTTCTTTGATGAAGTCGCCGCACCCTTTGCCATCTGCTGGATCACATCATAAAGCTGTTCGCCCAGAAAAATTGAGATGATGGCAGGCGGTGCTTCATTTGCGCCCAGCCGGTGGTCATTACCTGCTGAGGCAACTGTGGCACGAAGCAGGGCAGCATGCTTGTCAATGGCCATGATCAGTGCACAGATCATGGTTAAAAATTTAGCATTTTCATGCGGGTTGTCTCCGGGTGTGAGCCAGTTTTTATCATCAGGGCCAACTACAGACCAGTTGTTATGCTTTCCGGATCCATTTACACCTGCATAAGGTTTTTCATGAAGAAGACAGGCAAAGCCGTGATCTTCTGCAGTGTTCCTGAGGATTTCCATGGTCAGCATGTTGTGATCGATTCCAAGATTCAGCTCTTCAAAGACCGGAGCGATCTCAAACTGTGCCGGGCAGACCTCATTATGCCGGGTCTTGGCTGGTATTCCCAGTTTCCAAAGTCTGCGGTCCAAGTCTTCCATAAAGGCCATAACCCTGGGTTTGATAGCACCAAAATAATGATCATCCATCTGCTGATGCTTTGACGGCTGAGTGCCGAACAGTGTTCTGCCGGTCTGAAGCAGGTCTCTTCGGGAGTCATAGAACTCTTTGTCGACTAGAAAATACTCCTGTTCCGCACCCATGGTGGGGTATGCGCGTTTTCCCTTTGTTTTTATACCAAAATGTTTCGCCAGCCTGCTGATCTGAACTGAAAGAACATCCATTGATTTTAACAGAGGTGTCTTTTCATCCAGAGACTCACCGTTATAGGCACAGAATACTGTGGGAATACAGAGCGTAGCGCTTTGTTCACCCTCTTTTATAAATGCCGGACTGGTGGGGTCCCAGGCGGTATAGCCTCTGGCCTCAAAGGTGGCTCTCAGTCCACCGGAAGGAAAACTGGAAGCATCGGGTTCCCCCTGGATCAGTTCTTTCCCTGAAAAGACCATCATGCATTCGCCTTCACGATCCGGTTCAATAAATGAGTCATGCTTTTCAGCAGTTGCACCGGTCAACGGCTGAAACCAGTGGGTAAAATGGGTCGCGCCTTTTGAGAGGGCCCAGGTTTTCATGGCATCCGCGACTTCGTCAGCAATTACAGGATCAATTGACGTACGGTTCATGATGGTTTCCATGAGAGCTTTATATGCCTTCTTGGAAAGATAGTTACGCATGGTCTTAATGGTGAAGACATTTTCTGCATACGCTTTTGTAAGGGCGTTTGTTTCCATAATTTAATCCTCAATGTTGAATTGTTAACTCTAATATATAATACCTGGTCTGCTTGTCAAATTCATTGTTTGGTTAAATAGTTGTGGGCATTTTCAGCTGCTTTTCGTCCCTGATAAATAGCCCTGACCACCAGTGAGGGCCCGGTTACTGCATCACCGGCAGCAAAAACACCCGGTTCTGTGGTCATAAAGTTCTGATCGATTTTAAAAGTTTTTTTATCGGTCATTGCTAGATTCAGATCCTTGAAAAGTTTGTTCTCTTTGATGCCTGTAAAACCCATGGCAAGCAGTACCATGTCCACATTAATATTGAATTCGGAGGTTTTCTTTTCGGAAAGTTCCATTTTGCCATTTTTTCTTTTCAACTCAACCATGATGCAGTCCGCTCTTGTTACTTTATTGTCTTTGCCGGCAAATGATTTTGTCATAACAGACCATTTGCGTTCACAGCCTTCCTCATGTGAACTTGAGGTCCGGAGTATGTTGGGCCATTCCGGCCACTGGGGATTCCAGGGTTCATTCCATTCAAGCGGTTTCGGCATTATCTCAAACTGGTAAACTTTTTTAGCTCCCTGACGGTTTGCCGTACCGACACAGTCTGAGCCGGTGTCTCCTCCGCCGATGACAAGTACCTTTTTGTTTCGTGCGGTTAGAATTGTATCCAACGGTGTGTCCGCAGATAAATACATGTTTGCATTTGAAAGATAGTCCATTGCAGGATGGATACCGTTTAATTCTCTTCCGGGGACATTTAGATCCCGTGGCGCTTCGGAACCGCATGAGATCACTATTGCAGCAAAGTATTTTTTGAGGTAATGCGCGGAGACATCAATGCCAACGTTTACCTCAGTTTCAAATATCACACTTTCCTGTTCCATTTGTTTAATCCGACGATCGATAACCCATTTTCCAAGTTTAAAGTTCGGGATGCCGTATCTCAGTATTCCACCGGGTTTTTTGTCTTTTTCCAGAACCACAACAGTATGTCCAAGGCGTGCCAGCTGCTGGGCAGCAGCCAGTCCTGCGGGGCCGGATCCAATAACAGCAACACGTTTACCTGTTTTCGTAACTGAAATTTTTGGTGTTATTGCACCGCGTGAAAATGCCATTTCTGTTATAGTCAGTTCATTGTTACGGATGGTGACCGGGCTGTCATTTATTGCAAGCGTGCAGGCTGTTTCGCATGGCGCCGGGCATATCCTGCCGGTGATTTCCGGAAAATTATTTGTTAACTCCAGCCGTTTTAGCGCATCAGACCATTGTTCCTTATAAATATAATCATTCCATTCCGGGATCAGGTTATTCAACGGGCAGCCCATCAGATGGCAGAACGGAATACCGCAGTCCATGCAGCGAGAAGCCTGGGTGCATATTTCTTTTTCAGACAGCTTTTCACAAACATCGTTAAAATCGTTTAATCTTTCGTGAACAGGCCTGTATGAGGGGGTTACCCGGCTGTGCTCAAGAAAACCTTTTAATTTACCCATTTTAATATATCTCCTCAGTCACGGTTACCAGCTCGGTTTCCTTAGATTCGAAGTTCTTCATGCGTTCCAGTGCTTTTTTATAGTCAATCGGCAGAACCTTAACAAACTGCGGCAGCATTTCCTCCCAGTCGTGAAGTATCTCTGCAGCATAAGTGCTGCCGGTTAGTTTTACATGTCTGCTTATCATGTCATATAAGAACTTTGATTCCTTTTCATCTGTTAGCGGTGTAAGTTCTACCATTTCAAGGTTGCAGCGTGTGTCAAAGAGCTGATCTGAATCAAGCACATAAGCAATTCCGCCGCTCATGCCGGCTGCAAAGTTCACTCCGGTATTACCGAGTATAACGACCCGTCCCCCGGTCATGTATTCACATGCATGGTCTCCGACACCTTCAACAACAGCATTGGCTCCGCTATTCCTCACGCAAAAGCGTTCTCCGGCTTTTCCCCGGATGAACATTTCTCCGCGGGTCGCGCCAAACAGGTTCACATTTCCGGTGATAATATTATTTTGCGGTCTAAACGTTGCTTTTTTAGGAGGCGTCAGGATGATGCGGCCGCCGGAAAGTCCTTTACCCACATAATCGTTTGCGTCTCCCTCAAGCTGAAAGGTTACACCGCTCGCAAGAAAAGCACCGAAGCTCTGGCCGGCAGAACCCTTAAAAGAACAGGTGATGGTATTATCCGGAAGCCCTTTTGAACCGAACCGTTTTGAAACTTCATAGCTGAGCATTGTGCCCACGGTTCTGTTGCGGTTTCTTATGGGCATGTTAATTTCAACTTTTTTCTTTTTTTCAAGAGCAGGCATCGCCTGTTTTATTATCTCAAAATCAAGTGTGTTTGAGAAGTCATGCTGCGGTTTTGAAGTTGCATGCAGGCTGGTCTCCTCTTTAAGTTCGGGCTGATAAAGAATGTTAGAGAAATCAAGACCTTTTGCTTTATAATGTGCAAGCGCTTTGTCTGTTTCTATTTTATGGCTCTGTCCCACCATCTCATTAAATGTTTTAAAGCCCAGTTTAGCCATTATCTCCCGGACATCGCGTGCGATAAAATTCATGAAGTTAATCAGATGTTCCGGTTTTCCCTTGAAGCGTTTTCTCAGCTCAGGATCCTGGGTCGCGACGCCGACGGGACAGGCATCAAGATGACATTTTCTCATCATGACACATCCCAGTGAAACCAGGGACATGGTCCCGAATCCGAATTCCTCGGCCCCCAGAAGTGCGCCGATCACCACATCGCGTCCGGTTTTGATCTGGCCGTCGACCTGAATCCGAATATTGCTCCTTAGTTTATTTAAAAGCAGGGTCTGCTGGGTTTCCGCAAGTCCTATTTCCCAGGGGATGCCGGCATATTTAACCGAAGACAGGGGGGAAGCTCCGGTTCCGCCGTCATGGCCGCTTATCAGAACCATTTCTGCTTTTCCTTTTGCAACACCTGCGGCAACTGTTCCAACGCCTACTTCTGAGACCAGTTTTACAGATATTCTTGCTTCCGGGTTAGCGTTTTTAAGGTCAAAGATAAGCTGTGCCAGGTCTTCTATCGAGTAGATATCATGGTGCGGCGGCGGAGAAATGAGCATGACACCCGGGGTGGAATATCTGACGCTTGCGATGAGTTCGCTTACCTTATGACCCGGGAGTTGCCCCCCTTCACCCGGTTTTGCGCCTTGCGCCATTTTGATCTGCAGTTCTTCTGCATTTGCCAGATAATTACTGGAGACGCCAAATCTGCCGGAGGCGATCTGTTTTACTTTGCTGATTTCCCAGTCACCGTTTGCAAGTTTTTTAAAACGGTTTTCATCTTCGCCGCCTTCGCCTGAATTGCTCTGGGCGCCTATGCGGTTCATGGCAATTGCCATTGTGCGGTGGGCCTCCGGGCTTATTGAACCGTAAGACATGGCTGAGGATACAAAACGTTTTACGATTGATTCGACAGGTTCAACCTTATCTATTGGAATCGGTTCTGAATCTTTAAAGTGAAAGAGTCCTCTTAAGGTGCAAAGGTTTTGGGACTGATGATTGATTAAATCTGTGTATTGTTTGTAAAGAGCATAATTGTTCTCGCGTACGGCTCTGTGAAGGATGACAATTGATTCACCGGTTAAAAGATGATTTTGAGAAGATTTTCGCATGTGATAACTGCCTCCGGAATCCAGGATCTTCTTATCAATGGATGTCTCACCGTATGCAAGTTTATGACGCATCAATGTTTCTTTTTCGATTTCATCAATGCCGATACCTTCTATCCGGGTGGGTGTTCCGGCAAAATATTTATCTATAATGCTGCTGCTCAGGCCGACGGATTCGAAAAGCTGCGCCCCTTTATAGCTCCGTATGGTAGAAATGCCCATTTTAGACATGATTTTCAGTAAAGCTTTTTTAATCGCGATAATATAATTTTCAATTGCAGTTTCAAGTGTAAGTTCCGGAAGTTTACCCTTTTTTTTCTGATCTGCAAGGGTGGTAAATACCAGGTATGGATTTACAGCACTCGCGCCGTAGCCGATCAGGGTTGCAAAGTGCATGACATCACGTGCTTCGCCGGTTTCAACCACAATTCCCGCAAGGTGTCTTTTTCCCGCGCGGATCAGATGGTGGTGAACAGCACTGGTCGCAAGAAGAGCCGGAATCGGGGCATAGTTTTCATTCACGCCCCGGTCAGTCAGTATGATGAGAGACGATCCGTTATCGATCTGTTTTTCAGAAAGATCACAGAGGTCGTCCAGTGCCTCTTTAAGTTCTGTTTTATGTGCTTTAAACAGAATCGGTACTTCTGATACGGCGAATCCCTCTATCTCACATTTTCGTAACTTGTCAAGGTCATCGTTTGTCAGTATGGGATGTGTCAGTTTAATCTGATGACAGTGCAGGGGCGTTTCATCCAGAAGGTTTCGTTCCCGTCCGATAAAGCTCATCAGAGACATGACCAGATTTTCACGGTACGGATCAATGGGCGGATTTGTGACCTGGGCAAAAAGTTGTTTGAAATACCGGTAAAGGAGCTGGGGCCTTTCTGAAAGAACCGCAAGGGCTTCATCGTCTCCCATTGAACTGATGGGCTCCTGTGCATTCACAGCCATGGCAAGGATGATCTTTTCCACGCCTTCAAGTGTGTAGCCGAAGGATTTTTGAATGATGGTGAGCAAAGATCCTGTATCAGACAGATTCTCGGTTGCCGGTATCTGGAAGAGTCCCTTCAGCTCGATCCTGTTATGGTTAAGCCAGTGGCGATATGGTTTTCGTCTGGATACAGAAGATTTTATTTCATTGTCTCTGAGGATCCGTTTTTTAAGGGTATCGATCATTATCATTTTACCGGGCGCAAGCCGGCCTTTTTTTAGAACGTCTTCGGGCTTAATGTCGAGCACCCCAACTTCTGATCCCATGACGACTTTGCCGTGTCTGGTAATGATATAGCGTGCCGGTCTGAGACCGTTTCGGTCCAGAAGTGCTCCGACGCGGAAACCGTCAGTAAAAATCATTGCTGCGGGTCCGTCCCAGGGCTCCATCATGGATGCGTGATATTCGTAAAATGCTTTTTTATCCACACTGATATGATAAGAAGGTCCGAAGGCTTCAGGTATCATCATAATCGTTGAATGCTCGAGTGAACGTCCGCTGGATACCAGCAGTTCATAGGCATTATCAAAACTTCCTGAATCACTGTTGCCCGGTTCTATGATCGGGAAAAGCTTTTTGATATCGTTCCCGTATAAGGGAGATTCAAGGGTGGTTTCCCGCGCGCACATTTTATTGATGTTCCCGCGCAGGGTGTTTATTTCTCCATTATGTGCAATATGACGAAACGGCTGTGCAAGCGGCCATGAAGGAAAGGTGTTGGTACTGTATCGCTGATGCACCACCGCGACAGCGCTTTTAAAATCAGGATCCGCAAAATCTTCATAAAATTCCTCAAGCATTGGCGCATCAAACATGCCTTTATATGTTATGGTGCTGCAGGAGAGGGAAGGGATGTAGAAGTCCTGCATGGAAAAGCCGTTCGTTGCGGCCTCTTTTTCAATACATTTTCTAATAATATATAGTCTGCGCTGTAGTTCCTCCTTTTTTAGTCCTTTTACCGTAATAAAGATCTGATTCATAAACGGCATGGATTCAAGTGCCATTTCGCCCAGACAACCCGGCTGTACAGGGACATTACGCCATGCGAGTAATTCAGCGCCCTCCTTTTTTATGTTTTTTTCAACGATTGAAACGATTTTATCTCTGGCGGTTTTCTCCTGCGGCATAAAAAGAAATCCGACGCCGTAATTTTGAAAATCAGGAAGTTTAAAGCCAAGGTCTTTGCTTATCTTTTTTAAAAAAACATGGGGGATCTGGATGAGCATTCCGGCGCCGTCACCGGTTTTCTGGTCTCCGCCCACGGCTCCCCGGTGCACCAGGTTCTTTAAAATATTTAAGCCGTCTTCAACAATCGTATGCGTCGGAGTGCCGTTAATGTTTGCTACAAAACCTACACCGCAGCTGTCGTGTTCAAATTGAGGCTCATATAAGCCCTGTTTTTTTACAATTTTCATTTTATTATTTTCTATTATAGTTTTCATGTTTTTAAATTAAAATATTGCTGATAAAATGTTATTTTGTTGACTGATTATAAGTAGCATATATTTTAAGCAGCTTCTATAGTCTATTGAAATATTTTATTACAATAAAAGTGCCAAATTTGGATATTAGTCATTATTATTTGTAACTTATTGAAATAACTGTGTTAAAAAAATTTGCTGCTAGATTTATTTTTAAATAAGAAGATTTAATGCTGGAATAAAGATTACAAAAATGTTACATACATCCTTAAATACTTACAATAATGTAATCAATAGTCTTGATAAATACGAGAGTGTTATGATTGAAAATGCAGAAAACTCAAATAGTCAGGGGCAAAGGGCAAAGGATCAGATTGATATTCTATATAAAATATCTCAGGCGATTCTCCAACAGAATAATCTGTCAACGCTGCTTGAGGATGTTCTTGCGATACTTGATACTGAAATGGGGATGTCCCGCGGTATCTTGACGATGCGAACCCCTGAAACAGATATTTTTGTAATAGAGGCGTCAAAAGGTCTTACTGACGAAGAGAAAAAACGGGGACAGTATGGTTTTGGTGAAGGAATAATCGGCAGGGTTGCCCAGACAAAAAAACCTGAATTTGTCCAGGATATAAGTTTAGACCCTGATTTTTTAAATAAGACCCGGGCCAGAAGTGAAGAGGATCCAATTGCCTTTCTTTGTGTACCGGTTATTCACCTGAAGGAAGTGATCGGAACCATAAGTATTGACCAAAAAACAACGGATACTGAGACTCTGGAAAACGATCTTAATTTTTTAAAACTGGTGGCAGATCTTCTTGCCGGTGCTGTTGCAAATATCAGGGAGCAGATGGAAGAACATGACAGTCTTATGGCTGAGAACAAACTTCTTCGTCAGCAGCTGGGTGAGATGTATCAGCCGTATAATATTGTGGGTAAGTGCAGTGCAATGCAGCAGGTCTATATGCTGATCGCACAGGTGGCAGACAGCCTGGCAACCGTACTGATACGCGGTGAGTCAGGAACCGGTAAGGAACTGGTGGCCCATGCTATCCATTACTCAAGTGATAGGAAAAACAACCCTTTTATTGAGGTTAACTGTGCGGCACTTCCTGAGAACCTTATTGAGAGTGAGCTTTTCGGCCACGAAAGGGGGGCTTTTACCGGTGCTTTTCAGCAGCGAAAGGGCCGCTTTGAACGGGCGAATGGCGGAACGATCTTTTTGGATGAGATCGGTGATATATCTCCGGCTGTTCAGGTCAGACTTTTAAGGGTTCTTCAGGAAAAGAGGTTTGAAAGGGTTGGCGGAACAGAAAGTATAACTGTAAATATTCGTGTTATTGCGGCCACCGGGCAGGACCTTGAAAAACAGATCGAAGAAGGAAAGTTCAGGGAAGATCTGTTTTACCGACTTAATGTTTTTCCCATCCATATTCCCAGGCTCCGTGAGAGACGTTCGGACATCATACTTCTTGCGGATCATTTTCTCCAAAAGTTTAATAAGATCTACGAAAAAAATATAAAGCGTATTTCAACCTCTGCCATTAATATGATGATGTCCTATCACTGGCCGGGAAATGTGCGTGAACTGGAGAACTGTATTGAACGGGCGGTTCTGACCAGCACGGATGATGTAATGCACGGTTATGTTCTTCCCCTGTCACTTCAGTCATCGGATGAAACCAATACTGCGATCATTCCAGCGGACGGGGCAAATCTTGAGATGATGGTTAAATCCTATGAAAAGGAGCTGGTCGTTGATGCCTTAAAGAAATACCGGGGAAATGTTGCCGCCGTTGCCCGTCATCTCCAGACCACACAGCGGATACTCCATTACAAAATTAAAAATCTGGGGATCGAGATCAAAAAGTACAGGTAGAATTATTATAAATTTACTGTCCTGATTAACTGTTTGTTCTTATTAAAGTTATAATGTAAATATCTTTAAATTTCGGGTTCGTTTAGCGAAAGGGTCATTTCCTCTGTTTATAAAGGTATACGTCTCAGTTTAGTTATAAATTCTGTTTTTTATCAATTTTTAATGCTGAGAATATGATGTTTGTATTTTTTTCAACTAACCCTCTTTTTCTCCCTTTTCTTTTTTTATGATTTTATATTCTTCAGGGTAATGTTTCTCCATACAGGATGGACAGATGGAATGACTGAGCTGTGCATCGGTATGTTCAGTTATATATGCCTCGACCTTATTCCAGTATCCTTTATCGTCTCTTATCTGATTGCAGAATGAACATATGGGCACAATGTCCCGCAGGGTGTCGACCTTTTTCTGGTAAGTGCTTATCGATAAATTTACAAGGAGCAGGACCACAATTGTTATGATGAGGCAAATGCCCAGGTTGATGAGAAGCGTTTTGTAAATCTGTTTCAGGGTTTCCTGCTCTGATTGTTCAACGATCAGGTACCATTCAAATTCTTCAATATATCGAATATTTGTGTGTATCACCTGGCCGTTTTTTTTATAGGAAAATGTATGCTGCGCGGCTGAGCTGAGCATATCTTTAAGCAGGGGATAATATTCAAGAGCGGAAATGTTTTTGATCTTATTATCAAAGCCTGATCCGGTTAGTTTTATTTCTCCGTTCTTATCAATAAAATAAATGGTCCGGTTATATTTTGTCTGATAAAGTTCTATCAATTTTTTGACGGAGCTTACCGCCAGTCCGACACCTGTTGTGCCAATATAGTTTTTTTCATAATCAAAGACACGGTAATTTATAAAAACAGTCATTGCGTCTTTATTTGCCTGGTCGGGGTCAAGGTTTATTTCATAATCTTCTTTCATTTCTCTAATTCTGAAATACCAGGCATCCCTTTCATTGTCCGGAGAGACCTTTTTGAGTATTCCCTCTGCCTGATAATAAATGCCGGTCTTGTCGGAGACAAAAAAACTTGTGAAGGTCTTGTATCTTAGCTTGATTTCCTTAAGGTATTTGATTATCTGCTGTTCTCCCGCTTCACCATTGATCACCCAGTCGCGAAGAAAGGTGTCTGCTGCCATCATCGAAGAGATGAATACCGGACGCAGCAGATCCTGCTGTATCTCAGAATAAATATTGTCACTGGTCAGGGGAAGTTCATTAACGGATATTTCAGAGCGGAGTGATGCCCGGGAAACAAAATAACTGGCAAGACTGGTAATCAAAAATCCCGAGACAATCAGGGCCGTGACGGCAGAGACGAGTTGAATTTTTTGTTTATTCCAGATCATAGGTTTTTTCTTAATTCAATATATCCATGACAATGGATACAAATTTCTTTAAACATATGTGTAATAAATATATAACTTATTTTTTGGCTTCGTCAACAAAATCTGTGGGTAACTTTTTAGTATTTATTATAGAATGAAAAGTTAAAACAGTTGGTTATCAATATAAATACGCCGACTTTTCTTAGCGTTAATTTTTATTGAAGAACCTTATTTAAAAGATAAACATCCAACATCGAACGTCCAACGTCGAATAAAAACCAACCCCATAGAGATCAAAGGGTTGTTTTTTCTTCTTTTCAGCTGTTTTAATGCTTGTCACGAAAATCTTAATTAATTCTTAGGTTTCCAGCAAAAGTTTATTAAGCTGTTCCGCATTTTTAAGCAAAGAAACCTTTTCAATTAACC
>Ga0222699_1000613_pt1 | contig 11885 bp, 10 predicted proteins | sample AntAcemetage1452_FD_179824 | JGI IMG/M metagenome (GOLD analysis project Ga0222699, IMG submission 179824) | Saline water microbial communities from Ace Lake, Antarctica - #1452 | ecosystem: Environmental > Aquatic > Non-marine Saline and Alkaline > Saline | place: Antarctica: Ace Lake...
TGGAAACCTAAGAATTAATTAAGATTTTCGTGACAAGCATTAAAACAGCTGAAAAGAAGAAAAAACAACCATTTGATCTCTATGGGGTTGGTTTTTATTCGACGTTGGACGTTCGATGTTGGATGTTTATCTTTTAAATAAGGTTCTTCAATAAAAATTACGCTAAGAAAAGTCGGCGTATTTATATTGATAACCAACTGTTTTAAGTTTGCATTCTATAATAAATACTAAAAAGTTACCCACAGATTTTGTTGACGAAGCAAAATTTAAGTATCTGTTCCCCTTCAAGCTTGGCTTCTTCTATTATATGAAGTCCTGTTTTTACAAAATGTGTTTCCCTGTTAAATTCTTTTGCCGCCTGTATGATGTTTTGAATTAAGCTTTTTGCAGTTTCAGTGCAGGTATTCAGGGTCTGGAAGGTGGCGTTCACTTCCGTGTTTTCACATTGATTATCCTGGCGCCTTTCTGCTTTAGAAAGGCAAGAATGTTGTCAATGGCATCCGGAGGAATTATTTCAAAGGCGACCCGGTCTATTCTGAGAGAGAAAAGACAAATATTGTGTAGCGCTCATTTTGATGATTAAGCATGTTCTGTGATCTTTTGCGCGATTACGGCAAGAGCATGGTTTACGTTCATGGATTTTTTGAAACCATACATGGGGATGTAAACGGTTTTGCAGCAGGTTTTACGCACAGCTGAAGCAATTCCGTAAGATTCATTGCCGAGAATAATAATGCATTTTTCCGGAAGCGGCCTGGTTTTCAGAGGTTCCGCTTTATCATCATTTTCAATGCCGATCACCGGAAGGGAGGCGTTGTTTAGATAAGAGATGAGATCGGGTTCAAAACGAACCGGTATCCATTTTTCACATCCTCTTGCTGATTTTATGAGCTGCGGATGCTTGAGACTGAGCCATGATGACGAATGCACCATTCCTTTAAGACCGAAATTGTCAATGATGCGAAGGATCGAGCCCACATTATAAGGGCTTCTGATCTGGTCAAGAACGACTTCCACCTCAAATTTTGGCTGCCATGAAATATTTTTCCCGGATTCTTCCGGGCCTGATTTAAGCGATGTAAAATTTAGATGAAAACTATAGTACTCATCAAGAGCTTCTTTTTTTGAGAGCCAGGACGGGGGCGTGTAGCGGTCCAGCTGTGTCCATGAATGGAGTTCATGGTAACGTTTTAAAAACAGCTCAAAGTCAGTGTCCGCGGAGGCATTGCGGACCAGCTCGGCAAGGAGCTCATGCTGCCGGCGGGAAGAGAGCTTTGTGAATTTGTTTTTGCTTATGGTATTAACGGACTTTTCCATTTTGCAGTATATGTGTTTTTACAGGTGAGCCGTTTACACTGCACTTTTGATCGTCAAAAAAAAGTTCGCTGTTTACAATGCGAAGCGGGGAGGCTTTAAACGGGTCAATGGCTGTTTCAGAAGGGTCAAGGGTCTGGTCTTCTACCGCGATCCTATCGCCGATATTAAATGGTGAGGCATCCAGCAGTTCCATTTTGTTGCGTTTCTCACAGACCAGTACCATTCCTTCAGATAAAATGCCGCGGAGTTCAGTTGTTTTCAGGTTTGCGAGTACAAACACTTTTTTGTTTAAAATATCTTCCGGGGAATAGTGCTTCACCAGGCCTGCGACAATGGATCGTTCCTTTTTTTCGCCAAGGTCAACTAAAAGGTGATACAGGTGGGATGCCTCCGGATGAATTTTTACTTCATTTATCATTCCGGTAACGATTTTAAATTTTCCAAAGTCAGGCTGCTCACCGCTGAACCTTTTCCGGAACTTTTTAGCCAGTTTTTTATCCAGCTTTTTATAAAGTATTTCAGGATTGCCGATGATGTGTTTATCCAGACCGCTGAAGGTTCCCAGCATGTCCCATCTCTGCTCAGGCAGGTTAAGCATTCTAAATATTCTTTTTGATGTTTCCGGCATGAAGGGCTCAATCGCAATCGCGATGTTTTTTATCAGATAAGTAAGCACAGAAACAGTCGCATGGGCATGCTCAGGGTCTGTCTTTATTTTGTCCCAGGGTACCCTGTCCTGAAAGAATTTATTTCCGAGGTTTCCAATGGCAAGTACAAGTCTCAGGCTTTCCCGAAGCTTTACAGACTCAAGAGAGGCTGTGACTTCTTCAAACGCTTTTTTACATTCCTCAACAAAAGTTTTGTGGGTATCCGGCAGGGGCAGGTCCTTTATTTCGCTGTCAAAGTTTTTCTGCAGATATACAAGGGCCCTGTTGGTCAGGTTGCCGATGTTGTCTATGAATTCAGAATTTATCTTTTCGATAAAGTCATGCCAGTTAAAGTTAGAATCATTTCTCTCCGGCCGGTTTGCCAGCAGATAAAAACGCCACAGGTCAACCGGGATTTCAGTTTTATTTACATCATCACCGAACACACCGGTATTTCTGGATTTAGAAAATTTGGTGTCTTCGTAGTTGAGATATTCGGTGCTGTTGATGTGATGAAGCAGGGTCCAGTTTTTTCCGGTGCCGAGAAGAGATGCCGGAAAGATCACCGTATGAAATGGAATATTGTCTTTTGCCATAAACTGGTAAAGGTTTACTTCCTCCGGGTTTTGCCACCAGTCCTTCCAGTTGGGCAGTTCTTTTGCGGTAATTGAAATATAGCCGATGGGTGCATCAAACCACACATAAAATACTTTATTTTCATATCCGGGCCTGGGTACAGGTATTCCCCATGTCAGGTCCCGGGTGATGGGTCTCGGCTGGAGTCCTTTGTCAAACCAGCTCTGGGTGGTCTGAACTGCGTTGCGGGTCCAGCTGCCCTCTACTTGAGATTCTTCAACCCAGCTTTTTAGTTTTTCCTGGATATGGTCAAGCCCAAGATACAGGTGAGATGTTTTTTTGAGTACGGGTTTGGCTCCACAGACCTTGCATTTTGGGTCTTTTAAGTCTTCGGGTTCCAGCAGCTTGCCGCAGCTGTCACACTGGTCTCCCCGTGCGTTTTCATAACTGCAATGGGGACAGGTGCCTTCAACATAGCGGTCCGCAAGAAACATGCTGCATTTTTCACAAAAAGTCTGATTTGAGGTCTGTTCTGATATCAGCCCGTTTTGGTCAAGGTCATTAAAAATATTTTGTGCGATCTCGGTCTGTTCTTTGGTTGAGGTTCTGCCGAAAATGTCAAAGGAAATGTTGAAGTCCTTATAGATGGCTTTATGGATCGCATGGTATTTATCACAGATCTCCTGGGGAGTAACGCCTTCTTCACGTGCTTTTGTTTCGGTTGCGGTGCCGTATTCGTCTGTTCCGCACACATATAAGGTTTCATAGCCCCTTGAGCGGCAGAACCGGGCATAGGCATCTGCGGAAAGAACGCAGCCGATAATATTTCCCAGATGAGGGACGTTATTTACATAAGGAAGAGCTGAGGTGATCAGTTTTTTCATTTAGGTGCTTTCAACAGGTATATTAAGCTATTATAGTAAGATACAGCAGTATAAGATAAGAAGAGGGGTGTGTCAATAGTATTGAAAACTCTCTCCTGCAATGCGCAGAGCTTTGGAGAAAAACGGGGATTATATGAAAAATATGCTTAATTAAGATAAGGCACGTTAACTTTGTGATTTGTAAAAGGTACTAATGGTTATATGAAATCATTACTGTCCAAAATAATTTAAAATAGCCGTTTTGGACAAGCTAAGTGTCTGATTTTACTTTACAGACTATCATTATTGAAAACAGGTTGTCATTATGTTTCATATGCTGTCCAAGATAAAATGACAGTTGCAAAGACCCAAATACATCCAGTAAATGGATCAAAAGCCCTAAAAATGGGCCATTGAGATGTGTTTGTTTGTGCTTATGCTTTAAAATCAGAACCTAATGAGAAATATGCTGTCCAAATTAAAACCTGTTTTGGACAAGAGTGATAATAAATACTAAAAAGTTACCCACAGATTTTGTCGATGATCCAATTTTATTGAGTTGAATAATTTGCTTCTAAGCTCTGTGAACTCTGTGAGAGAACTATTTCAGGAAAAGACAGCTCATTTTTAATGTTTTTGCAGGGGCCGATTTTACACGTAACCCGTTATATTGACCCCTGCTCTTTTATTGCCGGTGTTTCCAGGAGTGAAGCCTTCCTGGCCGAACTGTATGGTGATACGGTTTATTTTTTCCATTCGTAACGATTCATCGAAAAATCAGGGTTCCACTCTTTAAGGATAACGTGCTCAGGCGTTATTTTGATAACATTCAGAGTTTCAATACCCCGCTTTAGTAAGCGCTCATACTCTTTGTCAGAAAGTTTCTTGTGGGCAAACATGGGTTTCATTATTTTTTGTGCCACTTTATCCATATTCCATTTGCGGATTTTTGCCCAGAACAGACGCGGTCTTTCTTTGGCGGTTATGAGTTCGGCAGTGCCGAACAGCTGTATGCTTTTTTGAAATGCACTGTGATCGAGAGGCTGTTCGTATACGACCGCAGACACTTTCGGATTGCGTTTGATGTTGGCGATTTTTTTGCCGGGCTCCCCATAGATATAAAGGGTCATGCTTTCATTGAAATATTCCAGCACGGTTGCCCGCGGATCATTTTTGGAACAGGTCGAAAGAACCAGTGAGCTGCGGTGTCTTATGCCGCAGCTGTGCTTGCCGGGCCTGGGGTCGATTTGTCCTGAGGTGGCATTTAGAAAATCGATGATGTCTTTACGTACTTGTGTTTTTGTTTTTTTCTTTGTGTTCATGTTCTCTCCTTTTAAGTAATGTTTTTGATCGTGAACATGTCGCGCCGACCGCACCTTGGTGCGGAGTCAAGCGGCATGTATCTAAAAGAATCAAGCTTAATTGCCGAGAGACCCCGTAGCTTGCTGTGGGGGTATCATTTTCATCAAGCGGAGCGTTCTTCAAATCCCGACTTTATCGGGAAGCTCCTCAAGAGTTAAGGTTCATTAACTTGTAATGCCCGGGAAAGAGGAGTCGTTCTCTATGCTTCTGCGGATACCGGTCTGCAAACCATGGAGTTGATGGATGATGTCTCTCATCTCATTTTTTGATGAGGTGAGAAAGGCTCTTCCCCTTAAAGGTTTTATATTATAAAAACCTTTTGTATACCAGCCAAAAAATTTTCGATATATCATTGTCCCTAAATATTCACCGTAAAAATCAACATAAGCATTGAGATGTTCTATCATTGTGTCTACTATTTCAGTAATGTCCGGTTTTTCAAGGGTGTTTCCGGTTTTTAACAGTTCTTCTGTTTCTCTGAATATCCAGGGGTTTCCCAGTGCGCCTCTTGCTATGGCAACGCTGTCGCAGCCGGTCTCATCCATCATTTGTTTTACCATATCCGGTGAAAAAGCATCACCGCTTCCGATAACAGGGATTTCCAAAGCTTCTTTTACGTCCCTTATTATATTAAAGTCTACTCTGCCGCCGTATTTCTGGGCTCTTGTTCTGCCGTGGATAATAAGGGCGCTTATGCCTGCGTCCTGTGCGTGAAGCGCAACCTCTTTAGCGTTGACTGTGGTCCGGCTCCACCCGGCTCTTATTTTAAGGGTGACCGGGACATCAGAATTTTTTACCATTACTTTAAGTATTTCTTTTATTCTTTCAGGTTCTTCCATCAGGCCGGCGCCCTCACCTTTTTTAGTTACTTTCGTTACCGGGCAGGCAGCGTTTAAGTCAATAGTGTCAAAGCGGTGTTTAGCGGTTATCTCCATGGCCCGGGCGATCATGTCAGGTTCGCGACCGAAAAACTGGATGCCAAGCGGCCTGTCAGCGTCATGTCGGGCAAGCATTTTGTCCGTATTTTCATTTCCGTATACGATTGATTTTGCGCTGATCATCGGGATGTATGCCAGTTTGCAGCCGAACTTCCGGCAGAGCAGCCTGAAAGGAAGATCACTTATTCCTGCCAGAGGGGCAAGCATTGAGGTGAAGGATATTTCAGGTTTACTTGGCTCAGACATGTTTTATTTTTGAAATGTTTTTTGAAAAGGACTATTTATGTAAAGGATTTGTCAATAAACGCTCTATGCTTTCTGCCCTAAGCGCCCTGCTTTTTTATTTACTTATTTTTGTTAGCAGGTCTTTATTTTTGTGCTCTTTGCCGAGAATGCTTTTAATATATTCTATTGAAAGAATAGATGTCATTTCCTTTTTTGTCATCTTTGAAAGAAAGTTTTCATCCGTCAGGAGTTTGTTGAATCGTGTTTTTATGAGATTTTTATTGTTTTTATAACGAGAAGTCAAATAGCAGAAGTATTCTTTTGTCTGTTTTCTTAATCCATCGATCGTCTGTTTATTAAATCCGGCAAAGATGTTTTCAAGTGTTTCTGACCGCGGCAGCAGGGGATGTTCAAGTATTTCTTTAAAATTGTTTTCATGACGCACAAGTCCATCATAAATATGGGATTTTTTGACCATGTTGATATTTGACCAGCCTGCTCTCAGCCATTTAAACACAGCACATCTGACCCGGGGTTTTTTTGAGTCTACCTCATAATAGAGCATGATCGTACATGAATCATACATGTATGCACTGACCCACCCAAGCCCGGGGAGGTTAATGCCTTTTTTCCCTGAATAAAAATAGTTCCAGTCGTCATCACTGCCAAGGACCAGTCCTTTTTTCCCCACTTCAGATCTGCTAACTTGTTTTGAAAGGGATATGAAAAGTTTTTTACCCTCATATTCGCAAAGGATCAACTTCCTGTCCTGATCGTATCCATAATATGATCCGGTATGGGTGTCCGGTGTAATTACAGTGTGCTCGGTGCCGTTTACAATTACGGGAGAATCAAGCTTTTGCAATGATTCCCAGAGAATAGCCGGGGATTTATTTTCGTTTTCCGCATCTGCCCAGGTCGAAGATCTTAGAGATGCCGGCATAAGTGCTTCGGCAGGGATTTTAGGATTATATGAGTATTTTAAGATATGTTCGAGATCTGTCTGAATATCAAATTCATAATATAACGGAGTCGCATCGAATTTTTTTTCAGGGAAGTAAAGGGTTGATTTTGATTTTTTGCTTTGTATAAAACTGAGGATCTCTCCGATTTTATTAAGATCAAATTTTTCGCAGCTGTCAGGAGAGATAAGATCAGCAAGATGGTCTAATCCTGGAGAAAGGGATTTGGGTGCTTTTTCCTCTTTTAAGTCTTTTCCTGAAGCAGAAACAGCAAAAAGAGATATCAGTATTATGATCATAATCGCAGAATAAAGAGGATTTTTCATGTATTTCCTTAATGATTTGAAATTATAAACAGCCCGTCATTATAAAATAAAGCAGCTCTTCTGTCAAAGGAAATGAGGAAAGAGCCTTTTTCCAGATTTTTATTTTCCTGAGGTTAAGTCTTTAAGATGAAATCGTATGTTATATAATAGCGTTTCGATCTTATTTCATGTTTTTAAGGGTTTAGTATTAATCCCCGGTTTGCAAAAATTCCGGGCTAAACATGCTTTGCAATAGCGTTTTAGGTATGGTAATAATTCTGCTAACCACTTATATGGGTGTTAAACACTGGAAGTGTTCCATATCCCTGATGTGCGGCTGTTATAAGATTTTTCAATACGAAAGTTAATACCCTATGCAGATATTTCATTCTCATATCCAGGGCAGTCTTCCCCTGGCATGGCTTGTTATTATAATTTCTTTTATTCTCCTGTTTAAATGCGCTGATATTTTTGTAAACAGCGCAATCGCTGTTGCCCAGGATTTTAAGATTCCCAAAATATTAATAGGCCTGGTTCTTGTTTCTTTGGCTACCTCAGCGCCGGAGCTCTGCGTTTCGATGGTCGCGGCTTTTAAAGGCGCACCAAAGATAGCTCTTGGAAATGCCGTGGGTTCTGTCATATGCAATGAGGGTTTGGCTCTTTCCCTGGCCGGGATTCTTACGGTTTCTTCTATTGCGGTTGTTCCTGTGGTCCTTAAAAGTTCAGGCATATTCCTTATTCTTATATCAGTTCTTGCTTATGCCTTTGTCTTTTTTGATCAGACCTTAAGCAGGATGGAAGGCGTTGTACTTGTTGCTTTGTTTGCCGGATATTTGTTTTTCCTTTTTAAGAACCGTTGGTATGAAGAACCCGGTGCACAGCCGGCACAGGATACGGCAGAAAAAGAAGCCGGTGAAACCTCTCTGGCAAAACACTTCTGTCTTTTTGCTGTTTCTCTGGTGGGGATTATCTTTGTCAGTGATTACATTGTTGTCTCTGCCACTGTAATTGCACGTTCTTTTCAGGTTTCCGAATCTATTATTGCAATGACACTGGTTGCGTTCGGTACTTCGGTGCCGGAGGTGGCCACAAGCATAACTGCTGCCAGGAAAGGTGAGGGCGCAATAGCCGTGGGGAACATACTGGGCTCAGATATCATTAATATCTGTCTGGTCGCCGGTGCTTCAGCGATTGCGAATGACCTTATTCTTGGCTCCAGGGATATTTCTTTTATGTTTCCGGTTATGATAATTATAGTTGTAACCATGTTCTGTATGCTCCGGAGGGGAAACAGCCTGACCCGCGCAAAAGGTATGGTTCTGTTTTCTCTTTATCTTTCGTATCTTGCAGCGTGTGCCTACTTTTTTCCGCCAACCTTTTAAGCTTTTTGCTGACAGCTTTTTGTTCGTGAGATTATGAGCAGTTTCTACAAGACACTAAAATATATTCTGTTGACAGGCCTTCCTGCTGCTGTCCTTATCTGTCTTTTGATGAGACGGACCTATCCCGGTGAAACCATTTATGAATGGATTTTTATGATCGCTCTTTCGGGCTTCGTGGGGATCAGTACTAATGCCATTGCCATTAGAATGCTTTTTCGACCCAGGGAACAGACTTTCTTTGGGCGGCACGGGCTTATTCCCAAAAACAAAAAGAAAGTCGCAAAAAAAATTGCGGAAGAGACAGAAAAGAAACTTTTAAATGTTGAGACCATCATGTCTCACATTGAAAAGGGCCGTATTATTGAAGAAGCCGTCAGCTCAGCGGTAAAAGGTGTAGATGGATATCTTGCCGGTGAAGAAAATAGAAAAAAAATTGCTGCAATAATACTAAAGGTTTATAACGCGTACGCGGACCGGATTTTTGTCTGGCTGACGGATACTGCGGAAAAATATCTTTCTGATTTTATCAGTCATAAACTCACCATTGACTTTATCTGGCAGACGGTAAAGCCGAAGCTAAAAGATTTTTTCGAGTCTGATGAACTGAAACACAGGGTCTCAACCTGGATTATAAATAATATGATCGAAAAGGTCCCGGAGATCTCAAGGGTTTTAAGCGATGTACTGGAAAAACATATTGAGGAACAGGTGTGGTGGAAAAAAACCGTTTTAAAAAGTGTAAAAGAATTTTCAGGAGTAGATCGGGAGACCATCGCGCGTTTTGTTAAAGATGTTTTTTACAGTCCTGAAACGTACAGCCAGGTCATAAGGATCGTTGAAGATAATCTTAAAAACATTGAATCATTTCTAGAGCAGGACGAGGTAAGGGAGAATGTCGATAAGGCCCATTTATGGCTAAGGCAGTATTTGCTTAAAGTAACCCGGGAAAAAGCAATCCCTTTATTAAGGGAAAGAATAGATACTTTTCTTGAAAGTGATTCCTCCTGGGAGATTATCGATAGGTCTCTGACCGGTCTGTTAAAGGGTATTCCTTCGAAACTGCAGGAATTTTTCCACGAGAAGCAGAACATAGAAAAAATAAGAGGCTTTCTTCCCGGATTGATTAAAAGATTGAATATTAAAGAGATCATTGCGGATAATATTGAGCAGCAGGATACACGGGAATTTGAAAATATGATAATGAAGGTAACCGGCGATAACCTCGCAGCTATTGAAGTTCTGGGCGGATTTTTGGGTATGCTGGCGGGTGTTGCTATTATCATGCCTTCGTTTCTGTTTATTCTGCCGGCGGGTATCTTTGTTTTGCTTTCTGTTGAGTATTTGCTGACGAAGGTGAAAAAGCAGAGTGCATAGGGCCCTTCGACTACGCTCAGGGCAGGCATAGAGCATGGCGTAACCGTAAAAGCTTCCTCTCGCAGAGTGTACAGAGAAAGGATGGTTTTTGTAGCAAAGAGCTCGGGGCATAGAGTAAGAATCTTTACAACGTTTTAACCTGCCTTGCTTGCCATAGCTGAGTTGAGATCTCGACCCTTTGGTTTGCGATCAATGTCGAGTGGGTCGAAGGGTCGGTTTTTAATTTCGCTGGATCCCTTGAATCCTAGAGTCCTCGAATCCTTGTGAATGCGAGTAAGTGAAGATAAATCGGGTAAGCGGGAACATTGATAGGGCGAAATAATTTTAAGTTAAGGAGTGTTTTTATGGCCGTTGTTAAGTTAAATCCGATACCACAACATGCGATCCTTTTTGCGGGAAGCAGTATCTTTCATTTCTGGACAACCCTTGCAGAGGATATGGCTCCGCTTCTGGTGATTAATCAGGCTTTTGAAGGTGCCAGGATGCACAGTGTGTTTAACGCGATGGATAAGCTTATTCTTCCCTACAATCCGAAGGCCATTGTCTACTACTGCGGCAGCAATGACATTAATGACGGTTTCGGTGCTTCTGATGTTGCCGGTGGTTTTGAAAAGTTTGTTTCCGCGGTTAGGAATAAACTTTCTGAAACACGAATATACTTTGTTTCAATTAACAAGGCTCCACAGAAGAAGGACAAATGGGATGTTATTGATGAAGCAAACGAAAAGATTGAAAAGTGGTGTGAAAAAACAGACAGCCTTTTTTTTATTGATATAAACCCTGCTTTTTTTTGCGGCGGGCAGTCCCGCACGGATCTTTTCCTTGAGGACGGGCTTCATTTTATGCCGGAAGCATATCAGGAATTTACAAAAATTATAAAGCCGGTTGTTGAAGCGGGGTGGAGAAAGTAAAAAGTGTGTTGGTGTATAATAAATAGGTACAGATTGAACTGCGAGTGTTTCGGGAAGATACATAAACAATCGGTTCTTCAACAGAATCTGTGGGTAAAAAAACAATTTACACCACTGATCCTTTTTAAGGCACAAACGGACGGGTTGAAAATAGATGAACATCGAACATCGAACATCGAACATCGAACGTTCAACATCGAATGATGAATGGGAAAAATGAAGAAGCAAACGTCTGATCTTGAAGAACGGTTGTTCAGCTTTTTGGTACGCATTATAAAATTAGTGAAGCACCTGCCAAGGACGGACCGTCAATCATGTGGCGGGTCAATTATTATGATCGGGGCACATCCCCTTATCCAAACCACGGTGAAGCCCAGGCAGTAGAATCACCAAAGGATTTTATTCATAAGTTGCGGATTTCTCTCAAGGAACTAAAGAGAAGCCCAGCGGTGGGTCCGGTTAATTGAAAAGGTTTCTTTGCTTAAAAATGCGGAACAGCTTAATAAACTTTTGCTGGAAACCTAAGAATTAATTAAGATTTTCGTTACAAGCATTAAAACAGCTGAAAAGAAGAAAAAACAACCCTTTGATCTCTATGGGTTGGTTTTTATTCGACGTTGGACGTTCGATGTTGGATGTTTATCTTTTAAATAAGGTTCTTCAATAAAAATTAACGCTAAGAAAAGTCAGCGTATTTATATTGAGAACCAACTGTTTTAACTTTGCATTCTATAATAAATACTAAAAAGTTACCCACAGATTCTGTTGAAGAACCAAACAATCAACGTCAGGGAAATTCGGAATTTTACAAATACAATACCCTTGAACATTAATTAAGGGAGGTGCTGCGTATGAAAACTATTTTTCAAAAGTCTTAACTATCTCCTTTTCATATTTCATAGAATAGCGTTTTATCAATAATTGCGCCTTACCAGACGCACAAAAAAGAATAAATCAAATTCTTTCGTCAGGTTTACGGAAAGAAATTACCTTATGCAATGATTGATAAAATGATGAACTGAA
>Ga0222699_1000630_pt1 | contig 11741 bp, 7 predicted proteins | sample AntAcemetage1452_FD_179824 | JGI IMG/M metagenome (GOLD analysis project Ga0222699, IMG submission 179824) | Saline water microbial communities from Ace Lake, Antarctica - #1452 | ecosystem: Environmental > Aquatic > Non-marine Saline and Alkaline > Saline | place: Antarctica: Ace Lake...
TGACAAAATATGCAGTGGTTCATGACATCGATTTGATCGTCCTGGGAGTCAGAGGTCATAGTCTGGTTGAGACCTTGTTTGTGGGATCAACTACTGATCGTGTTGTAAGGGAGGTGCCGTGTCCGGTCCTATCGGTGCGTGCTACGACAAGATCCGCTGAAGAGGAGCCTGGAAAATAGCCATTTATGGATGGGCGCTTCCTATCCTTCAGGATCATCCGCAAAAGCGCCCGTCAACTGGCCACACGCAGCGAGGATATCCATTCCCTTGCTTTTTCTGATAATGGCCGTGAAATGGTGCTTTACCAAAAGATCTTGGAAATGAAGTATCCTGTTCATGGGAGGGGGTGACATTTCGGAACCGGGCGAGGCGTTTAAGGGAATCAGATTGATCTTGGCCCTCATTCCCGAAAGAAGCCTCGAAAGCCTTAACGCGTCCTGGTTTCGATCGTTTATGCCATTGATGAGGATATATTCAAAGGTAATCATCCGCCTGTTGGGGAGGGGAAATTCTCTGCAGGCCCGGATCAGAGTTGTTAGAGGGTATTTCCAGTTGATCGGCATGAGAGAACTTCGGGTCGCATCGTCCGCGGCATTCAGAGACACGGCCAGGTTGACCGTAATATCCCTCCCCATCCTTTTCATCTCGGGGACCAGACCGCATGTGGAAAGAGTAACCTTCCTATGAGAGAAATTCATCCCGTCCTCGGCAATCAGGTTCCCGAGGGCCTTCATAACCGCGTCATAATTAGCAAGGGGTTCTCCCATCCCCATGAGCACGATATTTCTCAGGTGCTCAGGGTCTTCCAAAGACCTCTTTACAAGGATGACCTGCTCCATGATTTCCGAGGCGCTCAGATCCCTTTTAAGACCCTGTTGTCCGGTCAGACAGAAGCGACAGCCCATGGCGCAGCCTGCCTGCGAGGAGATGCACAGGGTCAGGTGATCCCTTTCAGGGATGAGTACCGATTCAATAAGATGGCCGTCCTGCAATTTGAACAGATACTTTCGGGTACCGTCTTTTGACTCTAAGGTCTTGACCTCTTCAAGGGGGTTGATGATCGCGTTTTCTCTGACAAGGGCCTGGATGGCTTTAGGGATATTGGTCATTTCATCAGATGCCCCGGCGAGCTTTGTGAGAAGCCAGTGCCGGATCTGCCTTCCCCTATATGGTTTAAGGCCATGGCTGACGGCCCACTCTTCTGTTTCACGGGCATTAAGCCCTTTAAGATCGGTTTTCATTCCATTCTCCGCCTATCGTGGCCTGTGGGAGTCAAGACCTTCAGATAATGATTTCAAGCTGTAAAACATGCCAATTTTGCAGCGGTCGAAGCTCATTGTCAATTCAAAAGATCACTTTCCGGGCACCTCCCTGCCACGACTGACTAAATAGTGTCTGAACGAAAACTATATACTTACTCAGCCCTCTCCTCAACATCTAACATTTCACACAAAATGGTTGACATGCTGGTATCATAATGATACTATCTTTGTCATGCCACCGAAGATAAAACAACTCATCAAAGAACTTGAAAAGGCGGGCTTTGTTAATCGGGGTGGCAAAGGCAGTCACCCCAACTTTGTTTATCCGAAGATGGCAAAACCTGTAACAATTTCCGGCAAAATTGGAGATGACGCCTTGCACTACCAAGAAAGGGATGTCAAAAAAGCGATTGAGGAGTCGAAAAAATGAAAAATTCCGATCGTTATTTAAAAATTGTTGAATGGTCTGAAGAGGATCAATGTTATGTGGGCACTTGTCCATGGCTTTTCTATGGGGGTTGCCACGGAGATAATGAATCTGACGTTTACAAAGAACTGTGTGAAATTGTAGAAGAAAACGCTGCTCTATATGAAAAAAACGGCAAACCTCTTCCTCCTGAAACCGCTGGAAAGGAATATTCTGGTAAATTTCTACTTCGACCCGGAAAGGAATTGCACAAAGCCCTTGCTATACGTGCCCTGCAGGCAGATAAAAGCTTGAACAATTTCTGCCTGCACGCATTGAAAAAAGCACTTTTTAGTTCTAACCGTTCAAATGGGCTAACCGGTCGCTCAACTTGACCGTCCCAGTTCGGCGGTTTTCCAAACGTAATTTTCCGCATCAAGCATCTCAATTAACCGTACATCTTTGCCACGCATTACTGGCGTCAAGTTAGCTTAATCGTTCGACATATGAATAGGAGATCAAGTTTTCGCTGGATGTTGCAGATCTAAGCTTGTGTACTGAGTTTCAACAGCTTGTTCTAAGTGCAGAGCACCGGATTCCACGAGGGACGATCAATCCCTATCATTATGCTAATTTGTTATACGGCAGTAATTGCGGTCTGGTCCAAATTTTACATATCTTTGAAATAGCAGAAAGGAATGATCAATGGAAGAAATCAAAAAAGTAGCAATCCTCGGCGCCGGGGCAATGGGTGCTTATTTTGCCGGCACATTTTTCGATACGGCTGGTTTTTCGACGGTATTGATTGCCAAAGGCACCCGTTTAGACAGGCTCAAAACCAAGGGCTTAGTAGTAAACGGGAAATCTTATACAATTCCGGTCATCCATCCTGATGAAGCTACTTCGACATCGGATCTCATTATCGTGGCTCTGAAACATCATCATCTCGAAGAAGCAGTTCAAGGTTTGGAAAAACTTGTAGGCGATTCAACCACCATTATATCTATTATGAATGGTCTTGAGAGTGAGGAATATATTGGTTCCATCTATGGAATGGACAAGGTGCTATATGCCGTTTCTGTAGCGATAGATGCTCTACGTCAGGGGAATCAGATAACTTATACCAAGCCAGGGAAGCACTATTTTGGTGAAGCTATCAATGCCCATCTCAGCCAACGAGTTCTCCAGGTGCAAGAAGCATTTGATAGGGCAGGAATCGTTTATGAAACGCCGGAAGATATGATCCGGATGATGTGGTGGAAGTTCATGGTCAATGTCGGGGTGAACCAGGCATCGGCTGTGATGCGAGCTCCGTTCGGTGTTTTCCAAAAATCTCCAGAGGCTCAAGGTTTAATGGAAGCGTTGATGAAAGAAGTAGTGGCATTGACAGATGTTATGGATGTAAATCTGACGAACCGGGATATAGAGGAATGGTATCCATTTCTAAATGTTTTATCGCCACAAGGAAAAACGTCAATGCTGCAAGATATTGAGGCAGGACGCAAAACCGAAGTTGACATTTTTGGAGAAAAAGTAGTTGAATTGGGTAAAGCTCATGGTGTGCCAACACCGGTGAATCAAACCCTACTCCAAATTATTCGGGTATTAGAACAGCATCCTGAATGAAACTGACGCAGTGCTTTCATCCCGCCATTTCTTTTGACTTTTTGAACCCCTTTCTGCTAATAAACCTAAACAACACCAATTTTGAGCAAAACCAGTCAGTATTTCTAAACAAATCCTGTTCTTCCAACTCAAATGAGGAGTGAAATCGAAATGGTCTCCTTCCGCCACTCAGCAGGAACAATACAACCGTAGGTAACGCAAATTTATGACAAAATTGGAGATAATATGGTTGGAGTATTCGAAGTTTATGTCCAAGCCCACTTTTCCGCGGCTCACGCTCTGAGGGGATATCCGGCCGACCCTGTGTTTTCGTGAGACTGACCGGTTGCAACCTCAGGTGCTCCTATTGCGACACCCAATATGCCTATGAGGAAGGTGGGCTCATGGAGGTGAACCACATATTTGAGCAGATTGCCCCTCATCAGTGCCGTCTCGTGGAGATCACCGGTGGCGAACCTCTGGCCCAGGACCACACCCCAATTCTCATAGAAAGCCTTCTTGATGACGGCTATGAGGTGCTGCTGGAGACCAACGGGTCCATGGATATCAGCGGGGCAACCCACACGGGAATAAACCAAAGAAATCAACAATATGCCGTCGTATTATCAGTTTTGGACTGATATAAATCTGAGAACTTTCGTTATTGACTTTTCAAAATTAGACCCGTATTCTCCCCTAATCTCTTTTTGTCACTGAACCACTGTCACTTGTAGAGACCTTCAATGACCCTTACCAAGGCACAACTCACTGGCTCAATCCACACGGGGCTTGGAATGCCTAAATCCAGGTCCTCAGAACTGGTCGGGTCCCTCCTTGAAATCATTAAAGCAACGCTTGCAAATGGTGAAGACATCCTGATCAGCGGTTTTGGAAAATTCTGCGTAAACGACAAAAATGACCGGAAGGGAAGGAATCCTTCAACCGGTGAAGATATGATGCTGGATGCAAGAAGGGTGGTGACCTTCAAATGCTCCCGACCTTTGAAACAGAAACTAAACGGGAAAGGCAGAAAATCCTGAGGATCCTGCTGCGGCCCGTGAAATTGACAAAGTGAAAGCGCGAGCGTATTTCATTGCGGTAGATCGTGTTTAAGCAGTATAGCAAAGGTTTTGTGTTTTGTAGCCCCGGGAAAACGTATGGAAAAGAGATGGTTTCAAAAGTGGGATTAAGTCAAAGCCGCTAACAATTATAACATAATTCACCAAAAACAATACACAACATCATATAGTTATATTAGTTATTTACTTACTGATGGACGTCCCCAAGACCATAATATGTGAGCAGAGGAAAAGATATGGCCAATTTAAAAACTGATTTATGCGGCATAGAGTTGAAGAACCCCATCGGCGTTACTTCATGCGATTTTGGGGGAAACGAAAGGCTTTTGAGAAGATGCGCCGAGCAGGGTATTGGTTGGATTATTGGCAAAACAGTCCATAAGATTGATGGTCCGCACCGTTGGCCTCGACCCTATTTTTATTCTTTGAAACGCTTTGGCAATGGGCTTGCCGATGCCTGGATTTGCAGTCAGATGTTCCATAACAAGCCTTATGAGAAGTGGCGTGATGAAGAACTTCCCAAATGCTTAAAGGCCTGCGATGAGCATGGTATGTTATTTATCGGCTCATGCTCAGGAATTGGCGCCGATGCCGACACCTGGATCCCCTTCCTGAAGGAGATGGAAGCAGCCGGCGTGAAAATGGTGGAACTCGATACTGGCGGCCCCCATGCGACCTTTGGTGCTGTAGACGCGCAGAAGGATGTAGGGGCACCGCTGGCGATGGATCCTGATACGGCCTACAAGGTGACCAAAGCGTGTGTTGAGGCAGTAAATATCCCTATCATGTTCAAGATGACCCCCCAGTGCGTTAATATGGCCTCAGTGGCCATGGCCGTTGAAAGAGCTGGTGCTGCTGCTATTTCAGCGAATAATGCATTTTATGGTTGCTGGATCGATCACGAGACAGGGACCTTCTTCGGGGTGCCTTCTTCCATGGGTGGTCTTATTGGCCGGCCCTGGCAGCTCTTTTCGCTGGCCAAAGTGATGGAAATAACGGCAACGGTCAATATTCCCGTTTTGGGTGGCGGTGGTTCCTTTACCTACGATGATTGCGTGCGTTATTTGATGGCCGGTTGCGGACTTGCCGGTCTCTGTTCATCCGTATACTCAAGGGGCGTACATGTCTTAAAGCGTTGTATCGATGGCCTGAGTCATTACATGGATCGAAAGGGTTATCAAAACATAAAAGACTTTCAGGGTTGTGTGGTCAACGATTTCAAGTATCTTCGTGAGTGGAAGCGGGAAGATCCCATGGCCGACCTGACACCGATTATCCCTGATTTCAATGAAGAAAAGTGCGATCAATGCGGCGTTTGTGAAAAAGTCTGTCCCTATGGGGCCTTAAGCTTCGATAAAAACAAGGATACTGTCCCCACGCTCGCCCGCGAATATTGCAATGGCTGTGGCTGGTGTGTCGGACATTGCAGGCCAAATGCGATAAAGTGTATCCATGCCGAGACCGGAGAGGTGGTGTGGGACGGTTTTGGCACCATTGCTGACTGGGTTAAAGGCTAATTGCAGGATAAGAAATGGAGGTGAAAACACGGATGCAACAGCGGCTCCAGGCACAAGGATCCAGTTAGGGTTAGGGGTTTGTTCAATCATCAATTTTACCCCGTGAAATGTTTTTTCTTTTCTATTTCACCGGGGCGTCAATAGTCAATAGTCAATTTCAAGGGGTATCCAGTCCTTACTCTTTGTGCATTTTGTGCCTTTTTGTTTACCCAGTTAAATCTCTTTTGCACTTATTTAACCGGGGCGGCTTCATCAAGTTTCACTTTACCTTTTTCATTGACTTCCGAAATAGTTCTTTGTAAACGATATTAGGCAATATTGCCCAACCGATGCTCTTCTTTCAACCTCGAGAGGGAAAAGAGGATTAAAAATGGTACATGACGGCCCAAAAACCCCGTTACTCTAATCAGGTGGAGAACTGGGTTTTGTATTTTCACATTTATGAAAAAAAACCTTGCAAAACGGCACCAGAAGGTATATTTTATATGAAAGTTCAACTAACAATTTTGAACAACACCCCCAACGCATCCCGTAAGATCTGCGCACCAGTGGGGGTTACTTTTTTTATCGGGGCTTCCCATGCGGTTTGAAAAGCCTCCCCCAAACGTAAACCTCACTTCTTTCCTGCATCATTTGAGCATCGTCCGTAATCACTGTGCCCATCATGCAAGAATCTGGAACAGAGAATTTACCTTTTCGTGGAAACTTCCCAGGAAAAGGCCGGCCACGCTACGGCAGAATTTCAATTTGACCGATACCCGAAGAATTTACAACACCCTCGTGATGCTGGCCTATCTCATGGACAGTATCGGCCCCAACAGTTGGAAACAGCGACTGTATGATCTTTTCACCAAGCACCCCGACGTGAGGACCCGAGCAATGGGTTTTCCCCCGGACTGGCCTGACAGGCCAATTTGGCACAACATTAAAGCACAGATCTGACCCGCATCCCCGCTGAAGTCGGGATTTCCGCTTCGCTACAACAAGCATCCAGTACCCAGTGCGGGTTAGGGGTTTGTTCAATCATCAATTTTACCCCGTGAAATGTTTTTTCTTTTCTATTTCACCGGGGCGTCAATAGCCAATATTCAATTTCAAGGGGTATCCAGTCCTTACTCTTTGTGCATTTTGTGCCTTTTTGTTTACCCAGTTAAATCTCTTTTGCACTTATTTAACCGGGGCGGCTTCATCAAGTTTCAAATTTCAAGTTTCTATCAACTCGCAACCCGTAACCCTTTTTCATTGACTTCCTAAATAGTTCTTTGTAAACGATATTAGGCAATATTACTGGAAAATGTTCTTCTTTCAACCCGAGAGGGAAAGAGGATTTAAAAATGGTCTATGGTTACCTGAAAACCCCGTTACTCTGAACAGATGGAGAGCGGGGTTTTGTATTTTGTGGCCCCGGGAAATACGCATGGTAAAAAATATGGTATTCAAAGTGGGAATAGGCCAAAATCGGCAAGACTGAAGTTACAATAACACAAATAACATAAGGTAGTTAGATGAGTTACTTACTTAATGATGGACGTCCCCAAGACCACAAAACCGACTTCCTGAGGCTGTCCTTTTCGTAGACGATGAGGATATGCTAATTGAAGTTGCCGAAGAGCTGTTGAACCAGTTGGGTTACAAAGTCTTGATCGCCAGAAGCGGAAAAGAGGCCATTGAGTATGAATAGAACAAGGAGCGGATTGACATAGTGCTTTTGGACATGATCATGCCGGATATGAGTGGTTACGTGACTTATGACAGGATGAAAGATATAAACCCCAAGGTTAAGTTTCTCCTTTCCAGTGGATACAGCATCGATGCTCAAGCGACTGAGATATTGGATCGAGGTTGCAATGGTTTTATTCAGAAGCCCTTCAAGATGAAAGAATTATCACAGAAATTAAGGGAGATTCTGGACAAGAAATAGGCCCAAATATGTCGATATCTCTGCCAACGTTCAATGCAGGGTTTCCTATATAAAGTGCGCGTTGGATTTTCCAAGCAAAAAGGCTAACTTACGTCTGGTACTCTTGCATGGATTTGGCAGATGTGCTATGCAACCTTAATGCACGTAACCCAGCATTTGAGGTCCTTGAAAAGACATACAATATGTGGGAATCGTCCCCGAATTGACTCCAAACAAAATTCCACTTATACTAAACCCTATCAAAAGCGAATTACCTGTCCTTTTATCTTCTGAATCGACCTTTTCTTAGATCTGGAAGGTACCAACAATGAAATGCCCGAAATGCCAGTTTGAAAATCCAGAAGACTCTCAATTTTGTCTTGAGTGTGGTGTAAAAATTGAGATTAAGTGCCCCAAATGTAGCAAGGTTTTACCAATTGGGGCGAAATTCTGCAACGGATGCGGCCATGACTTAACTATCCCCACTGAGCCAACCCCCAAAGACCTCTCCTTTGACGAGAAAATAGACAAAATTCAGCGGTATCTCCCCAAGGGCCTGACCGAGAAGATCCTGTCCCAAAGAGACAGAATCGAGGGTGAACGGAAACAAGTCACGGTTATGTTTTGCGACATGGAGGGCTTTACCCAGCTCACTGAAAGACTTGGACCTGAGGAAGCCTATGGTATCATGGACCAGATCTACGAGATTCTGATTCATAAAGTCCACGATTACGAAGGCACGGTCAATGAGATGACCGGTGATGGAATTATGGCCCTTTTTGGAGCCCCCGTCGCATTAGAGGATGCGCCTCAGAGGGCCATTAGATCAGCACATGCTATCCACCGGGAGATGGTGCGGTTCACCGAGAAAATGAATAAAGAAAGACCTGGCTCATATCCTATTAGAATGCGTATTGGTGTTCACACAGGTCCTGTGATTGTGGGTACCTTGGGCAATGACCTGCGGGTAGAGTTCAAGGCAGTTGGTGATACGGTGAATTTAGCATCCAGGATGGAGGGTCTGGCAGAACCTGGAACAACCTACGTGACAGAAGAGACCTTCAAATCCACCGAAGGCTTCTTCCGCTTTGAGGCCTTGGGGGAAAAGGATGTTAAAGGCAAGGAAGAGTCGGTCAACGTTTACCGGGTGATCACCCCCAGCACCAGAAGGACCCGGTTTGATGTTAGCGCTGAACACGGCCTTACACCCTTTGTGGGAAGGGAGCGGGAACTCGAGCTTCTGCTGGATGGTTTTGAGAGATCCAAGGGGGGCCATGGCCAGGCATTCTCCATCATCGCAGAGGCCGGGGTAGGCAAATCCAGACTCTTATATGAGTTCAGAAAGGCTGTGGGCAACGAGGATGTGACTTTCTTAGAAGGGAAATGTCTCTCTTATAGCAGGGGTGTGGCCTATCATCCGGTCATCGACATCTTAAAATCAAACTTCAATATTCAAGAGAACGATAAGTATCCTGAAATCAGGGAAAAGGTCATAAAAGGCATAAGAATACTGGGAGCAGATGAAGCTTCCACCCTCCCCTATCTTCTGGAGCTTCTATCGGTTAAGGACAGCGGAATCGACAAGATTCTGATGAGCCCTGAAGGGAGAAAAGACCGAATTATCGAGGCCCTAAAAAGAATCGTCCTAAAGGGCTCAGAAATGCGGCCCCTGATCATGGCCGTTGAGGATCTGCACTGGATAGACAGGAGCTCTGAGGAGGCCTTGAAGTATCTGTTGGAGAGCATATCGGGCGCAAGGGTGTTTTTGATATTCACTTATCGACCTGAGTTTGCACACACCTGGGGCGCCAAGTCTTATCACAACCAGGTGAATCTGAACCGGCTTTCTAACCGGGAAAGTCTTGCAATGGTGACCCATCTCTTGGGCACAGAGGAGATCGACAATGATCTTGAGAACTTGATCCTGGAAAAGACAGAGGGCATCCCTTTTTTTCTCGAGGAGTTTATTAAATCGCTCAAAGAGTTGAAAGTAATAGAGAGGGAGGATAGCAAGTACCTTTTGACAAGAGGTATCCAGGAGGTCTCCATCCCATCCACGATCCAGGACGTGATCATGGCCAGGGTTGACTCACTGCCAGAGGGTGCCAAAGAAGTGCTTCAGGCCGGGTCTGTGATCGAGAGGGAGTTCCGCTACGAGTTGATAAAGGAGATAACGGGTCTCCTGGAACAGGAGTTATTGTCCCACCTTTCTGCCCTAAAGGACTCAGAGCTTCTCTATGAGAGAGGAATATATCCCCAATCGACCTATATATTTAAACATGCCCTGACCCAAGAGGTGGTCTATAATGCGATATTGACCAAAAGAAAAAAGATGCTTCATGAAAAGATTGGGAACGCTATACAAGATTTATTCAAAGAAAGTATTGATGAGCATTATGAAGTTTTATCTGAGCATTATCTTGAAAGCGAAAATTATCAGAAGGCAGTTCAATATTTGAAGCTGGCAGGTAATAAGGCGGGAAAGACCGGTTCAATAAATGAGGCAATTTCGTACGCCAAGAAAACAGTATCATCTCTCGAAAAATTGCCCGGGACAGCTGAGACACAGAAAAAAATAATCGATGTAAGAACAATACTCGGGCTTCGTATGGCCGATTTAAATTATTTCCAAGAAGCAATGGAAGCTATTGATCCGATAATCGATTTAGCTATTAAGAGCGGTTACAAAAAAAGGATCTCTCAGATACTTAGCATAGTTGGGGGCCATGAATTCTGTGTTAATGAGAATGTCCCGAAGGCATTTGAGAACTTACAAAAAGCTCTAAAGATCTCGGAGGAAACAGAAGACATTGCTTCTTCAGTTGATGCAAACTATTGGTTGGCATATGCTCGATCTATGAATTGTGAGTTTGCAAAAGCATTGTATCATTTAAGAAAAGTTCTTGATTTTAATGTGCTCACAAATAATCTTTCCCGTGTCTCAGTAGTGAAAAGCCTTCTATGTCCTATGGCCTATTATTATCAGGGGTCAATTAAGTTAGCTTATGAGTCCACCACCGATGGAATTCGGTTGGCCGCAGAAAGTGGTGATATATATTCAAACTCTTTCGCCTGCGGCTGCCATGGAATTTCTTGTTTTGGAAGAGGTGCTCTTGAAGAGGCAGCAAACCTTTTTTTGAGGGGTATCGAGCTTTGTGAAAAGATCAACCATCATTTCTGGAACTCAATTAACAATCATTATTTGGGCGAAATCTGTTTTGAACTTGGAGACCATCAAATTGCAAAGGACCATTATATGAAGGCGATATCATCTATGGAACGTATTGGATGGCTTCCCTCGTGGGTAAACCTGAATAAGATGGCTTTAGAAAGGTCAAGAGTGATAAACAATGAGAGGAATATTGATTTGAAATTGTTGCATGCCTATGTGTCTGAGAATAAGGTAAGGCAATATGAGGGCTGGATGCGACGATATGTCGGTGAGATTCTGTTGAATATTGAGGATCACCACATGTCTGAGGCAGAGGATTGGATTGGAAAAGCTATCGAAGCGGATGAACGAAATGGGATGATGTTTGATTTAGGAAGGGATTATGCCCTTTACTCTAAACTGTTTAAACGAAAAGGTGATCAACCAAAAACCAGAGAAAATCTGGGCAAGGCAATAAAAATCCTGAAGGAATGTAGTGCGGACGGATGGGTGGAGAAATACGAGAAAGAACTGGCAGCACTTTCATGATAAAAGTCCCATTTCTTTTGGTTCTTATTGATCAAACAAAATGCTACAATATCTATATTATTGGTTTTGCAGCAATTTTGAGAAATAAGTGAACAATTGATCTGGCAGCCTTGCATGGATTTGGACGGTGTCCGGGTAAAGGTTCATGCACGTTATGTTGTCAGTTAGTTTATGTTGCGTGTATTTGGTTCCTTCCATTTAATTCCCGAGATTCCTTTTGTAAGGAATCCTTCTAATTCCTTTTATTCCATATTATTTTTCAGATTCCATCC
>Ga0222699_1000649_pt1 | contig 11569 bp, 7 predicted proteins | sample AntAcemetage1452_FD_179824 | JGI IMG/M metagenome (GOLD analysis project Ga0222699, IMG submission 179824) | Saline water microbial communities from Ace Lake, Antarctica - #1452 | ecosystem: Environmental > Aquatic > Non-marine Saline and Alkaline > Saline | place: Antarctica: Ace Lake...
TCAAGGATATCCTATCAGGGTTAGAGCGAGAATTTTCTGTGCCGATAATGATTGTCCAGCATATCGCTGAGGGATTCCTTGAGGGTATGGTGGAATGGTTGAATAGAGAGAGCGGGCTTTCGATTACGATTGCCTCAGATGGGGAGCATATCAGGAAGGGGGTCGTCTATTTTGCCCCGGACGGCTCTCACATGGGGGTAACAGGGGGCGGAAGGATTGTCCTCAAAGACGGTCCGGTTGAAAACGGTGTGCGCCCTTCTGTGTCGCACCTTTTCCGTTCCATTACCAAGGCCTATGGAGGAAGGGGAGCCGGTGTACTCCTTACCGGGATGGGGAAGGATGGGGCAGTCGAACTGGCACAGATGAAAGAAAAAGGGGCTGTTACGATTGCGCAGGACAGGGAGAGCTGCGTGGTTTACGGCATGCCGGCCGAGGCAATAAAACTGAATGGGGCGGTCCATGTCCTTTCACCGGAAAAGATCGCGGGGTTCTTGAATTCAATTGGGAAATAAAGAATTGAACCACGAAGAACATGAAGAGTATGAAGGATGGAATTTGATGAATAGTTAAATTTCTCACAGAGCTCACTGAGCACACAGAGAAAATCAAAAACCTCTGTGATCTCTGTGCCCTCTGTGAGAGGAAAAAGAAAAATGGGGGAAATAGGCTATGACATCTGCAAACGATAAACAGGAGAAAAGCGCTAATATACTGATCGTTGAAGACAGCCCTACGCAAGCTATCCAGTTGCAGAGTCTCTTAGAGGAAAACGGTTTTCAGGTGTCTATTGCTTATGACGGTGCAGAGGGCCTCTCCTGTTTGAAGGAGGAGAACCCTGACCTGGTTGTCAGCGATATCGTTATGCCGGAGATGGACGGTTATGAGTTGTGCAGGAAGATAAAGGAGGATGACGACCTCAAGGGAATTCCGGTCCTCCTCCTTACCCAGTTGACCGAGCCGGAGGATATTATCAAGGGCCTTGATGCCGGGGCAGATAACTTCGTTACAAAGCCCTATGATCCAAAACTGCTTCTCTCCCAGATCGAGTATATTCTCGTAAACCGGACCATGAGAACAAGTCCGCGCACCGAAATGGGTGTTGAAGTCTTTTTTGCCGGGAAAAGATATTTTATCAATTCAGACCGCATGCAGATACTTGACCTTCTCTTCTCCACCTACCAGAACAGTCTCCAGCAAAAACGTGAATTAGAGAGAAAGAACAAAGAACTGAAAGAGGCCCTTGATACCATCAATACCCTTCATGGAATAATCCCCATATGTTCCAACTGTAAAAAAATACGCGACGACAAGGGGTCGTGGAGTCAGATAGAGGCATATATCGGAAAGCATTCAGAGGCCCAGTTCAGTCACGGCATCTGTCCTGAATGCGCAAGGAAATTATATCCGGAGTTCTATAAGGAGAAGTGAAAATTGAATGGATTAGGGTATTTGAATAATCTGTGATAATCTGCGTAATCTGCGGATGGGAAAAGGAATGGAAAAAGATATCGAAATCCTGATTGTCGAGGACAGCCTGACACAGGTCTTGAAGCTGCAGTATATCCTTGAGCAGCACGATTACAGTGTTGCGGTGGCAAACAACGGCCAGGAAGCGCTCGAGTATCTCAGGGAGCATACGCCGGCGCTTGTTATCAGCGATATTGTCATGCCTGAAATGGATGGCTACGAGATGTGCAGGAGGATCAAGGAGAGGGAGTCTCTCAAGGGTATTCCGGTTATCCTTTTGACATCACTCTCCGATCCGGTGGACGTGATCAGGGGGTTGCAGTGCGGGGCTGACAATTTTATCACAAAGCCCTACCAGGAAGATTTCCTGATCTCCAGGGTCAAGAGCGTACTTGTTAACCGGGAACTCCGCAGGACCGCATCCGCGGATTGGGGATTTAAGATATTTTTCAGGGGCGAGCAATATACAATTACCTCAGACCGGATGCAGATGGTAGATCTACTCTTCTCCTCCTTTGAAAATGCGGTCCAGAAGAATCAGGAATTAGAAAAAGCAATCCGTGAACTAAAGGCCACCCAGGAAGAGCTGGCCCTGGCCAAGGAGGCTGCCGAAAAGGCCAACCAGGCCAAGAGTCTCTTTCTTGCCAATATGAGCCACGATATCAGAACCCCGATGAACGGGATAATCGGCATGACAGATCTCTGTTTAGACACAAAGGTCACTGGTGAACAAAAAGAGTATTTAGGGATGGTAAAGAGTTCTGCCGATTCACTGCTCTCCTTGCTGAATGATATCTTAGATTTCTCAAAGATAGAGGGCGATATGTTAGAGCTCGAGCAGATAGACTTCAATCTCAACAATGCGGTGGAAGATACTGTAAAGAGCCTGGCATTTCTGGCGCATAAAAAGGGACTGGAGTTAGCCTGCCGGGTCCATAGGGATGTCCCTGTTGCCCTTGTGGGCGACCCCGGGCGATTGCGTCAGGTCATCGTAAATCTGGTGGGAAACTCTCTCAAATTCACGAAAAAGGGCGAGGTGGTTGTTGAGGTAAAGCTCGAAGATGAAAAAGAGGATGAGGTCCTTTTACACTTTTTGGTCAGGGATACCGGCATAGGTATCCCGCGTGAGAAGCAGGAGAAAATCTTTGAGGCCTTTTCTCAGGCCGATGATAGCACCACGCGCCAGTATGGGGGCACCGGCCTGGGGCTGAGCATATCCTCGAAGTTAGCCTCTATGATGGGCGGGAAGATCTGGGTGGAAAGCGAACCGGGAGAGGGGGCAACGTTTCAGTTCACCGCAAACTTCGGCCTGCAAAAAATGCCCCTGTCGCGCAGGAAGATGGGATTGCCCGGTCTGAAGGAGATGGTTGTCCTGGTGGTTGATGACAACGCGACCAGCCGGCAGATACTTGAGGAGATTTTGCTTGGCTGGAAAATGGTGCCCACGGTTGCTGAGGGTGAGGATGCGATTCGGGTGCTGGAAGATGCGGGACGTTCCGGGAGGCCGGTTTCTTTAGTGCTTCTGGATGCAACTGCCTCGGAAAAGGACTGCTTTGCGTTAGCTGCCAAGATAAAAGAGAATCCGGAGTGTTCTGCCCCTATGATTATGACGACCTCTTCGATGGGGATGCGGGGCGATGCCGAGAAGTGCCGTAAACTCGGTATTGCGGCCTATCTGACCAAGCCGATCAAGCAGTCTGAACTGTTTGACGCAATCCTGACGGTTCTTGATATACACGGTGCCGAGCCGGGGGAAAACGATCTCGTTACAAAGCACTCCATTCGGGAAAGCAGGACCCGGCTTCGTATTCTTCTTGCGGAAGACAATGTGGTCAATCAGCGATTGGCCGTCAAAGTCCTCAATAAAAGGGGCTACTGCGTGGTGGTGGCCGGAAACGGAAAAGAGGCCGTAGCCGCCTTTGAACAGGAACCGTTTGATGCCATTCTAATGGATGTACAGATGCCCGAAATGGATGGCTTTGAGGCAACGGGCGTGATTCGTGAAAAAGAGAAGGAAACAGGCAGTCACATCCCGATCATAGCTATGACCGCGCACGCCATGAAAGGGGATCGCGAACGATGTCTGGAGGCGGGTATGGATGAATATGTGTCAAAACCTATCCGGCCTCAAATAGTTGTCGATGCAATAGAAAGTGTTGTTGGGACTTGAAACTTGAAACTCGAAACTGGTGAATTCCTTAATACCCAGTACCCAATACCCGGTATACCCAGAGCATCCGCAAATATCTTGTGAGAAACTATAGCGGTTTAGGCGAAAAGGAACAGAAGATGCGTCCCTCCCCCGATACCTTAGAACTGGATCCTCAAAAGATCGCCGAGAGGAAGGAAAAGGCCGGATATCGTCTAAACGTAATCCAGTTCCCCGTGTTACGTCTCCTCGGATTTGCCCTCATATCTTTCTTCATACTGGTACACAACTACTATGTTTTCAAGGTCTTTTTCTGGGCACCCTTCTTGCAGTTTTCCTCCATAGCCTTTTCTTACAGCCTGTTTTCCTGGGCCATACTCTATCTTTTTTTCGGCAAAACAGGGAAATTCGATTTAGGGATACTTTTTCTGACTACAGATATCTTCATCTTTGTTTTGGCCATTTACTTTACAGGAGCATACAAAAGCCTCCTATTCTTTTTGTTGATTATTCGGGTTGCTGACCAGACCAGTACAAGCTTTAAGAGAGTCTTGGTCTTTGCTCATGTGTCCGTACTTGCTTATATCGCTATGCTCTTCTACATAGTGTACTTTGAAAATCGTTCTTTCCCCTACTCCCTGGAAATACCAAAACTATGCTGTATATATTTCGTCGGTTTATACATCTCTCTGACTGCCAGGACTGCGGAGCGACTTAGAAACAGAACGGCGGCTTCAGTGAGATTGGCAAGGGAATCAATCCGGAGATTAGAAGCGCTGTCGAAGGAACTGAGGGATGCAAGTATAAGGGCCGAGGCGGGAAACATTGCCAAGGCCGAATTCTTGGCCAACGTTAATCATGAGATCTGGACGCCGCTTAACGGAATCATCGGGATGACCCATTTGGCATTAGATACTGAATTGGATAAAGAACAGAGGGAATACTTGGAAATGATAAGTAAGTCCGGCGATGCCCTCCTCGGCATCCTGAACAACATTCTGGATTTCTCCAAGGCCGAGTCCAGCGAGATCAGCCTTGAAGAGAAGGGCTTTGATCTCAGTTCGGTTTTGAAGGATGTTACGGATAACCTGGCGATCAAGGCGAGCGATAAAGGGCTGCAATTCGTCTTTGACTTCGGAGCAGAAGTGCCGGTTAGTTTGGTGGGGGACCTTGAGCGCCTGCGACAAATCATGACTAATTTAGGGGAGAATGCGGTTAAGTTCACAGAAGAGGGTGGAGTGTCTATCCGTGTGGCGGTTGAGGAGGAAAAGGATTCATCAATTGTCCTCCATTTTATGGTTTCGGACACTGGCATAGGGATCCCGCCTGACAAGATGGAAACGATCTTTGACAGTTTCAGCCAGGGGGACGGCTCTTCCACCAGAAAGCATGGCGGAACAGGGTTAGGTCTGGCATTATCAAGGCACCTTGCGGAAATCATGGGGGGCCGCATATGGGCCGAAAGCCCAGCGGATTGTCGATTGTCGATTGATAATTGTCGATTGAAGGAAGCCTCTGAATCAGATAGAAACAATCATCAATCAAAGGGCAGCACCTTCCACTTAACGCTGCCTTTCAGCTTGAGCAGGGATGAAGATCCTCTCTTGCCGGATACAGATAATTTGCCGGACCGGGAGACGTTCGATTTTTCAATGGCAATGGAAATTGTGGACGGAGATATGGAACTCCTGAGGGAGATTGCCGCCCTGTTCTTAGATGACTGTCTTCAAAAGATAGGTCTGATCAGAGAGGGGATCAGGGCGGGGGATGCAGGAATGATTGAAGAGGTTGCTAACAGTCTTAAGGGTGCTGCAGGGAACATAGGAGCGCGACAGCTTGAACAAAGTCTCCTTGAGCTTGAGATGGTCGGGAAGGAGGGGAAACTGCTTGAGGCTGAAATTGACTTAGCAGATCTGGAGCAGGGAATTGAGGCGTTCAGGGAAGCCCTGAAAGAGCGCGATGTCCTGTTAGAAAGTTAGGGGGTTAGCAATAGTTCTTGTGTGGCTAACGTGAATAAGATATATTTGATTATCTTATGGGAGTGACAACTGTAACCTGCCAAAGGAGCAGCCGAAATGTCTGAAAAGATCTTCATCGTAGATGACAACTTGGTCAATCGAAAACTCTTAACCGCAATCCTGAAAAAAGAGGGCTATGATCTGTTGGAGGCCGAGGATGGGGAAGAGGCTATCGAATTGGCGTTCAGGGAAATGCCGGACCTCATCCTGCTTGACATAATGATGCCGAAAAAGGATGGCTACGAGGTTTGTGTAGAACTCAAAGGCGATGATCGGACGGCTAATATACCTATCATATTTCTCTCTGCCAAGACGCAGACTGAAGATAAAATAAAGGGCCTTGATCTGGGTGGCGCCGATTATGTGACCAAACCGTTTGACAGGGGGGAGGTCCTCGCCCGTGTCAAGGCTCAATTGAAGATCGCAGGGTTGACCAAAGAGGTGATTAAGGCCAATGAGGAGCTTCTCAAAAAACAGGAAGCGTTAGATGAAGACCTCAAGGCCGCGGCAGGGATCCAGCGAAGTCTGCTCCCTAAAGAGCCCCCTGATGAGGATATTGTAGACGTGGCATGGCAGTTTATGCCCTGTGAAAAAATCGGGGGCGATATTTTTAATATGGTTCGATTAGACGAAAAACATTGGGGCATTTATATGCTCGATGTCAGCGGACACGGAGTGCCTTCGGCCTTAGTGGCGGTCTCGGTCTCCCAGATACTTGGTCCTCAGCAGGGTTTGCTGCTAAAAAAGACGATAAAACCCCCGCCGTTTTATGAGATACTATCCCCCGCAGAGGTCCTCAATCTACTTGACCAGGAATATCCTATAGAGCGGTTTAACAAGTTTTTCACCATCAGCTATATTGTTTTCAATACCGAAGATAAAAGTATAATATACAGTAATGCGGCCCATCCCCCACCTATTTTGCTTCACGGGAATGGTGAGATGGAACTGTTGGACAAGGGAGGGACCATTATCGGAATGGGGGGCTTACTTCCCTTTGAAGAGGGGAAGAAACAGGTGCGTGCCGGAGACAAGTTGCTGATCTATACGGACGGCATTGTGGAGTACCAGAATAAAGATGGGGAGTTTTATGGCGATGAGCATTTTCATAGGGAACTGCAGAGATTACAAGAGAGGGCAATTTCCGATATCGTTGATGGGATAATAGATTCTATCATGGATTTCGGGGACAATAACCCGCCTCAGGATGATATTACCCTATTGGGGATTGAGTTTAAAGGGGAACCGGTTTAAAGGGAGGATGATCATCATGGGTATCAGGAGCGTCAAGTTCATTATTGATAGTAATCTCGAAAATGTTCCTCTTATTGGAATGTCAGTGAATAAACTATGTTCATCAACATCTTTTTCCGATATCGAATCCTTTAGTATCGAGCTTTGTGTAGTGGAAGCAGTGACCAATAGTATTAGGCATTCCTGTTGCGGGGAGTCCGGACATGATATAAAGGTCATTTTTACCCTTACACAAGAGGATGTTACGTTTGATATCTGTGATGCTGGCGCCTGCCCTTTGAACCCGGAAGTGCTGGATAAGGCCGTGATCAAGCCTCCCGGGATTAATATCTCCGATATTGAGGGTATCGCGGAAGGTGGAAGGGGCTTAGGCATTATGAAGGAGATTATGGATAGCGTTACTTACAGATCGGAAGAGGGGGAGAATTGCATGACGTTAGTAAAGAAACTCCCCAAAAAGTGAAAATGAAAAAAAAGAACCGCAGAACCGCAGAATATCGAACCGCAGAATGTAGAAGGAAGAAAATAATCATCAATCCGCAGATATTCAATTTTGATGGTCTCGTAAAAAGTCTCTAAGGCCGTCACTCCCGCGAAAGCGGGAGTCCAGAACTATTTGATTTTACTGGATTCCCGCTTTCGCGGGAATGACAACAACGGGTGCTTTCCGACTTTTTACGAGTTTGTCAAAGCTAATCGATGGTCGGTCGTGAATCAATTTTAGCAGGGGCTCAGTTCGTTGTAAAGTCAAGAGTAGACGCCTTACACAGGGGCCGCAGGGAAGAAAAGCCTGAAAATGGTGCCGCCGGAGTTGTAACAATCGGTCTTGTCCCCACAATGTTGACACAGGTCGATGCTTCCTGGGCAGATCTGGCTCTTTTGAAGGATAAACCGGCACCTGTCCGATTCCATGTTCACCTGAAATCCGTAGCGTTCCGCAAAAACCTTGATACGCAGGAGGTCGGCCCCTTTTCCCCCGGCGTTGAATTCAAAGGGTCTCTTTGAAGAGTAATCTATGGTTTCCTGGGTTGGGAAAAAGCCCTCAAATATCCTTTTGCTGTCATCGGGGGTTATGCCCACCCCGGAGTCCTTGACCGCCAGTTCAGTACCTTTTCCCTTTTGATTGACGAAAAGTTCTATTTTTCCTCCGTCAGGGGTGTTTTCCACGGCATTCCTTATAAGACCGTCCACTACTTTTTGAACTACATGGGAAGGAAGGTATATGGATGGGGATTTTTCAAAACGCGTAAGGATATCCACCTTGCGGCTTGAGAAAAGGGGCTTTAGAGTATCGATTCTCTCCTCCAAGAAGGCCTCAAGACTGATCTCCTCCAGGCTGACCTCCCTGGGACCGAACTCCTCATCTATACGCTGCCTCATCCATTGAACGATTTCCCCCTCGCCCGTCTTCTCGGCAAGCAGTATCTCCAGCTCGTCGGTGCACTGATCGAGCAGGAAGGAAAGCATGGTGTAGGTCTTGTATTCGGGGTCCCTCATTATGTTCCCTACCTGATACTGGATGTCCAGTATCCGTTCCAAGTTCCTGAAAGCCCTGTCGTATGTGGTCTTCCAGTCCTTTTCGGGAAAGTGCTCTAATCTACGTGACATGAGGTTTAAAGAGGCGATCAATATGGATACCGGGGTCTTCAATTCATGTGACAGGTGGTCTATTATTCTGTCTTTTGCCCGGTTGAGACTTGATACTTCCTTATAGGCCTCGTTCAATTCCTTGGCGAACCTGGCGTTTTCAATGGAGAGGGCTACAGTGCTCCCTATCATGGTGAGAAGCTTCTTGTCCCTGTCGTCAAAGGCACCGGCCTTTTTGTTGATGGCTATGATAACCCCGGCGATCTTTTCCCTGACGCTCAAAGGGATAACGACCATGTTGCGGGTGTGCAACCCTAAGGCCTTGTCCACCTCGTTGTTGAAATCGGGCTCTTTCGCGGTATCGTGCACGATGACCGGTTTTCCCGTCCTAACTACTCTCCCGGAAACGCTTTTGTCAAAAGGGTGCCGCATGGTCTTTATCTGCTGCTGAACCAAGGAGTCCTCGTACGCGGCACCCAAAAAGTAGAAGTCGTTCCTCTCTTCGTCAAATAAGGCCACAGTGGCGCCTTCCGTGTTGAGGAGCCTCTTGACTTCATCGCTGATGTAATCGAGAAGTTCTTCCAGTACGGGGTGCCTGGGCAGGGCCCTGCTTATCTGGAAAAGGGTCTCGTTGGTACGTTCCATCCTTCTTTCTTCGGTGACGTCGCGAAAAATAAAGAGTTCCCCAAATCTCCCATCTCCTCTTTCTGAAGGGACCTGTCCCCGGATTATGACATCCAGCACGCGGCCTTCCTTTGTCATCCTCTTTGTTTCGATGGTGTCGTCCTTCTCCCTCAGAAGTCTCCTCAAGTCCTCTACTGTCTGCTCTTTCAGCCCGTGGGGAACAAACGGGATGTTCCTGCCGATAAGTTCTTCTAAGGCCCACCCGAACACTTCCGTAAATGCTGGGTTCACGTATGACACCTTGCCGTTCAAGGTAAATACGACCATGGGGTAAGGTACAAAATCGAGCAGGTTCTTGGCCCGCTTCCTCGCTTTCCTCCCTTCACGGAATTCTTTCTCATATCGACGCTCGCTCTCTTTGAGCGCGTTCATTGTCTTGAATTTCTGGGTTACGTCCCTGGCGATTCCCCGGAAACCCATCTTCTTCCCTTCATGGTTTTTTATCAGATAAGCGGAAAGCTCAACTATCCTCGGGTTCCCCTCTCTGTCCTTTATCTCCCATATGAGGTTGGAAAACCCCTGATGGCTTACCCACACACTGTTCATGGCCTCATAAAGTTTTCTGGCGGGCCTGTCGTCCATGAACCTGGCGAAATTCCGGCCCTGGAGCTCCTCCCGGGGATACCCCAGAACGTTGCAGAGGGAGTTGTTGAAGTCCGTGAATTTCCCATAATTGTCCGTTTCATAGAAACCATCGCCGGCCTCGTCAATAATCTCCCGGAGTTGGAGGACTGATGGTTCGACTGCCTCGCGTGAGGGTTTCAAGGCGCCTCTTTCCGGTTCAGGCTCTTTTTTGCCGTCCGTGTTCAGCAAAGTGTACTCCATTTCCTTGAGTGAATTTTTGAAACGCTGTCCAGAGAAGGCCCCGGGACGGTTGTACATCCCTTATTTCGGGGTCGATAGTCCACAGCTTGCATTTGATATTGGTGATATTGCTACATGATTTTAGCCTATTTCTTCTCCAATATCTACCCTAACGTTGGATAAAATTTGAGTTCAAAACGCTTTAGATTAGGTCAGCAAGTGACGCCGGGCCATTTTCAAGGCTGAAAGCGTATTGAACAGGATGAGGTCTTGAAAATGGACCACCGTTTCTTGATCGCCTGATATAGAGCGAGTGTAGCGTTTTTGGACCGAAGATTGATAATCTCGTAAAAAGTCTCCAAGGCCGTCACTCCCGCGAAGCTTGTCCTCGACTCCGATCGGGGAGCGGGAGTCCAAAAGTGATTGATTTCCCTGGATTCCCCCGTTCGCGGGAATGACAAAAACAGGTGATTTCTGATTTCTTACGAATTCATCAAAAAATCAATTATCAAAGTATTGATGATTCCAGGTTGTTGGAATATTATTCCATGCCCAACGTCCTCAACAGGTTTAAACTGAAGGTGGGGAAGAAAGGATCGAATGTCTTTGATCATTTCTCTTGTGATCTCCGTATCCTGAGTTCCCCAAATCAATAGTATCTCACGGTTTTGTTTACTTAATATCTAATAAACTCCGACTAACACTGTAAATAATATTGCAAAAAATGCAGCCAACCATTTGCCCTTCATGCCATTCTCCAACAATTTTTATTGAGATTATTGATTTGACATCGAATCCAATTCCTCGAGGGGGGAGGTCGAGTTTGTTGAAAATGTCCGCTTACTTCAGTAATCTTTTTAACTCAAACGAAAGAAAGAGCCTGGAGATTCCCCAGAAAAGAACATACCAGGCAATGAGAAGCGGGAGGACAACGGGATGCATCAGTATTATTACAGCAATGAGGATGTTAACGATTCCCAGAAAAATGAGAAAATTCTTGCCTCTCGGAAGCTTCATACCACCGACAATATCCGATATGCCGGTCAGGATCAGAAAAAGTGCGATGATGAAATACACAAGAGACACATTGAACAGCCAGATAAAGATGATGGCCAGAATACCGATCAATGCGTAGAGAACACCTCCTAACGTACGATCCGTTTTGAAATAATAAAGTGCCTCGGTTAAGGCATAATATCCGATAAAAATCGTCAGCAGCAACTGAAAGATGATAAATGCTGCATCCATCAGCGCCATTGTTCCGCCCGGGTAAAAAAGCATAATAAGACCGATAATGATTCCGATTGCTGCACTCAATACCATGTAACTGGCCGATGTTTTTAAAATACCCTCAGCAAAATCTTCTCCATTAGTCATAATTACTCCCCCTTGTTGATTGTTTGCGATTGATTCTTAACTGTCTCGACATGGCGACAGCCTATTGGGTCTTCAATTAAGAGTCAAGCAAAGACCGCTAACCCGAATAAACCCGCCATAGGCGGACAAGTGCTTGCTCGCCTCTGGCGAGTACTGAATATATCCAACATTGACGGATTTGCCAAATATGTGTATAGGGATTATAATATAAGATGTTTCGAAATGTTAT
>Ga0222699_1000652_pt1 | contig 11552 bp, 4 predicted proteins | sample AntAcemetage1452_FD_179824 | JGI IMG/M metagenome (GOLD analysis project Ga0222699, IMG submission 179824) | Saline water microbial communities from Ace Lake, Antarctica - #1452 | ecosystem: Environmental > Aquatic > Non-marine Saline and Alkaline > Saline | place: Antarctica: Ace Lake...
GGCGATAAACACGGGTTTCGAAATACTGAAGCTATTGGGTATTGATTTTCCCGAGCAGCCCGATATGAAGGATATCCAGGCTGCCTTTGAGGAAACCCGGTCGCTTCTGAAGAAAAAGTCGATTGAGGATCTGATTCAAATGCCTATAATGACCGATCCAATTAAAAAGGCTACGCTCAAACTGTTATCCGACATTTGTGTTCCGATCTACTTTTCCCGTCCGAGCCTTTTGCCGTTGATGGTCTTTAAGGCCGTCACCCTGTCGGTGTTTTATGGCAACTTACCAGAGTCTTCTTTTTTCTATTCGGTATATGGACTCATCTTGACTGGCCTTTATACGGATATCGATACAGGCTATCAATTCGGCAAGTTAGGAATGGAACTTGCCGAAAAGAAAGACTACAAGGAATTCCGATGCAAAACCATCGAGATCTTTAATGTCCATATTCGGCACAACAAGGAACATATTCGCGAAACGCTTGATCCCTTGCTTGCCGGGTTTCAGAGCGGCATGGAAACCGGCGACCTCCAATTCGCCGATTTCTGCGCCTTCAATCGATGCTCCCATGCCTATTTGTTAGGCCAGGATCTGGCCTGGGTAGAGGAGGAGATGGACAAATTCAGCCAGGCCATAAAACAGCATAGACAGGTGACCGTATTGCACTTCCATTCGATCTTTCAACAGGCGGTTCTAAACCTAAGAGGAACCAACGGGGACCCTCATATCTTAGTGGGAGACGTGTATGATGAAAGGATAATGCTGGCCCGGCATCAGCAAGCCAATGACCGGCACGCGCTCAATTATTTCTACTTGAATAAAATGATTCTGAGTTACTTGTTTGAAGAGTATGAAGTCGCTTTGGCGTATTCCCAACAGGCCGAGAGCTATCTTGATGGTGCCATCGCCATGTTTGTAGTCCCGGTCTTTCACTTCTATGATTCCTTAATACAACTGGCCTGCTACACAAACGGTTCAGAGGGAAAAAAGGAAAAAATATTACGAAAAGTGACACGGAACCAAGAAAAGATGAAAACCTGGTCCAACCACGCACCTATGAATCATCTTCATAAATACCTTTTAGTGGAAGCGGAACGCCTGCGTATCCTGGGGAAAGACATGGAGGCCTTCGATCACTACGATTTGGCGATAAAAAATGCCAATAAAGGTGGATATACGAATGAAGAAGCCCTCTCCTTCGAACTGACCGCAAGGTTCTGGCTGAGTAAAGGCAAAGATAATCTTGCGGGGCTTTATATGCATAATGCTTGGAGCGGTTATACGCAATGGGGCGCATTCCGAAAAGTTAGACATCTGGAAAATAGATATTCCAACCTATTAAAGAGTACAGACGTCCCTATTGACGATGCTGCAAAAAAAGAAATTATCTTCAATGATGTTGCTGCCCAATCCAGGCTGGATGGAATCGACCTTGTCACCGTGATAAAAGCCTCCCAAGCTGTCTCAAGCGAAATCCTTATTGACGAGCTTATTAATATCTTCATGAAAGTCCTGATGGAGAATGTTGGGGCCCAAAAAGGTGTTCTTATTTTCAGGTTAGGCGGCAGTTGGGCAGTGGAGGCTTACAGCATTTTGGACCAGGAAATAGTCCTCTCTCGACCGGGACTTCCGGTTGAAGATTTTGAAGATCTGAGTATGCAAATCGTGGAATATGTGGCGAGAACCGGAGAGAACGTGGTTTTGTACGATGCTTACCGCGAAGGGCAGTTTACGGAAGACCCTTATATTAGAACAAATAGTCCTAGATCAATCTTGTGCGTTCCCATTATTCATAAGACGGAATTAACCGGTATAATCTACTTGGAAAACAACTTGGCTGCCGGGGTTTTTACGACTGAGAGACTTGAAGTGATAAAAATTCTGGCCACCCAAATTGCCATTTCGGTCGAAAATGCCAAACTGTATTCAAACCTTAAAGCCGCCGAAGAACAATACCGCAGTATTTTCGAAAATGCCGTGGAAGGCATTTATCAAACTACGCCTGATGGCAAGGTTTTGAGCGCCAACCCAGCCACTGCCCGGATTTTAGGTTACGACTCTCCGAAAGAGTTATTAGAGACAGTAAAGGACATTGGAAAACAGCTATACGTTGTTCAGGGAGATCGGAATAAATTCCTGGAGCTCATCCAAAGAAAACAAGCAGTATCCGGTTTAGAAATCCAGTTCCGTCGTAAAGACGGAAGCGTCATATGGGTGTCCTTACATGCGCGAACGGTCCATGAAGAAAACGGCGATATAAAACTGATCGAAGGATTTTTTGTTAATATCACTGAACGTAAACAGTCTGTAGAAGCTTTAAGAGAACGGGAAGAATACCTTAGAAAAGAAAATATTCGTTTAAAATCGAATATTAAAGATCGATACAAATTCGCTAACATCATAGGTAAGAGCGCTGCGATGCAGGAAGTTTACGAACTCATCCTAAAAGCCGCTGCTACTGATGTACCAGTCATAATATACGGACAATCGGGCACGGGGAAGGAGTTGACCGCCCGCGCCATTCACCAAATGAGCGATCAAAAAAACGCCCAATTCATACCCGTTAACTGTGGCGCCATCCCGGAAAATTTACTCGAAAGTGAATTTTTCGGATACAAAAAAGGGGCTTTTACCGGTGCCAATGACGATAAAGACGGTTTTTTGGATTTGGCTGACAAGGGTACCCTTTTTTTGGATGAATTAGGCGAAATCGGCCTAAATTTACAGGTCAAACTTCTGCGAGCCCTGGAAGGAGGCGGTTTTACGCCTTTGGGAGGCCGCGAGTTAAAAAAACCCGACTTTCGCATTATCGCCGCAACCAACCTGGACCTGAAAAACCAGATTAGAAAAGGCCTGATGAGGGAGGATTTTTATTATCGCGTGAATGTTTTCCCCATACGCATGCCGCCCCTACGGGAAAGAAGTGAAGACATCCCTCTGCTAATCGAATATTTTTGGAAAGTAAATGGGTATGAAAAAACACAGCCTCATTTGCCGGCCCACGTTATTTCCCATATGTTAGATTATGAATGGCCTGGAAATGTTCGGGAGCTGCAAAACACATTGCATCGATATGCAGCCCTTAATCGGCTTGATTTTCTGGGCGCCGCCGAGTCTGTGAAGAGCCAGGCCGACTTGGTGGAACCGAATATGAAATCCGTTGGCCGGCCCTTGAATGATGTTGTGGTGGAATTTGAGAAAAGATACATAGCCCGGCTTCTGGAAGAGCATCAGTGGCGCCGTACTCGAGTCGCTTCTATTCTCGGCATAGGCCGCAAGACGCTTTATCGCAAGATGATATCATATGGGCTAATGCCTCCCAGAAACGGGTTATAATTGACCCATAAACGGGTCATAATTGATACATTGTAATATATCCCGTCATAACTACAAGTTACGTACTTATTGAACGTTTTTGGGCCATTTTTGTCTTAGTTGATTCAACTTTTCAAATCTCTCCCCTCTATACGCCTTTGAAGCTAACAAATTGAATTTAAGAGCTAATTCCCGAATAAACCCTCCTGGCACATTTCATGCTTAATACAGGGAGATAAAGGTTGCTGTTTTGCGGGACGTGAAGCGGCCTTAAAACCTAATACCGGGCCATTATGGCGGCGGTTAAAAAGTAAGGAGGATGTAATATGCCGAATATTGATGATTTCATTAGGCCGAAGGAGTGGACCTCTGATTTGCAGACGCAAATGAGACTAGCCATCAGAAAATGGGCGGAAGAGCGATTGCGACCAATTGTCGAGGAGGTGGATGAAGACTGGAAAGAGCACAAGCTCGTCGAACCGCTCCTCAAAGAGGTCTTGGTCGATCTCGGCCTAAACGGCGCTTTTTTCCCGACCGAGTTTGGTGGACAGGATATGCCGGAAGACGAATATATGGCCTTGACCTGCACTGCCGTCGAAGAGTTGTGCAGGATTGATGCCGGATTTGGCACAGCCGCTATTTGTTCAATCTGGGGACTTGTACCAATCTTGCTGAAGCCGACTAGAAACATGGAGCTTCTTGAGGAATTTGCACCCAAGTTCTGTGGCAGTGAATTGTACGTGGGCAGCCACCTTATCACCGAGCCGGCCAGTGGGGCCGATGTTGAGAACCTTGGTGTTATGAAGGGGAAAACCATACAGACCACAGCAACTCTTGACGGGGATGAATGGGTGATCAATGGCCATAAAATCTGGGCGACCAACTCGGGTAAAGTCGGAAGCCTCTATGTGGTCGTTGCCACAACCAAAAAGGGAAGTACGGACCTGAATGACTTCGGCCTTTTCCTGGTTCCGGCCGACACCGACGGGGTCGCTGTCGGTAATCCTTATCATAAGGCAGGAATGTCGGCGGATATTAACACGGATGTCTGGTTCGACCATGTAAGGATTCCCAAAAGATATCGTTTGCACGGACCGGGCGATGATGCGAAGTACTGGTTACGGGTCGTCAGCATGGGACAAATCGGCGCTGCGGCCATGTGCGTAGGGATTATGAAGGGCGTCTATGAAATTATTAAAAAATGGACCAGTGAACGGATCATTGCCGGCAAGCCCCTTAAAGAGCACAGCATTTGCGCGGATATGCTTTCTGAAGTGGCCAGAAATATTGAATCCACATCCGCCTGGATGTGGGCGTACATAAGAGAATGGGATCACCCCGAAATTTACGGCAAAAAATCTTGGGATGAAAAATTCACTCTTAAGACCAGAGGCTTGGCCGTGCACGCAGGTATTGCCGTGGAACGGACTTGCAGCCGAGCCATGGATTTCATGAGTTCAGCCGGCTACGCTCGAGAGTACGGGATTGAGAAGCATTGGCGGGATTCCAAGATCATAGGCCTCTGGATGGGAGGATATGGTTTGAAGACACTGGAAAACGCCCGCTACTGGTTCGAATGCGAGACCATTTAAGAGTTTTTCGGAGTAAGAGTTTATAAACAAATCCTCAAAATGGGATCAAGATTTTCCAGCAGGCCGATCTTGATCCCATCATCACCCTGAACTGGGCAAACAGCTTGATTTTGATTCTCCCTATCCCCGATGGTGCGAAGAAAACAGCATCAAACCTAAATCCAAGCTCCGGCGTATTGGTAAGGAAGCAAGCAGAGGCAAGCTTCGGGAAATTGGACCCCAAAGGGACTAAAAAGGAACTAACCGAGTCGTTCTTTCCCGACCCAATAATCAAAGAGTACTTTGAAAAAGGAGGTTAAGATGAAATTTGTCAGAATTAACATGGACACAAAAGCCATAGGTGTCGAAGATGTGCCTCAAGGCTATTTAGGTTTGGGCGGAAGGGGACTCACCTCGATAATGATTAATAATGAGGTTCCCCCTAAATGCGACCCATTGGGACCCGAAAACAAGCTCATTTTCGCCCCAGGTTTTATGAGTGGAACCCCACTGCTCAATACCTGCAGGCTCTCCATTGGCGCCAAAAGCCCTTTAACCGGCGGCATCAAGGAGAGCAACGTCGGCGGAACGGTAGCCGATGCCTTGGCCAAACATGGCATCACCGCCATCATTGTTGAAGGAAAGGCTCCGGAGGACGACCTGTCTATTCTCAGAGTTGACGAAAAGGGCGAGGTGAGTCTGATTCCGGGGGAAGAATACCAAGGCATGAGAACATATGCCATGGTGGAAAAACTAATGGGGGTATACGGAGAACAGAATTCGGTCACCTGCATAGGACCGGCCGGTGAATACCGGTTAGCATCGGCTTCGATACAGACCACCGACATGGATGATCATCCTTGCCGGGCCGCCGGCCGGGGAGGAATGGGCGCCGTTATGGGAGCCAAGGGGCTCAAGGCCCTGGTCGTTGACCGGCGCGGCAAACACCCCGATCCCCTGGCCGATGAAGACGTTTTTAAAGAAGGGGTAAAAGTTTTTGTTAAAGCGATAAAGGAAAATCCATTCACAGGCCAAATGTTGCCGGGACTCGGCACGGCGGCTATAGTGGCCATTGCCAATTCTATGGGCGCTTTTCCCAGTTACAATGCCACGAAAGGCGTTTTGGAAGAATTCGAGAAAATCAGCGGAGAAAATATGGCCGAAATCATCAAGAGTCGTGGGGGGCAGACTACCCATGTCGGCTGTCAAGGATGCGCAGTACATTGCTCTAACGTATACGTGGATAAGGATGGAAAATATGTGACTGCGTCTCTTGAATATGAGACCCTGTGGTCCATGGGCGGTATGCCCGGCATCACCGATCTGGACGTAATCGCCAAACTGGATTTCCTGTGCGACGATATCGGCCTGGACACCATGAATACAGGTGTGGCCATTGGCGTGGCCATGGACGCCGGTTACAAGGACTTCGGTGATGGGCAGGCCGCCATCGAATTATTGGAAGAGGTCGCCCGCGGATCAGCGATCGGCCGGACTATCGGTAATGGTCCAGAAACGGTAGGTAAGCACTTTAATCACTCCCGTGTACCCGTAGTCAAAGGACAAAGCATCGCCGCCTACGACCCCAGAAGCATGCAGGGTATTGGAGTAACCTATGCGACCTCTCCTATGGGCGCCGACCATACTGCAGGCAATCTGATTGGAGAATACCTGGCCGGAAACTTAAACCCGTTAAAGCCTGAAGGCCAGGTCGAGGCCTCACGCAACGCGCAGATTGCTATGGCCTCTCTTGATAATTCCGGGATGTGCCTCCTGGCGTCCTTCGCCTTGCAGGATCCTGACGCTGGGTTGGCATTTCTCAATATGATCAACGCCAAGCTGGGTACGTCCTTAGGTCCGGATGACGGCGCCGCACTTGGAATGAAAATCCTCCAGGCGGAACGGGATTTCAACCGCAAGGCCGGACTAACCAATAAGGACGATCGGCTGCCTAAGTTCTTCTATGAAGAGCCCCTGTCGCCCCATAATTCAGTTTTCGAGATAACGGATGAGGACCTTGACAGCGCCCTGGCGTTGGTGGATGGGATATAGACAAAAGTACGTCACCCCCCTGGGATTTCCAGGTTGGTCAGAGCATGAACCGAAAAGATGAGCCCGAACTTGGGTCAGTGTAGTCTTTTCGAATTTTATTAAGAGATTGTTTTCCACGTTCCGATCCACACGGCCCAAGGGGGATCAGTGGCACCACTTACCAATATAACACAGCCAAGAGAAAAATATGGAAGTTACAGTCAAATTGTTTGGAGCTTTGCAACAAACCCTATCTCGGTTCGGTGAGTATGACATAATGACCCCTTAGTTGCATAAATAAAATGGCAACATAAGCTAAAAAGCTACAAATACAGATTATTTCGTTATTTTTAATGCTATGTTGGAATCCACTAGGGTTGCATCCTGAAAGCATAGAAAAATAGCCATTTTATTTACCCTTCGGGAAAGCCGAGGATACCGCATCTCCTGCGTTGTCGAGGGTTCGCGGTAAAGTACTACAGCTTCACCCTCGGCGCCTTAGATCTGCGGCATCCTCGACTTTTGCAACGTTGGGGTGACATATCTGGCAGAAACCCAACATATAAGCAGGTCAAAAAACCTGTGATATCTTCAATTCGGGTTGATCGAGTGAACATAGGATATTGATTCGGTATATGAACTAACTATGAATTACAGAGATCTGCCATAAAGCTCAACCAACGAAAACGTTGACATATGAGCTCAGTATCTCATCCGGGCAAGATTGAATTTGCCATTATGCTCATCATCAGATGCCACTACATCTTGTGGTTGCTCCCGTAATACGCCATGATCCGGAGATGCTGACTTTCCTATATTATCTTAGCATTCACTTTTCACTAAGATTATTTTGCATGCTAATTAATCTGCAATATATTTTGGTTGCAGATATCTGCCAAACCACAAACAACGAAGATGTTCAGATAAGAGCTCAATACCTGAAAGAAGGCCTTTTGCTCCGATGCCTCGAAATTAAGACGTCTGAGAAGAATGGGGGTAACAGATTGATTGGAGTAATAAATCGGATCTTGAGCACTTATCAACTATTATGACTTATTCCCGCGTTTGGATGCCATATCCTCCGATGTTAATTTTCTCTGACCCCAGCCAGAAATACTGCAAATCACAAGCTGTCACGGTTGCCCTTAAAAGGAAATAGGTTCCCCCGTCCCTATGACTCGACCATCCTCTCTAATTCGTTAAAAGGTATGAGCCAGCAGATATCATAAGGTTGCAGGGTTACACCGAGCTTTCCGTCTTTAGCGATCCAACCTCGTTTCCCCACAAGATCATACCAGTGGACGTTCTCAACGCCGAGTTCAGAGAGGAATATCCCTATTTGGCAAACCTTAGCTGTCACATTGGTCAGGGCCAAAATATGCTGATCTCCGTCAGGGCATATTCTCAGAACTGCAAAAATATCAGGAGAGATCATCAGGACACGTTGATCTCCGTTAGGGTGGAAAGCGCACTGCCGCACCCGGATATCCCCTATCCAGCTAATCTGGCGAGCGATATGTGAAAGCTTGGAGTTAGGGTTTTCCAGTTTTTTAAGCAGTGACTCCTCTTCAACCACCCTACGGTTGATATCTCGCTTTGACTTTGTCTTCAAAACCGCGTCGATGTCGTTGCGGGTGCCGATCAATCCATGAAAATATATGGCCGGCACACCCCTAAGAGCAAAGGCAATGCTCCTTGAGGCGATAAAGCGTTTTACCTGAAAGGCAATATCCTCATCGCTGCTGTCATGGTTGATGGCGCTGAACCAGGTGCTGTTGATTTCGTAAGGTTCGTCCTTACCATCCTTCCCTGTTTTGTAAGACACAAAGGCCCCGTGTTCCCTTGCCGTTTGAATGATGAAATCGATATCTTCTTCGGGCAGGATGTCTTTCACCCCCATGAGCCCGATGCCGTCGTGGGTATCGAGCATGTTGAGGAAAGTCGTAGAATTGGAGATGTATTTCAAATTCTCTGCCCACCGGGATAGAGCGGTTGCATCTTCCCTGTAAAAGGTGTGTAGGACAAGTGGAGGAAGGGCAAAGTTATACACCATCTGGGCTTCATCATGGCCATTTCCGAAATAGGAGACGTTTTCTTTATGGGGCACATTGGTTTCTGTGAGTACAGCAGTCCAGGGTGCCACTACATTAAAAACATCACGCAGGAGTTTGATAATTTCGTGCGTCTGCTCCAGATGCACAGAGGGCGTTCCAGGTTCTGCCCACAGATATGTCACGGCGTCCAAGCGAAGGATCCCAGCCCCCCGGCGCACATACAGGAGCATGGTCTCAATGATATACATGAGCACTTCCGGATTCTTGTAGTTAAGGTCTATCTGATCTGCGGAGAAGGTGGTCCACACATATCTATCGCCCTCGATTGTACGGAATTTTGTCAGGAGGTCAGAGGTTCGAGGACGTACGATGATCTTTCTCTGCTCCGATGTCAGTGCGTCTCGGGATTTGTATGCAATGGCAATGTCTTTAAATAGCGGACTGCCGTTCAGGAATTCCTGAAACGCGGGACTCTTGGCGGAAATGTGGTTGAGGACCCCGTCAAACATGAGATGGTAACGCTTTCCCATCTCCTCAATATCCTGCCAGGATCCTAAGTTGGGATCAACGCTTTCAAAATCAGTGACGGAAAACCCCTTATCAGAAGAGTACGGAAAGAAAGGAAGGATGTGCAGGGTATTGAAGGTATCCCTGAGACCTGGATATTGTACAAATTCGTCCAGACAGGCCAACGGAGAATAGCCCTCTCCGCGAAGCAGATCACCATAAGTGATGAGAATCATGTCCCGTTCCGTAAAACGGTTTTGAGGATCAAACCCCTTTTCCTGGTCGATCATTTCCTGAGGCTTATGGGCGTAATGTACCCTGAGAATTCTTTCGACCTCTGGCATATATTTTTCAGCCTGTGCCTCCCCGTAAAGAAACCGCAGCCTGCCCATCATCCTCTCCCGTACTTTACCAGGGATTTCCAGGAGCGGCCTCGAATAGTCCGGTTGCGCATAGTGAGGAATTCGCATCCCCTGACTCGATTTTTTTCTCCCGTAACTTCCGGAATAACCTCTTGACTCAGAATTTTCCATCGCTTACCTTTTCTCCCTTAAATCAATACTTGAAAACCTCCCTCCCTCAGGCTTATAGATCGCCTATGGCTCAGAGAGGACGTTGGCCCTGCCCTCCGGGCCGGAAGCGGAGCCGGAGGCATGTTTTCCTGGAAATTGTCCACGCCCCGCGATTACTTACTACCATCAATCTCGTCCATGTGGTGGATCAGGTCCCCGCGCGGTTAGGCCGGGCCAGCGGCCAGGACATTCCCTGGTGTTAGGTCTTTAAACTGGGCAAAATTTTCGTGAAAGAGACCTGCCAGTTTTTTTGCCTGAACATCGTATTCATGGGGATTAGCCCAGGTATCGCGGGGCCTTAGGACTTCAGACGGGACATCAGGCGCCTCTAACGGAACCTGGAAATGGAAGATGGGATCAGTTTGCATCTCCACCTTTTCTAAGGCCCCGTTAAGAACAGCATTCAATAGGGCCCGGGTATGCTGAATCTTCATGCGGGAACCGATTCCATAGGGCCCACCGGTCCAGCCCGTATTCACAAGCCAACACTCGGCCCGATGTTTGGCGATTTTGTCCGCGAGCAACTGGGCATACACAGATGGGTGTCTCACCATGAAGGGAGCGCCGAAACACGCGCTGAATGTGGCAGAGGGTTCAGTGACGCCTTTTTCTGTTCCGGCAACCTTTGCCGTATATCCACTGATAAAGTGGTACATGGCCTGATCTGGTGTCAGCCTGGCGATGGGGGGCAAAACTCCAAAGGCATCTGCGGTCAGCATAATGACGTTTCGAGGATGCCCGGCCATGCTGGAAGGTACAATATTTGGGAGATGGGTCAGAGGATATGAGGCGCGGGTATTTTCTGTCAGGCTCGAGTCATCCAGATCGATCCGATGGATGGCTGGATCCAGAGTGACATTTTCCAGGATAGTGCCAAACCGTCTGGTGCACTCATAGATCTCCGGCTCTGCCTCCTGGGAAAGATGGATGACCTTGGCATAGCACCCGCCCTCGAAATTGAACACCCCGTTGTCTGACCATCCGTGTTCATCATCCCCGATGAGCAGCCTGTTGGGATCAGCAGAAAGCGTTGTTTTGCCCGTTCCCGACAGACCAAAAAAAATAGCCACATCATCCGGATCATCCTTGCTCACATTGGCCGAGCAATGCATGGAAAGAACCTGTTGTTCCGGCAGCAGAAAATTGAGGCCCGTAAAGATCGATTTCTTAATCTCCCCTGCATAGGCACTCCCGCCGATAAGGACCAGTTTTTTCCCAAGGTGAAGAGCGACAAATGTACCGCTCCGTGTCCCGTCTTCGTCCGGATCAGCATTGAAGTTAGGGCAGTGAAGCACGGTAAAGTCAGGGACAAAACTCCTGATGATTTCACGCTCTCTCGGCATCTGGATGAACATGTTGCGGGCAAAAAGATTGTGCCATGCAAATTCATTGATAACACGTACGGACTGCTGAAACTGCTCATCCGCACCCGCATAGCAGTCCTGGACGAATACTGTTTTGCCCCGCAGGTAGGCTGCCATACGCCTGTGAAGTGAATTGAACC
>Ga0222699_1000660_pt1 | contig 11492 bp, 10 predicted proteins | sample AntAcemetage1452_FD_179824 | JGI IMG/M metagenome (GOLD analysis project Ga0222699, IMG submission 179824) | Saline water microbial communities from Ace Lake, Antarctica - #1452 | ecosystem: Environmental > Aquatic > Non-marine Saline and Alkaline > Saline | place: Antarctica: Ace Lake...
CGAACATTGAATGTGGATATCGCTTCGCTCATTTTTTTAATAAAATTGAAACGCCGAAGGCGTACCTTAATTCGACGTTGGATGTTCGATGTTCGACGTTCGACGTTCCTTTTTTAAACACAAAACTCCAAGGCAAAGCCATCTATCTCTGACATGGCCCAAAGGACCAGGTTTTTCAGGACACAATAAAAACATATAGAGATTTGCAGGTCTGGCAAAAATCTATGCCCCTCTGTGCCTTTGCCCCTCTGTGCCTTAGTAGTTACTGTATTTAAACCTGTCTGCGTTCATCCTCCAAAGGCGGACAAGTCTGTGTCTGAATAATTATTCATACAATATATTTCAAAAATGAAACAAGGGTTTTTCCATATTTTCGTTGGTCCTGCAGTTCATACTCAGGAAAATCTGACGGCAATGGCTCTAAAAGGCTGTGCTCAACAACAAGATGTGCTTTTTTTTTTACAGATCCCGCTTTTATTAAGTTTTGCAGGGCAGGCTGGAGAAAGCTCTTGTTATAAGGCGGATCAATAAAAATAAGATTAAAGGCGGCTTTGTCAGATTTGATGCAGTTTAAATTTTTTATTATATTCCATTTTATAATTTTAGATTTGTTCTCAAGCCCACATGCTTTTATATTGCGTTCTATAACAGACAAGGCATTGTTATTAATATCCATAAACAGAGCGGATTCGGCTCCGCGACTCAGTGCTTCGATACCCATGGCCCCGGTGCCTGCAAACATATCCAGAACAACCGCGTTTTTGACATTAAAAGCTAAAATGTCAAAAATCGATTCACGCAATCGGTCTGAAGTCGGCCTTGTAACCATTCCTTTATCTGAATGCAGTTTTTTTGCTTTTAAATTACCCGCTATTATTCTCAATACAATACTCCAAGCATAAGAAGACTTTTGAGACCTTTACACAACCCTTGATTCACCATCAAAAAAAGTAAAAAACCTCATTGATCCTGAGAAATCAGGGTGATAGATTAATTACAGATAACAAAAACTATCATCAACAAGTTGTAAGTGTTATGGCACAAGGCATTCTTCCTTTCAAGCATGAAGCTGAAAAAAACACAACTCAGTAGTGTTTTTATAAAACGACAATAATATCTTTTTCTGAGATTGTTGAAAAAACGTCAATTCCAACGATAAAAATATCCATATGGTTTTTTAGGTGGTGGATTTTGGGCTAGAAAATATCTTGTGTTAAAATATGAATTATGCTATAAAGGCACTTTAAAAATATAAAAACAAGCTGATTGTTTGGGTTGTCTATTTTCTAAAAGGGGGAAGAACAAATGGCGCAAGAGAATAAAGGTTCAATAATATCCGCGGTGGTAACGATCGTAATAATAGGGTTTATATTGCAGGTTGTTTTTGTTTATGCCGACAGAATAGATTCACCGCACAAGGCTGCTGTTGAGTTTTCCAAGGCATATTTTCTGTTTGACAAGGCAACCATGAACGAACGCCTCTGCAACGCACAAAAAACAATTGATGATGTTAATATTGTAGATGAATATGTTCTGCAAACGGCCAATGGGGCTGAGCAAAGGGGTTTTGATCTAAAATATATGAAAAGCTCCATTTATCATATTAAAACCCATACAACACCTCTGGGGAAAGGGATGGCCGAAGTTGTGTTAACCTGTGCAAAGAGAAATGGCATAAATCCTCTGTATGCAACCGTGGCTAGAATCTTTCGCTTAAGCAAAACCTATCATATTACTGAAACAATTAAAGTTATTAAAGAAGACGACACGTGGAAGGTGTGTGGCAAGGTTTTTACTCTTCCTGCCGTCTGATCTTGCATGGCAACATTGAAAGACCTTTGCAAAACAACAACTGTTAAAAAAATTAAAGTCTTTGCGAACATTCTTTATCGCAAAGACTTTAATTTGAAACCCTTACAAAACAGCACTTTTTGCGCTATTTCGGTGTCAGTCTCAAATCACTTAATGTGCCCTTCCCGTTTCAACAAATCTGCATACCAGCATGCAAAATCAAACATTCCTCTGTATTTTTCATCTTTATTAATCATTCCAACACAAAACTCAAAAGCTCCTCTGCCATAGTCATTGCTATATTTTTCTTCGCTTTGTTCACATAAAAATTCACTGACAAGTTTTTGTGTTGTTCGCTTTGTGGCATCCATCCTGAGATCTATAGGGTCTTTTGGCTTTATAAAAGGATCCCACTCTTCATAACCTTTTTTCAGAATATGCTTTTGGCGACGCGGGGCCATGCTATCAAAAATATACTTTTTTCTTAATTCTTCTTCTTCTTTGGAAATTTCTGGGAAAAGTTCTGTCATAGCACTGTCCTTTGCTTTTTTGATGATGTGTTTACGCTTTGCTAATCCTTGTCTTTATCTGCCGTATCGGATTTTTTTCCTGTCCTAATTCCTAAATACGCTTCATCATAATCTGTTAAAAGAGCCATTGATAAAGGCACAAACAAATCTGCCATCTGTAAATGCTTGGAGTTTACGGCTTTTATCAGTTCAACCGATATTTTGTAAAGCCTGTTATGAATTATGTCCAGATTAACCGTGGAATATTCTTTTCCACTAACAAATCCGGACTTGCCACAGGTGTGGGCAAAACCCCCTATGGCCGTTGGTATCCCATAAAGCCTGCAGGTTATAGGCCGATATTCATACATATCACAAACCTCCTTCTCGTTAAGCAACGGGCACCTCACTCGTTCCTTTGACATGGCCTGCATTATATCATCCTCTTTTTTACCGGCTTGCAAATCGTTATAGGCCTTTTTCTTGACCTTGTGCACAGCCCTGTCGGCTCTGTTTGCCTTAACGACAAGCTGCTCTCTTTTTTTATCTTTAAAAAGTCGGTTAAACTGATTGTTAATATATAAGGCTTCGATAAGGCTGAGATCAAACAATGCATGGCAACAGTCAGAGCATTCTACTTTACATTTTACACATTCAGGAAATTCTTTTTTTACTTTTTCAAAAACAGCGCCTGTAGATACGACCAAATCTTCGTATTTCTTAAAAAAAGGTGTGAAGTCTATTTCCATAATTTTCCCCTTGTAATTAATAAAGTTATAAAACCCCTGCTCCGCGCTTTAGTCATTATCTCTCAAACCATTACTATTGTTTCACGTGAAACACTATTTGCCAATACAAAATTTGCTAAAAATGCTGTCAACGATATCTTCGTCTGCGTTAATACCTGTGATACCGCCCAGCGCATCAATTGCATCTTTAACATCAACAGCAACCAGATCAAAAGGCATTTTCTTTCGCATTCCTTCAATAACCAACAATGCGGCCTCAAGACTTTTATCGAGAATAAGCTTGTGCCTTAAATTAGGAATAACCGCATGTTCTGCATCAAAAGCCTCTTCGCCAAGAGATGTTTTTGCTATTAAACCTTTAAGCTCTTCAATTCCCTGATTATAAAGAGCCGATATTTTAACTCGCGGAATATTTATCCAGGAATCCGGTATATCGGGCATATATTCACCGGCAACTAAATCTGACTTGTTTATAACAATTATCAGTTTCTTTTCGCTGACCCTTTCATATATCTTGTTGTCTTCCTTTGTTGTTCTGCGGCTTGCATCAATCATAAACAAAACCAGATCGGATAAATCCGCATATTCATAAGTCTTTTTTATACCTATAACTTCGACAATATCCTCTGTTTCATGCAGACCAGCGGTGTCAGTTATAACGACTGGAATACCCTTAATACTCAAAGACTCTTCTATTAAATCCCTTGTAGTACCGGGCACTGAAGTTACAATAGCTCTGTCTTTTTGTATAAGCCGGTTCATGAGGCTCGATTTTCCTACATTGGGACGACCAACAATGACAAGTTTTATGCCGTCTCTTAAAACATGTGCATTCTTGTATTGTTTGATCAGCCCCTCCAGCTTTCCAATAATCCCGCTCTGTATTTTCTTGATTACAGTATTAACATCAACAATTTCTGCGACATCATCAGGAAAATCTATGGCTGCATTTATTTCAGCAAAAATATCTAACAGCAAACCTCTTATTTGCTCAACCTCTGCCTGCATGTCTCCTTTTAGCAACATTGCAGCAATCTCGAGAGACTTGTCTGTCTTGGCATTGATCACATCAATAACCGCCTCTGCCCGCGTAAGGTCAATACGGCCACTAAGATATGCTCTCTTCGTAAATTCGCCGGGTTCGGCAAGCCTGGCGCCTTGTTTTAATACGAGATCCAGTATAGAGCTTAATACAACAGGCCCTGAATGCGCCTGTATCTCTACAACATCTTCTTTTGTATATGAGCGGGGCGATTTCATGAAGACCAGAAGAGCTTCATCGATAATCATGTCCGTAGCAGGATCAACAACATGTCCATGATATAGGTAGTGTGATTTCAGGCCTGAAAAAAAAACATCACGGCTGGAAGCAGCATTATCTGAGACAAAACGCGAACTTCTAAAAATATCAGCAGCTATAATTAAAGCCTTTTTACCGGAGATTCTGATAATACCGATACCACCTCTGCCTATCGGCGTAGCAATAGCGGCAATAGTGGATTTGTCCATCTTATGGGCAAAACCTCCTTGTTTCATTATTCCTGATCAAGAGTTGTGGCGCAAGGCTCAGAGATCTTTTCCTTTTTGTTGGAATTCTTCCTGGGGAATATCATCAACTTTTTAATATAACCATTACCTATGCTCTTGGTCCTAACCTGATCATCTTCTTTTAAGGTCAGGTGCACAATTCTTCTGTCATAAGCATTCATCTGACCTATTGTTACGGGTTTCCCTGTTTGCTTTGCCTTTTTTGATAGTCGTTCAACGAGCTTCTGAAGGCTTGCCTGTCTGTCGTTGAGATACCCCCCCACATCTACCTGTATCCGTATTCTTTTTTCGCTGTGCTTGTTAACTGTTTTTTCAACAAGATACTGTATGGCCTCGAGCGTCTGCCCGTGTTTGCCAATTAGAAGAGCTGGAGCACCTCCTTCTATTCTGAACAATATTTTCTCGTCATCCTGTTCCATAGATATTGTTGCATCAACAGTAATACAATCAATTATATGACGCAAAACATCCTTGCCAAGATCAACAGGATTTTCAGAAAACGTATCTTTTTTTAAATCATCTTTTTTTAAATCATCCGGCTTTAAATCATCCGGCTTTTTTGTCGTCTGGGCGGGTATTTCTTTTAACGATTCATTCTTATCGCTGTTTTTCAACAACGGTTTTTCGCTGACAGGCTCCTGGATGGCCTTCTGTTGTAAAGGCCTGGCGGCGGCTTTAACCCTTATCTTAGCTTTCTTAGCACCTACAAGGCCAAAAATACCGGTAGATCCATAAGAAACAACATCATGCTTAAGCTTCTCCTTGGGTATATTAAGTTCACCACAGGCATTCTGTATTGCCTGCTCAACATCTTTACCTTCAAATTCCAAAGAGGACGACATAGACAACCTCCACTATTAACCTTGTTTTATTATATAATGCTGCTGTGAAATGGATAAAATATTATTTATCAGCCAGTACAAAACAAGACCTGAAGAAAAATTTATAAATATTACTGTAAAAATAATGGGCATAAACTTCATCATTTTGGCCTGAGTTGGATCTGTTCCCATGGCCGGTGTCATTTGTTGCTGCAGAAACATGGTGGCCCCCATAACAATGGTTAAAACAGGAATGCCGTAAGGGGGCTCCATCAATGGAATAGCAAAATTAAAATGAAAAAGACGATCTGGAGCAGACAGGTCTGTAATCCAGCCCATAAAAGGAGCATGTCTGAGTTCTATGGCCTCATACAGCATACGATAAAGAGCAAAAAATACAGGTATCTGCACAAGCATTGGAAGGCATCCGCCCATTGGATTTATTTTATAGGTTTTATATAACGCCATGGTTTCTTCATTCATCTTCTTTTTATCATTTTTATATTTTTTCTTTAGATCCGCCATCAACGGCTGAATCTTTTTCATTTCAGCCATTGAACGATAGCTCTTTGTTCCAAGAGGCCAGAGAATTATCTTTGTTGCTATGGTTAAAATAATAATAGCAATGCCATAGTTAGGGATAAGGCCATATAGAAAATTCATAAACCAGAGACAGGGTTTGGCAATAATATCAAACATTCCAAAATTAATCGCCTTGGCAAGATTATAATCAGTTTTTTTAAGAATATTCGTGCTCTTGGGTCCAAAAAAGAGCTTGTAGCCATAAGTCTGCTGCGTTCCTGGCTTTATTATGGTTTCCGGCTGTACATACTGTGCCTCCAAAACATTCTCTTGAGGCAGAAAAAGACGCATACTTGCTTCTACAGGTTTAGCAGGAATAATGCTGGACATAAAGTAACGATTCTGAACCGATACCCATTGAAGATTTCCTGTGTATGTGTTTTGCTTTTTAATTTTTTTTGCTTTAATCTGCTCAAGCGACCCATTAATAAGAGCGCTCGGCCCTTCAAAACCATACCTTGATGTTTTTTCAGGACGGGCTTTTAGTAACGACAACATCAAATTGTCCTGTATTGCATAATGAGACGCGTTTTTGATTGTTACATTCAATCCAATCAAGTATGTTTCAGGAAAAAATATAAACTTTTTTTCTACAACCACACCGCTATCAGATACCCATGAAAAAACTATCTCTTTTGGATTGTCATTGATTCTCACAGAGTCCGCAGTGGTGTTTAAGGTAAACAACGCATTACGCAATCCTGGAATACTATTGCCGGTAAGGCCTATCAGCACTGTTCCCCGATCATGTATTTTTGGAGATATCATTTCATATAAGGGTGAATCATCGTCATTGGTTTCCTTGTATTTTTTCAGAACAACGCTATTAAATGCAGCCCCTTTTTCCGAAATTTTAGCTGAATATAAGGGTGTATCAATAGTAACTGTTCTAATTTCTCTACCTGCTGTTGCCGGTTCAGCTAATTCTTTTTGTTCAGACAGCAGATCCGATGTGATTTTTTTATCAACCATTTTTTCGTCGAGGTTTTTATTAACCGACTCACTTTTTAGCGTTTGTTCAGCATGCTGGTTTTCAATGAGGGGCTGAACATCTTTTTTGTCTATAAAAAATATTTCCCATAAAACAAAAACAAGTAAACAAAGAGTTATAGCTATAGCTAACCGACCAAAATCCATAATGTACTCCTAAATTTTATTCCCTAATATTTAATGACTAAAATGCATCAGAACTATCTGACGTTTTTATGGTTGCATTGGCAGAATCTGTAAGGGGCTATCAAACAGGGGATACAACAACCTTGCACAATCATCGAGACTCATCTTTCAAATGAGTCTCGAATGAAACAAACAAATCAGGTTTGTAATAATCTTCATGTTCAGGCCTATAGCTTTAAGGAACGTTATCAATCCCGCCCGGATTAAACGGATGGCATCGTAAAATTCTTTTTAAAGCAAGGAAAGATCCCTTTAATGGCCCATAACGTAAAACAGCCTGATATGCATACTCAGAACAGGTTGGATAAAAACGACAGGAAGGTCCCAACACAGGAGATACAATATATTGATATGCTCTTATAGTAAACAGGGCAAATATCTGAAAAATATTCTTAATGATAAAGACTCCTATTAATCTTGTCAAAAATGTTTTGCAGGGACAAAAATGCCTGGGATGATGAAAGATTGGCAGATTCCTTCTTTGCTATAATATTTATATCCCAGTTACCTGTAATTTTTTGTCTGTTAAGTCTAAAATATTCACGGGTAAACCGTTTAACCCTGTTGCGAACCACCGCGTTTCCAACCCTTTTCGAAACTGTAATACCAAGACGTTTTCGTTCAAATTTACCGGGAGCAAAGACTGCAACAAAATTTTTATTATGCAATTGCCTGCCATGCGATGCCAAACTTAAAAAATTAATTCGTTTTAACAGCCTGTCCGCCTTGGTAAAAGAAAATCTCACGAGATTTATACCCCTTACAACCAGCTGATTTTATTGTGTGTTTCTCTTAAACAGTCAGACGCTTTCTGCCTTTAGCCCTCCGATTGTTAATGATTTTTCTTCCCTGTTTCGTTGACATACGTTTCAAAAAACCATGTGTTCTGGCTCGTTTTATCCTACTCGGTTGATAAGTTCTTTTCATGTTACATATCCCCTAAATTATATATTTCTTGAGACCTTCTGCCTTGTGCTGAGAGACCTTTGCAAAACACCCCCTTTTGCCCAATTTCTGCGTCAGGCTCAAATTTCAATCCTCGAAATATTCAATATATTCCTGTGGTTGAAATCCTCGCCTTCCTTGAACTTAAACAAAATTGAGCATTTTTCAACGGTCTCGCTGAATCCATTATAAAGCTTAATACCGCTTTTAGCAGAAAACATTTTTCAACGGTCTCGCAGCAAAAATGCCTGATCAATTATTTTTAAACTTCTAAAATAATCACAAGTCAAATATAAAGTCAAGCATCAAAAAATCGGCATTTTTAAGAATTTACAAGCTAACGCAACCTTTTATAAAACACTAAGAGGCTGTCCGAGAATGGCTATTTCCCGCAATCTCTGCGTCAGTCTCAGATTTTAATCCTCAAAATACTCAATGTATTCCAGCGGTTAAAATCTTCGTTTTCCTTGACCTTGCAAAAAATTTCTCATTCTCGGACAGCCTCCTAATCACTGTTTTATTACAGTTGCCTGCCTTATTGTATCTTCAGAAAAGCTAAAAACTGTTTTTAAAATATCAAACGGTCTTGCTGTTCTGCCGGGTTCCGATCTTAGCTTTAATATAAGGTTACAGGGGCTTCTTAAATCAATTTTCAAAACCATGTCCTTAAGATCTACTTTTTTTACCTTGCCTTTTCGATTAACACTGGTTTGAATAAGAGAAGGTCTATTTATAAAATTGTTTATTGCGTTATTGTCAAAACAACTGTCTTTAAGCTCTATAAAATATAAAGCCGACTTTGGCGTTTCAACGTCTGCTTTAGTCAGACATTGTTGACAATCTGACACAAAAAGACCTTCCGGTAAATTATTATTCAAGCCATCTTTTACATGGTCTGTTTTAACGTTACCGCACATCACCAGATATAATGACTCGTTCAGGCTTTCCATTCCAAGAGGGAGTGTATCACCAAAGGATATCCGTGGTTTGGGATGATACCCTTCCGTAAACTTCACCGGTATGCCAGCCCTCCTGAGAGCGCGCAGAAAAATATTTACAAGCTCTAAATGTCCAAAATATTTTGCCTTACCCTTTTTTGAAAAACCAACCTTAATTTTTGGAAAAAATTCTACTGGATTATCCTTTAAATCTTTTTTATTATCTAAAAAACTAACAACATCCTGTACCGTCTTTCTTCTGTCAACTTCAAAAACAGCCGGTTTAATGGTGTCAAAATCGCAAACTCCGCAGTTATTGCATTCACCTGTTCGACAGTCCTGAGTAGATTCTCCTTTTTCCGCTTTTCCCAATTCTTTCTTCAAAAATTCTTTTGTCACTCCAGCATCAATGTGATCCCAGGGCAGGCTGTCACTTAAAGCCCTTGCACCTGTATAATGATTTACATCTATTCTTTGGTCCAACAAGGCCTGCTGCCACAGTTTATACTGAAACTTCTCACTCCACCCGTCAAACCTGCATCCTTTTTCGTACGCATCTACCAGCAAAGCGCTAAGCTGTCTGTCTCCCCTCGCAAAAACACCTTCGAGTATGCTTACCTGCGGATTCTGCCATTTAAAACGAATTCCAGACATTTTTAACTCAGCCCTAAGTTTTTCTATTTTGCCTCTTGATTCATCCAGAGAAAGTTGAGGTGCCCATTGAAAAGGGGTGTGTGGCTTTGGTATAAAGGTCGCCACGCTGACATTTATCTGGTGACTGTGTCGCCCCTTGGCTTTAATCTTGCGAAGCTTTTTAACAAGGCTGACAATCGCCTGAAGATCATCATCTGTTTCTGATGGCAACCCTATCATAAAGTATAGTTTTATAACCAGCCAGCCCATATCAAACACATCTTGTACTGTATCAACAATTTCTTTTTCAGTAATGTTCTTGTTTATAAAATCTCTGAGTCTCTGGCTTCCTGCTTCTGGCGCAATTGTAAACCCTGTTTTTCTGACCCTTTTTATTAGATTAATAAGTTCAGGTGTCAGAGTCCCGGCACGCAATGAGGGTAAAGAAACAGCAACATGTCCGGATTTATATCTGGACATGAGCTGTTCCATAAGAGGTACAATGTTCCCATAGTCAGCACTGCTCAGTGATAACAGTGAAATGTCTTCATAACCTGTTGCAGACAATGAAGCATCGGTCAGATTAAGCAGTCTTTCTACAGAACGTTCACGAACTGGTCTATATATCATGCCGGCCTGACAGAATCGGCATCCCCTGGTGCATCCACGTGCAATCTCCATTCGAAGACGATCATGCACAGGCCTGCCAAACGGTATTATCGGAGCATCTGGAAAAGGTGCAGTATCAATATCTGTTATAATTTCTTTATTAATAACCTTATAATTTGAAAACATGGGCTGCGGAATCTGAAAGAAATTTTTATCGCCTGTTCCGCTGCTTGAATTAAAAAAAGCTGGTATATAAAGACCTTTAATTAAGGATAACTGCTTTAACAAAGACTCCTTATCAGTATTGTTACCCTTTTTCCATTCAAGCCATGTTCTGGATATATCCATTATTACATTTTCACCGTCTCCAACCACCATGGCATCAAAAAAATCGGCCACAGGTTCAGGGTTGCAGGTACATGGCCCACCAGCTATAATAATCGGGAAGGAATCATCTCTTTTAGAAGAATAAAACGGTATGCCCGCAAGGTCTAACATTGTAAGAATGTTTGTATAATTAAGCTCATAAAGCAGGCTAAAACCTATAATATCAAATTTTTTAAGAGGATGATGTGATTCCAGAGACACAAGTGGAAGATGTGAAGATCTCAAATACGATTCCATATCAACATCTGGAGCGTAAACCCTTTCAGCGGCTATATCGTCATGTTTGTTCAGGATATGATAAAGAATTTGAAGCCCGAAATGAGATGTGCCTATTTCATACAGATCTGGAAAAGCAAGGGCGATTTTCAGCCTGACCTTGTCTATATCTTTTTTTATGGTATTTATTTCCGTGCCTAAATATCTGCTTGGCCGTTCAACCAGCGGCAGGATGTCTTGAAAGTTTTTAATATTCATGCTATTCTTTTAATAAGTTTTTTTATAATTAAAGCTGATTGATTAAAGTTTGTTTTAGTTTACAGCGTCGCAAGCGGCATAATAGAGATTTTGACGAGTTTGTCAAACGTGTATTATTATAATTGTTGGATCATCTCCAGCTTAGTTGTAGTTAATTAAGACAAAATAAGTAGGCTATTTCCAATTGAGCAGGTGTGATCCCAGAGGATTCAAGGATTCGAGTAAAAGGCTAAAGAATTACAAAGAGTTGAAAGTCTGGCAAAAGTCATACAAACTCTGTTTAGAAATATATAGAATAACAGCAAAATTTCCAAAGGAAGAAAGATACGG
>Ga0222699_1000663_pt1 | contig 11479 bp, 7 predicted proteins | sample AntAcemetage1452_FD_179824 | JGI IMG/M metagenome (GOLD analysis project Ga0222699, IMG submission 179824) | Saline water microbial communities from Ace Lake, Antarctica - #1452 | ecosystem: Environmental > Aquatic > Non-marine Saline and Alkaline > Saline | place: Antarctica: Ace Lake...
CCTGTCATACTTAGCACCCCTAATTTCCTGTGAATCAGTCTAGATGGTATGAATAATCCTCCATTGCAGCTAACGTTTTGAATATGATGCGTGCCGCATCTTTATTCAATAAGTGTCTTTGGTTTACGTATTTTCAAATTTACTAAATCATTTTCTGTGAAAATGAAATTGCGGCATGAATTATATTTTTTGTTAGCAACCGTATTTAGTTAACAAATGATTCTATTGATATTAATCTATGTTTAAAATATGCCCAATAAATATTTTGTTTATCAAATGTTTCAATTACACCTAATTGGTCATAATGGTTTAATATACCTATGTCTACTTTATCTGATTCAACGATTATGTAATCAAAAGATTCAATCCAGCCACCCCAATATGTCATTGTAATAATTCCATCATTCTGTTTTTCAAATGATAAGCAATTAATATCTTCAAGATGCCTTTGTAGGGTGTCTAATTGTCCAGATGTCCATTGAAAATATTTTAAAATGTTCTCAAAGTCTTTTTCTTTTCTATTTCCTTTATAATCATAAGTCCAATTAATTTCAGTCCAACTGGTGTCTAAAAGAGTCTGGAAATTAAAATTTTGGTTTTCCTTTAAAAAAGACTCTTCAATTTCTGTTGTTGGTTCACCTGAATAGGATATTTTATTCTTATTTGAATTTGAAAAGTATATGAAAAACTCAGATTTGTCATTTCCAACGTGAGTTGTGTTTATTTTTACAATGTCGTTTTCATAAAAATATATCATGTCTATTGGCTTAACTTTCTTTCCGAAATCTAGAATAGTAGGAAAATCCTGGTAATTTCTATCAAAGTTATCTTGTAAACTGTAAACGATTTTGAAAAAGTTCTTTCTCCAAAAGATTTCTTTCAAATAGAACTCATTTACTACATATCCAGCAATTAACAAGAATATCATTCCAAAGAGAATCCAAATATATTTCAGTCTTATTTTCATTTATATGGTTGCTAACGGTTTGAATATGGTGCGTTTGGCATTTTGGAACGCTTCATTTTCAAGTTACGACTAAATTAGTTTATTACTAATGTCTTCATATTTAGCACTATCTGCCAAATGCACTATATTTGTTGTTAGCGTTTCGTGCTTTATTATTTATCTGTCTGTCAGCGTTGGCAAAGACATACTTATTGACAAGTTTTGGCTTGGGCGGTGGAGCGACTTGGCAATGTGTATGGCTTTTAGCGTTGGCATTAATATAATGTTTTACAAATCTTATCAACTCCTTTTATTAAATCTTCAATGTCTTGTTTTGAAGGTTCTATTTCTTTTTTGTGGTCGCATAAATTTCTTAAATCACCTAAATGTTGAATAAATCTCCAATCCTTTACTTCAATTATTTCATTGTCTTTAAGTAATTGATTGAAGTCATTAATTGTTGGATTTTTCTTTCGACTTGAAATATTATGATTTTTGCAAACTTGTGATAAATGCCCTTCCAATACAACACCAGCAATTGCACCTGCTCCCCTAACAAAACCTTTTTTGTTCAATTCTGCTGCTGTATCAAGTTCGTTATCAAACAAGTCAGCCTGTAAAAGTTGTTTAATTTCAAATAAAGAACTTTCCAATCTCCTTTGAACTGATTTTAAAATAGTTAACTGGTTGTCAAATAAAGTAATTGCGATTTCTCTGTTTGTTGGCGGTTTTGTATAACTGCTAATTTCAAAATCCCAGTCCGTACCTTTAATAAATTTACCAGGAGTATGATTGATGACATTTCTTAAGCAATCACCTTTATTAGTATTGTAATAAAGAACAAAATCATCTTTACGTTTGGGTAAAACAATGCTTACAAGTGCAATGCTTTCACTGTACCAAACTTCATAGTCTTTCTTAAAATACTTTAATCCATCTTCTTTATTAAGATGTTTCAACAAAGTATTGCCTTCACCAATTAAAACGTTTAAATCTTTTTTAAATCTGTCAAGATTTGAATTCATATCTTTTCTATTATTTCAATTTCTTCTTCTGTCAATTCGTAGAGTTTGTAAACCATTTGGTCAATTTCCTTGTCCGTTGCATTTACTTCATCTTGCAATAGATTTATTTCATTTTTGTAAGCATTAAAATATTCTTCCCACTCATCCTGTTGAACAAGAGTAAGTTTAACTTTTTGTTTTTTAAGTTCTGTAACAAAAGTTTTGAAATCAAGGTCGTAAAAATTGGTTAATTTTTTATTGACTTTAACTAAATCGAAATTATCAGTTACTCGATTCAAGAACTTAGTACACAGTACTTGAATTTGGTTGCTTTGGTCTAAAATTTTATCAACATTTAATATAAATGGTTGTTGCTGCTCATCTGAAATATTTATAATAGGTAGTTGCTTGCAGTTTGCAATAAGAATTTTTTGGAATAAATCTTTTTCAATGTCAAGAAATTTATATTTATGAAAATAAGTAATCAATTTAGAATTCATCAATGATAAAATGAATTTCACACTTTGTCTGTTATTTGGAATAATCGAAAAACCTATTTGAGTGAAATATAGTACTTCGTCACTAAATCCTGCATAAATTCTCGGTGGTTTGCCTGAAATAATTTGCCTTACAATAATACGAGGTTGAGTAAAAAATCTTTCTTCGCGCATCGCACCCAACCATTCACCGTATTTAATGTATTCCTTTATTTGATTTGTAACACTGAACCTTATTATGTTTTCTCCTGCAATTAGTGGTTTATACGTTGTATCTAACTTTACTTTAGAATGGAACGCTCTTGTTTTTATTATTTCTTGAGAATGACCTTGATATTTGTCGTAAGGCGTAATTCCTAAGGAAAAATCTGCAATATCACCTAATTCATCAGTTGAAATTTGTTTAATCTTGTCTAAAAGATTTATATCTGATAAAGAGAGGAAAATATTGTAATTCAAATTTTTATCACGTTTCCAAACTGATTTATCAATAATGTTGATTCGCGAATTATCAACAAAGTTTATTTTTTCTGCTTTTGGATAAACAATTACACCAACAGTTTCACCGATATTATCTTTTCTAAACTCAAAAATTATTGTCTCAACTTTTGCGTCAATGAAAACGTCATCAGGCAATTTGATAATTTTAGTAATATCATTAATTAATAGTTTCCTAATTTTATAATATGATGAATTAACAAGAATGGAATTGGGATTTATGAAAGAAACAAATCCTTTTGTTTTTATAAGTTCATAGGCTTTTTCAATGAAAATTGAATATAGGTTAATTCTGTTCTCTGTAGTTTTATAATACTTGAATAGACCTTTAACTAAATTAGAATCAAGTGCTTTTATATCAACATAGGGTGGATTTCCAATAACAATATCAAAACCACCACTTTGCATAATTTCCGGAAATTCTTTTCTCCATACAAATGCTTTATCTCCTGCAATTTCTGGGTCATCAATCAGCGAATTTCCGCACTTAATATTATTGTTTAAGTTAGATAATTTCCTGTCCTTGTGTGCCGTGTGCAACCAAAGTGAAAGTTTTGCAATTTCAACACTTTCTTCGTTTATGTCAACACCATAAAGATTATTTTCAAGGATTGATTTTTCGGTATCAAATAGTCTTAATGCACTATTTGTCAATTCGGCAATTATGTCGTCAATATCTTTATGCTCTTGAATTAGAAAATTTAAGGCTTGATTTAAAAATGCACCACTGCCGCAGGCAGGGTCAATAATTTTTAGTGAAAGCAACCATTCTTTATAGTCATTGAGTTTTTTAAAAAGTTTTTTCCCTTTTGCGGAAAGGTTACCGTCTTTGGTTCGGTAAGTTCCGTCAAATTCAATTTCTTTAATTTCTAATTCTTCCCGCTTTTCGTAGCAAAGCGTTCCAATGGTATTTTCAACAATGTATTGCGTGATGTATTTCGGGGTGTAAAAAACTCCGTCTTTTTTTCTTTTGCTTTTTGATTTATCAGTAATTGTTCCTTCAATTTCGGCTGTAATTTCTTCAATTTCTGTTAATGAGTATTCGAAAATATGTCCGAGAATATTTACGTCAACATCTGTATTAAAATCGTATTCTGATAATTTTAGCAAATCTTTAATCAGAATTTCATCGTCAATCTTTAAATTGTCTAATAAATCATCGTCATAAAATAGTCCGCCATTGTATGCAGGAATATCATCAACATTGGTTTTTCCTTTTCTACCGATATTCAAATATCCAAAATACTGCTTGTAAATATCATAAATTGGCTTGTAAGCATCTAACTCTTCTAACTTATGGTAAGTGTCAATTATTCTCGAAATAGAGTTTGGTGGCAAAAGTCCACTATCTTCTGCAAATAGGATAAATAGGAAACGGTCTAATAGTTTCTGTGATTTTTTGAATAAAATTAACTTATCATTTCCCGGATTATTCTTGATTAGGTTTTCATAAAGTTTGTTTTTGAAATCTGAATAGTCTTTGTAAAGTTTATCAGAAATTTCTTGGTCGTGAAACTTTGTTTCTTCTTTTAATTTTTGAGGTAAATTTGAAAAAACGCTGTTAATATTGAGAATCAAATAAAGTAATTCAAATTCTTCTTTTTGCAGATAAAACAAGTCGAATTCTTCAAATTCGTTTGCGTAGTCAATATAGAATCGAAGTTTTTGAAAATTAGAAGTTATTACATATTTGCATTCTGGTTGATTGTTTTTGTAGTTGAAGGCTTGTTCAGTTATGCTTTTTAAGTCTTTTGTTTTTGTTGATTTCAATTCAATTACAGCAACTGCTTTTTCATTCTTTAGAATTGCACCATCAGCCTTTTTTCCGTCTCCCTGATTTTTAAATTCTCTTGCTAAATTGTAATTGTCATCAGGTTTCAATGTGTAGCCAAAAACATCAACAAATAAATCTCTTAAAAATCCGTCCTGGTATTCTTCTTCTTTTAGTTTTTTGATTTTTTCAATCTTGGATGGACTGTAATTATTTCTGAATTTTTGATATGCTTCTTCAACTTGGTTTTGGTCAAGGTTTTTTAAATGCTTGTTTATTACTGATTTTTGAAATATTGACATATTAAAATTCTATCTTTCGTTACTAAAATTCAAAAATAGAACTAATCCTGTGGGCAGGCAAGAAATAACTCTTTTGGTTTTTTCGGGTCGGCTTTTTGCGTGTTGGCAAAAACCAAATGTGTTATTTGTGCGGTGGCTTTTATTTCGATTCATTTTCATTACTGTTTTTGGTTTTTTTGCATGAACGCTAACGTTTTGGCTATGGGCAGTAGCGAATTTTGGTCAAAAGATCTGTCTGAAAGACAGATTGTTGATTTAAATCAGCACTGTCCATGAAACAGAACCCCCGCTATTGCCTATGAGCCGTTGTTATGCATCGTTTTTAATTCTAGTTTTCGATTTCTTTCATTAATTTTTGTACATCATCCTCAATGTCACTTGAAAGTGGATGAATAGTATCTGGCATTAATTTGTTCATTTTTTCTATCACTTGTACGGATCTTTCTGGTTCACCTTTTTCATACAGATAATAGGCATAGTCAACAATTCTTCTCCTACTTAAATTGCCGTAAGTATATGAAACGCGTGGTTGATTGTTAACAGCAATATCTTTATAGTCAATATAATTTTTAGGGTTGAGCATTAGTAGTTCAAACTTGGTAGTGTTATATTCAAGGTTAGTTCCTTTAATTTTTTCTGGAAATATTTTTGCAGTAAGACCTTCGATTTGCATGTTGTCTTCTAAACCATCTAGGTCATTAAATCCAAACCAAGAATAATAAATCGGACGAACCCAATTGTTGGTTTTAATAATATCTATTAGCATAGCGGTTCCAGTCCAAAGTTTGTTATTACCAACATTTGGTTTTACATGCCATCTGAAATTTTTCGTTGTGTCGCTTAAATTATATTTAGTCTTGATATTGTCTGATAATGGAATTATAATGTCTTTTTCTTTCCATTTGTAGTTGTGCATTTCCATAACCAGATTGTCACTGATATTTATTGGTGATGCCTTTAAGATATTAGGAACACCATCACGAATAAGTTGTATATAGTAAGGTCGTTCAAGAAGTGCCAAAACAACTAGAGAAACATCTTTCCTAAATCCCAGGATTACTTGAACGTATTGTAAAACATTAAACTGAGCATCTCCATTTACGATAAGAATTGCGTTTGAATCGCAAGATCTTAATAAATTTCTGCCATGTTCAACAGCGTGTGGTGGAAATCCGTCCCAATTCGAAGCGTCGATCAACTCTTTCTTGTATTGATCATAGTCGCCTAGTTTTAAGGCTTCAAGTGCTCTTGCTCCGTATTCGGCTACAAGAAAGTATTTTGCATCACCATAGTTCGGGTCTATTTCTACTGCTTTTTGTAAATTATTGAGTATTTGTTGTTTTGACCATCGATCGCTTTTGTTACTAAAAGGTCTTGTGTCATATACAATGTAATGAGAGTATCTTCCTAACCAATAATAAATCTCTGGGTTCGTTGAATCCGACCTTAGTTCATTTTGTAATAAGTCAATTGCTTCTTGAAATTTCCACTGTTCTCCAAGATGATTTGCTTGTTGAATTGCATTCTCTGTTTGTCCAAATAATATATTTGAAAAAGAAATTAAAAATATTGCAAATTTAATTTTCATGTTGTTAATGTCTTTGTTCCCAAAATGATGCATAACGTTGGCAATATGGCATGAAGCGGATTGCGAGTGATTCACTATCAAACCAAGATGATGTTAGAACGGGGTAAAGCAGCCCCAATTAAGCTCTTCACCGCTTTTTGCTATATTGCGTGTTGTACACCGTTTTATTTATTTTTTTATTTATTTTTAGCGATATTATCTAAAGTGTAATGCTTTCCTTTAGTCCATATAGCACTTAATGACTTAAGTCCTTTAGGTAAAAGTTCTATGATAGAGTCCACCAAGGCCTGACTAGATTGTACTCCTATTCCTTTTAAACTAAAATTCTCAATGGTTTTTTCTTCTTTTCTTGATTGTTGAATTAGTGCCTCCAAAAGTTGATTTGCATTTATAATCGCTTTGTCTTTAACCATATCATCTATTTTGAAAATAATGGCATTTGAGAAGTCTGCTTTACTATCCAATACGATTAATTCGGTTCCTCCAGAATATCTCCAAGATGTGGAGGCTTCCATTTCATCTACAAACTCCGCAAATTTCATTTGACTAAATGACCAAGGGATTTCTGTACCACCTTTATATTTAGACACGCCTAATTCTTTCATGTCTGGAAAAGAAGAAATATGTCCATATCCCATATATCCAACACAATAAAAGTGGATTTTTTCAGAAGTTCTATTATCAAAATATGCAAGTCTGGGAATTATCTGTTTAACACCAATATCATCAAAACTTGGAGCAAAGAGAATACAACAAATTGGATTTCCTGATTCTTGAATGTGTCTTTTTACTTTTTCTAACGAAGGTGCTTCAATCATAACATTATGTTTTTATTGTTTAAATCTATCCCAGACTGTGTAAGTGTTGTACACCGTTTTGCATTTTAAAATTTGAGATTGAAATCATCTATCAAATCTATAATTACATCTGAGGGGTCCATCTTTTTGTGTTTTCTTAAAAGCATCTCTTTTAAATCTTCATTACTTATAAAGAGAATTAGTTTATTTTTTTCTATGAAAACATCTTTCCTCTTTTCTAATCCACTTCTATTTGGTGCTTTTTTGCTACAGACAATTCCAAAGCGTCCAATAGTCTTTTTTAAATAATCGTCAACTTGAAGTAATACTTGTTTATCTATTTCACTACCATTTTCAGAATAGTTCTTAAACTCAAAAACAATATATTTCGCGTCATAATCGTCTCGAATAAATTTCCAATTTTCATTGCTATTGCGATTTGGAAATATGGCGTCCCTAATATCAATTCCAGATTCTCTTCTAGATTGGATTTTAGGTTTACCAAGAGGTGGAACAAAAAGATAATTTAAAATATCTAAGCAAATATCTTCATATGTTTTCCATCCAGGTTTTCCTTCTGGGCAATCATCTAATCGTTTTATTAGAACTTGTATTTTCCCTAATTCTTTATCAATTAACTTTAAGGAATTTTTCCTTATCGGTGTGCTTTTTGTAAAATACTTTTCAACTAAATCAGGATATAGAAATAATTTTCTTATTAACTGATGACCTTCCCAAACAGTGATATTTGGTGCTGAATTCATTATAAATTCTCTTGAAGAATTAGTAAGTTCTGAACTTGTTATTAAAAGAACTTTATTGACTTTCTCAACTAATGCAACTGCATATAATTTTCTTAGTAAATCAATGGATATTTTACTTCTATAGAATTTTGATTCAATGATTATTTTTTCTTCGACACCAAGAACATTTGTTGTCTTTGCAATAAAATCATATCCTCCATCTCTAATTGGTGGAGTCCTTTGAAGATTGAATCCTTCCAATTTCAATAAATCATAAGTTAAATCTTCAAATTTTTGGGGACTAAATTCAGACCAATCTTGAAATTCAAAATCTACTTTATTTTCTTGTAAAAGTGTCTTCTTTAATAATTCAAGCCCTTGTTCTTGATTAGTAGAAAAATCTGCGTATAAATATCCTGCTAAATCTGAAGGAACTTCAGAATCATCTATTTTTATTGGTATAATTTTTACTCCCTTATTTATTGCATTCAGAAGTAGTGCAGAATTCAATTCATATTTTACCCAGCTTGAATTTTTAGAAGAATTACTAAGCACCACAATAAAAGCACTACTGGATTGAATACCAATAGTTATTTTCTTTTTAATACTATCTCCAAGGTTTATTTCTTGTTGGTCAAACCATATATCAAGTCCTAAATCTTTAAGATTTTTTTGTAGCCATTCAACAAATTTCTTGTCTTCATGGGAATAGCTTATGAATACTTTCTGGTTCATCTTTTCTTAAATGGTGTACAACGGTTTAGCTATGAATAGTTGCCGCTAGCGAAGCAGTTTCTTGTCTGGTTTTACCAGACTTGAAACGTATTACAAATGTTGAATTTATAATTATCACGGCAATTATTTATGAGCTTTTGTTATGCAAAGTACTTTATTGTATTATTAACTTATTTCTGAGTTTATTTTTAATAGTGACAATTTCTAAAATGTAAATACCTTTTCCCAGTATTGAAATATCAATTTGCGTGCAGGGGTCTTTTTTGTTTTTAACTTTTTGACCAAGTTGATTATAAATATTCACTTCTAGAGCTTTTTCATTGAGTATTGAAATATACAATTCTGTTTTTGCTGGATTTGGATAGATAAAAAAGTTTGGTGCAGCTTCAAGGTTGGGAGAAGATACAACTTTACATGCTTCATTTATTTCTTCTTTACTATTACAGCCATTATAATTATCTCTAATTCTTGAGTGATTCATAGAATCAGCTATATATTCGCATATGCTTTGAACTTCACATGTTGATAAATGACTGTTCCATTTAATATATAGACTATATATATCAGAAGTATTGATATTATCCAAACCAGTTAAGCTGTTCAGAGAATCATTGTTATATATGTTAATTATGGCTCCTACATATGTTAAATTAATTATTTCGCTTAAATCATTCAAACTTGTGTTACGTAGAGTAAAGCTACTATAAATTGAATCAACATTATTCAATCCAGTCAAACTATTTAATGAATAGTTATGTACTATATTGAATTGACCAATAGCGGTTAAATTACTTAAGCCAGAGAAATCAATAAGAGAATCATTATAGAGAACACCAAAATATCCTCCAATTTTAGTCAGATTATCTAATCCAATGAAATTCTGTAATTTAGGATTTCCTTTGTATTCATTATCTCCACCGACTATAAAATCTTCTTGTATATGTAATAATGTGTTTAAGCCTTCAAAATTTAAAAGAGAATCATTACTCTCTACTACCAAATCAGTCTCAATAGATTCTAAGCCATAAAGGCCTGATAAATTATTAATGTTTTTGCCGTTTATATTTAGACTTCCTTTTAAATCAAAACAATTCGTGTTATTAATAAAAAAACTATCAACCTCTGTTTGAGTTCTCAAATAATAGTTACCAAATGGAAGACAGTTTAGGGTAATACCACATTCATAAGCTATTTCGTAAGGTGTATTACAACCTGTTGCATTGTCATAGATATTTATTGTGCCATTAGGAGATACTAAGTAATCACAAATGCTCTGTACATTACAATTAGCCAATGATCGATTGTTGTAAATGGATAAATTTGTGATGGTACCCTCATTTATGTTATCTAACCCAGATAGACTTTGTAAGGTTTTATTATTAATTATTGTAATAAAACTACCAATTGAGGTAATATTACTTAATGAGCTCAAATCAATAATTGAATCATTTCCATATATACCTAGACTTCCACCTATTGATATTAGATTATCAAGACCTTCAAGGCTATTAAGTTTACTATTTCCACTAAGTACAAAGGATCCTTCAATATTAACTAGGCTCTCAAGTCCAGACAAATTTAGGAGTTCATAACATCCACTAATTACTAGTCCTTGACCAATCGATGTAACCATACTTAGCCCATCAAGATTATTAATCTGATCTGTGTATAAAATTGAGACTGGACCAACAATTTCGGTACAATTTGGATAATTAATCTGGAAATTATCAATTTGCTCTTGAGTTGAAAATGTAATTCCACTATTGCAGCATGATTGCGAAAAAACTTCAGTATATATAATTAAGGCTAATAATATGAATAATATTGTCTTCTTCATGTTAGTCCTTTTTTTAATGGTTGATTAGTATTTTGCATAACGGCTCTGCTATGCGCCGTTGCCGTTGTACTTTATTATTTTTGATTTGAAAATTTCATTTCAAATTTACTAATTCTTTTCTAACTGAAGCCAGAGCTGCGGCTATGGCGTATAAGCTATTGTTAGCTGCTGTGGTTTTTATATTAAGCTATTGTCTTTCAATATTCACTGACCTGTTACTTGAGTCATCTAGTAATTACGGATCCTCGCTATCAGGCACCAATAAAATTCATTAGATAAACAACCATGCTTTTGCTGAAAATAAAATATAACTATCCACTTGCCCAATGATATTCAATTATTATTTTTTCTTGGCATTCTAATATGGCGACAATAAAAAGCGAGTCGAACTAAAATTAATATTTTGCCAGTCTATATCGTAGTACTAACATTGGTGAAGAAAAAATGCCTTAGCCTATCCTATGAAAGTATCTCAAAATGATATCCGGCATTTTATTTCTTGTAACTTTTTTCTTGATAAAAAAGTAACCAAAAAATCAAGAAATAACGATGCTATCCCCACGCAAAGGCCTGCCCACGCCCGCCGTTTTTTCGAGCCTGCGCGCTTTTAGAATGTTGATAATTATCAAATCTATTTTCCATTAAAAAAAACTTGACTTTGTCGTTGATATTTAGTACATTGTAAAATAATTTCTGATTAGAATATAATCATTCTAATCTTCAAAGTTTTACAATGTCAGTCCTGTCATACTTAGCACCCC
>Ga0222699_1000671_pt1 | contig 11417 bp, 12 predicted proteins | sample AntAcemetage1452_FD_179824 | JGI IMG/M metagenome (GOLD analysis project Ga0222699, IMG submission 179824) | Saline water microbial communities from Ace Lake, Antarctica - #1452 | ecosystem: Environmental > Aquatic > Non-marine Saline and Alkaline > Saline | place: Antarctica: Ace Lake...
ATCAAGTATGGTATCAACCCGCAATCGATTTAGACAACATGGTGAAATCATGAAAAAAAGAAAGAATCAGATTACCGCTTTTTTAGGTCGAGACACTGAATTTGAAGGAAATCTCTCCTTCAAAGGGATGGTTCGGATTGATGGCCGTTTTAAAGGCGAAATCAATACTGAAGGGACCCTGATCGTAGGAGAGACTGCCGTGATAGATTCTGACATTCATGCCTCTACTGTCATTATAAGTGGGGAAATTCGAGGTCATATCGTTGCTGGAGAGAAAATTGAGATCCTTTCTCCCGGCAAGGTTTTTGGAGATATAGAGGCCCCTTCTGTGACCATAAATACCGGAGTGATTTTTGAGGGAAATTGCCAGACCCAAAACCAAGATGAAATGGTTAATGACAAGGTGGCTTTTCTCCAAAAAACGTCTGGGGCAAAAAATGAAAGCTGATGGTCAAAAAAATGTTTTGACAAGCAGATTTATTTTTTGTAAAAGGCATCATTGTAAAAAATTTCACATCTTGGAGCAAACCAAAAATATCGAAAGGATGTATCTGATATGCTTAACATTGATGGTACCCTGATTGTCCAAATCGTAAATTTTCTCGTTCTTCTCTTGATATTGAATTTTATCCTCTTCCGCCCGATTCGGAGTGTATTGGCACGGAGAGCGGATGAGATCAATTCTCGCCAAAAAACGATTGATGACTATCAGGAGCAGGCCGAAACGAACGAGAAGGGTATCGAAGAGGGTGTTATTCAGGCCAGAAAAGAGGGCTATACTGAGAAGGAGGCCTTAAGGTCCCAGGGTTTGGAAGAGGAAAAGGGGATATTGCAGGAGGCTGGCGGGGGGGTAGAACAAAAACTCAGTGCCGCAAAGAAAGAGATAGAGTCGAAAATTGCGGTTGCGCGGGAGACCCTTGAAGGCCAAGTTGCCAGTTTTTCTGATGAATTAGCCCAAAAAATACTGGGAAGGAGCATTCAATGATCGGTTTTGAGACGGCAAGGGGAAAATCGTTACGCATAGCTTCCTGCGCCCTGATTATTTCGGTGGCCTTTTGTGGGTTGGCCTTTGCCAGCGGCGGTGGGGAGGGAGGACATGGCGGCAGTGTAACAGATCTGCTCTATAGAATTTTGAACTTCGTGCTGATGGTGATCGTTCTTGTTGTGGTGATAAGAAAGACCACGATTAAAGAATTTTTTTCAAACCGAAAGGAAGAGATTCGTAAAAAATTAGAGGATTTGAAGAGGGATAAGGAGACCGCTGAGAGCCGCTGTAAGGAGTTGGAGAAAAAATTCAAGGAATTTGAACTCCAGGAGAAAGAAATTATCGAACAGTTCAAGGCTGATGGGGCATTAGAAAAGAAAAAGATTATTGCGGAAGCCAGGGAGAGGGCTACACAGATTTTAGCTCAAGCTGATCTGACCATAGAGCGTGAAATCCAGGCGGCCAGGAACAGTTTGAGGCAGGATGTGGTTGAGATGGCTGCCACAAGGGCCGAGGAGATCATTGCAGGGCAGATACAGGACAGCGATCAGGATCATTTAGTCAATGAATTCATAGAAAGCGTGGAGAAACTACATTGACCGGTTCAAGGATTTCCAAAAGATATGCAAAGGCGCTGCTCAGTCTGGGGCAGGAAGACGGGAATTATGCAGAATACGGGGAGAACCTGAAGGATTTTGCCGGACTCTGTGCGGATAACCCTGAGTTTAGCAAGGTGATCGCCAATCCGGTTTTTTCCGTGGATGATCGAAAAAAGGTGCTTGATGCAGTATTGGAGAAAAGTCCCTTTGCCGATCTGGTCAAGAACCTTCTGCGGCTTCTCTTAGATAAGAACAGGATAGGGGGCATCGAAGATGTTTCAGCCTATTACACACGACTCACCGACGAGATTTTAAACATTATCCGTGCTGATATCATTACGGCCCGGCCTTTGAAAGATGAGGCAATGGACAAACTCGATGTTGTCCTTGCAAAAATCACTTCTAAGACGGTCAAAGTAAAGGTGGAAGAGGATGAGTCTCTCATTGGGGGGCTCGTCGTAAAGATAGGTGATTTGGTATTGGATGGCAGTGTCAGGGCACAGATTGAAGGCCTAAAAGAATCATTAAAAAGGGGTGAATATAACTAATGGAGATCAGAGCTGCAGAAATAAGTGATATAATCCGGGGCCAGATTAAAGACTACGAAAAGAAGGTCGAAGTAAGTGAGACCGGAAGCGTCTTGTCTGTGGGTGATGGTATCGCTCGCGTATACGGGATTGAGAAGGTTATGGCCATGGAGATGGTGGAATTCTCCGGAGGCATCTATGGCCTTTGTCTTAATCTGGAAGAAGATAACGTGGGTGTCGCCATTATGGGCGATGACTCCAAAATCAAAGAGGGAGATACGGTAAAGAGGACCGGCAAGATTGCAGAAATCCCAGTGGGAGAGGCGGTTCTTGGCCGAGTTATTGACGCAGTGGGGGAGCCTCTTGACGGCAAGGGTCCCATAGAAGCAACCCAATTTAATCGGCTCGAGATGGTTGCACCAGGTGTTATTGACCGTCAATCTGTTTTCGAGCCCCTGTACACGGGTATCAAGGCCATCGATGCCATGACACCGGTGGGAAGGGGCCAGCGAGAGTTGATCATCGGCGACAGGCAGATCGGGAAAACGGCTATCTGTGTGGACGCCATAATCAATCAGAAAGATACGGACGTTTACTGCATTTATGTGGCTACGGGACAGAAAAAATCAACCGTGGCTCAAGTGGTTAACATCCTGGAAGGTCATGGCGCCATGGAATACACAACGGTCGTGGCGGCCTGCGCCAGCGATCCGGCCACTCAGCAGTTTATTTCACCCTACGCCGGATGCGCCATTGGAGAATACTACCGGGATCAGGGAAAACATGCCCTGATTATTTACGACGATCTTTCAAAACAGGCGACCGCTTACCGTCAGGTTTCCCTTTTGCTCAGACGGCCCCCCGGCCGTGAGGCCTTCCCTGGGGATATCTTTTACAACCATTCCAGACTGCTTGAACGAGCCGCCAAGGTTAATGACAAATTAGGTGGAGGCTCTCTGACAGCTCTTCCGATTATTGAAACCCAGGCAGGTGATGTTTCCGCCTATATTCCCACCAACGTGATCTCTATTACAGACGGTCAGGTTTATCTCGAGCCTAATCTCTTTTTCTCGGGAGTGCGTCCCGCCATTAATGTGGGCCTTTCCGTCTCCCGTGTGGGTGGTGCTGCCCAGACCAAGGCGATGAGGAAGGTTGCGGGCTCCCTGAAGCTGGATATGGCCCAGTTCAGGGAATTAGAAGCGTTTGCCGCTTTCGGCAGCGATCTTGACAAGACTACGCTGAGTCAGCTTGAACGAGGTCGGAGGCTGGTTGAAGTGTTGAAGCAGCCTCAGTTTCAGCCCATGTCTGCTGATAAAGAGGTGGCTATCCTTTTTGCCGGCTCAAATGGTTTTCTCGACAAGTGGCCGGAAAGTGCGATTCTGGATTATGAAAAACAGATGTTAGAGTTTTTAACCAGCAAATACGCCGATATCCTGACCGATATCAAGGAGAAAAAGGATATTTCAGAGGAAACGGACGGCAAACTGAAAAAGGCTCTGGAAGAATTTGAGGGAATTTTTCAACCTGCGGCCTGATACAATTATTGTTTTACAAACGAATGATAAACGTCAGATAAATAAAGAGAGAAAGGCCACATGGCAACCTTAAATGATATTAAGATTAAGATAGGTGCTGTTAAGAAAACGCGGCAAATTACGAAAGCCATGAATATGGTTGCCGCTGCCAAACTCCGTGGCGCTCAGATGAAAATGGAGAGCTTTGAGCCCTACGCAACCAAGTTCGCGGAAGTGCTTGGAAATCTGGCAAGCCGGATCGAACCTGATATTCACCCTCTGCTCGTTAAGAAGGAAAAGATTTCCCGGGTGGAGCTGCTGCAGTTTACAGGCGATAAGGGCCTTTGCGGTAGTTTCAATTCTAATCTGATCAACCGGGCTGAAAAGTGGATGAATCAAGAAAAAGATAATGGGGTTGACACCGGCCTCACGGCGATTGGGAAACGGGGTCGCGATTATTTTAAAAAGAGAGGGTATGATCTCATTGGAAGCCATATTAATGTATACGGGAGTGTCGACATATCCTTTGTCAATCAGATCAGCAGAGGCATGATTGACCGGTATCTTACAGACGAGGTGGATGGCGTCTATATGATCTACAGCCGTTTTATCAGTATGGGAAGCCAGGTACCCACATTGGTCAAACTGCTTCCCATTGAACCGCCGGTCGCCGAGGATGAAGAACAATCCGGGGCTAAAGCGGAGTATCTTTGTGAGCCTGATCCTGAAGGGCTGATGATCGAACTTTTACCTAAACATATTAATGTACAGATTTATAATGCATTTCTGCAAAACGAAACAAGTGAGCATGCCGCGCGTATGGCTGCCATGGACAATGCTTCCAGGAATTGTGACGATCTTGTAGAAAGTCTTACCCTGGTATACAACAAAGCACGACAGGCGGCTGTTACTGCTGAATTGATGGACATTGTGGGCGGCGCTGCCGCCTTGAAGGGATAACGGTTTTAACCATATAAGGAGGTCTTTATTTAACCATGAATGAGGGCAAATTAATACAAATCATTGGTCCGGTCGTCGATGTGGAGTTTGGTGACGGTGAACTCCCTGAAATCCTAACCGCACTCCTGATCAGCAATCCGGCAATCAACGATGTGGAAGACAATCTCGTTGTGGAAGTTGCCCAGCATCTGGGCGACAATGTGGTGCGTTGCATTGCCATGGATGTGACCGACGGTCTTGTACGGGGCATGCCGGTCAAGAATTCGGGAAAGCCGATTATGATGCCTGTTGGCGATCCCGGTTTGGGTCGTGTTCTCAACGTGGTCGGAAGACCCGTTGATGGTCTTGGCCCGGTGGAGGCGACGGAATACTATCCCATTCATCGTCCCGCACCATCATTTGAAGAGCAGGACGTGTCTGTAAACGTGCTTGAAACTGGCGTAAAGGTCATCGATCTCCTGGTTCCCTTTCCAAGAGGCGGTAAAATGGGGATGTTTGGCGGGGCCGGTGTTGGAAAGACGGTCGTCATGATGGAGATGATCCATAATATTGCTATGCAGCACGGCGGCATCAGCGTGTTTGCCGGTGTCGGTGAGCGCACGAGAGAGGGCAACGATCTCTACATGGAGATGAAGGAATCGGGCGTTCTCCCCAAAGCCGCTCTGATTTACGGTCAGATGACGGAGCCCCCCGGTGCCCGTGCAAGGGTGGCGCTTTCTGCGCTGACCGCGGCTGAATATTACAGAGATGAGCGGGGTCAGGACGTTCTGCTCTTTATCGACAACATCTTTCGGTTTACGCAGGCCGGGGCCGAGGTTTCAGCTTTGCTGGGTCGTACACCTTCCGCTGTGGGGTATCAACCTACTCTGGGTACGGATCTTGGTGCATTGGAGGAACGGATAACATCAACCACGAAAGGTTCCATTACATCGGTTCAGTGCGTGTATGTGCCTGCGGACGATCTTACCGACCCGGCGCCTGCGACAACCTTTGCCCATCTCGACGGGACCGTGGTGTTGTCAAGACCATTGACGGAATTGGGTATTTATCCGGCCGTGGATCCGCTGGATTCGGGTTCCAGGATTCTGGATCCGAACTTTCTTGGCGAAGACCACTATAAGACGGCAATGCAGGTTCAGCATATCCTTCAGAAATATAAGGAGCTGCAGGATATCATAGCCATTCTGGGGTTGGACGAGCTGTCTGACGAGGACAAAATGACGGTCGCCCGGGCGCGCCGGATTCAACGGTTTTTGTCCCAGCCATTCCATGTGGCCGAGACATTTACAGGAATGCCGGGAACCTACGTACCTGTGGCCGAGACGGTCAAGGGTTTCATGGAGATTATCGAAGGTAAACATGATGATCTGCCCGAAGCCGCGTTTTATATGGTCGGTAATATCGAACAGGCGCAGGAAAAAGCTGAGAAGATCGCCGGCAAATAAAAAGAAGGGATAATCCATGGGAAAGCTACATCTGGAAGTTGTTACCCCTGAGAAGGTGATGGTGAGTCAAGAGGTGGACATTGTTGTTGCCCCTGGAACCATGGGTGAATTTGGCGTCTTGGAGGGGCACGTGCCATTTCTTTCAGGAATCGAGCCGGGCGAGCTGCGTTTTACCAGTGGCAGTCAAACGGAACGTTTTCTGGTGACGACCGGGTTTTCCGAGGTATCCAACAACAAGGTCTCGGTTTTGGTTGACGCTGCTGAAAAAGCAACCGAAATTGATTTAGAGCGGTCCCGAAAGGCCATGGAAAGAGCCAAGGAAAGACTGGCCAAGGATCGGGGTGGGGAAGATATCGATTTTCTGAGGGCCGAAGCGGCACTCAAGCGCGCTATTGTCCGTATTAGAATATCGGAAAAGAAGAATTAGCGAAACCAGAAAACAACAACCATTGAATCAAAGGCAAGCGGAATCACGCTTGCCTTTTTTTATTTATTGACCTTTTTATGTTTCAGGGATAATATAAGAAATATTTGAGTCTGACGCTGAAATTGCGGAAAATAGCCATTTATGGATAGACACTAGTGTCGTGTCATGTATAAAGTGTTTGATCTTAAAGAAACCGGAACACCATCAATGTCATTCCCGCGAAAGCGGGAATCCAGTATTTCTGGCTAATTCGGAGCTTCTGGATTCCCGCTTTCGCGGGAATGACGGCGATCTTTACGACAGTACACAGATGACTGGACACTAGTTTGTTATTGAATAAATTGGCCTTTGTGGGCATTTGCGATAATTTTTAAAAAAATTGAGAGGTTTGATTCGATATGGAGAGTGGAGAAGAGACCACGCAGTACAAAGTTTGGAATTCATTGGATTCAGAAGAAGGGGTTGATCAATTCCAATTGCTCGAAGATAAGATTGATAACCTTATTGGAATGATAAAGACCCTAAAAAGTGAAAAGGAATCTTTTGCTGAGAAGTTTCAAATTCAAGAGGAGAAATTGGCCGATCTCACCAAAGAGGTGGAAAGTCTAAAATCAGGTAGAGATAAGGCTAAACAGAGAATTCTTTCTCTCTTGGAAAAGATGGAACAGATTGCTGAATAGAGCGAATGACTCGGCCATAGGTGTGCAGAGAATGTCATCATAATTAGCTCATATTATTGGGGATATGGAAAAGCCTGTTAGAATCAGAATCCTTGATCACGAGTATCTTTTGAGGAGCGATGAAGATGAGGCGCGAGTCAACGAGATCGCACAATTTGTAAACGTCAAATTAGGGGAGATCAGGGATAGCGGGGGGAGGCTCACTGAGGGGAAGGTGGCCATATTGGCTGCTTTTCATATTGCGAGCGATTATTTTCAGGTATTAAGAGAACGTGATGAGTTGGTAAAAGATGTTCAAGATAGGGCACGTTCGCTCAATACCCAGATTGATGCCTTAGCTGAATAGGTGGTCTTCTCTCTAAATGTATTACACGTAATAAACAGATAAACGGGAGAATATTTCTCCGGACTCACAATGTTTCGGTGTTGATTCATTTTGTGTTTCGGGGAGTTTATATATGTGGGATGAAGGGTTAATCGGGATAATTACACTGAATGTTAGTGATATATTTATTGAGTCAAATAAAGATAGGTGTTGCGTGAATCGTGTCAATGGTTTTCGAGAGACTACTGAAGGATCTATGAAGTAGCGCATCGCTACAGGAACGTTTTCAGTCCCTATTATCCCCTCTTTGAGTCTGGATTATCTACTCTTTTGTCTGGATTGCCCCCTTTTTCCTTTCATCCTTACTCCTTACAGAGGCCTGCGCCTGGTGCCCTTTTGGCTGGCCCCTGGAGCGTACCGAATTCCGGTTTATCCGGGTGATGTTTGTTAATATCAGGAGCGTGAAATCATGATAGATGTAAGCGCCATTTATATAATTGTGGTTGTGGTGGCAGGATTAATTGCCGGGGTCGTCATTGGCTTTTTTATCCGTAAAAATCTTGTGGAAAGCAGGGTGGAGGCCATAGAAAAATATTCTAAAAAAGTGCTGGCCGAGGCCCAGAAGGAGGCTAAGACAACAAAGAGGGAGGCCGCTCTTCAAGCCAAGGACACTCTTTATCAGATGAAGGTTGAATTTGAAAAGGAGACCAAGGAGAAGAAAGAGTCTTTGTTGGCCCAGGAGAAGCGTCTACTTCAAAAGACGGGAACCTTGGACAAAAAGATTGAACAATTAGAAAAAAGAGAAGAGAGGATTTCAGAAAAGGAAAGAGGCGTTGAAAGGACTGAACAGGAGATAAAAAAGAAAGAGGGGGAATATAAACGCCTTGTTACAGAGCAGAGAAGACAATTGGAGAGGTCGGCAGGCATTTCCGCGGAAGAGGCCAAGCAAATTCTCATCAATTCCATGGAATTGGAGGCCAAGCATGATGCAGCCAAAATGATACGTAGAATTGAGAACGAGGCGAGATCTGAGGCAGATCGTAAGTCGCAGGAGATCATTGCTTTGGCAGTAAAAAGATATTCCGGGGATTATGCAGCTGAAAAAATAGTCTCTGTAGTTAACCTTCCGAATGAGGAGATGAAGGGGAGGATTATTGGCAGGGAGGGAAGAAACATTCGAGCTATTGAAGCTGCCACTGGTATTGATCTTATTATCGACGATACCCCCGAGGCGGTTATATTGTCAGGATTTAACCCTGTGAGAAGGCAGGTTGCAAAGGTTTCATTAGAGAGGCTCATTGATGATGGCAGGATTCACCCTGCCAGGATAGAGGAGGTCGTCTCCAAGGCAAACAAAGAAATTGAAACGAGCATTAAGGAGGCCGGGGAGCAGGCCACATTCGACGTCGGGGTTCATGGTATTAGTCATGAACTTGTCAAACTTATCGGCCGACTCAAGTATCGTTCAAGTTATGCTCAAAATGTTCTTCAGCATTCAATGGAAGTGAGCTTTCTTTGTGGTGTCATGGCCGCCGAGCTTGGGTTGAACGTAAAACAGGCTAAAAGAGCGGGTCTCCTTCACGATATCGGGAAGGCAGTGGACCATGAGGTGGAGGGGCCTCATGCAGTTATTGGGGCGGATCTGGCAAGGAGACATGGTGAGTCAACCGAGGTAATTCACGCCATAGCCGCCCATCATGAAGATATACAACCGGAGTCTGTTTTAGCGGTTTTGGTGCAGGCCTCTGACACCTTGTCCGGGGCAAGGCCAGGCGCACGCCAGGAAATGTTAGAGTCTTATGTTAAGAGGCTGGAAAAGCTCGAGAAGATTGCCACGTCTTTTCATGGAGTCAACAAATCTTTTGCAATTCAGGCCGGCCGGGAGATTCGAATTATGGTTGAAGGAAAAATCATTGATGATGATCAGTCCTATATGCTCTGCAATGATATTGCAAAGAAGATAGAAAAAGAGCTGACGTATCCGGGCCAGATCAAGGTGACCGTGATTCGCGAGACCAGGGCAGTGGGGTATGCCAAGTAATAAGAGGTCGCGTAGAGATCTTTTTTTGTATGTATTCACAGGTTCAGGGATATCTTTTTGTCAAGAACCGATGATTTAGCGGTTCGGAATTAGTAAACCTCTGAACCTGTGAACTGGTACCAATCTTTTTTTCCAAAAGCGTGACCTTCGACCAGAATCGAGCATCGAGTCCCGCTTGCACGGAATATCGTTTTTCCTACTTACTATACTCGTTCAAGACCTTGACCGTATAATCCACGACCTCTTGGGCTGGTATACCCTTGGTCTTCGCTCCTTTGACGTACTCACCAATCACCGGCCTGACGATCTCCTTCCATTTGGCCGACTCTGCCTCGGAAAGGGGGATGAACTTGCGGCCCTTGGACAGCATGAATTTGCGGCCCTCTTCATCACTGCTATCCCAGGCCTCACCATGCTTGGGGATCCACTCTTTGTTGATTTGCAGGATAATTTTCTTGATGTCATCAGGGAGGGCAGCCCACTTTTCCTTATTCATGACCACGTAGAAGGTGGAAGTATTGGCTATGGATAAGTCGAGAGTGCAATTCTCGATAACCTCGGCCATTCTCCAGCCCTTGTTGACCTCAACAGGATAGATTGCCCCATCAACTACGCCCCTCTGGAGGGATTGATAGAGTTCCGGCATCGGCATTGTCACTGGCGAACCACCTAAGGCCTTCACCACTTTGGCCGTGGTGCCATGGGAGCGGATCTTCAGACCCTTGACATCGGCCAGTGTCCTAATCGGGGCCTTCCGTGTATGCAGAAGACCCGGTCCATGCGCATGGAGGTACATTACCTGCACATCGTTCAATTCCTCTGGTTTAAACCTATTGGCCACGGCGTTGGCCGTCTTGGTGGCCACTTTACCGGAAGGGTAGCCTAAAGGCAAATCCACCGCCTCCATCAGGGGAAAGCGACCCCTGTTGTAGCCAAAAAGGCAGAAGCCGATGTCCGACATCCCTCGGACGACACCATCATACATTTGTTTGGCTTTGGTCAGGGTCTGACCTGGGTAGTAAATAATCTCCACCCGTCCGTCGGTCCGTTTGCCTACCTCTTTACACCAGGCCTCAGCAAGCTTTGACTGTATGTGGGTGGGAGGGAAGAAGTTACTGTAGGTAAGCTTGATAGGGGCGGCTTCTAACTTTGACGCCCCAATTGCAACAAGCGCAACTCCAACAATAAGGACTAAACAAAACAAAAGGCTTTTTTTGTTCATTTGGGTCTCCTCCTTGATAAAAGATGGAACAAAACCTTCTCAGGACTTCATCTATACAGCTATTTCTTTCACCTCCTTTCATTTCTCAATCGGGAATTCAAACGTGACGTCTTTGTTATGATCCGGATCTGAAGTGTGTGCCCTTTCCATGAAGGTGACATGATCATTATGATCAATTAACAGGAGTGTAGATGATCTGGTGCCGTAATTTGGGCTGGCAATGAAGATCGATGATAGGATCCTTTCCCATTCAAGCCCCACGCCGGTATCAGGCAGACTATCGTCACAGGGGATCGACCTGTTGAGAAGTATCTCAAAAAGCGATTCCGGGGAAGGGCCTGTTTGATTCGACAGGATTTCCTCCAGTGCAGCCTTCCCTCGAGAGACCTTGGGCCATGGTGTATCTAAGAGGCGGTTGCTAACACCATATATGCCGGGTACGAGACAGCGTGTGCCATTTCCCCGGTTTGAGTACCAGCAGATTTGATCTTTATTTCCGACAATAAGGTTGAATCCGTTATAATCCCCGGCTTTCAGATCTAGTCTGGCGAGATACGCTTCAGGCCCCTCTTCACCCTCCAAGAAATCGCTCACTAATTCCCCCCTGGAGGGCGCATGGCTCTTGAGAGATGCCGGGTCGCGATAATTGGTGACGGCCGCGATCCGACCCCTTTTAGTGATTCCAAACCATG
>Ga0222699_1000681_pt1 | contig 11306 bp, 13 predicted proteins | sample AntAcemetage1452_FD_179824 | JGI IMG/M metagenome (GOLD analysis project Ga0222699, IMG submission 179824) | Saline water microbial communities from Ace Lake, Antarctica - #1452 | ecosystem: Environmental > Aquatic > Non-marine Saline and Alkaline > Saline | place: Antarctica: Ace Lake...
AAAATCATTTACAACAAATATTAATATGAAAAATGTTCAATATATATTTTTTATAATTCGCATTTTTGCGGTTATAAAATAAGGAGGGAAAATGCTTTCATTGAAATTAGCTTATAGGAATCTCATTGGCGCGGGTTTAAGGACTTGGTTAAATGTTATTGTTTTATCATTTTCATTTGTTATAATAATTTGGAACAAAGGTCTTTTGAATGGTTGGAATGAACAAGCCAAACGAGATATGATAGATTGGCAAATCGGTGGCGGGCAGTATTGGCAGAAGGATTATGATCCTTATGATATGTTTACTATCAACGAAAGTCATAGTGTAATTCCTGATAGGATCAGTGATGATATCCAAAATGGTTTGCTTACACCAATTCTTATAAACACAGCAACAATTTATCCTGAAGGCAGAATGCAAAATGTTTTATTAAAAGGAATTCTACCTGAACAGAAAATACTGAAGTTGCCAACGGATAAGTTACAGAAGAATTCTGATGAAATTTCAATTTTAATCGGTAGTAGAATGGCAGAAAGCAATAAGCTTCAAGTTGGAGATTATTTTACAATTCGATGGCGAGATGCAAATGGAACATTTGATGCTGCAGATGCTAAAGTCGTAGATATTTTTCATACAAATGTTCCGATAGTCGATCAGGGGAAAATTTGGCTTTCATTGGAACAGTTACAAAAAATGTTGCAAACACCTAATGAAGCAACCATGCTAATAACAGAAAATAATTCCGTTGAAAAAGAAGAAATTTCCGGCTGGGTTTTTAGAGGACATGATTATTTATTAAAAGAAATGGACAACTTAATCAAGATGAAAAGTGTCGGAGGTTCAATATTCTATGGTATCCTTTTAGCATTGGCATTATTGGCAATTTTTGATACACAAATATTGTCTATTTTCCGTCGTCAAAAAGAGATTGGAACTGAAATTGCATTAGGAATGACGCGTTGGCAAGTTGTAAGATTATTTACTGTGGAAGGCGCGATGTACAGTGTTTTTGCTGCTATTCTTGCTGCGATTTATGGAATTCCATTACTCACTTGGCAAGCAAAAGTGGGATTGGCTATGCCAGAAGGAGCAGATGATTATGGGCTTCCCATAGCAAAAAGTATATTCCCTTCTTATAGTATTGGCTTAGTTATAGGAACTGTTTTAACTATTTTTATAGCTACAGTAATTGTCAGTTATTTGCCAGCAAAAAAGATTTCTAAAATGAATCCAACAGATGCAATAAAGGGGAAAATACAATGATTAAATTTTTATTAAAAGGATTGATCCGCGATAGACACAGAAGTTTGTTTCCAATATTGTCAATTAGTATTGGTGTGACGTTGACTGTGCTATTACAAAGTTGGATTACTGGATATTTGGGAGATATAATTGATTATAATGCAAGATTTTCTACCGGTCATGTAAAGGTAATCACTAAAGCTAAATATGATAATTCACAGCAGATGGCAAATGACCTTGCGATTGTTGGGACTAATAAATTAACAGAAAACTTGGACGAAGAATTTCCCGAAATTACTTGGATAAAACGGATACGATTTGCAGGACTCTTGGATATTCCCGATGAAAATGGTGAGACAAAAACGCAAGGACCTGTAATAGGTTGGGGGGTAAATATGCTTTCCAAAAAAAATTCTGACATTGAAAGAATGAACATTCGTAAATCATTGCAAGATGGAAAATTGCCGACGAAACGAGGCGAAATTCTAATTAGCGATGAACTTGCTGAAAAACTTAAAGTTGGTGTTGGCGATGATGCTACTTTTTTGGGCTCAACAATGTATGGAAGTATGGCGATGCAAAATTTCGTAATTTCAGGAACAGTACATTTTGGTTCTATGGTATTGGATAAAGGAGCAATAATTGTTGATTTTAACGATGCTCAAACTGCATTGAATATGGAAAATGCAACGAGTGAAATTTTAGGATATTTGCCTTCTGGAGATTATGATAATGAAATTGCACATAATTATGCAGACAGATTCAATAAAAAATATTCTAATTCCGAAGATGAATTTTCGCCTATAATGATAACTTTGTCTGAACAAAATGGTTTAGATTCCATGTTGGAATATGTGTCCAGTTTTATTGGAATAATAATTTTTGTGTTTGTCTTAGCTATGTCTATCGTCTTGTGGAATACGGGATTGATCGGTGGTTTAAGAAGGTATGGAGAAGTTGGTCTTCGTTTGGCAATTGGCGAAAATAAGGGGACAGTTTATAGAAGAATGATTTATGAATCTGTATTGATAGGAATATTTGGATCATTAGTTGGAACAATGATTGGTTTGGGGTTTGCTTATTTATTGCAAACAAAAGGAATTGATCTTTCTTCAATGATGCAAAATAATTCTATGATGATGCCAACTGTGGTAAAAGCAAAAATCACTTCGACCACTTTTTTTATTGGTTTTATTCCGGGATTATTTTCCACAATTGTTGGAACTATGTTAGCGGGAATTGGAATTTATAAAAGAGAAACAGCACAACTTTTTAGAGAATTGGATGTATAACAATAAATGACACAAATTACACAAATGAACACGAATAAGAAATATTTATGACGTTACTGTATTATAAATAAAAAAAAGGATAATAAAATGAAGAAAGTATTAACAATTATTCTGCTAACTATCGTTATGTTAAATGGACAGACGCCATCAGCAGAAACGATCTTAAAGAAGATTGATGAAAATATGATATCTAAAAATCAAATTATGACTTCAAGTATGATAATCCATGGACGCAGAGTTTCAAGAACGATAAGATCAAAATCATGGTCAATTGGTGACACAAAGAATTTTACGGAATATTTATCGCCCGCTCGCGAGAAGGGAACTAAAATGTTGAAATTAGATGACAAATTGTGGATATATACTCCATCAACAGATAGGATTATTAAGATTTCCGGACACATGTTACGACAATCTGTAATGGGTTCAGATCTTTCTTATGAAGATATGATGGAGAGTAGCGATTTGACTGATAGCTATGATGCGAAGGTCATTGGTAGTGAAGAAATTGATGGAAAGCAATGTTGGATAATAAATCTTGTTGGAAAGACAGATGACTTGGTTTATCATCAACGGAAAATATGGGTCGATATGAAACTATATGTTCCATTACGAGAAGAACTTTTTGCTAAAAGTGGAAAATTGTTAAAACGGATGGAATTAAAAAATATAGTCAATATTGATAGTCGTTGGTATCCGATGAAAATGATATTTAAAGATGTGCTAAAAAATGGGGAAGGGACAGAATTTGTAATTGACGAAATTAAATTTGATCAAGATATTCCTAAATATAAATTTTCTAAAGCCGGATTAAAGAGGTGATGAAATGAAAATGATTTTGATAATGTTAAAATATTAAAGAAAGATGAACAAATTTCATAATTAATTGTATGAATTTACAAAAAATAAAAATTAGCCATAAAAAAAATCTCATGTTATTTAAACATGAGATTTTTAAAACATCTAAATTAATTGATATTATTAAGTGTTTACTCTACATTTAAAATATCTTTGAATGCTTTTTGAAGAGCATCTTTTGGAAGTGCTCCTTGTACCATTTGCGGTTTCCCCTCTTTGGGAACAAATAGCATTGATGGAATACTACGAATTCCGAAAGCTCCTGCAAGTTCTTGTTCTTTTTCTGTGTTGACTTTGAAAATATTCAATTTTCCATCATATTCTTTTGAGAGTTCTTCCAATATTGGTGCAACTATTTTGCAAGGTTGACACCAATCTGCATAAAAGTCAATCACACAAGGTAACTCACCTTCAAATTTCCACTCTTTGTTCTTTTCATAATTAAAAACCTTTTCCTGAAAGGTCTCTTTTGTCAAATGTTCCAATCTTTTTCTCCTTTTATTTCAAATTTCAAATTAACTTATAATATAATAAATTATTATTGAATATCCAAATTAGTATAAAATTTTTCCCAGTTTCCTGCAAGGACATATTCCCTGTTTGTGACTAATTGATATATGAGTATTAGGAGAAAAATAAAAGGTAATGATTCTTATGAATAATGATAAATATTTAGTCAGTCAAAAAAATATTTGTTATTGAAAAATAATTTTGTTAATTTATATTAGTGAACATGTAGTAGCAATGTTCTAAAATTTGACAAATAATTTTTAGAATGAAATTTAGGAAGGGGAAATTATAAATAAGTATTTAAAAATATTTAAGGCGCTTGGTGATAAATCTCGACTAAGAATTATGATAATGCTGAAAATAAAGCCGTTGTGCGTTTGTGAAATTAGGGAAATAATTGGATTATCTATGCCTACAATATCAAATCATTTGAAAATTCTTAGAGAGGCAGAAATTATTACAGTTACAAAAGAGGATAGATATATGAATTATAAATTAAATGCTAACAATGGTGTAGTAAGAGATGTGTTAGATTTATTGAATGATCTTTGCGATACTCAAATTGAATCAGACAAAAATAAAGCATTGAAAATAGATAGAATAAATATTTGTTAAATTTTTTTAATTTAACATTTAGTTATTTATGGAAATATAATAATGAGGAATATTTATGAAATGGAAAAATGAGTGGAAAATACTTCTGCTAATGATCGGTGGTTTTTTGATCGCATTTTTTATGCCAATGAATTCTATTAGATTTCAAAACGCAATTATGGAATCACTTTATATGCTCAAAGAGTATGCTCAGCTTCACGTAATTCTTTGCTTGCTTCCGGCTTTATTTATCGCCGGAGCGATCAGCGTATTTATAAGTCAGGCGGCAGTAATAAAATATCTCGGAGCAAAAGCAAAAAAAGTTACTGCTTATGCAGTTGCATCTGTTTCAGGTGCAATATTAGCTGTGTGTTCCTGCACTATTTTACCGTTGTTCAGCGGGATCTATAAAAGAGGAGCTGGATTAGGACCCGCAACTGCATTTCTCTATTCGGGTCCTGCAATCAATGTCCTAGCAATTATCCTCACTGCTCGTGTTTTAGGCATGGAAATCGGAATTGCCAGAGCAGTCGGAGCCATTGTTTTCAGTGTTGTTATCGGTCTGATCATGGCATTCATTTTCCGCAAAGAAGAACAGGAAAAAGTCAATAAACAAATAGTGATGCCGGAAGCGGAAGTTACTCGACCGCTTTGGCAGGAGACAATTCACTTTGGCATTATGGTTCTCATACTGATCTTTGCAAATTGGGGAAAACCATCAGTCGATTCCGGGTTGTGGGCTGCAATTTATAATTCTAAATGGATAATCACCGCAATTCTCGGAATTCTTTTGGGAATTGTTCTTAATAAAATTTTTAAAATGAAACTATGGAAAATTCTTACAACCGCTGTTGCTGTGGTATTAGTTTACATTTTATTCAAAGGGAATCCGATATTTACTTTTGTAACCGGAATTATTGGACTCTCTTATTTTACAAGCACTTCCGAAGGAGAAATGGGAGATTGGTTTTCGTCAACCTGGGGCTTTGCTAAACAAATTTTACCGCTTCTGTTTCTTGGTATTCTTATTGCTGGTTCATTTCTGGGAAGACCCGGGCACGAAGGATTAATACCATCTGAATGGATAGTAAAACTTGTTGGTGGAAACTCAATTTGGGCTAACCTTTTTGCATCTATCAGTGGAGCTTTTATGTATTTTGCCACACTCACGGAAGTTCCAATTTTACAAGGACTCATTGGCAATGGAATGGGAAAAGGTCCTGCACTTGCTTTGCTTCTCGCAGGTCCGGCTTTGTCACTTCCCAATATGCTGGTTATTCGCAGTGTGATGGGAACAAAAAAGACAGTTGTATTTGTTTCGATTGTGATAATTATGGCTGCGATTTCCGGAGTATTTTACGGAATGATATTTTAAAAAAAGGAGAATAAAAATGATCATTAAAATTTTAGGAACAGGTTGTTCAAAATGCAAACAGTTAGAAAAAGCTGTTATTAAAGCGATTGAAAATTTGGGAGTAGATGCAAATATAGAAAAGATAACATCTATCAATGATATTATGGATTATGGAGTAATGATGACGCCGGCATTAGTTATTGATGACAAAGTTGTATCATCGGGGAAAGTACTTTCGATTGATGAAATTCAAGAATATTTAGTCTAAAGGGAACACATATGAAAAGAGTTATATTTTTGTGTACCGGAAATACTTGCCGTAGTCAAATGGCGGAAGGGTTTCTGAAGCAATATCCTGATTTTGAAGTATTTTCGGCGGGAACAAATCCCGGAAAAATTGTTCAACCTTTCACAGTGCAGGTTATGAAAGAGCTTGGAATAAATATTTCGGAGCAAAAACCGGAATCTGTTCAAAAATATCTGAAAGATGAATTTGATTATGTGATCACGGTTTGTGATGGAGCCAAAGAGAGCTGTCCTATTTTTACGGGTAAGGTAACAAACAGACTTCATATCGGATTTGAAGACCCGCACGGAAAACCGATAGAAATATTTAGGCATGTGCGCGATGAGATCAGACAGAGAATAAAGGAATTTGCAGAATCGGATAAGGGAAAAGATGAGCCAATTTTGTGAAGTAACCGAAAAAAAAGCGAAAGCCAGAGAAATGAATATTTTTGAGAAATATCTTACTTTATGGGTTGTTCTCTGCATTGGAACGGGAATCGTTTTGGGAAAAGTTGCACCACAAATAGCTATTACGCTGGATGGATTTTCATTTTATCAAATTTCAATCCCGATTGCGATCTGTCTTTTCTTTATGATGTATCCTATCATGGTCAAGATCGATTTCAGAGAGGTGATAAAAGCCGGGAAAACACCCAAGCCGGTAATTTTGACGCTCGTGATAAATTGGCTGATCAAACCATTCACAATGTTTTTCATCGCTACATTCTTTCTTACTTTATTTTATAAATTGGGTTTCATTACCGGTACGGAAGTGGTGAAAACAGGTCAGGAAGTGGAACTTTACAGAAGTTATATTTCCGGTGCGATCCTTTTGGGAATAGCTCCCTGCACCGCAATGGTTATGGTTTGGAGCTGGCTTTCCAAAGGAAATATGGGACACACACTCGTTATGGTTGCCATCAATTCCTTAACGATGTTGCTTTTATATGCTCCTCTTGGTGGTTTCCTGCTTGGAGAAAATAATATGCCGATTCCCTGGCAGACTATAATTTTATCGGTTTTGATCTATGTTGCACTTCCGCTTGTTGCAGGATATTTTTCCAGAAAGTGGATCATTGCTCAAAAGGGAATAAAATATTTTGAAGAGAAGTTCTTACCACATCTGGGAACGATATCGATAATCGCTTTGCTGATTACTTTGATCTTACTTTTCTCTTTTAAGGGGGAAATAATTCTGCAACATCCGCTCACAATATTGTGGATTGCAATACCACTTTTTATTCAAACGATCTTGATCTTCACAATTGGTTACATCGCAGCAAAATTTCTGAAATTATCTTATGAAAATGCCGCCCCGGTGGCAATGATTGGAGCTTCCAATCATTTTGAAGTTGCCATTGCTACTTCTACAATGCTTTTCGGTCTATCGTCAGGAGCTTCTCTGGCAACCGTCGTAGGTGTTTTGATCGAGGTTCCCGTGATGTTATTATTAGTTAAAGTTTGTTTAAAGACAAAACGGCTCTTTGTAAAATAATGAATATCGTATTTCAGGTCTCTGCTTTTGAAAAGTAAATAATACAGAATGTTTGTGTTACATAAAAAGAATAAAAAAATTCAGGAGAATAAGATATGATCAATTCATTATTTAGTTGGCTATCGGAGGCAATGTCAGGTTCGCCTGTGGTTGTGCTTGCAGTTGCATTTATCTGGGGAATTTTGAGCATTATCTTAAGTCCCTGTCACTTATCAAGTATTCCATTGATAGTCGGATTCATCGATGAACAGGGAAGAGTTTCCACAAAACGAGCATTTTATATTGCGTCTTTATTTTCTGTCGGAATTCTTGTAACAATTGCCGTAATAGGTGTAATTACTTCGTTGATGGGCAGAATGATGGGCGACATTGGAGTTTTGGGAAATTATTTTGTGGCTATCATATTCTTTATTGTTGGTCTTCATCTTTTGGGACTAATTTCGTTCCCATTTTTAAATGGAGCAAACCAACCTGCGATAAAGAAAAGAGGATTATTAGCTGCATTTATTCTGGGATTGGTTTTTGGAATTGCTCTAGGTCCCTGCACTTTTGCTTATATGGCTCCGGTGCTCACAGTCGCACTCACTGTTTCTGCTTCTCAAGTTCTGTTCGGAGCGTTACTAATTATTGTTTATGGATTGGGTCATTGTTCAGTTATCGTTTTGGCGGGAACTTTTACTGGAATGGTGCAAAAATATCTCAATTGGAATGAGAAATCCAAAGGTGCAGTAATACTGAAAAAAATATGTGGAATACTGGTAATTCTCGGTGGAGTATATTTGTTATGGAGTGCTAAATGAGAAAATTAATTTTCATCTTCATTCTAATCTTCACAGGTTTTGCTTTATTTGGAAATACTTCTGAAATCTCAAGTGAATTTTTATAGGATAAAAATGTTAATAAGCAGATATCAGGAGAGTGAAAATATTACTCAGAGAATTAAAATAAAAAAAAGAAAATAAGGAGAAATACGATTATGAAAAAAATGAAAATTATTGTGTTGATGTTATTGATTTGCTTTTCGCTCATTGCAGTTGAAAATAAAACAGAGAAGACAGAGACAGCTATTGTTGATTCAGTTCAAACGGCAAAAATTACTTTCATCGAATTGGGTTCAGTAAACTGCATTCCCTGTAAAATGATGCAACCCATAATGAAAGAAATTGAAGAAGAATTTTCTGAAACGGTAAAAGTTGTATTTTACGATGTCTGGACAAAGGAAGGTAAAAAATACGGTCAACAATATGGTATAAAACTAATCCCAACTCAGGTTTTTCTCGATGAAAACGGAAAAGAATTTTTTCGTCATCAAGGATTTTTTAAAAAAGAAGAAATTAAAAAATTGATTAATAAACAACTGAAAAAGTGATCTTGAAAAATATCATAAAAATAAATTAATTATTCTAATAACTCTCGCTTTCAGATGGAAAGCTATTATTTCTCACATCATTCACATATTTAGTAATTGATCTTTTGATCTCCGTCGCAAGTTCACTATATCGTCTTGCGAATTTTGGTTTAAATTTTTCAAACATTCCCAACATATCATAAGTAACTAATATTTGGCCATCGGTATATTTTCCTGCTCCGATTCCAATTGTAGGAATGTCTAATTTTTCTGTAATTTCCTTTGCTAACATAGCGGGAATTTTTTCCAATACAATTGCGTAACAACCGGCTTTTTGTAAGATCAAAGCATCTTTTATTAATTTTTCACTTGCATCTTTTGACTTGCCTTGCACTTTATAACTACCGAATTGATGAATTGATTGTGGCGTTAAGCCAAGATGTCCCATTACAGGAATTCCAGCTTTAACACAGCGAGAGACCGAATTTGAAATATTTTCACCACCTTCCATCTTGACACTTTCCGCACCACTTTCTTTTAATATTCTTCCCGCATTTTTTAGTGTTTCTTCAGGATTGACTTGATAAGACATAAACGGCATATCTGCAACGAGTAATGCATTTTTCACACTTCTTTTGACTGCTTTTGTATGATAAATTATTTCTTCAATTGTTACTGGAATTGTTGTTTCTTGGCCAGCATATACCATTCCGACGCTGTCACCAACTAAAATGACATCGATTTCGGATTCTTCTAAATATCCTGCAAAAAGCGAATCATAAGCAGTTAATGCCGTAATTTTTTCACCATGCTTTTTCATTTTTTGTAATGTCTTTACTGTTCTTTTTTTATTCATTTTTTATTCTACTCATTAATTTAACAATTATAATAACATAACTTAATATTATGAAATTTAAATGACATTGTCAATGATTCCTCCACCTAATAAAATTTCCCCATCATAAAAAACTGCCGACTGTCCGGGTGTTACAGCTTCTGCCGGAGTTAAAAATTTTACCAATATTTTTGATTCATCTTGTTGAATAAGTTTTGCTTTAATTCCGCTATGTCTATATCGTATTTTTACTGTTGCTATAATTTCATTTCCAATTTTTGGAACAGAAACAAAATTTATATTTTTCAAAATGCATTCATTTGATAGTAATTTTTCTTTTTCTGCTAAAACCACTTCATTTTTTTTAGGTAAAATTTCTTTAACAAAAATACGGTTCCCCACTGCAATATTCAATCCTCGTCTTTGACCAATCGTAAAATTATAATAACCGTTGTGATAACCTAATATTTCTCCATCTTCATTAACGAAAGTTCCTTTTTGAATCTTATTGATTTTTTCTTTATAATTTTCTTTGAGAAAATGTCGGTAATCATTATTGGGAATAAAACAAATATCCTGACTTTCAGATTCTTTGTAATGGAACAAATTGATCTCTTCTGCAATTTTTTTTATTTCTTCTTTTTGATAATCACCTAATGGAAAAATTGTACGAGATAATTCTTTTTGTGCCAATTTCCATAAAAAATAGGATTGATCTTTTTTTCTATCATTTGCTTTATGAATTTCAAAACGATTTGTTGTTTCATTAAAAATATTTTTACAATAATGTCCAGTTGCAAAATATTTAATTTTTCTTTTATCCAATTCGTTAAGGATCAAATTCCACTTAATTATCTTGTTACATAAAACACAAGGATTTGGAGTGTTACCAAGTAAATATTCTTGAGCAAAATTATCTTTTATCATTTTTTTAAATATTTTGCGACCATCAAGAACAATATGTTCAATATTCAATTTTTCGCAGACCTTTTTTGCTTTAAATACCACATCAGTCTTAGTATTTTTATTATCCAGTAATTTCAGCGTAATGCCAATTGGTTCATATCCATTTTTTTTAAGAATATGTAATGCGACAGAACTGTCAACTCCGCCACTTAAAGCAACACCGATTTTATTTTTGCTGTTATTTGTTTTTTCCATATTATAAGCAAAGATGTTCAAGTAAAATTTTTATTCCAATACCAATTAAAATTAGTCCACCAATTATATCAAATCTTTCAAAAAATAGTTTGCAATAATTACAACCGATATAAATTCCAATTAGTGTAAAAAGAAAAGTAATAATTCCAATAATTAATAATGGTGAAATAATCATGATTTTTAAGAAAGCAAAACTTATTCCTATTGCTAAAGCATCAATACTTGTAGCAAATGCTTGACCAATTATAAGTGGCATTGTTAAATCATTTTCGTTTAAAGTGTTTCTCTTTTTAAAACCTTCATAGATCATTTTTAATCCGATAATTGA
>Ga0222699_1000689_pt1 | contig 11249 bp, 9 predicted proteins | sample AntAcemetage1452_FD_179824 | JGI IMG/M metagenome (GOLD analysis project Ga0222699, IMG submission 179824) | Saline water microbial communities from Ace Lake, Antarctica - #1452 | ecosystem: Environmental > Aquatic > Non-marine Saline and Alkaline > Saline | place: Antarctica: Ace Lake...
ATAGGGGAGCACTCTCGGCCTGGTTTTTATGAGATAGGCCAAAAAATCATCGATCTCTTTTTCTGAGGCTTCGTCCGGGTTAACGACACCCCCCTCTGCCCGACGTTGAGGTCGGAGGATATTAATCCCGATAAAACATTTGTGCTCTTCAGCCACTTTCTTCACATACTCAAAGCTGTCTACCAAATCACGAGTCATCGTGTATTGGAGTTGGACACGTTTACCCCGATCACGAGCCGCCCGAACAGCTTCCATCGCCACATCGTAAGAACCAGCACCGCGGTAGTAATCATGAAGTTTGCGGGGACCGTCCAGGCTAATACTAAAAATATCGACCGAAGTCAGCTCATCTATGCGCTTAGCAACATTTAATCCGTTGGTCCCCAAAATAAGTTCGATCTTACGCGCCCCGATTCTCTGAACAATATCGGCGATATGAGGATACATCATTGGCTCACCACCGGTGAGTAAAATGAACCTGGTTCCCAGTTCCGCCAGTTCATCAATAATTCTCAAGAGATTTTCCCGGGGAAAATTTTCTCCCTCTCGCTCATGAAATTCTCCGAAGCAATAGCGACAGTTTAGATTACATCGAGAAGTGGGAACAAGCTGAACAAAGAAGGGAATCCTCTTATGAAATAAACGGGCGGCGGCAACCTCAAATCCCAAAAGAAGTGAGTTCACCATAGTTCCCTCAAGGAACGCCAGGCATAATGAAGGAGGGTTAATGGGCGCATCCCGAAGATCAGGTTCCGGTCGAGATAAGAAAGAATGTAGCATGCTTCGCATCCTTCACGACTGATCCCTTCCAGAGAAGCATCGAGACCGTCGCGCCGAATATTCCATTTCGGCTTTCCCCAGAAGTTACAGCAAGGATATACACTTCCATCACCATCAATAAAAACTATATAGTCGGCATGAAAACACTTCGGATATTTATAGCTTTTGGGGATCTCTTCAACGCGCGCCATTCGTTTCTGATAGGAAAACGGCCATTCCAGAGCAAGATCATGAGCTAATTTACTGAACTGAATCGGGTAATGTTCAGTTTGAAGTTTTTTAATCAGGCGAAGGAAATCTCGAACCTGGTCATCGGTAATATTAAGGTGATGAGTGGGGCCACCTTCTTTCAGTGGTTCGTATTGAAATGAGAGGGAGAAATTGAGGAGTGCGCCGGTCTTCCGCGCGGTCTCGGCCAGGAAACGGAGATCTTCCGGTTCGGTCTCCGCCGTCAAGACGGCATTGATCCTGGTCGCGAGACCATTGGAAGTGCAGAGCTCTATCGCGGAGACGATCTTCTCGAAGGTCCCCTCCCCCCGGTTCCGGTCGTTGATCTTTTTCCGGCCGTCGAGACTGATACAGATGGAGTCAAGATTCTTAACCACGTCAAATTTCTTTTCGACCAGGATACCGTTGGTAATCATATCGCAGATCATCCCATTCTTCCGGACCCGGTCGATCAGGATTCCGATATCTTTTCTCAGGAGCGGCTCGCCTCCCTGCAACTGAAGGAGACAGGTCCCGCGCGCCGCAAGATCGTCAAAGAGCTTCAGTAATTCTTCAGTGGTAAACTCCTTCCAGTTTTGCCGGACCGGGTAGTCGCCGTAGCAGTAATAACAGTCCAGATTACAGCGGTTGGTAACCGCCAGGTAAACGTTCAGCGGCCGCCTCTTGTAAAGGAGATGGCTGACGGCGAGGCTGACCAGCATCTTGGCGCGTTTGTATGTTAAACTATATCTCATTTTTTGACAGAATTAACAGGATATATTTTTGACAGGATTAACAAGATTAACAGGATGAATAAAAGAAGATTAATCATCTTAATATTTTGTTGAATCTAATATTTTCCTTCAGTATGTTCGGTTTTTAGTTGCCTTAATTCCGATCTGAGCCTCAGCCTTTAGTCCGCATTTTGCTAACTCTATTAACATGCATTTCTCATATACACTCTCCAGAAAACCAAAACCCATGCGATTATAAACCCGATAGGCACATCCAATGACTTTCTTGGTAAGTTCTTGATATTCCATATCAGTTATTATTTCCTGTTATTCTGTCCAAAACAATCCTGTTAATCCCGTCTTAAAACACAAAAAATCCCCCGTCTAAATAAAGTTAATATGATCCGGTGGTTCACCGGCGGGTTCATCCAGAGAGATATCACCGTTCTTCAGGTCCCAGAGAAATTCATTTATCTTGTGCTGCAGACAGAGGCAGGCGCAGTCGGTCCGGGCGTCAAACTTATCCGAGGCCAGGTAATCCATAACTTCCCAGTACCGCTTACTCTTCCAGATCTCCTTGAAGGGAGTGTCGATGATATTTCCGATGTGGAATTTTTCCGCGTAGCGACTGTTAAAGAGCATCCCGCATGGAGCCACCAGGCCGGATCCGGAGAACTGGGGCATGAAGGGGGCGCCGTAGCAGCGGGAGTATTTTCTTGTCCCTCCGCTCATTATCTTCGACCACTTGGCCTTCACCAAGTAATCATCAGTCGAGTAACTCTCTGCCTCTCTCAGAGTATCTCCCATAGTAAAGTACTTGGAATAATCCACGCCAAGTGTATGAAGTTCATCATCGCTACAGTGCTTGATGACGGTGTAATCAACCCCCAGTTTCTTCCCCAGTCTTGCCAGGGGAATAATCTGATTCTCGTATTCGGGGAGGAGGACCATCTGGAGACCGAGTGTGACCGAAAGATTTTTTTTACGCTTAATCCGAACACATTCCTTAATAATCTCTATCACCCGATAATACGCTTCTATCCGACAACCCATAACTTTAGAATAGGCTTCCGGCTCACCGGCGGAGAAGTTAAACCGGAGGTAGGTCAAAGCCGGGAGGATTTCTTCCAGTCGATCTATTTTGAGGAGGTATCCATTGGTTCCCAGGGCCATGTCCAGGCCATTGGCCTTTCCCCGGAGAATCGAGTCTTCGAGGTGGGGGGAACAGGTACTTTCCCCGTCACTGACAAAGCTGATCGCCTTGACCCCGATCTCCGCCGCGTCGTCGAGAAACCGGAAGATCACATCCCGGGTCATCTTCTGCTCATCGTGAATCTGAAGTTTGCTGTAGCAATAGACACAGTTATATGTACAACGCCGGGTCAGAGCGCAATCGATCGTGATCGGCGCGATCCGCTCTCCGGCCAGCCACGCCTCCAGGCGCTCCCGATGCCAGGCCAGCTTGTGCCCGTCCAGGATTAAATTTTGCTTTTTTTTATTTTCTGGCTTTGTCATGAAACAGACCTGGCCCCGCCCTGGCGGGGCGACTACAAAAGTGACCTAGCGGACCTGAAGGTCCACGACTACGAAAATGACTTGGCCGACCTGAAGGTCCGCGACTACGAAAATGACTTGGCGGACCTAAAGGTCCACGACTACGAAAATGACTTGGCGGACCTGAAGGTCCGCGACTACGAAAATGACTTGGCCGACCTGAAGGTCCGCGACTACAAAAGTGACTTGGCGGACCTGAAGGTCCGCGTTTCCTTAAAATTGTAAAATATAAAATTACTCCCGGCTGTATTTCCCCGGTTCCCCGAGGCCGATTTGAAGTGTCTCTCTTCTCCGTAGATCGGATATCGTCCCCGGGGCGGGCTTTCTTGCGGCTTTACTGCCAGGGGATAAATATATCTCTCTGACCAGAGAAAGATAATTTTGCACGACCTGAGACAGAGACCTCAAGGATATTGCCTTGGATTCACCACCTTTTCGAACAGCTAACCGGTACGGAACTTCGGCGAAAAGGTACCCGCTCCAGACCGCTCTAACAACGTTCTCGGTCTGGAAGAAGAAACCATTGCTCCGGTTGGGGAAATCGGCAAGGATCTCCCGGCGGTAAAGGACAGTTCCATTGGTATAGTTAAAGTTAACCCCGAAGGTTAGATTGATAATCATCCGAAAAACGGTGGAGATGAAGTTGCGGACTTTGGGGCGTACTTCCTTGTTGTAGACGAAAGGCACCACCATATCCACCTGTTTGAGCATTCCGAAATACCGCATGATCTCCCCGGGATCATTCTCATCGTCCCCCGGCATGAAGGCAACCACTTCTCCCCGGGCTTCACGCAATCCATCACGGAAGGCCGCCCCCAGGCCCTGAGGAGTCTTGTGGTGAATCATACGGACCCGCGGCTTCAGATCGCGGGTCGCGAGATTCTCAACAATCTCCGCGGTAGCGTCGGTAGACCCGTCATTAACGACAACGATCTCTCCATTCAAGTCGTATTTAGAAAAAGCTTCCAGCGAGTGCTTGATTGCCCCCGCGATATCGGCCTCCTCATTCAGCGCCGGCATGATGATTGATAGGTCTATCTTGTTGCTCTGCTCTTCCATAAGCGACTGCGAAAGGTTCCCCGGATTGTCTCCCAGATAACATCTAAATCCCAGTTGATCATGGCGGAGGTATTGATCATCGAGACCAGATAGCAGGTATAACACGGCTTGGTCTCCAGGTACTTGAACGCCTCATCAAAACCCACTTCCTTCAGGTTCTTGCCGTCAAACATCCCCTGCATCCCCTGGCAGGGGTAGAGCCGTCCGTCTTCATCAATCACTATTTCATAGTTGCCATACTGACATTCAATCGCCTTCTTCCCCATCAACCGCAACGCTTCTTCTTTCCCAAGAAATTTTCTGGTATAGCTCACGGGCCAGTTAAGTGTATAGCGCAAGATCTTGGTGGTGGAAAAGATCGGGTATCCCCGCTGGATGTAATCGATAAACTTCTTCTGGTACTTGATCACGTCTTCATCTTCCGGGGCCAGGTCTTCTTCCCCGAGCCTCTCATCTCCTTTGAAGAGAAAGTTAATCCCCCACTCAATATTGTGCTCCCTGACAAACTCGGCCATAAAATCAACATCGTGGACCGTGTACTTGGTGATAGTCGAGTTGATCCGGATCGGGGTCTTGTGCACCTCTTTGACCACTTTGATCGATTCCAGTACTTTATCAAAGGTCCCTTTGCCCCGAATTCGATCATTACCTTCCCGATTGCCGTCCAGTGAAAAACAGATATTGTCCAACAAGGCGATCTCCGGGATCTCCCGGATCCGTTCCGGGAACTGGCCGTTGGTAACCAGAGCGGTTACGATCCCCTTACTGTCGATATAATTAAATATCCGGCCCAGATCTTTGTGGAGAAGGGGTTCACCTCCTTGAACCAGAATATACCTGGTTCCCCGCCGGTAAAGATCATCGATCAACTTAACCAGATCCTCGTAGGCCCAATCCGGGGTCTTCCGGCTGGAGTAAAGTCCGAAGCAGTAGGCGCACTTAAGGTTGCAACGGCTATTGATAACCAGGTTAACGTAAAAAGGATACCGGGGCTTGTTGAAGGCCTTGATGGCCAGCATGTAGTAAAGGGTCCGAACTCGCTGCCAGTAACGACGGAGAGTAAGGTACTTTTTATTATAATATTTCATTTTTAATCCTCGAGAACACCTGTCCCGGGGTCAATCCAAACTGCTCCCGCAGGTACTGCTGGCTTCCAACGACCGGGGCATAAACATCGGGTATCGCGAACTTCACCAACCTCACCGGCAAGTCTTCTTCCAGGATCACGTCGCCGACCGCGCTCCCCAAACCTCCGATTACGTTGTGCTCTTCCAAAGTCGCGATCAGGAAACAGCTCTGAGAGAGATCGGCAATCAACTCACGGTCCACCGGCTTTACCGTGTGCATGCTTACTACCACGGGATCAATCCCCTCTTTCTTCAGAAGGTCCGCTGCCTCCGCGGCCACTGGAACCATGTTGCTGGTCGCGACCAGAGCTACCCCTTCCCCATCCCGCACTTTGATTCCTTTGCCGATGGTAAATGAGATATCGGAACTTTCGTGAACCGTGGCTTCCCCGGACTTCCCCAGCCTGATATAACAGGGACCGGATAATTTCATAGACTCCTCGACCGCCTTCTTCGTCTCGATTGGGCCCCCCGGACAGATCACCGTCATGTTGGGTAACGCCCGCATGATGGCGATATCTTCTATCGCGTGATGGGTGGCGCCCGCGGTCCCGTAAGTAAACCCCTGCCCCACCCCGACCAGTTTTACCGGGAGATTCTGATAGCAGAGATCGATCCGGACCTGTTCAAAACAACGCATAGTCACGAACGGGACGATAGTATAGACAAAGACCGTCTTCCCGCTCATCGCCAACCCAGCCGACACCCCGATCATCGCCGCCTCGGAGATCCCGATATTGTAATAACGCCCGGGAAATCTCTTCTGGAACTCCTCCAGAATCGTAAAGCCCGTGTCTCCGGTCAGGAGATAGAGATCCGGGTCTTTCTCGGCCAGTTCCAATAATGTATTGATAAATGCCCGACGCATTGTGTAACCTCTTTTTGATACTGATTACCGATTACCGCTCTTCATCCAACTCCTTGACATACTGCTCAACCTTATCCTTCGGAACCGAGAGATAGTGTGATTCAAACTTATTCTCCATCTCCGGGACTCCTTTACACTTGATCGTGTGGGCAATCACCACCGAAGGGCAGCCGGACTTAAAGGGCACCTCATGGAACGTGGCTTCCAGTTCTCCGTGATCATGGCCATCGACCTCCTTCACTATCCATCCAAACGCCTCCCACTTTCCCCGGAAGGTATTGATCGGCTGGATATTCTCCACTCGGTCAAATCCCTGTAATTTATTGGCGTCGATGATCGCCACCAGATTATCGAGTTTTAAGCGAGAGGCAAGCATGGCGCCTTCCCAGACACTCCCTTCCTGGAGCTCACCATCCCCCATCAAGACATAAACTTTGTAATCTTTGCCGTCATTTTGAGCGGCCAGGGCCATTCCGATACCTATATTTATTCCATGGCCGAGCGAGCCGGTTGAAGCCTCCACGCCCGGTACTCCCCCCCGAACCGGGTGCCCGTAAAGCTGCCCGCCATCGTCCAGGTAAGTATCCAATATCTCTTCCGGGAAGAAGCCTTTTTTGGCCAGAGTCGTATACCAGGCGGAGGTCGCGTGTCCCTTGCTGAGAATAAACCGGTCCCGGTCGGGATCATCGGGCGACGGGATATTCATTATCTTAAAATAGAGGACGGTGAGAATATCGACTATCGACATCGCCGATCCGAAGTGAGAGCCGGTCTGATGCATCGTCACCAGACGTTTACGTATTTCTGTACTGATTTTTTCCATTAAATTTATTTTCTATTCAAATTTTATTGTTACAATTTCGGAGCAGGAAGATACAATATTCACCGGATTAATTCAAACCTAAATTAACGAAGAAGAATTATACCACCCCGGTATTTTACCAATGATGCAGAAGAAAAAAAGCAATCTATTTCACGTAATACTTTACTTTATCCTCCTCTTCTCTTTATTGCTTATTATATATATTCCTTCTTTCAAAAACCCTCCCCGGAGTGATTACTGGTCGGCCTTTTATGTCTTCCAACAGGTGGACGCTTCCCCCCTGCCCCCGAACTGGCCCTCGATTCTAACCTTCGACCTCTGGCAGCACGGGACCTATCGCCCCTTCTCCCATCTGGTCCCCTACCTGGAACATAAACTCTTCAGCCCTGATTTCATCTGGAACCATATTCTTACTTTCGCTTTCTATTGCGCAAGCATCATCCTGCTCTATGGGCTGGCGTCACAACTCTCTCTGGACAGAACAATAACAGCAGCTTTGCTGGTGGTCTTCGCCTTCCTCTTCTCTCATTTCGATATCTTGACCTGGACCTTCCAGCTCTTCAGCACATTGAGCTTCTGCGCCTTCCTGCTCGGCTTTATCATCTTCATCTCGTTTCTGCGGTCGGGGCGATCTCTCCTCCTGATCCCAACCGGTCTTCTCTTCCTCTCAGGAATGCTCTGTTCGGAGGTCTATTTTTTTTGGCCCCTCGCGGCACTTATTCTGCCCTACGCCCTGTCACAACCACGCATTAACCCCGGGGCCGGAGCGCGCCGGGTCACTTCACTCATGCTGGGAAGCATCTATCTTTTGTACCTGGGCGTCTTTATTCTCCATCGGGGTACAACAGCCGGCACCGGGCCGCTACCGGCCGTGACTATCGGAGAAATAATTTCCGCCTTCTTCCTGGTCTTCTTCAATCTGCTTTATAATGGGATCGTGATTACCATCATTCCCGCCTTATCTCTCCCCCTTTATTACAACGACAATATGAACCTGGGGGGCCTTCTGCTTAACTGGAGTCCCGAGCTGAATAAAATCTCCCTCTGGGTGGGTATAGGCGTGGCCTTATTTATCGGGTGGGGGGTGACCTTTCTTTATCGAAGAGGAGAACGCCGGAAGGTCGCGCTGCTATCCTTTTTTATGCTGCTCTATTTCACCAATTTCTTCACCGTCTCCCTGGCCCGATTGACCACCAACCGAGCCATCTACCCCTTATCCCAATTCCGTTATCAATATATCCCCAATGCTCTCTTGGCCCTGATGGCGGCGGTAGTGATCGGGAATTTGATCCGCCCGGGAAAACGACTGAAGATAATTATCGGCTTAATCCTTATCCCGGTATTGGCTTTTAATATATACCTCTCTCATGCATACGTGGTAGATTTAGGGAAACGACTAACTCCACTGAGAATACTTCTCGCCAACATCCGGTCCGGGCTAGAGAATGGAGAGATAAATGAACGGGCACTGTTATTTATTGAACCGGGAGTACCTGATAGTTTGCCCGCGCCGAGTTGGAACAAAAATATGGCCCGGTTTATGGAGGGAAACTTCCAGTGGTTCTTCCCGGCGGGTGAGCTGAATAAATTCACCTTATCCCGGGAGGGCTCCGGTTGGATCTTATCGGAGAAAGATTATAAGATAATCGGTAATCGGTAATCAGTACGGCCTGGCCTCGCAAAATACCGATCACCGATTACTGTTTACTGATTACTGACAACTATCTCCCATGACAATGGGTTAAGACATAAGACACAGGAAAAACAATATACAGTGTATAAAGCAAGGAAGGTAATTGTAACAGGTGGCGCGGGGTTTATCGGCAGTCATCTGGTGGAAGCGCTGCTGAGCCAAGGCGATAAGGTAACGGTACTTGATAACCTCTCCACCGGGCGCATAGAGAACCTCGATCTTCTGGAGGGGAAGGAGGCGATCAAGTTTCACCAGGTCGATATCGCCGATTATCAAGCGATAAAAGATCTTTTTCGCGGAATCGATCGGGTGTTTCATCTCGCTGCCCGGGCGGACATCGTCCCCTCCATACAGAAACCGTTTGCTTATCATCACTCCAACGTGGACGGTACCATCAGTGTCCTGGAGAGCGCCCGAGCGGCCGGGATTAAGCGTTTCATCTACGCCGCTTCCTCTTCCTGCTATGGAATCCCCGACAACTATCCCACACCGGAGACCGCGCCGGCCCGACCGCAATACCCTTACGCCCTCACCAAGTACGTCGCCGAACAGTACGTTATGCACTGGGGAGAAGTCTACAATCTTCCCGTCGTCTCCCTCCGCTTCTTCAATGTCTATGGCCCTCGCTCCCGCACATCGGGAACCTACGGGGCCGTCTTCGGCATCTTCCTGGCCCAGAAACTGGCTAACCGGCCGTTTACCGTGGTGGGAGACGGCACTCAGACCAGGGATTTTACCTTCGCCACCGACGTGGTTGAAGCGTGTCTCGCGGCAGCGGATTCGGAACTCAGGAATGAAATCCTGAACGTAGCAAGCGGACACCCGGTCAGCGTAAATAAACTGGTGGAACTGCTGGGCGGTGATGTAACATTCATCCCGAAACGTCCGGGAGAGCCGGACTGTACCCATGCCGATATCACCAGGATAAAAAAGCTCCTGGGATGGAAACCAAAAGTTACAATAGAAAAAGGCGTCAGGATTCTGCTTAATAATATCGACTACTGGCGTGAAGCCCCGGTATGGACACCGGAGACGATCGCCGATGCCACCAAAGACTGGTTTAAGTATCTGGGAGAAGAGAAGTAAGCTAAAGTGACTAAAGTGAGCTATAAGGTAGTGACACAAATATCCTGTAAATCCTGCTCCGCCCGGATTTATCAGGGTAAATCGTGCCTGCCCCGATTTATCGGGGTCAAAAAAAGGATGAGGTAGATTCATGAGTCCGATAACAGCCTACGACAAGATTAAAACACTCGATGAATTGGAAGAGATAATCAGAGATTTAAAAGCACGGGGGAAGACAGTCGTCCTCAGCCATGGTGTCTTCGACCTCCTTCATCCCGGCCATATCAAGCATTTTGAAGCCGCCAAGAGGGAAGGCGATGTGCTGGTAGTCACTCTTACCGAGGATCAATACGTTGGGAAAGGTCCCGGTCGCCCGGTCTTCAACCAACGCCTCCGGGCAGAGACCCTCGCGGAGATTGAATGCGTCGATTATATCGCCATAAATCAGTGGCCGACCGCGGTAGAAACCCTAAAGAAGCTCAAGCCGGATATTTACGCCAAGGGGAGCGATTACGCCGATCGCGGAAAGGATCTGACCGGTGAAATCTTCAACGAAGAAGAGGCGGTCAAAGAGGGAGGCGGGCGGATTCACTTCACCGATGAGATCAGCTTCAGTTCTACGGAATTACTGAATGTCCACTTCAGCGTCTATCATAAGGAAGCTAACGAGTTTTTAAAGGAATTCCGGAAGAGATACCAGGCGAGTGAAATCATCGGGATGATGAAGGATTTGAAGAAGCTAAAGGTTCTGGTTGTCGGAGATCCGATCATCGACGAGTATCACTACTGTCAACCGATGGGCAAGGCCTGGAAGGAGACCGTCATCACCACCCGCTACGTCAACCAGGAATCCTTCGCCGGGGGAGTCCTGGCCACCGCCAATCACATCGCCGGCTTCTGTGAGAAAGTGGACCTGGTCGCCTGTCTGGGGCTAGAAAATACGCAGGAAGAGTTCATCCGCGACCGGCTCAAGCCCAACATCACCCCAAAATTCTTTTACCGGGATGACGCTCCCACTGTCACCAAGCGCCGGTATGTCGATCCCGCCTTCCTCTCCAAGATGTTCGAGGTCTGCTTCTTGAATACCCGGACACCGCCGACGGAGGTTACTGAAGAGGTCTGTGAATATCTTAATAAGGCATGCCCCGATTATGACCTGGTTATCGCCTCCGACTTCGGAAACGGCTTTATCGGGGATGAGATAGTCAATGCGCTCTGCGAAAAGTCCCGCTTCCTGGCCGTTAACACTCAGACCAACAGCGCCAACACCGGATTTAATCTGATCACCCGGTACCCCAAGGCTAATTACGTCTGCATCGATGAGCCGGAGATCCGGCTC
>Ga0222699_1000696_pt1 | contig 11184 bp, 6 predicted proteins | sample AntAcemetage1452_FD_179824 | JGI IMG/M metagenome (GOLD analysis project Ga0222699, IMG submission 179824) | Saline water microbial communities from Ace Lake, Antarctica - #1452 | ecosystem: Environmental > Aquatic > Non-marine Saline and Alkaline > Saline | place: Antarctica: Ace Lake...
GTAATTCTTGGTGGGGGTCTGACAGGTCTGACGGTCGCCCGCCTGCTTCATGAACGGGGTGAGGACGTTACAGTCCTTGAGAAAGAGGAAACCATCGGAGGTCTGTGCCGGTCACGGACGCAAGATGGATTTACTTTTGATACGGGTGGGTCGCACATTATTTTCTCACGCGATGCTGAGGTTCTCTCTTTTATGCAGGATGTTTTAGAAGAGAACAAAGATATCCGGGAACGAAATACCAAAATCTTCTATAAAGGGCAGTTTGTCAAGTATCCGTTCGAAAACGGACTTGCTGACCTGTCGGCGGAGGACCGTTTCTTCTGCCTGAATGAATATATTACAACACTTCTGGCTCTTGAACGCGGCGACCTGAAAGAGCCTGAGAATTTTAAAGAGTGGATCTACTATACCTTTGGCCGGGGCATCGCTGAGTCTTACATGGTACCCTACAATGAGAAGATTTGGAACTATCCTACCGAAAATATGTCACTACACTGGGTGGACGGCAGAATTCCCCGCCCGCCGGTTGAGGATATCATCCGGTCGGCCTGTGGAATTGAAACAGAAGGCTATACCCACCAGTCGATCTTTACTTATCCAATAGCGGGTGGGATTGAGGCAATGATTCATGCGATTGCAAAGCCGATACGATCTTTCATACATACTGGTACTGCTGTTGTCTCGCTCAGAAAAAAAGAGGATCAATGGGAAGTTACGCTCGCAGACGGTTCGGTGGTTCTCGCAGACCACTGTATCTCAACCATTCCCCTGCAACATCTGCTCCCCTGCCTTGAATCAGTACCCGAAACCATTCGCGCCGCCTGTAACGCTCTGAAATATAACTCGATCATCTGCGTCGGCGTGGGGCTCTCCAAAGAACTTCCTTCTTATTCGTGGCTTTATGTTCCTGAAAAAGAGTTGGGCGCCTTCAACCGGATCTCGTTCCCATCAAACTTTTCGGTGACAACATCACCGGACGGGTGTTCCTCGGTGCTCCTTGAAATCACCTGTAATAAGGGCGATGAACTTTACAATCTTTCAGATACCGACGTCACTGATCATGTCATCGAAGGTCTCATCAGGATGGGTTTTATCTCCGGAAAAGAAGAGGTCGTCACAACAACCGTCTCCCGTGAGGAGTTTGCGTATGTGGTCTATGATCTTGCATATCAGAAGAACATCAAAACGGTTCGTGAGTATTGTGAATCGCAGAATATTGATCTTCTGGGACGTTTTTCAGAATTTGAATACCTCAATATGGATGGTATCATCCGTCATGTGTTCGATTATCTGAACGCATAATATTTTACTTCCGTATTTTCTGCCCGGAATAAAACGTTTAACCCTTTTCACACCAACATGTTCAGGAAGAGATGGCGCCAAAAATATCTGTTATTGTCCCGACGTTCAACGAAGAAAAGTCGATTGTAACATGCCTTGAGTCACTGAACAATCAGACTCTTCCCCGTGATGACTATGAGATCATTGTCGTGGACGGGAACTCAAAAGATCGTACCCGTGAACTGGCGGAACCGCTCGCGGATCAGGTTTTTATTCAGACGAGCAAAAAAGTTGGTGGGGCACGAAATGATGGCGCAAAGGCAGCATCGGCTACTATTATTGCGACAACCGATGCAGACTGCCTCATTCCGCCGAACTGGCTGGCTGTGATTTATGAGATCTTTGAGAAACGTGATGACATGGTTCAGCTCTATGGGACGGTCTTTCCTCTTGAACCTGGGCTGAAACACCGCGCCTCACTTGCCCTTGCGAACACGTTCTCCCGCATTGGATACCACTCCCGTACGCTCTACTATACGCTTGGCTGTAACACTGCCTTTGATAAAAATACCTTCTTAGAGATCGGTGGTTACAAGTGCATCGATGCCGGCGATGACCTTGAGATCGCTCAGAGGATGAAAAAACTGGGAAAAGTTACACTCAGTACAAAAATGCGGGTACAGTTCTCGATGCGCCGGTACGAACAGTTTGGCACCCTAAAATCCCTGTATGAATGGGTTTATATCGTCAGAAAAGGCGGAGATTCTGATAAATTTCAGTATGCCGGCCGAAAATATAAGTAATAATTCTCTCTTTTTGGCATCTGTTTTCATCACCCGGCTCTTTTAGAAGTACCTATCCCATTAAAGCTACGGGGAAGTCCTACCCTTGATATAGCATCACTGCCAATATTCCCTTACCATGGCGGCTGAGGAGAATGCTGTGTATACCGTTGCTGAGCTTATGGCGTTATCAGCGCGGACGGCACCAAAAGCAAAAGGTACAGATGCCATTGTTGTCAGAATTGTCACCGGAGAAGACCGTTTAACGCTCGCAGGAATGATGCGGGAATACGGTGAAGATATTGGATACGGGTTCTTTAGCCGTGACGCTGAAAACATTGAAGCAAGTGATGTGGTTGTCATTATCGGAGCCATTGGCCGGAGTGTGTTGGGTCTTGACTGTGGTGGATGTGGGTATCCAACCTGTAAAGCGATGCAGGATGCTCAGAAGATGGTTGCAAAGGCTAAAAAGCCGTTTGAAGGGCCCAATTGTGTCATTCGTATGGCCGATCTTGGTATTGCCGTTGGCTCTGCCGTGAAAACGGCCTCTATGCACAATGTGGATAACCGTATTATGTTCTCTGCTGGCGTTGCTGCCCTGAAACTTGGGTGGATGGAGGACTGTTATACTGCCTATGGTATTCCCCTCAAAGGAGCTGGCAAGAATATCTTCTTTGACCGGAAGTGATTGAGTGACAAACAGACCTAAATAATCTTAAATATTCTTAAATATTCCAGTTTGGAGAGAAAAAATGGCAAAAATGCTGATTCGTGGTGGTGATCTCGATCTCGTTGAGTATGATTTTGAACCCTTTGGTCTGGGAGAGCATATCAACGATATTGGGCTGAAAAAAGACTATCAACTTACTATTCAACAGGAAATGATTACAGCGATCCTTCCTGCCCGAATTCATCTGACCGTTCTTGATATGAATCGTTTTGCGCCAAACCGACCGGGTGGGGGTGGCATCGGGTTTGCCCTTCAGTTATACTCGACCGTTGAAGTGACCTGTTGTGCCGGAGAGAGTGAGATTGATTATGAGCGTGCGCCGATTATCGCTCATTCCATTGAAGTTTTTAAGCACGTAACCGGTTACAAAGGTGGATTTAAGGTTCGGGTGGTCGATCATGAACGCCGGCACATTGGCCTTGGAAGCACGGGTTCAGTTCTTACCGGGTTGTATGCAGCAATGAATAAGGCGGTAGGAAGTCCGCTTGGCTCTGAGGAGTTCCGTCTGCTGATGGGGAATAATTATGTTGAAGAGACAGCCGATGGTCAGGTGGTGCCGGGCTTTGAGACTGGTGTCGGACCGGCAGTTGTCCTGTATGGTGGCATGTCAGTGATGGGGGACGAACTCACCCAGGTCTGTAACCATCCATTTGGGTCGGAGCACAACGTATTCATCATTATTCCGCCAACGGATGCCTGTGCATCAGGAGAAGACGAGTTTCAGGTCCTGATGAACCGTGCCCGTTCTCTTGATTACCGTGATCGTGAACTCAAAGCCTATATGGTGCTGATGGATCTGATTCCGGCACTCTGTCGCGATGATGTTGACAAGATTGGAGACGTTATCTGGGAGATTGAGTTCCGCGGCTCAAAACGTGCCGAGGTAGAGCACAATTCTTTTGAGATCTATCATTATATGAGTAAACTCCGTGATGCAGGTCTTGAGTTTGTGGGCATGAGTTCAGTCGGTCCTTCGATCTCTGTTGTTACCAAAAAAAGTCGCGAAGAGGTTGACGCTATTGTCGAAAGCATGGGCCTTTCCGTTGCGATTGAGACGAACGTTGATAATGCCGGTATCCGGTTATCCTAATCTCTCTGTTTTTTGATCCGCGTTCAGGTATAATTGTGGGAAATCCCAGTTCGCCAGACCATGTCGGATACAACTGAAATATACACTTTTTTAAGAAGGTGAATTATTGGTTAGTCGTTCAGGACTGGTAGAGTTCACTCGAGATGTTTGGGTACACCCCGAGCGGAAAAGTACATGTCTGCTGAACTTCTATCATCTAATAGTCTTATGTTCTGTCCAAAATGTGGAAAGGAAATCTCAGATCAATCGGTTCAATGTGAATATTGCGGAGGGTTAGTCGAACCTGTGGTTGACAGGGCAAACGGTTTGTATCAACACGCCGAACGGGTGCCGACCTTTCAGCCAACCAATCCCACAGGAAAAGCAATCAAAAAGAAACGGTCCCGGCCCCCAGTTCATGTTCCGTCTTTGATTGTACCAAAGACGAGGTCTAAGAATCTGCCGGGAGTGATTGATCCCCGAATTTTAAGGATTCTTGGTATTCTTCTTCTGATTGGAGCTGTTTTGATTGCTCTTGTAATTCTGGCTCCATCTGCTGATAACAATGATAGTGCTGTTTCTACGACCGAACAAGATTCAACCGTTGTACTCACCCAAACGTCTTCCGACGGTTCTTTAACCGGCCTCGTTTTGGTTGTTTTTACCGAAGGGAGTGCCGATACCAATCCAACTCAGGTGATCGTTAATGGTGTTCTTTTAGGAACAATAACTTATTTCAGTCCTTTGCAGGCTTCACTTCAGCCAGGTCTGTACGTGGTAACCTTTAGTAAGAGTGGTTACCCTGATGATGAACGTTCAGTGACACTTGATGAAGGAATGGATACCCTGACACTGGAAGTTATATTCACCGATGAAACGGTGCCGGTCCAGCAGGAAGTCTCGCCTGACGTAATCTCTTCTTCAACGTTAGCTATAACGCCGGGAGCAAGAGATATTGCCTTTACCGTCTCTCCTGATTATCGAGGCTACTATATTACGTTTGATGGAGGAGCAGATGCCGGGGATGTTCTCTCCTTTGATGTGGTCGTCACTGATGAGAGTGGGGACCATTTGTTTAGCTGGGCCTATCCTAAAGTTGGCGAAGATCTGATTGTCCTTAGGGCCATGTATGGCGGTAAACAGGGTAATACTGAAATGGTTACGATTAATGGGATGTTTCAAAACCGGGTCAAAGAGACACTCTTTCAGAAAACCTACTGAAAAAAATCATTTTTTCTCTCATTTTCATTACTTTTCTACCAATAATTGAAAATCAGTGATATTCTCGCAAAATACACCAAAACTAAAATAATGAAATCTGGGCACTGGACAGGAATATACTTATAGTATCTCACTTAAAAACGCGCAGAGATTATTGGCTGAAAACCTGAATTCTCATTCAATTTTGTCAATTAATTATTTGTTTAAGTTTAAATTGTGTATTTCCAGGTTTATAAATACAAAGGTATCTTCATAAATGCACGGTTTGAGGAAAATATGCCTTAAAGAGGGCATTTTTTGATTTGGATACTTATATCAGTCATCAAAAAAAGTAGAACTTGTAGGAAGAAATCAGACGTTCAGAATTGTCTGCTTTCTCCCAAAAGTGTGAAACGTTAATTCTTTAGTTAATCGATGGAAACGGAAAGGTTTGAAACTTTCCTGAACGCCTTCTTGCATGACGACGTGAATCGTGCCATCGAGTTTATCATTGGCTATAAAATGAAACGTTTGTTATATACGTAAGTATGGTGACTGCTTTGAAAGATCCTCTGCATCTCTCTGAAAAGGTTCGATTATAATCGTGAAGGTGATCCTGTGAATATCCGCCCCTCCTATCTGGTGCTTCTTTTCATTCTTCTTGTCGGGCTAATACTTGTCCCGGCAGGGAGTTGTGAAGAAGCAGGACGACCCGTGTCGATACAACCTCCTGTTGTTTCCGCCACCACTCAGCCGGTTGTCGTACAGTTCTTTGAAGTCCCGCTTGTTCTGCCACCACAGAATGCGGGAAGTTCAGCCACGCCCTTACAATCAGGCAGTGCTTTTTTGGCTGGCACAGATGCCAGTGTGGGTGCTGCCAGTACAACTGACGGTATCCAGTGGGTACGTCAGATTCTCTTTGAACACGCAGACGAACCCGGGTATGGCTCTCTTTCCTATGACGACGGTGAACTGGTCTACACAATTCTCCCGGCAGACGATTCGTTTGTGAAACGGTACCAGTCAAAAATTGCGCTGTGGCTTGGGCTGCGTAACGAATCCACCGGCATACAGTGGGTCAAACGCTATGCCATTTATATTGGCACTACCCAGCTGATCCTTCCGCCTCCGGATCAGCCCGTACCTGTTCGCGCGACTGCTGTACCAACCGTTGTGCCGACACCGATTCCTGAACCGATCATAACACCGGTGCCGACCGCGGTGCCTATTGCGGAAAGTTCCGTTAACCGAACCGGTCCGATCTGCTTTGGTGGGAGTCTGGGAGATGCTGGATTCGGTCTTGCTGACATTCTGGGAATGGGATATATCGTTGTTGGAGCGACTGCTTCAAATGACGGTGATGTTACCGGAAACCACGGAAGCATGGATGTCTGGGTTCTGATGCTCGGCGCTGAAGGTGAGGCATCATGGCAAAAAGCCCTTGGCGGAAGTCAGGCTGATGCCGGAAGTGCTGTTGCAGTTTTGCCGGATGGAACCTATGCAGTAGTTGGAACAACGCTCTCAAACGATGGTGATGTAAGCGGAAATCACGGTAAGAGCGATATCTGGGTCACCGGACTGGATGAGAAAGGAGCCCTGCTCTGGCAGGAATGCTATGGCGGCAAACAGGATGATGGGGGAGCTGATATCATTGCGACTCCCGATGGTGGTTTGGTTGTTGCCGGGTGGACTAATTCCTTTATGGAATCGAACCGTGTCGGGAATCAGAATGGATGTATTCTTCGTATAGGGCCGGATCATGAAGTCATCTGGACCAATGTTATGGGGGATTCTGGCTCAGATGCTTTGTTGGCGGTTACAGCGGCACCTGAAGTGGGCTATGTGACTACTGGTTCCTATACTGATATTGAAGGGGCCGCAAGCAGTATAATCTCAGAAAAAACCGGCTATACCTCGGTCTGGGTTGTACAGGTCTCAGAAGATGGATCCTGTGTCCGGCAGAGTGTGTATGGCGGAACCTTAAATGATGCTGGCTATGCCATTGCCCCGGTTTCATCCGGAGGCTATCTTGTTGCCGGCTATACCGATTCGGCAGACGGTGACATTTCTCAGGCATATGGTGGTCGGGATCTTCTTCTTCTGCGACTGGATGAGCAGTGTGAATTGCTCTGGTCTAAGAATCTGGGCGGCAGTGGTAATGAGGAAGGGTGGACTGTTGCTGAAACAGCGGATGGCGATATTATTGTTGCTGGTTATACGACCTCCAATGATGGTATGGTGTCCGGAAACCATGGCATGGAAGATGCCTGGGTCATAAAAGTAACAGCCGATGGCACACCGGTCTGGCAGCGTTGTATTGGTGGCACCGGTGCAGATTACGCCGAAAAAATTGTTGTCAATGAGGACGACAGTATCGTTGTAACCGGAAAAACTATTTCCAATGATGGTGACATAACCGGAAACCATGGCTCCTCTGATCTCTGGATCGTGACCCTCGGGCCTGATGGCTCAATGATCCCGGCTGAACCATTAGCCCCTCAACCCGGTGATGGTTCAGTACTTGACCCGATGATCTACCTTCTGATTCTGTTGGTTCTTCTGCTCCTTGGAGGATTTGTTATTTCTGAGAAACGCAGAAGAGATGAAGGGGCCGCCGAAGCACGAAAAAGAGCCTATGCTGCGTTTGAAGAGCTGAAGAGCGAGATTGCACGGTTGCAAAAGAACGGTGTTATCATTCCTGAAAAGATAACGGACCTTTCACCGCTTCAGGCTTTGCTGGACGGCGGAGAGTGGGGGAAAGCTGAGAAAGAGGCAAAGGACAGGCTGGCATTCCTGCATGATCTTGAGCGGGTTTATCTGGCTTCGCATGATGCCCTTGCCCTTCTGAAAGGAGAGATTGCCCGTCTGAAAGGAAAGGGTGTGTCCATTGAGGACAACAGTGCTCAGGCTGAAGCTCTAATTAATGAAGGAAATTATGAAGGGGCGAAAAGGTTTGCAGAAGCAGAAATTGTCCGTCTCAGAAGCATTGAAGTCCTCTTTGACCGTGCCATTGGTGGCCTCTCTCTCCTTCAGAGTGAAATTAGCCACCTTCAGGTAAAAGGCGTCCTTATACCGGATCAGGCAGAAGCCGTGGGATCCGTTCAGTTAGCGATTCAGCGGGCTGAATGCCAGGTGGCGGCAGATGAAGCTGACGCCTCGATTACCCGGATTCGGGAAGTCGAAATACTCTTTGACCGGGCGTTGCAGGCAGCTGAAGTCATCCGGGAAGAGCAGGTTCGCCTGAAAGAGAAGGGTGTTACGGTTGCAGTTAAAACAGATGATGTTCGTATAGCGATTGAACAGGGTAATTATGAGGATGCCTATACGAGTGCGGAAGGTATACTTGATTCGTTTAGAACGGCAGAGGAAGCGTTCGATGCTGCATCTCAGTCTCTTGCAACACTGAAAAGCGAAATTACCAGACTAAAAAATAAAGAGATAAAATAGAGGGTGATGTTGATGAATTTGTTTAAGAATATTCCCGGTGCAGACAATACCGAAGCAATTGAAAAACTGATTGGAACCGGAGACTACGGCAAGGCTCAGGGCGATGTTGGAGTCTTGATTGAGCAGATAAGAGCTCAGGAAGCTCTTTTTGAAGAAGCACAGGAAGCATTCTCGATCTATACGAGAAATCTGCAACATGTGAAGAATGAAGGTATCATTTCTGATGATATTACGCCAGAGATTCTGGCACTGCTTGAGGAAGGAGATTATGCCAAGGCAAAAGAATCCGCCGAAAATGGTATTTTAGCTCTTGCGGCAACCACCCACGACTGGTATGCTGCACGGGAAAATGGTGCTATCTACCTTCACACACAGGACCGTCTTCTAACAAAGGGTGTTGTAGTGCCTGATGAGCGGCACACCTTTGCAGAAAAGATGGAACTGGGTGACTACAAAGGTGGCCATACAACAGCAAAAAAGCTGAAATCTGGCCTTTTTTCGATCGAGGCAAAATATGATGCTGCTCAGGACGCTCTTGTGAGTCTGCAGACCGAAATAATCAGAACCCAGCAGAAAGGAGTGGTCACTGATGCTTCGATGGCCGAGATAGAGGAACTCTTCGGAAAGGGAGAGTATGCGAAGGCACAAAAGAGTGCTGAAAAAATGGCAACAGCGGTCGTAGCGCGGGATCAGGAATTCGATGCTGCACAGCGGGCCCTTGCCACACTGAAGAATGAGATTGAGCGGCTGAAACGTCGCGACGGCGGTGGATTGTAAGGAGGAACCTGATATGACACTCTCTGAGAAGATAGCCGGTGTCGCTGACCAGAGTGCTATTGAATCACTTATTAAGCAGGGGGAGTATGCGAAGTCCGAACAGGACGTTGAAAAACTGATTGCCAATCTTCGTGATCTGGAAGCGGCGTATGAGGATGCTATATTGGCATCCTCAACCGTTGTCCGGGAAGAAGAACGTCTGACGGAAAGAGGAGTTGTTTTTAGCAGCAAAAAAGCCGAAGTCGATGTGTTGATTGTTGAGGGAGCCTATGATAAGGCAGTTCGACGATCTGCTGTCATCATTAAGGAGTACCTAAAGCGGGAGAGTGCCTGGCTCAAGGCTCAGGAGATTGTTGTTATTCTGGGCAGTGAGGTAGAGCGGGTTACTGAAAAGGGCATTGTGATTCCCGAATCGTTTGATATTGCCTCTGTCGGCGTCCTGATGTATGAAGGAGAATATGCCAAAGCCGGACAGCGGGCCAAGTCCCTGATTCAAAAGATCCGGGCTCTTGAGAATACATTTAATGATGCCTCGGGCCTGTTTGCTCTCCTGATTCGTGAAAGAAACCGTCTGGACGAAAAAGGTGTGCCACTCCCGGAAACTGCTGACCCGTCCCCGGTTGCGGCATTACTTGATGCCGGAGATTACACGAGTGCCGCTCTTTGTGCACAGGAAATTCTGGATCTGCTGAAAGAACTTGAGGCGGCCTATGACCGGGCGATGCAGATGGCTGATCTCCTTGGCAGTGAGATCAACCGTGTCGGGGAAAAGGGCGTGGTACTTCCGGCCGGGATCTCCCTTGACCCGGTGCTGGATGCAATCGTTGCCGGTGATTTTGACGGTGCCGTTGACGCTGCATCTGATCTTATCCGGCAGATTCGTGAGATTGAGGCTGATTATGACCGTGCTGTTGATTTAGCTGGGCAGGTCCGTGACGGAAGCGAACGTCTGAAAGGTCTCGGCGTCTCAATTCCTTTTGATCCATCTGAGATTGAGGATCTGATTACAGCAGGCCGCTATGACGAAGCAATAGCCAGGGCGCAGGAGATGCTGAAGGATCTTGATGGTCTTGAAGCTGAACGGCTCTTAAACGAACGCTCAATCAAGGCATTTCAGGATGAGCTTGATCGGGAGATCGGGCGACTCAAAGACCGGGGTATCATTGTTCCATACAATACCAATACCCTCGCCTCGCTGATTGATGCAGAAGAGGATGAGAAAGCCTGGGAAGAAGCTGGCAATCTGCTAACCGGATTACGGGATCTCGAAAACCTGTATGATGCTGCAAAACGTGCCCAGGACCGACTGGTTGCTGAGACGAAAAGAATCAGGGAAGACGGTATTGTCGTGCCGGATTATACCGGCGAGGTCGCAAAAGAGATGGCGGCAGGAGACTATCGTAAGGCCTGGGAGACGGCCGGTGATCGTCTGCTTGCTATTCTGCTCATTGAGCGTGACGCTCTGGACGCCAGAGCCGCCCTTGACCAGCTTCGTGCTGAGATTGCCCGCCTGAAGAAAAAAGGTGTCGTGATTGCCGATGAGAGCAACCTTGTTGAAAATCTGATTGGCGAAGGGAAAACAGCTGCAGCGAAGAAAGCTGCCGCCTCACAACTTCAGCACCATCTGATGACTGAGGGACGCTTCGATGCGGCTTTAGCGGCCCTGAAAAATAGCGAAGAAAAAAAGAAGCAGCTTCTCAACAAGGGTGTGATTGTACCTGAGGTTCCAGCAGCCATCGGGGATCTGATGAATAACGGTGCCTATTCTGACGCACTTGACGCAGTCCGGTCTTTTGTAGCACTCCTGATTGCTGCTGATAATCAGTATAATGCAGCTATTGCGGCTCTGAAGGCTCTCTCTGATGAACTGTCACGACTGCAGAAAAAAGGTGTTCTGG
>Ga0222699_1000698_pt1 | contig 11137 bp, 10 predicted proteins | sample AntAcemetage1452_FD_179824 | JGI IMG/M metagenome (GOLD analysis project Ga0222699, IMG submission 179824) | Saline water microbial communities from Ace Lake, Antarctica - #1452 | ecosystem: Environmental > Aquatic > Non-marine Saline and Alkaline > Saline | place: Antarctica: Ace Lake...
TTTTGTGGTAAAAAAATATTATAGCATGCCTTATTTTATTTTTATCTCAAATTCTGCCTTTATATTTTAATCTTAAGATCTTTTCCCCACTGTCACTTAAGCACTTTATGTTTTTGGACAGGCTCTATATAAGCTGGATGAAAAGATTGTTTGTTCTAAAATAAATAATATTTATCAGAAATGAGCGTTATACTTGAGGAGCGGCTTCCAGCCTCGAGGAGTATTAAGCTAGAGCATTTTTATAACGTGTAGCCATATGTTTTAAGTGACGGCTGGTGAAGTTTAATCTAATGCCAAAAGTCAAAGTTCAAATGACAAATGAATGCCAAAAAAGAAAAAGCACAAAAAGGATAAATGAGTTTGGTATTGGTGTTTTTTAGTTTCATTTGACATTTTTAATTTGAACTTTGAAATTTCATGTTTATCCGTTAAAACTGTTCAAACGGTAGCCCAGCTGTCCCGAGGCTATAGTAAAACAGAAACTGCCCTAAAGGCTTAATTTGAAGAGCGCTTCGCTTGATGAAAATCAAAAGCGTAAAAGAATAAAAGAGTGGTTTCCCTTTAATCAAAATCAAAATCTTGCTCTGAGTACTCAGCGAACTCTGCGAGAAGAGAAGCTTTTAAGGGGTTTTAATGATCTTTTGGATGCAGGGGTAAAGAAGTTTTGCCTGCCATTTCATGATGTGTCCGCAATCGGAAACTTCTTTTAAGGTTGTGGGTCTTTCGCTGGCGAGAAGTTCAAGGGCCGCGTTATTGGCAATGTCTGTCGGGTTCATGCCGAGATCTTCCGCGACCAGAACGCATTCTTCTTTTAACGCTTTAACCAGATTTTTAAAGCCCGGTTTGTTGTGAACCGGTTTTTTTCGTTTTCTAAATTTCGGCCAGACTGTCTTTTTTGCGCTGCGCGCTTTTTCAATTGCTTTTTCCAGTGTTTCCACACGGCTGCCGGAATAGCCTTTCGGCAGTCCCGGAAAATCTTCTGTACTGCGTGAAGGGTTGTCTGCTGCCCAGGCCGCAAGTTCGATCAGTTGACTGTTTCCCATTATTTTGAAGGTAGGAATATCTTTTTTTGCGGCAGTTTTTTCACGCCATTGCCATATCTTCTGTAAAAAGATCAGCTGGTGTTCTTTTAACAGTCCTGTTCCTTTTACCCGCCAGACCGTATCCGGATTACGTTCTCTGTTGCTGGTGGTGGACTGAACCAAAAAATCAACGGTCTCACTGCACCAGCTGTACCGGTTTAACTTTTTAAGTTCTGCGGTAAGATTTTCGGCTATTTTTTCAAGAAAATGGGTGTCATTGCATGCATATTTAAGCTGTGATTCTGACAGGGGCCTTTTTGACCAGTTTGATTTTTGACCCTGTTTTTTAAGGACAATGTCAAAGAAGTGCTCAACCAGTGCGGCCAGGCTGAACTTTTCATATCCCAGCAGTTTGGCCGCGATCATGGTATCGAAGATCTTGTTTTTAGGGCGAAAGCCAAAGGAGGATTGAAGCATCCTAAGATCATAATCCGCTCCATGCAGTATCAGCGGTTTTTCTGAAAGGAGATCCAGAAATTTTGAAAGATCAATATTTGCAAGGGGATCAATGATATAATTGGTTTTATTAAAGGTGAGCTGGATCAGGCAGACTTTTTCAAAATAATGATGGAGGCTGTCAGCTTCTGTGTCAACCGCTATCCTTTTTGATTTTTCTGCTTTTAAGATCAGGTCTTTTAATGTTTCATCCGTATCGATGTATGTATAGGATGCTGAAATTTCTACAGCCAATTTTTGTTACCTTTCAAAAAGGTGTTCCTGAAAGATAAAGCGCCGGATCTTGTGCAGTGTTAATAGCGGGCGCTTACTGTCTTGCAATGATGAAGGGACCTTTTATTTTCTGAGCTTAAATGTTAACTGATGTTCCGGCAAGTTAAGGTTTGCCTGGATCTTTACAGGTGATTTTTTACTTTATCTTCAATGTCTTTGCAATAGAATTGTTAACCGCATTAAATATTTTTAAAACATCTGGATCTTTTGAATTTTTACAGTCAATATCTATTAAAAATATTTTTCCTTTGCCGTAAAGAGAGTAGATTTTTGCTTTAGAAAAGGTATAATTCCGGATACCGCTCATGACGATCTCATACCCTCTGCAGCCGCTTATATTAATAAGACCATAGTTGTTTACCCGAAGTGCATTTGAGCTGGTTTTTTCTTTTTGAACTTCCTCAATTTTATTGTACATCATTTCTTCAGGGTTCCACTCCCTGTTTTGTTTCCAGTAGATGATCTGTACCTTGATATTTTTTCCGTACAGAAAAAATAGCTTATTCACATTTGTGCTTGGATCAGTTGCGGTTTTGTAGCCTTCGGGGAGTTTAAGGGAAAAAACATTATTTGAATATTTTTTGTACTGTATTGCGGGTGGTGTTGCTTCTTTTTTTTCCTTAACCACCACCGCCTGTTTTTTTTGTGCCGGTTTTTTCTTTATAGCGGTTTTTTTCGGAAGTTTCTTTTGGGGTTCTACAGGGGGGCTATCCGGTTTAAACATAAATATCAGGACAGCAACAATGATTATTAATGCAATGGCTGCCGGGATGATAATTTTCGGGTTTTTTAAAACAGCGGCGGATGCTCTCGGTGCCGGTCCGTCCTGGGCTGTTCCTTTAGCAAAGGAGATCTGGGGCTCAAATTTTTCTTCGCCGTTTTCTCTGACTTTTGTCCTTCTCGGATCAAAGCGTCTGGATACACCTTTTCCATATTGGGTGCTTTTTTTATCATCATCATGGGAATTATCTTCGGAGGGCGGGGAGGGGTCAATTTCAGTATCAACCACAAGTTCTTCAATTGGCTTTTGTTCGGTTTGGTCTGCTTTCGGCTGAGCTTCCTTTTTGGGCGGTTCAAGATCAAGCTGAGGTTCTTCCGGCTGAGTTTTTTCTTTAGGCGGTTCAAGATTAAGCTGAGGTTCTTCAGGCTGGTCCGGTGAAGTCTCCAGGGTAAATTCGGGTTCTTCGGTTTTTGGTTCTTCCGGTTGAGCTTTGGTTTCGGAATGTTCAAGGGTAAAAGAAGGCTTCTCCTGTTGCGGTTCTTCCTCTGGTGCCTCAAGGGTAAGTCCGGTATTTTCTTCAGGCGCGTCCGGTGAAGTCTCCAGGGTAAATTCGGGTTCTTCGGTTTTTGATTCTTTCTGAACGGGTTCCAGCGTAAACTCAGGCTCTTCAGATTTTCTTTTTTCTTCGGGTGTTTTTTCGTCCATTATTACAAGTCCGATATTTAATTAAAAAGAGTAAAGCGTCTATATGTTAGATACGAAATTGTTGTAAAATAGCCATTTCCCCGTGGTTCCAGTAAAACGGGGTCCCGATTTTTCAGGGTCCCATTGGAAACCTTCATAGCGGTACATCTTTTTCCACAGAGCGGGATTTACATCGGGCATGAATAATTAACATTTTATAAATTGATAACAATTTAATCCGAAAAACGCAAGAGGTATCTATAAACTGCATTATGTTATCCTTTTGCAGCAGCCATTTTCGTATTTTTTTTATGATTAAGCCATAAATATTAAATGTTTTTGCCGAATTTTAATGCGTTTTTGTTTATGCTGAATTTCAGGTGATGCTGTACGACCTCGTTTGTCCGAACGATAAAAGGGAGATAAATAAGAGAGGAACCGCGTACGTTAATTTTAAGGTCCGGAAGCATCGGATAAACATTTTTTTTGTGGGTAACCAGCCGGGCAAGTGTGATTCTTATGCTTTGGGCTGCTTCTGCAGCAGGGAGGGTTACCGGGAAAAAGTGAAGTTCTGTTTTTTCGGGTTTGTTCTGACCCTTTTCCATAAAGTGTGAAAGAGTCAGCTGTTTTGACAGGCGCAAAAACAGTTTTGGAGCCACCTTGAATGCGGGTGACCAGAAATACAGTTTTTCTTTTTCCCAGGCCCGGTTTGCGGCTTTCGGGATGTTTGCAAATCTGGCCAGGTCAGCATAGGTGTGCAGCTGCAGCTCATCCACATTGGTCTGCATTTTCCAAAACGGGACGTAAAGGATATTATCACCCTGTATCTGAATAACTTCAAACCGGACCTTTTTAAATCCAGAAGGAGACGCTTTCCAGGCTGAATGACAATTATTGCAGATTAGAATACAGCTTTCTTTTTCTCCGTTTAGATCCCACCCGCAAAGAGGACAGAGTGTGGGCTGAAAGGATCTGTTCCAGTTTTGGGTTTTTTCGAGAGGAACGGACCGGGGTTTATTGTCTGACTCTGTCTGCACCGGGCTTTTTAAAATGGCATCGTGGAACCTGTAGTCTTTAAGGTAAAAAGGCGCATATATCAGGCTGGTTGTCTCTCCAATAAAACTCTGGAGAAAAACAGAAGGATTTTCAATTTGTTCGGCTGATGTTTTTTCTTCTGCTTTAATATTTGAAAATATCTGTTTAAACGGGATTTTTTGTTTTAAAAATTTTCCTTTTATTTCAGGGGACATAAATTTTAATTTTTGGGTCTGCGGTCTTAAACCCAGAGATGGCGGGAGGAAATCATATCCGGTTGCCGGAAAGCTGGTATCAATGACCCGGTGCTTAAGCCCCTGTTGACTTAAGGAAAAGGACATGCCCCGGAAACGCCAGTAGGGGGCATAAACGATTTCTTCTTCCAGGTCTTCCGGCGGCGGGATACAATATCTAAAAAAGCCGGAAGACATGATATAAAGTTTAACCCTGCAGAAGGTGCATGAGAAGAGCCGGTCTGTTTCCTTAAGTGTTACGGGTGCGCCGCATTGCGGGCACTGTTCTTCAATGATCCATCCACTATTCAAGCTTTTCACCGCACTGATTGCAGAACATGGAATCCGGAAGGTTTACGCATTTGCAATGCGGACAGTTTTTTTCTTTGGGCTTTTGTTCTACCGGCTGTCCGCATTTAGCGCAAAACCGGGCGTTGGGAGAGATGTTCTTGCCGCAGTTTGCGCATTGTCTGAAAACGATTAACTGGTGTCCGCAGCTGGGACAAAACCGGGCATCTCTGCTGACCGGATTTTTGCAGTCGCGACAGGTCTCAGACATTTCGGGCCTTTCGCTGCCTTCCCGGTTCTGCATCATGCTGCCGAACATTGCCGGCATCATGAATCCGGCACCCATTCCCATTCCCGCCCCGGCGGTTCCTTCTGATTCGGAGGCTTTTTCAAAGGCCATTGCCGCTTTCATTTTCATGAGCTTGTTAAGGTCATCAAAAACACCCAGCCTGCTTTTATCATCTATGGCCTGCTGTACTTCAGCAGGAGGGGTGATGGAATTAATGTAAAGGTCCTGAAGGCCCAGTCCAAAACGGCTGAAATCTTCCCGGAGATTTTTTTTCAGTCCGTCAGCCATTTCATCATACTGACCCGGAAGATTGATAAAAGAGTCAAGGTTGCCGCCGATATAATCATTAAACCGGGATACAATCACTTTACTTAAATATTTCTCGATCTCTTCTGTGCTGAAAACACCCTGTGTTCCCACCAGAGAGTTAATAAAAAGAACCGGCTGAATCACCTGGATATTGAACATGCCGAATGCCCGCAGGCGGATCAGGCCGAGCTCTGTATCCTTAAAGGCAACCGGATCACGGGTCCCCCATTTTAAATTGGGGAACACTTTCATGTTTGCAAAATAGACTTCTGCACGCAGGGGACTGGTCATGGCCCAGGGCAGGCTTAACACTTTCGTCAACAGGGGGATGTTTGCGGTTTGAAGGGTGTGGCGGCCGGGAGGAAAGGCGTCATAGGCCTTGCCGTTGTAAAAAAATATGGCAGACTGGCTTTCGCGTACAATGAGCTGCGCACCGTATTTTATTTCTCCGGAGCCGTCTTCCGGGATCCTGTGTACCAGCTCTTTTCCCGTTTCATCAAACCATTCGATGACTTCCATAAAAATGATATTGTTTTTCCCCACTGTGTTTATCCTCCCTGAGTGAAATCGTTTATATAAAATATTTATCCAATATTGATAATTGAATGTCAATTCATAGTTATGGAAAAGGTTAGATAATTAGGTTCTTCAACAGAATCTGTGGGTAAAAAAACAATTTACACCACTGATCCTTTTTAAGGCACAAACGGACGGGTTGAAAATAGATGAACATCGAACATCGAACGTTCAACATCGAATGATGAATGGGAAAAATGAAGAAGCAAACGTCTGATCTTGAAGAACGGTTGCTCAGCTTTTTGGTACGCATTATAAAATTAGTGAAGCACCTGCCAAGGACGGACCGTCAATCATGTGGCGGGTCAATTATTATGATCGGGGCACATCCCCTTATCCAAACCACGGTGAAGCCCAGGCAGTAGAATCATCAAAGGATTTTATTCATAAGTTGCGGATTTCTCTCAAGGAACTAAAGAGAAGTCCAGCGGTGGGTCCGGTTAATTGAAAAGGTTTCTTTGCTTAAAAATGCGGAACAGCTTAATAAACTTTTGCTGGAAACCTAAGAATTAATTAAGATTTTCGTGACAAGCATTAAAACAGCTGAAAAGAAGAAAAAACAACCATTTGATCTCTATGGGGTTGGTTTTTATTCGACGTTGGACGTTCGATGTTGGATGTTGGATGTTTATCTTTTAAATAAGGTTCTTCAATAAAAATTAACGCTAAGAAAAGTCGGCGTATTTATATTTATAACCAACTGTTTTAACTTTGCATTCTATAATAAATACTAAAAAGTTACCCACAGATTCTGTTGAAGAACCGATAATTAATTGTTTTTTTAAATCACTGCTCCGATAAATCCGGGTTTACAACTTTTAGACATGTGGCAATTTTTGAAAAGGATTCAAGGGGGCAAGGATTCAAGGGTTCGAGTTTGCCCTGTGAAATGAGCTAAGATCAATTCCGGTTTTAGTCGAAATTATTTCACAGGGGGACCTTTTTAAGGTCGCGCTTTTCAGACGCGGATAATTACCCGGATAACAAATTTTTGGATGCGGATAGGGTTTTTAACAGATGCTTTTATTAAGAAAAAAATTCGTTTTATATTAGTTTTAATGATCTTAAGGTTAACAACGGTTGGTTTCAGGACGATGGCATGTCGATTACATGTTTTAGTCAGCAAAGAGGTGAAAAGTTAAAAAAGGAGAAACTGATAAAGGCTTTTATTATGCATAATATTTAATTTAGAACGTCAATTAACGGATTTAAAAAAAGCCCTTGAGTAAGGACTTTTTTAATGTGTAAAATATGCAACAGTTTACATAAATAATGAAATTAACTTTAAATAATACAACTTATTGACAATAAAAAGATATATTATTTAATATATGCAATATTTATCAAATTATCTCATCATGTTTCTGTTTATAATCAACATTTACTACTATTTACTATTTTAGGACAGCATTTGCTGCCCATTCAGGTATTACGGAAAGATCTATTCTCCAGACAAAGGGTAACAGAAGCATTATCACAGCTGTTATTAAAAAGGTTCCTATGATGTTCAGCCATATGCCTGCTTTGGCCATTTCAGGGATGGTGACGCAGCCAGAACCAAAGACAACGGCATTTGGCGGGGTTGCCACCGGCAGCATGAACGCATATGATGCTGCTATGCATGCTGCGACTGCAGGACCGTAAGGATGAATGCCCATAGCTATTGCCGCACTTGCCATTAAAGGAATTAAAAGCGCTGAGGTGGCCGTATTGGAGGTGATTTCCGTCAGGAAAATGGTGATAAGGATCACCGTAAAAATAAACACAAGAATACCGGCGGCAGAAATCAGGCTAAGGTTTCCCGCAATCCATACGGCAAGGCCTGATTCTTTAAACCCGACTGCAAGTGCGAGTCCTCCTCCAAAAAGGATAATGACATCCCAGGGTATTTTTACAGCCGTTTTCCAGTCAAGGAGAAATTCCCCCTTTTTAAAATCAGAGGGGATGATAAAAAGCAGTAATGCGCCAAGAATGGCAATGGTTGAGTCATGAACAAGATTCAGGCCAATGTGTTTGAAGAGAAAAGATCTTGTGATCCAGCATAAAGAAACAAAGATGCCGACACCGATGATCATGACCTCTTCTTTTTTAATGCGCCCGAGTTTTTCAAGCTCTTGCGAGATAAATTCTTTTCCGCCGGGCAGACTGATGTTTTTCAGGCGGAAGATGATCTTAGTCATCATCAGCCAGGTGATGGTAGTCATGATGATGACCAGCGGGATTCCCACTTTCATCCACTGTGCAAAGCTTATTTCCATGTTGAAAATTTTGTCGATCTGACTGACAAGGACACCGTTTGGCGGGGTTCCGATAATTGTGCCGACGCCGCCAATCGAGGCTGCATATGCAATTGAAAGCATCAGGCAGGTATCAAATTTAAATTTGTCAGCAGGACCGGTGTAATACTCTCTGGCCTGTTTTGCAACGGCAAGGCCTATGGGCACCATCATCATTGTGGTGGCGGTGTTGCTGATCCACATGGAAAGAAAAGCGGTGGCTGTCATGAATCCCAGAACCATCTGTGTCGGTGAAGAACCAAAAAACCGGATGGTGTTTATGGCGATTCTTTTGTGAAGGTTCCACCGCTCCAGGGTTACGGCAATAAAAAATCCGCCCATAAAAAGGTAGATGAGGTGGTTTCCATAGGGGACAGTGACTTCTTTTGCGCTCATTATTCCAAGGATCGGATACAGTACAATGGGCAAAAGAGAGGTTGCCGGAATAGGAATTGCTTCTGTGATCCACCAGACGGCCATAAGAACGGTAATGGCGGCTGTTTTCATGGCTTCCGGTTTCATCCCTTCGGGAACGGGAAGAAGCAGGATAAGGAGGAAAAGTGCCGGGCCAAGCAAAAAACCGATCTCTTTTCTTCTGTTCATCATATGAATTCCTTCTAAGTAGGGGGTTGGTTATACTTAAGTTTTGAACGGGTGAAAATATAATAGGGTAAGTTTTTTTCTCTGTCAAAAAAATTGATAATGCTAAGGATCTATTTTAGTTAAAAACTATAATATATATTATTAAAAGCTAAAATGAAAATATATTTATTACGGAATAAGCAAAAGGATTTAAAGATGAAACAGACAGGACCGTCTATGTAATGAAAGAAAAACACCGATATCGAGAGATCCTTCCCCGGCTTAAGGCGCTTGAGCCTAAAACATTTCCGATAAAAGATGTTACTGTGGAAAAAAAGGGACTTATGGCGACAAGGTATAAGATCCCGTCAAATATCAGCTCCATGGAAAGCATCATAAAGGTTATCAAAGAGGCTAATCCGGTCATCTGACACGAACGGCTTAAGCATCAGGCAAAGTAGCGCATTCCTGCATTACCCAGCACCCGGTTTTTCAGTGATAGCATGAAAAGTTCAAACATGGCATTTCTCATCTTTCCTGATTTTATTAATGAAAAAGAGGTAAGGCTGTGGAACCGGTGTTTTGATAGAAGCTGTTTTAGTTTTACGGGTTCATAAGATTTGTCGATTATCTTTTTTGCGGCTTCTTCTCCTGAAATTAGCGCCTGGTAAATTCCTTCCCCGGAAAGTTCCGAGGCAAGACCTGCTGCATCACCAATCAAAAAAAGATTGTTGAACTGAAATCCCTTAAAATCGGAGTTAATGGGGAACGCCTGAAACTCACCGGTGCTGAAATCGATGTTGTTTTCAGTAAGCCATTGATGGAAATTTTTTTTAAGCAGTTTTATGGGGATATGGTTTGAGCTTCCGCCTGTCCCGATTGAAACAAAACCGTTGTGGGGAAAAATCCAGGCATACCATGAATGAAAAAGCGCTGAGCTGAAATGGATCTCCACGTTTTGATATTTGTCTGTAGGAATGATGTATTGTATCCCAATGATCTTTTTTTCCTTTGCCAGACCTAAAAATTTTCGGGTAATGGAATTTGAACCGTCAGCGCCCACCAGGTATCTAAAATTTATTTTTTGTGAATTATTTAAAATGATATGGTTTGTTTTTATCTCTGTGACTCTTGCTCCATTCATTAGGGTGATATTTTTTTTTCTTAATTTCTCCATTTGCCACTGTGCCAGTGCTTTTCGGTCAATGGTACAGAGGGTGTTCCTGTTTTCAAGTTTGAGCACCTTTTTTCTTCTTGCAGTCGTAAATGTTACTTCGTCAAATCTTTTTTCTATGATTTCTTCGGGAAGCTTAAGGTAGTCTATGGTGTGATTTAAAAGGCCGCCCGCGCAGACCTTGGGTCCTGTTGATTTGTTTTTTTCAAGGATAAGTATTTTTAAATCTTTTTGTGAAAGAATCTTTGCGCAGTTCAGGCCTCCAGGTCCTGCGCCGATTATGATCACATCAAATGCAGTCATTTTTTTGATTCTTAGATGCTATTTTGTTTTGTTTGTCTGAAACGGGTTTTAAAAAATACCGAAAAGCGGGCGGAAAGGCAAGATCCCAGGTTTTCTATTTGTTCCGGGATCCAGTTTCTTTAAAAATGGCATATGCGCGGTCAAGCAATAAAGACTTGTCCTCAGGGGCGATTCCTGCAAACAGGCCTCCCGCGATATAGCAAGATTCAGGGTCATCATCCAGCGCTTTGGACCACATGATGATAACAGATGTGGTAATCGGCCCTTCTTTTTCCGGTGCACATATGAGCAGTTTTATTCCTGTTCCGATCTCTACCTTTTCTTTAGTCGAAAATTCGACCCGTGTGCCTTCTCTGCTGATGTCTGTAAGTATGCAGGAACTTTCTTTGTTGTCTTCCGTAATAAACTTTGCGTTTATCTCAATGGTGAATCTCGGAAATTTCCTTCTTTCATCCATGGCTTTCCTTTTTAATTTTTTCAGATTATTGTCTAATGTATATCGCTCTTGTTGAAATAAACTTTATATCTTTATTTAAATATCCCTTCTTTTTTGTCGGGAGAAATAAATTGGTAAATTTAAGGGGTAAAAAAAATGGTTCTTCAACAGAATCTGTGGGTAACGGACAAAGGTTAAGACATGTAACGTCTTGTAATTATGTTTATTTTTATGGTTTTTGGCTTATGCTTTTTTGACTTTGGTTTTTTAAGGGTTTTAAATCCCATACAACGCAGCCGAACAGAGTGTTTGACTGTGGAAGAAGGGTCCAAACTGTCTGAGCGAAGCGAGTTTTTGGACCCGCCACAGGCAAATGCGGAGGGAGGGAAGCCGAAGGCCAAAATTGTGGGCGGCCTTTCT
>Ga0222699_1000703_pt1 | contig 11069 bp, 8 predicted proteins | sample AntAcemetage1452_FD_179824 | JGI IMG/M metagenome (GOLD analysis project Ga0222699, IMG submission 179824) | Saline water microbial communities from Ace Lake, Antarctica - #1452 | ecosystem: Environmental > Aquatic > Non-marine Saline and Alkaline > Saline | place: Antarctica: Ace Lake...
GATATAAGCCGGGTTTACTTCGGCGGCTCCGGTGATAGCGTTGTTCCCGGAGATTACAATGGTGACGGAGCCTGCGATTTCGGCATCTTCCGCGGTTCATCCGGCCTCTGGGCGATCAGGAGTATCAGCAGAGTTTACTATGGAAGTCTGATCAATCAGCCGGTCCCGGCGGACTATACCGGTGACGGCCGGGATGATTTCGGTCTTTTTAGAGAGACATCGGGTCTGTGGGCGGTTAAGGGTATTACCCGGGTTTATTATGGCGCGAATGGAGATGTTCCGGTGACGAGGTAGGTGATTGAAGTTTGAAGTGCCTAAAGTGCGCTAAAGTGCCTTCCTCCTTCGCTAAAGCTATGGCGGATAAGAAAAGTTATTCGCTTGCACCCGGACTGAGCGGGGTTATGGCCCCAGAACTTTTTTGATGTTGGTGGTTCAGGGCGAACTGTGGGAGGGGTTTCTAACCCCGATTTATGAGTTGCCCGGGTCGAGGTTGAAAATCTCTCCCACCAAGGTACTTTTTTGTTCCGATACTTTCTATTTTTAAAATTACCCGAAATCGGAATTCCAGAGAATTTCGGGAGAAAAAGTTTGAAGCAGTAAATTATTAAAACAAGGGGTGAAATTATGGCCAGTATCACTTTTTTAGGCGCGGCCCGGAATGTGACTGGATCGCGGTTTATTCTTCGGACTGACGATAGCTGCCTGCTGATCGACTGCGGGCTCTTTCAGGAACGTGATCTGCGTTCCCGGAACTGGGATGACTTTCCGGTTCCACCACGGGAGATTGACGCGGTGGTGCTGACCCACGCCCATATCGATCATTGCGGTTATCTTCCTAAACTGGTCCGGGAAGGGTTTTCGGGAAAGATATTCTGTACCCCGCCTACCGCGGCGATCGCTCAGGTGGCACTCCTTGATTCCGCCAAGATCCATGAGGAAGATGCCGCTTACAAGAAACGCCGTCACCGGAAAGAAAATCGGAAGAGCCCGCATCCGGAAGTTCCTCTCTATACGGTAAAAGATGCCGAGGCGGTATTGCCGCTTCTGGAGAAAGTCCCCTATCATCAACCCAGGGAGGTGACCCCGTCCGCCCGGGTGGTATTTCATGATGCCGGACATATTATCGGATCTTCCTGTCTGGAGCTGCATATTCAAGATGGAGGAGAGGAGAAGAAGCTGGTCTTCTCCGGCGATCTGGGCCGGATGAACAATCCGCTTCTGGATGATCCCGAGCGGTTCGAGGATGCCGACTATATCTTTGTGGAGTCCACCTACGGCGATCGGCTCCACGAACACGGGTGGGAAGCGATCGGGACCCTGGAGAGGGTCATCGTGGAGACCGCCCAGGCCGGCGGTAAAGTTGTGATTCCCACCTTTGCCATTGAGAGAGCTCAGGAGCTCATCTATTTCATCAAGCGGTTGATGGGAGAGGGGAAGATACCTAAGCTCACCTGTTTTATCGACAGTCCGATGGCGATAAATATCACCAAGATTTACTCTTCCTTCTCCCGGTATCTCGATCATATCACTTTCAATGAGGAGGAAACTGATGGATCCCCATTTTCATTCCCCTCTCTGGTAATTACCCGGTCTGCCGATGAGTCAAAAGCCATCAATCGCCACCAGGGCAGCGCCATTATCATGGCCGGATCGGGTATGTGTACCGGAGGAAGAATCAAGCATCATCTGGTCCATAATATCGGCCGACCGGAGAGCACCCTTCTTTTCGTCGGATATCAGGCCAAGGGGACGTTGGGGAGGATTCTCCTGAAAGATCCCGACGAGGTGCGTATCCTGGGCAATATACATAAAGTCCGGGCCCGGATTGAGAGGATCAACGGGTTCTCAGCCCACGCCGACCGGGACGAACTTCTGGGATGGTTATCAGCCTTTAAGAAACCTCCCCGGAAGATATTTATTATTCACGGAGAGGAAGAATCTGCTCTGGCTCTGGCGGGAGCGGTTCGTGAACAGTTCGGTTGGGAGACGGTAGTTCCGGATTATCTAGAGACGCATGATTTGAAATGACAGTAATCAGTAAACCGGCAAGTAATCAGTAAGCAGTAACCGGTGATCAGTTCGCCTGGTTGCCCGGCCCCCAGCTTAGTGATTGCTGATAGCGATCTGTGTCAATCTGTGTTCTGATCTGCGTAAATCTGTATAATGAAGATAATCCTGGCTTCACAATCTCTCCGGAGAAATGAGTTGCTGGCAGCTTCCGGGGTGCCATTTAAAGCGGTCGCTCCGGACGTAGAAGAGATTGATATTCCCGGTCGCCCGGAAGATACCGTTCGGCACAACTCGGAGACAAAGGCAGAGTGGGGCGCCCGGAGTTATCCGGATTCGGTTATTATAGCCGCCGATACCGTCGTTTTTCTCGACCGGATAATGGGGAAGCCGGAGACGATGACCCGGGCCCGGGATATGCTTGTGAAGTTGAGCGGCCGGACGCATAAGGTGTATACCGCGGTTACGGTTATTCTTCCTTCCGGGGGGAGTACGGCTACCAGAGTTGCTATTTCCCGGGTAACGATGAAGACCCTTGACGACGAAGTTATCTCGGGGTATTTTCGATTGGTTAACCCTCTAGATAAAGCCGGTGGTTATGCTATCCAGGAGTATGGAGAAATGTTGATAGATAAGTGTGAGGGGTATTTCTCGAATGTTATCGGACTGCCGATGGAAACGCTGGGGGAGATGATGGGGGAGTATCCGGAGACCAGACGGTACTCGGAGATGGTTATAAATAAGTTGCGCAGGTCTGACTATGTAGATCAAATTTATGAAGGATAAGCATACCAAGACTACCCGCTCCGGGATCGTCAGGATTCTTCTCCTCGACGATAATCCCGATGATCGGGTATTGGTTATACGGGCATTGAAGAAGGACTTTCCGGAAGTAGTGATAAGGGAAGTGATAAATACTGATGATCTTGACCGGGCGCTGTCAGGAGGTGGATTTGACCTGGTGATTACCGATTATCATCTCTGCTGGACGGATGGCTTACGGGTTCTCCGAGAGGTTAAGGAACGATTCCCCGGCTGTCCGGTGATCATGTTCACCGGTACCGGGACCGAGGAAGTGGCGGTGGAGGCAATGAAGGCGGGGCTGGATGACTATGTCCTCAAGTCGCCCAAACACTTCTCCCGCCTCCCGGCCGCGGTCCGGGCCGCTCTGGTAAACGCCCGCCGCCAGTTGACTCTCCTGAAGTCTCAACGAGAACTCCTTGAATCGGAAGAACGGTTCCGGAATTTATTCGATATCTCACCGGCGGGAATATTTCTCCTGAACCGGGAGGGAAACATTACTTCGGTCAACAACCGGGGTTGTACGATATACGGCTACTCCCGAAAAGAGCTGCTGAAGCTCAATGTCAGAGATATCGTTCCCCGGAAGATTGCCGGTAATTTTCCCCGTCTGGTAGATACTATCAGGAAGAAGAAATATCTGTTTATCGAGTCGGAGGGGAAGAGAAAAAATCGGCAGATATTTCCGCTGGCATTAAGTATCAGTCTCTTTCGCGAGCGCGATGAGGAGCTGATCCAGGTTCTGGTCCAGGATATAACCGATCGGAAAGAGGCGGAGGGGGCGGAACGGCTAAGGCGGCTCTCAGAGATGCTCCTTAACTATCAGGAGGAAGAAAGAAAACATATCGCCCGCGAACTCCACGATCATATCGGGCAGGACCTGGCGGCGATCAAGATCAGTCTCCAGATGCTGGAGAAAGAATACCCGGAAATGGAAGACGGGCTCTGGGATGAGATTGAGGAGGTAGTCAGGATTGCCGACAAGACAATCGCGGACGTGCGGCGGATTTCAGCGACCCTGCGTCCGGAGAGCCTGGACCGGATGGGCCTGGTGCCGGCGCTGGAGCATCAAATCGAGTATCTATCGGGCCGGGGCGATACCAAATTGACCTTCCATAGCCGGGATTTTAAAGTCCGTCTGGCGCCGGAGGATGAGATTGCCATCTACCGGATAGTCCAGGAAGGAATAACAAATATTTTAAAGCATGCCCAGGCCGGCAATGCCCGGGTTCGGATAAGCCGGAAAGGGAAGAATATTCATCTCTCAATCCGGGATGACGGGGTAGGGTTCACCCCGGGGTGGGAGAAAGCTACTATGGGGTTGGGATTGGTGGGGATTAAGGAGCGGGTTAAGGGTCTGGGGGGGGAGTTTGTGATTAAATCAAAGGGGGGAAAGGGAGCGGAACTTTTGATAACTATTCCTATGTTAGAGAAAAGATTGTGAATAAAAGAATGAACGTCGAACGTCGAACGCCCAACTTCGAACGTCGAACGGCACCTTAGCGAGCCGACTATTGGCAAGTGGCAGCTAGGACCGCCACGTTCGACGTTCGATGTTCAGCCTTTATCTGTGTTCTATTCCCCACTCTGTTATTTCGTTATTTCCTTTGTGTCTTTGTGCCTTAGTGGCTATATTTGTAATATGATGGCCAAAATTTTACTTGCCGATGATCATGCCGTGGTCAGGAAAGGACTCCGGGCTATTCTGGAGAAGGAACTCTCAGGGTGTACTGTTATAGAAGCCGCCGATGGGGTCCGAGCGGTTGATCTGGCCCGACGGGAAGAACCGGAACTCGCGGTGGTTGATATAAGTATGCCGGGGCTGAACGGACTGGAGGCGATCCGGCAGATCATCCGGCGTTCCCCCGGGATCCGGATCCTGGTTCTCTCACTCCATACCGAGGAGGCTATAGTCCGCCGCGCATTTGAATATGGCGCTTCCGGCTATCTCTTGAAAGAGTGTGCGGTGGATGAACTGGTCGGAGCCGTTAAAGCGGTATTTATAGGAAAGCGATATCTCAGCTCCGGCCTACCTGCTTCGGTCCGCGAGGCGGTCCGGAGAAAGAGAAAACAAGATCAGATCTCAGATCCTCTGGAAATGCTCACTTCCCGTGAGAGAGAGGTCCTGGGGTTATTGGCGGAGGGACACAACAACTCCGCGATTGCCCAACAGCTATTCATCAGCCCTGAGACGGTCAAGACTCACCGCAAGAACCTGATGAGAAAACTTGATGTTCACAACCTCCCCGCCCTGGTTAAGCTCGCCCTGGAGCACCATCTGATCCCTCTGATGGGTCCGATAATTCCAAATAGGTAATCGAGTATTTAATCAATGATGTAACTTCCTATGTGAGTGTGCAAATATTTTCGATCGAAAATATTTGCACACTCAATCAGGTAGAATTTTCGAAACAGTTTAAAGGTCGCTACAGCTTTGCCTGTTTTGCCTTTCTTAAGGAATAGTTGATCCCTGACCTGATTATCCTTCCCACTACAGCTTTGCCCGGTTTACTTCCTGATAGCCGGGATCGTTGACCCTGGTCTTGTTTTCCGAGATCATCGACCGTGGCTAGACCATACTCGAAAAGGTATTTTCAACTATTTGGTGGTTAAAAAGGCTTTTCGAGTAAGGTCTGGCTACAGCTTCCGCGTCTATAGTTTTTGGTCTGCGTTGATTTTGTTCTCTACAATATAACGCGGAACTAAGAACAAAATATCACCCTTTCAGGGTATTGATTCGGTATGAGGCAAGATGTATATTATCTACGGACGGTTACATGATTTTATAATTTCCGCGATAAAATGAAGAACATCAGAACCATAATAGTCGATGATAATTTTGGCTTCCGGAAGGTCTTACGGAGAGTCCTCCGGCGTTATCCATTCATCGAGGTGATAAGTGAAGCCGAAACCGGTGAGTTGACCCTGGATCAGGCCAGGACTCTGGGGCCGGATCTGGTGACGGTTGATATAAACCTCCCCGGGATGGATGGGTTTGAGCTGGCCCGGATGCTGAAAGACCGGTATCCCGGGACCCGGATCATCTTCATCACCATGAATGGGAACCCGGTCTTTCGCCGGGAAGCCATCCGGATGGGATGCCCTTATATAGCCAAAGAGTCGCTGCTGGAAGAGCTCTCTCCGGCTCTGGATTGCTTGCAGATGTAGAGGGCGGCCACGGAAGAGGAAAAGAGTGGAATTGCATTACGAGTGTAAGAAGAATAGAGAAATGACGAAATGGATAAATAAATCGGTACTACTGTTGATTGGGGCGGCAATGCTTCTCCCTAGGCCGGTCCGGGCGGAGGAGGAGTTTGTCTTCATAGTCAGAGAAGGGGATACCGCCCGGAGTCTGACCGAGCGTCACCTGGTCCGCCCGACCGCCTGGGAGCGGGTGATCCAGTATAATTATATCCTGAAACCGGGTAATGTTATCAAGGTGCCTACTAAACTCGTCCGGAAGGAAGGAGCGGCATTCATTGAGAATCTCTATGGCGATGTCATGGTCAGGTCGGCCTCTGACCCGGTCTGGGTCCCGGCTCCTCCGGGGTTGATACTGCGGGCTGGAGATAGCGTAAAGACCGGAACTGAATCGGGTGTCGTTATGGTGATGGGGGAGGGGGGAGAGGCGATATTGAGGGGAGAGACCACCGTCGTCTATCAGCCGTATTCAAAGCTCCTGGGCGGGCCTGTTAACCGCCTCAATGTTCTCCAGGGTTTTGTGGAGGCCAGAATCCCTCCGGATGAGAATCGTGAAGCAAGCTATGAGATCGAGACCCCCGGTTCTCTTCTGGTCTTGAAAGGGACAAAACTGAGAATAAAAGTTGGGAAGGATAGTCTTACTCGATTCGAGGTTCTGGAGGGAGAGATAACTGTAAACTCCTCCGGCCGGAAGTATCTGGTGGAGGGGGATTCAGGGATAGTTATTAGGTAACCCCAACTCGACCTTATTCGAAAAGTATGAAATATATTTTTGAGCAAGGTATAGATAGTAAACATATATCTTGATTAATCGTCTAACATATAATTGGTTGCTTCGGCAATTTAATACCTCTTTAGGAAGGTAGAAGGGGATTTATTTTGAATTCTCCCGATTTCCTGTTTACCTGAGATGTGAAGTTACGCGAGGCGAATCTTTTAACTTTAGGAACTTATTCATCCGCCATAGTGCTTGCATCCCGAACTTGATTCGGGGTTTTAGCGACGGAGGAAGCGCACTTTAGGCACTTAAGGCACTTTAGAACATTGCGCCGAAGGCGCTATGTTCTGCGGGGGGGTGCAGATATATCCCATTGTGGGCAAATATTGCATTGTCAGGTGGTTAGGCTATTTTCCGGCAGAGTGAGCCAAATGAGTAGATCAGATATTTTGTTGCAGACAAACAGGTTGTGTTAGTGTGGGATAAGTTGATTATTTTGCTCAATCTGGCGCAAGTAATGCTATATCTTACTATAGTATGTTATTATAGAGGAGGGTTTACTTGTATTTTAATTTTGAAACAACAGATTAGTATGTAAATTCATGAGTAAAGAGAATATATATTTTCCTGGTTATGGTTGGTATCACCGCGGGATTTCTGCCTGCTCTCTTCGCGGATACCGCCTATTACGATTGTGTCACCTTTCGCGGCGATTCCGAACTCTGGTCGGTCCGCGCCATAACCCTTTGCTACTTTGGGGGAAGTGGTGATAAACCGGTGGGCAGATAATCAGGCATATAACTTGACAAATCACCGGTCAAGTAATATATTATAAATGGTAAGTTGGATTAAGGCATCCCGATAATCGAGGTGCCATTCTCCGTCGGATTGGTCTGATCTGACAGATCCGTCCGATTTAGCTCTTGGATAATCACGAAAATAAGTTAGATGAAACAGATTTTACTGATAATTATTTCAATAATAGTCTCCATCCCGGTCTCCGGGCAGGCTGAGGATGAGCTTGTCTTCATCGTCCGGGAGGGGGATACCGCCCGGAGTCTGACCGGCCGGTATCTGGTCCGCCCTACCGCCTGGGAGCGGGTGGTACAGTATAATTATATCCTCAAGACCGGTAATCTGATCCGGGTCCCGGCCGATCTGATCAAGAGAGACGGTAAAGCTTTTCTATCTTCGGTATTCGGTGATGTGAAAGTAAAACCGGCCGGCGACAGTGAATGGGAGACGGCCATTGACGGACTTATCATCCGCAAGGATGATACAATCCGCACCGGTCTCGGATCGGGGGTAGTGCTGAGAATGGGCCGGGAAGACCAGGCAATCCTGAGAAGCGGGACCGAGGTGGTCTTTGAGCCGTATGAGAGCATCCTCTCCGGAAAAGCCAATCGTCTTGCGATAAATGCCGGGACGGTGCTGGCCTCGACCCGGAAGCTAAAAGATCGGGAATCCCGTTTTGAGATCAGAACTCCGGATTCCGAACTGGAGCTGACCGGTACTATGATCCGGGCTAAAGTAAATTCCCAGGGCCAGACTCAATTCGAGGTTCTCCACGGTGAGACGGTAATCAAATCCGGGGGGAGAGAGGTTTTGGTGGATGGGGAGAGCGGAATCAGAGTCGAATGATCCATGAAACGTGATGCGTGATGCGTAATATGTGAAGCGTTCACTCATCACGATTCACATTTCATTCATCACGATGAAAAAGCAGTCTAAAAAATCCAGCATCCTCGCGGGGATGGAGAAGCTGAAATCAATCACGGTTTGGCCGCCCCTTCGATTTTCCGGCCTGCTCTCTTCCTTTGTCCTGCTTCTGGCTTTTATCCCGATCTCGCTCTACCCGGCGGATATGATTGCCGATGGTGATATGGAAGCGGCGGGGACCGCCAGCTGGCCGCTGACGGATATCAGCGCGACCAATTCCTGCGCCAAAGCCTCGGATCAAGTTCAGGCCGGTTCCCAGAGCCTGAAATGCACTTCTCAGTCCGGTCGAAGGACAACGGTGGGATGGTATAACGCACAGACGGTCGGGAGCATACCCTCGTCCTCCACAGTCCAGCTGAGCCTCTGGTACGGCTACCAGGCGCTGTTGAGTGCCAATCGGGCCAATGGGACTGTTTATTACGACATCAAGCCAGCCTCGGGAACCTGGACGAATGTCTGGTCCCAGGCTCTCACCTTTACCACTTCCTTCCAATCCGGCTCTATTTCAGGTACCGATATCAGCTCATCTTTTGCCACGACCGAAAGCTACGACATCCGTCTTAGGTTCGAGGGCCGAACCGGGCAGAACACCTCCGCCCAGGTCGTCATCTGGTGGGACGGCGTGGTAATGGACGCGACCTCTCCCACCCCGACTACTACCCCGACGGTCACTCCGACCCCCCTCTTTACTCCAACCCCGACACCGATTGGCTACAAGACCCCCGCTCCGACAGCCACCGCGACACCGACCGTTACCCCGACACCGGGTCCGGTGGACGTATATACTTTCGATCTCTCTACCAATCCTGGTTGGACTACGGATTCCGACTGGGCTTTCGGGCAGCCGCAGGGGTTAGGTGGAGCCGACCACGGGAACCCGGATCCTTCTTCCGGCTACAGTACAGGGACCAATGTATACGGATACAATCTGGCCGGAGATTATCCTGATGATCTTACTCCGACCCAATGGCTGACCACCTCCGAGATCGACTGTTCGCAGATTACCGCGACTACCTTGAGTTTCTATCGCTGGCTGAACGTGGAGCAGAATTCCTATGATCATGCCTACTTGGCAGGCTCAAGCGACGGACTGATCTGGATCGAGCTCTGGGAAAACCCGGACACCACCATCACAGACTCCAGCTGGACCCGGTACACTTACGACATCTCTTCGGTCGCCGACGGCCAGGCGGATATGTACCTGCGCTGGGGGATGGGAATCACCGACGATTCCTGGCGCTATTCGGGCTGGAACATCGACGATGTGGTAATCAGCGGACTATGGCATACGACTCCCACGCCCAGTGTCACTCCGACCCCGACCCCGTCCGTTACCCCGACACCGGTGGGATTTCATACCCCTACGCCGTCTCCTTCAGTGACTCCGACGCCGGACGGCTACAAAACCCCGACTCCGACTCCGACAGTTACTCCGACCCCGCCTCCGGCGGTAATCTACTCCTTCCCGCTCGATACTGACCCTGGCTGGACAACCGAGTCGGACTGGGCCTTTGGGCAGCCCCTGGGTTTGGGAGGGGAGTACGGCAACCCCGATCCGAGTTCCGGTTATACCGGGACCAATGTCTATGGTTATAATCTGTCCGGGGACTATCCCAATGATCTGACCCCTACCATGTGGCTGACCACCTCCGCCCTTGATTGTTCCCAGGTGACCGAGACGACAATCAGTTTCTACCGCTGGCTGAATGTGGAGCAGAACGCGTACGATCATGCTTACATCGAGGCTTCATATAACGGGAGCAGCTGGGTTTCAGTCTGGGCGAATCCGGCCTCCACTATTACCGACTCGAGTTGGTCGGAAGTTACTTTCGATGTCTCCGCCGTGGCCGACGGGCGTTCACTATACCTGCGCTGGGGGATGGGAATCACCGACGATTCCTGGAGCTATTCGGGCTGGAACATCGACGATATCGAGATCCGGGGACTCTGGCATATTACGCCGACGCCGAGCGCAACCCCGACCGCTCCTCCAACCGCGACCCCAACTCCGATACCCTCAGCGACGCCGTCGGTAACACCTTCTGTAATTCCCACACCGTCGACCACCCCTACGCCGCCGGACTATAAGACTCCGACACCAACGCTGACTCCGTCTCCGACCCCTCCCTTTAGTCCGACCCCGACCCCGGAACGGGTAATAGTAGGGAAGGGGTATGCCACCTACTATATCATGGGTGAGGAGAATAACCTGATGAACGCCTATCAGGATATCCCCAATTCAACGGTTGACCTTGCCTGGACCGCCGCCAACATCAACTCGCGGGTCAGCATAGTGGCGACCGGGGATGACGTTAATATCTTCCTCGACGAGTGGGAGAACGGATACAACTATGACCGCAGCGATCCCTATCATACGGCCGATGCCAAGTGGTGCGTGGCCGACGGAACTGAACTGAACGCGGGCGATGTACTGAATCTCACCAATGATTTCACCACTGTCACCGGAAGTTACGGGGTTGACTCGGGAGACGTTCTGCACGTTATGAACGCGCCCCTGAACATCGTCCGGACTCTCTGGCCGGATTACTCTCCCGGAACCTACATGGCCGGCTCCTGGGAACTCTATCCGATCCAGCACTGGGAGAATACTTACACGGTTCCG
>Ga0222699_1000708_pt1 | contig 10992 bp, 5 predicted proteins | sample AntAcemetage1452_FD_179824 | JGI IMG/M metagenome (GOLD analysis project Ga0222699, IMG submission 179824) | Saline water microbial communities from Ace Lake, Antarctica - #1452 | ecosystem: Environmental > Aquatic > Non-marine Saline and Alkaline > Saline | place: Antarctica: Ace Lake...
TCCTGCCTGCGGGACATGAATTAGGGGTGGCCGCGCACAAGACCGTCATTGCGTATGCCTGGGGCGACATGATGACCGATATGATCCAACCGTTCTGGGCTATTGCCATGTTAGCAGTGGCCAAGCTCAACTTTCGTGATATAATGGGTTATTTAATGGTCATCTTCGTGGTCTATTTTATCATCACCTCCATAGCCTTCCTTATCTTGCCGTGGATCTAAGGAAAAAGGCGGCGCTCTTATAGTCGCTTTTTGGTGCCAATCAACCCGGAGGGCCGGAGGGCCTTCCGGGATTTTTTTCCACAGATGGCAGTTTCTCAATAAGTTCGGGTAATGGCTCCTGGATTCCCGCTTTCGCGGGAATGACGATGTAGGGTAAGTGCCTGTCATTTCCGTGAAAACGGGAATCCACGAAAATCAATCCCGCCTTCTATTGTGCCATATGACACTCATTGATTTTTTATACAATATATGGCATATGGCACAAAATAGATCTCGACATATGGCATCTTTTTATTGCCATATGGCGTTATCGCCGCGGGAAACTCCCGCTCCCCGATCAGGTCGAGGACAAGTTTCGCGCGAGTGACGGCCTTGGAGATTTTTTACGAGACCATTAAGAGTATGAATCCAAAACCAAATGATGAAGAACACCCTATGAAACTATACGATGCGAGCATCCCTATCCGGAAAGGGATGGTAACTTTTCCGGGAGATCCCCCCTTTCGAATGGAACCCTGTTTCCAAAGGGAGAAAGGAGACCCGTTTGATCTGGCGCTCATCTCTATGGGAACCCACTTAGGCACCCATGTGGATCCACCCGCGCACTATCTTGAGGGAGGCGCCACTGTGGATGAGATACCGCTAAATACCTTTGTGGGTCCTGGGATAGTTCTGGATATGCGAGGAATTTCTCAAATAGACCGCCAGGCCTTGGAGAATGCACCCTTAGGGGATCATGTGAGGGTCCTGCTGAAGACAGACAACGGACCGTTATTGCTTGAGTCTTCCTTTCATGAGGACTATGTCCACCTTACAGAGGACGGGGCCTCTTATCTGGTGGAAAAGGGCGTTTCTCTTGTTGGAATAGATTATCTTTCCATAGAACGATATCAAAACCCTGACGCGCCGGTGCATCGCGCCCTCTTGCAGGCCGGGGTCTTAATCGTGGAGGGTGTTCACCTTTTAGAGATCCCTCCCGGTCCTTATGAAATTTTTTGCCTTCCCATTTGCATCAAGGGTGCAGATGGGGCTCCGGCCAGGGTCCTGCTGCGAGAGCAAAGGGAAGAAGGGGGACTATGACATCTATACACTACAAGTCGGCTCTGGAATTGGTAAAACTCATCCGTTCTAAGGATCTTTCGCCGGTGGAGCTGATGGAAGAGACCCTTCAAAGGATCGAAGAGATGAATCCGGCCCTGAATGCCTTTGTGGCCATGAGGGCAGAGGAGGCCATGGAAGAGGCAAAGGCCTTGGGTGAGAGTATCGCTGCCGGCACAGATCCCGGTCCTTTAGGGGGCATCCCTTTAGGCGTCAAAGACCTGGAAGACGTAGAGGGGATGGTGACCAGCTTCGGATCAATTCCGTATAAGGACAATGTTGCCCGTCAGGATTCGGTGCAGGTGGCCAGACTCAGGCGTGCTGGGGCCATTATAGTTGGCAAAACCAACACCCCGGAATTCGGGTTTACCGGCTTTACAAAAAACCGGCTGTATGGCGTGACACGAAATCCGTGGAACAGGGAACGGACCCCCGGGGGATCCAGCGGGGGTGCGGCAGCGGCAATTGCAGCCGGTATGGTTCCTTTAGTCACGGGTTCTGATGCGGGTGGGTCCATCCGTATCCCGGCCTCCTATTCAGGCTGCTTCGGCCTGAAGCCGACCTATGGACGGATACCTCTCGGCCCTGTGGCCCTGCTCCACATGACGCGTACCTGGACCTTAGGTCCCCTCACCAGAAGTGTGGGTGATGCGGCACTGTATTTGGATTGTGTCGCAGGCTATCATCCCGCGGATCCTGGGTCTCTTCCTCCCCTTTATGTTTCCTATCTGAAGTCTCTCAAAGATCTTCCGCCGGGCTTAAAGATCGGTTTCAGCCCTACCTTGGGATACGCCCGGGTCCAGAAGGAGATAATGGCCTTAGTGGAGAAGGCAGCAAATTCATTTGAACATATGGGTCATCAAGTTGAAATCTGGGATGGAAAACTTCCCGAGGTAAGCCAGGCCTGGTCTGATCTGATGAATTGGGAGTTATATGGCCAGATACATCAGGATCTGGAGAGAATAAGACCGGAGTTAGGAAGAACACTTGTGAAATCCTTGGATAGCGGAAAAGATCTTTCTATTAATGACCATCTGAGGATTCAGGAGATCCGTACAGAGTTAAACCGGGTCCTGTGGGAGTATTTCGAGCGTTTTGATCTGCTCCTTACCCCCACCATGCCCACCGAGGCATTTGCAGCAAAGGGACCACCACCCCCGGAGATTGACGGCCATCCCATCCCCCTCTTAGGAGCGGTGGCCTTTACTTATCCCTTTAATCTTTCCGGTCATCCTGCAGCCACTGTTCGGGCCGGGCTAACTGAATCGGGCCTCCCGGCAGGTCTTCAGCTTATCGGCCCAATGCACCGAGATGATCTGGTCCTCCAGGCCGCTTATGCCTACGAAAAGTCATGTCCGTGGAACGAGTGGCCTGGTATCTTAACTTAACCTTTACGTAATTCCTCAATTCGCAATTCCTTAATCAATCGGTTTATCCTTTTGACAATTCCACCGAAAATTAATAGTCTGTATAAAATCCTATTAACCTTGATACTCTCGCCCCTTTACTCCCAATATGATCCTGAAAAGAAAACAGAAATCCGCAGAAGAGATACTTAAGGCTGAAACCGGTTTTATCCGCGATTTACGCCCATATGAATATTATATTGTCGCAGCTATCGCCATTTTGTGGGTGCTTTTTCAGTTAGCGCTACCCAGTTTTCTCATTATTGACAGCACAAAAGAAAGGGCGATCCATCTCGCTTTCGCCATAACACTCCTCTTCCTCGTAAGCCCCTGTTTAAAGCGACCCACAAAATACCTTGGCTTCCTTTCGGTTAAGGATCGAATTCCGGTTATCGATTACATCTTTGCAGCCTTAGGCGCGTTAACAGCGCTCTATATCGCTTTGGACTATGAGGGGCTGGCCATGAGGGCCGGTTCACCGACTGCCCGGGACCTTGTCTCGGGTTCCATCCTCGTAATACTCCTCCTTGAGGCCACAAGAAGGGTGATAGGGCCGGCCCTATCTGTCATTGCCCTCATCTTCACCTCTTATGCCTTTCTGGGTCCCTATATGCCCGACATCCTGGCATTTAAAGGGGTTTCCCTCAGCAAATACCTGAGCAATATCTCACTCTCAACTGAGGGGATATACGGGATCCCCCTTGGGGTTTCCTCTTCTATTGTTTTCCTCTTTGTGCTCTTGGGCGCCTTGTTAGAGAAGGCGGGCGCAGGAAGATTCTTCACGAACCTTGCCCTTGCCTTTCTCGGGCGGTACAAGGGCGGGGCTGCAAAGGCAGCAGTGGTGGCCAGCGGGGCCACCGGTCTTGTCTCCGGCTCCAGTATTGCCAATATCGTCACAACCGGGCCATTCACGATACCGTTGATGAAAAAGATCGGTTACCCGGCAAAAAAGGCTGCTGCAATTGAAGTTGCCTCAAGCACGGACGGTCAGTTAATGCCTCCTATCATGGGCGCAGCCGCGTTTATAATAGCCGAGTATGTAAATGTCCCTTATATAGATGTGGTAAAGGCGGCCGCCATTCCAGCCTTTGTTTCATATTTCGGGCTCTTCTGCATAACTCACCTTGAGGCATCAAAATTAGGCATAAAGGGTCTTGCCCGGGTCGATATCCCTAATTTCTTTAGCACCCTAAAGAACGGGATACACTATTTGATTCCAATTGGCGTATTGCTGTATGAACTCATCTTTCTCAGGCACTCACCGGAATTAGCCGCTTTCAGGGCGATTATGCTTTTGTTGTTGATCATCTTCTACCAGGAGATAAGAAAGGCTATTTCAGATAAGAGAGGATTGAGATCCGCCATAATGGAAGGGGGCAGGATTATCATAAGCGGTTTCATTCAGGGCTCCAAAAATATGATGTCTGTAGCGCTCGCATGTGCGTCTGCAGGAATAATCGTGGGCGTGGTAAATATGGGGATCGGCGGAATGATATCAGGCGTTGTCGAATACCTTTCCCATGGAAACATATTTCTTCTGCTCCTTATTACAGCCATGGCAAGTCTTATGATCGGCATGGGACTTCCAACCACAGCAACTTATATTGTAATGGCATCCCTGACAGCGCCTATCATCGTTGAAGTGGGGACACTCTTTGACTTTATGATTCCTTTAATGGCTGCCCACCTTTTTTGTTTTTACTTTGGCATATTGGCCGACGATACGCCACCAGTAGGCCTTGCAGCCTATGCAGCGTCTGCCATAGCAGAGTCCGAGCCGATTCCCACCGGCATACAGGGCTTTTTATATGATATTAGAACGTCCTGTATCGCCTTTATGTTTGTATTCAATCCGGATCTGATACTGCATAATATCAACAGCTGGCCTCATGCCATCCTGATATTCGGCATGGCCCTGGTCGGGATCTCCGCGTTTGAGTGTTTTGCGCAGGGGTGGTGTTTTACCCGCAACAAATGGTACGATATCCCTTTTTTTCTCTCAGCGGCCTTTATCCTCTTTCACCCGGGGGGAATAGCGCCTCTTTTAAATGTTGATCTTAGCATGAAGTACTATCTGTTCCCTATTGGCCTTTTTATTTACGGTCTGGTAATATTACTTCAAAAGATCAGGATAAGGGCTGCCGGATCTGATTTGAGCTTGACCTGAAAGAGGTTTGTTCTTTATAAAGTTTGATGGTTTCGTAAAAAATCTCCAAGGCCGTCACTCCCGCGAAAGCGGGAGTCCAGAAGTGATAGATCTTCCTGGATTCCCGCGTGCGCGGGAATGACGAAAACGGGTCAGTGACTTTTTACGAGTTCATCAAGTTTTAACGGCCGAAAAAAAATCGTTGTAATGGTGCGCAGCTTGCATATTAATCTTGAAAATCTGCGTTTATCTGCGTCCTAACATATTAGATGAAAGGATAGATAAAGATGAAGGTACTGATTGTTGGTAGTGGGGGGCGTGAACACGCCCTTGCGTGGAAGGCCGCCCAATCAAATCAGGTCGCAAAGGTATTTGTGGCCCCTGGTAATGCCGGGACGGCTGGAGAACCTAAGGTTGAAAACATCCAAATCGGTTCAGACGACATCGAGGCTCTGATCGATTTCGCCAAGAAGGAAGGGGTGGAAGTTACCATTGTGGGCCCGGAGATGCCTTTAGTGGAAGGAATCACCGACGTATTTAACCATGCCGGCCTGAGCTGCTTCGGGCCTACGAAATGGGCAGCTCAATTAGAGGGTTCCAAGGCCTTTTGCAAGGACTTCTTAGCCCGTTACAACATTCCGACAGGAGAGTACAAAATTTTTACTGAATTGGAACCAGCCATTAGCTATATCCGTGAGCAGGGCGCTCCCATTGTTGTCAAGGCAGATGGTCTGGCCGCAGGAAAGGGCGTTATCATTGCCCAGTCTGAAGCGGAGGCCATTGAAGCAGTCGACGGCATGTTGTCCGGAAGGACCTTTGGCGAGGCGGGACAGAGGGTGGTTGTCGAAGAATGCCTCAAAGGTGAAGAGGCCAGTTTCATTGTCATGGTCGATGGAGAACATATCCTCCCCTTGGCTACTTCACAGGACCACAAGGCCCGTGATAATGGAGATTCAGGCCCAAACACGGGGGGTATGGGCGCCTATTCGCCGGCCCCTGTAGTGACCTCGGAGATCTACGACCGGATCATGAAAGAGGTCATTGAGCCCACGGTTAAGGGCATGGCGGCTGAAGGTCATCCCTATACCGGGTTTCTCTATGCCGGGGTGATGATATCGAAGGACGGCATACCCAATGTGCTGGAGTATAATTGCCGTTTTGGCGATCCTGAGACCCAGCCGATCATTCTAAGACTTAAGTCCGATCTGATCGAAATGTGTTTAGCTGCTTTTGAGCGGCGTTTAGACCAGATAGAGGTTGAATGGGACGATCGTGCGGCCCTGGGCGTGGTAATGGCTACCGGCGGATATCCGGTTAGCTACGACAAGGGCGATGTTATTTCCGGTCTGCCTGAGCATGAGCAGGAAGGGGTCAAGGTCTTTCATGCCGGGACTAAGATTGAAGGAGGGCGGGTTGTCACCAATGGTGGAAGAGTGCTCTGCGCAACTGCTTTAGGGCTGACAGTTGGCGAGGCTAAGGCCAAGGCTTATGAACTTGCAGAACTAATCCGGTGGAACAGGGTCTATTATCGGACCGATATCGGTTACCGTGCGGTCGCGAGAGAAGGGTAGGTTTCCCTGTGAACGGCTGCCGTTTCCCTTAACCACACTTGGTAAAGCCGCAGAAATGACAGGTCATGCAGCCCTCTTCAAAACTGATGGTCTGGCCGCAATCCGGGCAGGTTTCTCCAAGGAGGCTGTTTTCATATTTGCCGGGTTTTTTGAGAGGTTGATCTTTCATATACCTTTTTTCAAGGACCCTGCTGATGGCATCAGGAATAGAGAGGACCAATCCGTCCTTTTGAAATACAGGATGCTCACCTCCGATCCCCTTTAGCTGTTCAACAATTTTTTCAACCCTCACCCCCGCTCTGAGGGCTAAGGATACGAGCCTCCCGATCGCCTCGGTCTTTGCGGTGGTGGACCTTCCGGATTTACCGATGGTGGCAAACACCTCAAAAGGCCGATCCTCATACTCTGTAACAGTGACGTATAAGGCCCCCATGCCGGTTGTCATTTTGGTCGTGAAGCCTTCCAAAGTCTCTGGCCGCTCTCTTACGGCCCCCATGAACCCACTGCTTTCGGTCTGCTTATCCTTATCGGCAAATGAAAGGACCTGGTTTTCCTTGCTCCCGTCTCTGTAAATGGTGACGCCTTTACAACCTAACTCGTAGGCCAGGTCATAGACCTTCCGTACATCATCAATCGTGGCATCCCGGGGGAGGTTCACTGTCTTTGATACGGCGTTGTCTACATATTTTTGAAAGGCCGCCTGCATGCGAATATGCCACTCCGGGACGACATCGTGGGCAGTAACAAAGAGATCTCTTTCCTTCTCGGGTACCTCTTCCATACCCCTGATACTTCCCTCCTTGGCAATGGCATCCATCAATTCAGGAGTAAAGAAACCCTTTTCCCTGGCCATTTTCTCAAAGTACGGGTTCACCTCTAACAGTTTGTCGTTATCCATGACGTTTCTGACAAAACTGAGCGCGAATAAGGGTTCGATCCCGCTGGAACAGTCTGCTATGATACTGAGTGTACCGGTTGGGGCAATGGTAGTGGTGGTTGCGTTTCTGTAAGAACATCCTTTCCGGTCTTTAAATGTGCTTTTATCAAAGTTCCCAAAAACTCCTCTTTCTTCTGCCAGGTCTTTGGATGCTTCATGGGATTCCCTCTGTATAAAACCCATTACCTCTTCTGCTGTCTCAAGGGCCATCTCCGAATCGTACGGAATCCCCAACCGGTACAACAGGTCGGCAAAACCCATGACCCCGAGCCCGATCTTGCGATTCCCTTTCACCATAGTATCAATTTCAGGCAGTGGATATTTAGACATGTCAATGGTATCATCCAAGAAACGGACACTCCACCAGACCACCTCCTTCAGTCCGTCATAATCGATGACAGGTCCTGTATCGGTCTCCGTTACGAACTTGGCCAAATTAATTGAGCCGAGGTTGCATGCCTCCAAAGGAAGGAGTGGTTGCTCGCCACAGGGATTAGTGCTCTCTATTTCCCCTAAGCCCGGGGTTGGATTGTCCCTGTTGATCCTGTCTAAGAATATGATACCCGGGTCCCCGTTTTCCCAGGCCTGTTTCACCAACCCATTATAGACCTCTGCGGCATCTAATTCTCCAGCCTTTTTATTATCCCTCGGATTTGTCAGATCGTAGTGCCCATTTCTCTTGACACTCTCCATAAAGGGGTCTGTGACGGTGACCGAGATATTGAAGTTATTCAGATCGCGGTTATTCTGCTTACAATAAATGAATTCCTTAATATCGGGGTGATCGACTCTCAGAACAGACATATTGGCGCCCCTGCGTGTGCCCCCCTGTTTGACCTGCTCAGTGGCGGTATTGAAAATCCTCATAAAAGAAACCGGACCTGAAGCGATACCGCCCGTTGTGCCGACCCTGCTATTGGCCGGTCTCAGGCGAGAGAAGGAAAACCCGGTTCCGCCACCCGACTTATGGATAAGCGCCGCGTTCTTCAGAGCATCAAAAATACCCTCCATGCTGTCTTCAACCGGGAGCACAAAGCATGCCGCTAACTGACCCAATCTGCGTCCGGCGTTCATCAATGTGGGGGAGTTGGGGAGGAATTTTAACTCGGTCATCATCTGGTAAAAGATCTCTTCCATTTCTTTCACCCGGGCGTCTCCTCCATACCTCTTCTCCGCCTTCGCGATATGTTTTGCCACCCGGTCGAACATCTCCTCAGGCGTTTCAATAATTCGCCCATCGTCGTCTTTCCTGAGATATCTTCTTTCCAGCACCCGCCTTGCGTTGTCGGAAAGCACCAGACCTTTTTTTATGAAAATAGACTTGTCCAACCGGATCGGGGAGGTCTTGGAAAGTCCGAATTCAAGCAGTTTTGCCTCGATTATTGCCTCTATAACAGACATGGTAATTGTCTCGGCCTCCATCTTGGCGATTTCTTTGTGAAGAAATCTGCTGATGTCCATGGCCTGGTCTGTATTGATAGGGTTTTTGCTGATTAAAAGATCAGAAAACCGGCTGTCGTCCAACCTGTATGCACCGAGATCAAAGGCTTCCTCATCTGTAACTAAGATCTTCCCTTGTTGACCCATGGACATCCTCCTGTTCATTACGTTCAAAGATTCATAATCTTACTCATAATCTTAATCATACTCTTTTACAGTCTGTTTTAGGGATGTTCGATTATGATTACGATTAAGATTATGAGTAAGAAAATAACCTAAGTGGTCGATGCTAAAGCTAATCCCTAAAACGCCTCTCTGTACCCTTCGCGGGCCTCGTGGTAAAATCACTTTTTGCTTAAAAACCTTGGCGTCTTTGTTTACCCCGTAGGTCCGGAAGATCGTACTGGCGCGTCTTTGCTTGAGGCCTTGCCTGTTTCCTGAAAATAGGATACATTATGAAATATGGCCGGACATCAAATATTGATCAATGATTTAAGAGCGCGAGCCGAGAAATCACTTTTACATATCTTGCGTCTGATTCTGAGAAAAATAAAGGACCATACTTCAAGATTCTTCATGAAGTTTCTATTTTACATACAATATGTAGTATGTCAAGAAAAAAAAGCATACTATATCTGACTATATCCAGGAGGAGGACTAATCCCTTGAAACTCTTTAATAAAAAAAATCAGTGCAGTAAGAGAGCCCGATGTTGGGCAGCCATCCTTTTTATCTGGGCCCTAATCCTTGTAGGGCTTGTGACCAATCTCAATGCCGCTTCGGTGACTGAGGGGGCAAAAAAATTCAAATTAGATAACGGATTTACAGTCATACTCAAAGAGGACAACAGCGCACCTGTAGCTGCCATCCAGGTATGGGTCAAGACAGGAAGCGCCAATGAAACAGAGGAAGAGGCAGGGATCACACATCTTATAGAACATATGATTTTTAAGGGTACTCCCTCCAAAAAAACCGGGGAAATCGCCAGGACCATTGAGGTCTCCGGGGGCCACATCAATGCCTATACCTCATTTGACAGGACCGTGTACTTCGTGGAAATTGCCAGCGCCCAGTTTGTTACCGGCTTGGATGTCCTATTAGATGCCGTGCAGCACTCCCTATTTGACAAGAAGGAGCTTGAGCGTGAAAAGGAGGTGGTTTTAGAGGAATATCGGCGGTCCTTAGATATCCCTGAGAGGCAATTGGGTTGGGCAATAATGGAACTGAGCTACAAGAACCATCCTTATAGACGCCCAATCATCGGATATGAAAAGACAATTCGGTCCTTTGACCGGGAGGCCATCCTGAATTATATGGACAAGTGGTATACCCCCGCCAATATGGTCCTGGTAGCGGTTGGGGACTTCGATACGGAAGAGGCGCTCAAAACCGTCAAGGCCCTTGTCAGGGATTTTCCTCAGAGGACAGGAAAGACACCTTTTAGACCGGAAGAACCACCGCAGACCGCTCTTAGAAAAATCATCAAAAAAGATAGGGTTCAGCAGGTCTATCTGAATATGGTCTGGCACATACCCTCTGTGACCCACAAGGATATGTATCCTTTGGATATTTTAGAAACTATCCTTGGACATGGCAAAAGCTCAAGGCTGTACAGCCGGTTGAAAATGAAAGCCAATCTTGTCTACGGCGTCAGTGCGGGTGCCTATGCCCTTGCAGACCCTGGACTCTTTTCCTTAGACGCAACCCTCAGCCCTGATAAACTTGATCCCGCACTTGAGGCCATTGGTAATGAGATCTCGACCATTACCCGCGAACCGGTGTCCGAGTCGGAATTGACGAGGGCCATGACCATTGCTGAGGCTCAATTTGTTTTTGATATGGAAGATATGGCAGGTCAGGCAAGAACCTTGGCGTTTTTTCAGACCATGACCGGTGATATGCATAATGCCGACCACTATCTGACTAATTTGAAAAAGGTCACATCCGATGATGTCGTCCGTGTTGCAAGAGATTACCTCAGGCCGGAAAACCTCTCCATAGGGGTCATGGCGCCCGAAGGTACAGAGATCGCCCTTGATGAGAGCGTGATTACGTCTCTATTCACACAGACCGATCAGGCAGACTCGCCTAAAGGAGTGGAAAGTTCTAAGGGAGAAAAGGATACTGCGATGGTCGTCCTCCCTAACGGCATGAGGTTGATTATCAAAGAAAA
>Ga0222699_1000709_pt1 | contig 10978 bp, 9 predicted proteins | sample AntAcemetage1452_FD_179824 | JGI IMG/M metagenome (GOLD analysis project Ga0222699, IMG submission 179824) | Saline water microbial communities from Ace Lake, Antarctica - #1452 | ecosystem: Environmental > Aquatic > Non-marine Saline and Alkaline > Saline | place: Antarctica: Ace Lake...
ACCCCAGATTGCCTGCTGCGGTCTTGTGCGCGCAGGCAATAGTTTGGCCCATGCGGCTGATGAGCACGTCCATGTGGAAGATCTCATCTCCGTGACCAAACAGTTGGTCCACTATTATGCATTCTGATGAGCCGGACGCGAAGCAGTGATTAGGGGTCTTTCGGGCTGAAGATCGTTCTAATAACCTCCTTTGCTTTTTGATACTGCGAATCACTCAGCACGATTGAACCATCCTTTTTGACATTCGGAGCATTATCGATACTGTATATCCTTTCCTTCAGTTTGGCCTGCTTCGCAATCCTCTCAGGTATATCAGGAGTCACGCCGATAGCCTTCTCAACATCATCGGGAAACTTACCAGGGTCAGCGGTCTCGTAAATAACTGCAAGGCGGTCGTGGTTTCCATGCAGATAGATATCTAAGGCCCGCCAGCCAACTGCCCCATGGGGCTCGATGATTATTCCGAATCGCTCATATACCTCCCGCATGGCCGCGTAATGATCGGGATTGCTGACGCTGATGGAGTAAAAATCTCTTCTCATGGCCTCCATATCCGGTATGATATCCATCACACCCTCCCGGATGACATTACCGGTATCATCCCGCTTATCGTATACATGCCCGCCATAGAGATCGATAAGCCTCGCAAAATTGCTCGGGTTTGAGACGATCATGGCAGATGAGGGTGATTTCTTGGATGGTTTCACTCGGTAGTCTGCTGTCTTGAGAAACTCCGGGAACTCATCGTTCTCATTGACGCCGCATATGATTTTCGCGATGGGAAGCCCCATCTCCCACGCCATTACAGTCCCCATCATATCTCCAAAATTCCCGGAAGGCACGCTAGCGATCATCGGTTTGTCATATTCGGCAACGCGGGAATACGCAAAGAATGGGTAAACGGCCTGAGGAAGAAGCCTTCCCACACTGATCGAGTTTGCAGACGTAAACCGGTCAGGGTCCTTGAACAGCTCGCCTGCGAACTCCTTATCCCCGAGAAGGCGTTTTGCAAGGGCCTGACATACGTCAAAATCCCCATTTACCTCAAAGGCATAGATATTTCCTCCCAAGGTTGTCATCTGTCTCCGCTGTCTTTCGGTAACAGACCCTTTTGGAAAAAACACAACATTGTCAATCCGCTCCAGACCATGGAGGGCATCAGCCACAGCCCCACCGGTGTCTCCGCTTGTAGCAACCGCCACAACCCTCCGGAGGCCTGACTTCTTGAGAAAATAATTGAGGGTCCTTCCAAAAAACCGGGCAGCATAGTCCTTGAAAGAATAGGTCGGTCCCTGAGTCAACCACATAATATGGGTCTTACCCGTAAGATGCCCCACTTTAGTGGGGATTGCCGCATCATCATAGGCGTCTTCGAGCATTTCCCTCAAATCCGCCCGCATTATTTCCTCTTTCAAGAACGGGTAAAGGACCTCGAAGGCTATCTCAGCATAAGACATGCCTTGCATGGCCTTAATGGCGGCCGGTTCCTGCCTGGGAATTGCATCTTTGGAGACCATGTAAAGGCCATAGTTGGCGGCAAGGCCGTTCATCAGGGCGGTCTCAAAATTGACGCGCTCCGATTTATCATTGGTGCTGTAATATGTTATCTGACCCATGGTAGACTCCCTACTCCTTACTGAAACCGGAGTATATATCCGAAAAAAACCTCTGTCAAAGAGTAAAAAATAGGCCAAAAAATTCCTCTTTCGATTTTGCTTGACATAAAAATCGATTTCCAATAAATTCCCCTTGTAACTATATTGTAATCACAATGTGATTATATTTTTCTACGAGTTAAAGAGCCAGAGACCATTAAATCAGAGCTTTATTATGAGGGATAACCAGTGAGACTTACAGACAAAATCGCTTTAGTGACAGGCAGCAGCCGGGGTGTTGGGAGGGCCGTTGCCCTCGGTTTTGCAAAGGAAGGGGCAAAGGTCGTTGTCAACTACACTTCCAATGAAACAGCGGCGAAGGAAGTCGTTGATGAAATTCAATCCTTAGGAAGCAAGGCCATAGCCGTCAAGGCAGACGTGGCGCAGAAAACAGAGGTAGAGGGTCTGGTCGGCGCTGCCATAGAAACCTTTGGAAAAATCGACATTTTAGTTAATAACGCCGGGTTCACCCGTCCCGCATTAATGATCAAGATGACTGAGGACCAGTGGGATCAGGTAGTCGATATCCACCTTAAAGGCGCATTTCTCTGCTCCCAGGCCGCTGGACTTCGAATGAAGGAGCAGAAGAGCGGCAAGATCATAAATGTCATGTCCGTGGCCGGCCTGGTTGGCACAGTGGGCCAGATCAATTACAGCGCGGCAAAGGGGGGCATCCTCAGCATGACCAAGTCCATTGCCCGTGAGCTTGCCCGCTATAATGTCTGTTGCAATGTTATCTCTCTTGGCATTGTTGCCACCGATATGACGGAAAAGATACGAACCGATGAGAAGCTAAAGGAGATCTATATGAATAGAATCCTCCTGAAACGCTTTGCCGAACCCGATGATATCTCTCCCGCATTCGCGTTCTTGGCTTCCGACGAAAGCAACTACATCACCGGCCAGCTCCTGTGCGTGGATGGCGGTTATGGAATGATTTAGGATTGATGATTGACGCCCTGCAAAATAGAAAAGAGGAAGCATTTCAAGGGGTAATATTAACAATTGACCACTCAATCCCGCCTCAGGCGGGACTCAACTAAAAATAAAGGAGGACAAAAAAATGGCAGTACCGGTCAAGATACAGACCTGGCAGATGGTTCAACCCACCTCGCGCGATAGGGAATCCGGAGAGGTAACACCAGGCAAACTCGAAAAAACAGAAATACCAGTTCCTGAATTAGGAGCCGGAGAGGTCCTGGTAGAGGTTGCGGGTTGTGGGGTATGTCACACGGACTTGGGTTACTTCTACGATGGCGTGCCGACAGTCTCAAAACCCCCTTTGACATTAGGTCATGAGATTTCAGGGACCGTAGTGGCCGGGGATGAAGCATGGGTCGGCAAAGAAGTCATCATCCCCGCGGTGATGCCCTGCCGGAAGTGCCTTCTCTGCAAGACAGGCCGGGGAAACAGGTGCCTTGCCCAGAAAATGCCGGGCAACAGCCTCGGCCTCTATGGCGGTTTTTCAAGCCATATCCCTGTGCCGAGCATTGACCTTTGTGAAGTCAAAGACCGCGGAGATATTCCTCTCTCCCATTTGGCCGTCGTGGCTGACGCCGCGACCACGCCATATCAGGCAGCCAAAAGGGCCGACCTGCAGCCGGGCGATAATGTTGTGGTAGTTGGAATTACCGGTGGCGTGGGCCAATATGTGGGGCAGATCACCAAGGCCCTGGGTGCAAAGACGGTTATCGGGATTGCGCGCAATCAGGAAAAATTGGACAGGGCGCTTGATTACGGAACAGACTTTGTCATCAATTCCACTGACAAAGATGCCCGGGCCGTATCCAAGGAATTCAAGGGCATCTGCAAAGGAAACGGGCTTCCCAATTTTGGATGGAAGATTTTTGAGGTAACCGGATCAAAGGGTGGACAGGAGATTTCACTTGCCCTGCTCGGGTTTACCGGTAAATTGATTGTCGTGGGATTCGGTCTCGCGAAGACCGAATACGCCATCGGTCGCCTGATGGCCTTTGATGCTGAAATGATAGGGACCTGGGGATGCCTCCCCGAGTATTATCCGATTGTCCTGAATATGGTACTGAGCGGCAAGATTAATATGGCAAACTTCGTAGAAACCCGTGCCATGAGCACCATTGCCGAGACATTTGCCGAGGCCCACAAGACACCACCCATGAAACGGATCGTACTGACGCCTGATTTTTAAGCCTGTCCGGCGGTCCCCTTGTTTGTGAAACGGAGAGGTTAAACCGGATTTTAGAATCGACAAAAAAGATAAAAGGAGAAGACATTATGGCTTTAGAATGGATGCCGAGAGACAATGAAATAAAGGATCATGCTTTGCATACTGACGTCCACTGGGGGACAGAGGCCCCCTGTGTGGTCTACGAAAAGAGACCCCTCACCGATCCCAAAGGGAACGTTGTGGATGGCCTCTATGTATCATGGATTCGCTTGAATAATCCGAAGCAATACAATTCCTACACGACAGAGATGGTAAAAGGTGTAATCGCCGGGTTTGAAAACGCCTCCCTTGACAGGAGTGTTGTAGCAGCGGTTTTTACGGGCACAGGCCCCTTCTCATTTTGCACGGGCGGCAACACCAAGGAATACAGTGAGTTTTACAGCCTGAGATCGGACGAATACGGTCAGTATATGGAGCTGTTCAACCACATGGTGGATGCCATCTTAGCCTGCAAGAAGCCGGTCATCTGCAGGGTTAACGGTATGAGAGTGGCCGGTGGTCAGGAGATCGGCATGGCCTGCGATTTGGCGATTGCTTCAGATCTGGCCATTTTCGGACAGGCAGGTCCGAGACACGGTTCTGCACCCGATGGCGGCTCTTCCGACTTTCTCCCATGGTTCCTCGGCATGGAAGATGCCATGTGGAACTGCGTCTCGTGCGAGATGTGGTCTGCCTATAAGATGAAGATGAAGAACCTCATCAGCAAGTGCATACCGGTCCTGAAGGTTGATGGCGAGTGGGTCAGAAACCCCATGATCGTTACGGACAAATATGTGGATGATGGTGAGATCGTCTATGGTGAGTATAAGAGAGGAGATCAGGCCAAGGAGGCACGCGCATTCGTCAAAGAGCATCAGGCCAATGCAGATTTTGAACTCTTAGACAAAGAAGTAGACAAGATCGTATGGACCTTTGCCAACCTCTTTCCCGGATGTCTGATCAAGTCCATTGACAGCGTTCGTGCCAAAAAGAAGTTCTTCTGGGATTACTCTAAGAACTACAACCGTCACTGGTTGGCTGCCAATATGGGCGGTGAGGCATTCCTCGGCTTCGGTGCCTTCAATACCAAGCGGATCACGGGCCAGGATACCATTGACTTCATTAAATTCCGCCAGGATATCGCCGAGTGCAAGACATGGGATATGGATATGTTTGCAAACGCGCTTGGAAAACCTAAAGAATAACAGCTTTATCCGAACATTATTAACCTATGTGGCAGGCAGGGCGGTGATACAGGCCCGCCTGCCATTTTTTTAGGAATGAAAGGAGCGATATTATGGGTTATGAGCATATTGAAACCGATTTTAAGGATGGCATGGGCACCATTACCCTTAACAGACCCCCGGTGAATATCCTGAACATTGCAATGATGGACGAGATCAATGAGGTATTGGAAGAGTGGCAGGGGAAAAAAGATCTCAATTTGGTCCTTTTTGACGCCAAGGGAAAATGCTTTTCAGCCGGAGTGGATGTGGGAGAGCATATGGGTGACCTGGCCCCCAAGATGATCGGGGTCTTCCATCGCATGTTTCGTCTTATGGACAGTATTGGAATCCCCACGTTAGCCTCAGTCTATGGCTCCTGCCTCGGCGGTGGATGCGAATTAGCCGTTTTCTGCGACCTCGTAATATCCTCTGAGGATGCCAAATACGGCCAGCCCGAAATACAGGTTGGAGTGTTTCCGCCCATTGCCGCACAGATCATGCCCCGCATCATCGGACGTAAAGCGGCCATGGATCTGATATTGTCGGGAAGGATTATATCGGCTGAAGAGGCCCGAAGCATGGGGTTGGTAAACAAGGTTGTGGCGAGGGAAGAACTGGAATCCGCCACAGATGAATTCGTGAAACCCTACCTCAAGCTGAGCGCAGAGGTCTTGAGAAAGACCAAAAAGGCCGTTACTGCCGGGCTGATGGACGATTTTGAACCATCCCTCAAGATTATTGAAGATATCTATTTAGACGAACTCATGAACACCGCCGATGCCCAGGAAGGGTTGAAGGCCTTTTTAGAAAAGAGGAGACCGGAGTGGAAAAATGAATGACAGAGACGATCAAATAGTTAAGTGGTTGAGTCGTTGAGTTGGAAAATAAGTATGTGAAATTAATGTTGATGGCCTCGTAAAAAGTCTCCAAGGCCGTCACTCCCGCGAACGCGGGAGTCCATAAGCGGCTAATTTTCCTGGATTCCCGCGTTCGCGGGAATGACAAAACGGGTCATTTCCGACTTTTTACGAGTTTGTCAATGTTAGAGTTTCGAACCTGTCAGATGTCCAATTCTTGGTGAAGGATGTGAATTCAAATTACAGTAACGACTTAACCACTCAATTCCCCCTCGGCGGGACTCAACCACTTAACGAGGTCTGAAGACACCAAGCCCCGGATGACCGGCGTCATCAGGGGCTTGGGCATAATATCACAGTTATCAGTGTCCATCCAGAAATGAGATAGTTTTTACAGGGTCAAGGAAGATAAGGATTTTAACCACAGGAATACATTGAAGTATTTCGAGGATTAAAATCCTTATCTGACGCAGAGATTGTGAAAAATAGCCATTTATGGATGGGCACTGTTAACATTCCCTTTGATATAGTCTATTATCTGAGTGGTAGTTGTTCCCGGGCCAAAGACCTCTGCAATGCCTGCCTCTTTCAACGCAGGAATATCCTCGTCAGGAATAATACCGCCGCCTAAGACTAATATGTCATCCACGCCCTTTTCCCCTAATAATTCCATTACCTTTGGGAACAGGTAATCGTGGGCCCCAGACAGGATGCTCATAGCGATGACATCCACGTCCTCCTGGATGGCAGCTTCCACAATCTGTGACGGGGTCTGTCTCAAACCAGTGTAAACCACCTCCATGCCGGCGTCCATCAGGGCAGAAGCCACCACCTTGACCCCCCTGTCATGACCGTCCAGTCCAGGCTTTGCCGCCAATACCCTTATCTTCTTCTCTTTTCCCATATCCGATCTCTCCTGTTTCCTAATTCGCAGATTCCGCAGATTTACACAGATTATTCAAACGGCTCATCCAGCCCCACAATTCTCAATCGTCAATATTCAATTTTCAATATTCAATTTTCAATCCCTCATCATCCCAGGGTGTTTACCTGCTGATATTCACCGAATATCTCTCTTAATACATCACAAATTTCTCCAAGGGTGGCATAGGCCTTGACGGCCTCTAACATGAGGGGAATCAGATTCCGGTCCCCTTCGGCCCCCTGTTTCAGATCGGACAGGTGCTTTCCCACCACGACATCATCCCTTTCCGATCGAAGTTTCTGCAGCCTTTCGATCTGCGATGTGCGAACAGCCGGGTCTACCCTCAGGAGATTGGTCGGCTTCTCCTCCTCCACCTGGAATCGATTTACCCCTACAACGATCCTCTCTTCCTGTTCGATTTCACGCTGATACCTGTAAGCGCTGTCCTGGATTTCCCGCTGGATAAATCCCTTTTCAATAGCCTCTGCAGCCCCCCCTAAGTCATCAATCTTTTTGATATAGGCAGCGGCCCGCTCATAGATCTCATTAGTAAGATTTTCCAGATAGTAAGACCCGGCCAGGGGATCCACTGTGTCGGTCACGCCCGTCTCGTAGGCAATCAACTGTTGTGTCCTGAGTGCAATTTGAACGGCCTCTTCTGAAGGCAGGCAAAGGGCTTCATCCATGGAATTGGTATGCAGCGACTGGGTACCCCCCAAGACCGCGGCCATGGCCTGAAAAGCAACACGTACAATGTTATTTTTTGGCTGTGGCGCTGTCAGGGTACACCCCGCTGTCTGGGTATGAAACCGGATCATCATAGACTTGGGATTTCTGGTCTTGAATCTTTCCTTCATTATTTCTGCCCACAGCCGCCGGGCGGCCCTGTATTTGGCGACCTCTTCAAGGAAGTCCGAGTGGGCATTGAAAAAGAAGGATAGCCTGGGCCCAAACGTATCCACATCCAGACCGGCGTCAAGCGCTGCCTGTACGTATGCAATCCCGTTCGCCAATGTGAAGGCCACCTCCTGCACGGCAGTGGAACCCGCCTCCCTGATATGATACCCGCTGATGCTGATCGTGTTCCACATGGGGACATTTTCAGCGCAATAGGAGAATATATCCGTGATAATCCGCATAGAGGGTTTGGGCGGATATATATAGGTACCCCGAGATGAGTATTCCTTGAGGATGTCGTTCTGTATGGTGCCCCTCAGTTTGTCGGCTGATACGCCCTGTTTCTCTGCCACAGCAATGTACATAGCTAACAGGACGGCAGCAGGGGCATTAATGGTCATGGATGTGCTGACCTTATCAAGGGGTATCTTATTGAAAAGGGTCTCCATATCCTCCAATGAGTCTATTGCCACGCCCACCTTTCCCACTTCCCCGATGGCCATCTCATTATCCGAATCATAGCCTATCTGGGTAGGAAGGTCGAAGGCCACGGACAATCCTGTCTGCCCCTGGTCCAGCAGGAACCGATACCGCCTGTTGGATTCCTCGGCCGAGGCAAACCCGGCATACTGCCTCATGGTCCAGTACCGTCCTCTGAACATGGTGGGCTGAACGCCCCTGGTAAACGGGTATTCACCGGGGAGACCAACCTCTGACATGTAGCTGGCATCTGCACCATCAAGGGGGGTATAGAGTCTCCTGACCGGGATGCCGGAAGTGTTGACAAACTCCACTTTTCTCTCCGGCCGCTTGCTTAACTTCTTTTCCACCCCTTCAGACCACCTTTTCAGTGCGGCCTGCAAATCTTCGTGACCTGTGTGTTCTGTCATCTCAGCCTCCTATTACATTCTATTCAAATTTTGGTAACCGTTCACGGGTTCAAAGGTTCAGGGGGTTCAAAGGTTGGATTCTCATCACCATAGGGATCAGGGATGCATTAACTTCTCCATCTCTTAATCATAATCTTACTCAAAACGATTAAGATTATGAGTACGATTGAGATTGATGGTCTCGTAAAAAGTCTCCAAGGCTGTCACTCCCGCGAACGCGGGAGTCCAGAAGTGGTTGATTTCCCTGGATTCCCGCATTCGCGGGAATGACGAAAACGGAGAGATTTCGACTTTTTACGAGTTCATCAAGATTATGAATCCAAAAACAATTTTCAAATGTGGAAGTTGTTTTGTCCTTTTCCCTAACCTTGAACCCCTGAACCTTTGAACCCGTGAACGCCTACCTTATGGGTTTCAAGAAAATATTGCAACAACGTAAAGACTGTCAAACCTTTTTTGAAAGCTGTCTTACCAGAAAATTATTCAGCCCCACTGATTTTACCCTTGACATCGAAATATAGCTATATTATAGCCGCATTGTAGTTCTTTTGAATTTATAATCTTTCTACAATTACTTAAAATAATATATGATATATCAAATTCCTGAGAGGATCTCGAGATGACGGCTGATGAAATATTGGACATGTTGCATGGTACCCTTCATACAACCGGGATATTCAACTTCCAGTGGAACGTCATTATTATGTGGGGCGTGGGCTGCATGTTCATATACTTGGCCATTGCAAAAAAATATGAACCGCTTTTACTCCTCCCGATCGGTTTCGGGATATTTATTGTCAACTTTCCCCTTGTACCATTGATGGGCGATTCCCACGGCCATCCCCAGCTCCTACAGTTCTTTTACCGCTACGGGCTGCAATGGGAGGTCATCCCCTGCGTAATCTTTTTGGGTTTAGGCGCCATGACCGACTTCGGCCCTCTTATTGCCAATCCCAAGACCCTCCTTATTGGCGCCGGCGCACAGTTAGGCGTTTTTATAACCTTTACCGGTACGGTGTTAGTGGGCTTCACCCTCAAGGAGGCGGCCTCTGTCAGCATCATTGGCGGAGCCGACGGGCCCACAACCATCTATTTGACCCAGCATTTGGCCCCTCAACTCCTTGGCGCAAATGCTTTAGCCGCATATTCCTACATGGCCATGGTTCCCCTTCTCCAACCCCCCATTATGAGATTAATGACCAATGCCAAGGAAAGAAAAATTCGGATGCGTCAATTGAGACCTGTTTCAAAACAGGAGAAAATACTCTTTCCATTGATAACAGTGGGCATCATTGCACTCTTAGTACCTTCCGTCATTCCTTTGATGGGGATGTTCATGTTTGGAAACCTGATGAAAGAAAGCGGCGTCGTTGCCAGGTTGACCGATTCGGCCCAGGGATCGCTCATGAATATTGTTACCATCTTCTTGGGTATTGCAGTCGGCGCAACAATGCAGGCAGACAAGTTCCTGAGCTGGAAACCCCTTTTCATCTTTAGCCTGGGCCTGGTCGATTTTGCAGTCTGCACCATCGGTGGTATTGTGACAGTCAAAATCATGAACCTCTTCCTGAAAGAGAAGATTAACCCACTTATCGGTTCAGCAGGAGTCTCGGCAGTACCTATGGCGGCACGTGTTTCCCAGGTGGAGGGTCTCAAATATGACAAGACCAATCACCTCCTCATGCACGCCGTGGGTCCCAATCTCGCGGGGGTTATCGGCTCTGCCGCAGCAGCCGGGATGTTTATCGCGATGTTTGATTAATCAATTTGGGAATTGAGGGATTTAGGAATTCGTCAATCCTGTGTTGGCTCACTGACGGGCGTGTACAACGTCATAATCGCAAACGCCAAACATATATCTTAAGGTGATACGCCATGAAAAAATCGATGCTGTTACTCCTGGTCTTGATCTTTCTTCCCGCCTCCTCACATGCGGAGAAATTTCTCGGAGCGCCTGTCATCCCCCAGGGAACGACCATCGAAAAAACCGATTCGCGTTTGGAATTGAAGACTCCATTATCCCACGATGAGATCGTTTCGTTCTACAGGGAGGCATTGAAGGACTTCGAAAATATCAAATTCAGGGAGTGGAAAGACGCCACCTATATTGAAGATGATGGGAAAATGCCCTGGCATTCCATAACCATCTCAAAAGGGGGAAAAGACGGTACAGATGTCGTGATCGTCAAAGACAACTGGACATGGATTATCGGGACCCTTGTTCTCAGGTATATAGGGGTCTTTATGGTCTTGATGATATTGTTTATTGGAATGTCTGTTTCAGGTAAAATTATCTCCAAATCAGTTCAGAGAATGGAGGCGAAAAAGGCCGCGAGTTAGAGT
>Ga0222699_1000719_pt1 | contig 10889 bp, 9 predicted proteins | sample AntAcemetage1452_FD_179824 | JGI IMG/M metagenome (GOLD analysis project Ga0222699, IMG submission 179824) | Saline water microbial communities from Ace Lake, Antarctica - #1452 | ecosystem: Environmental > Aquatic > Non-marine Saline and Alkaline > Saline | place: Antarctica: Ace Lake...
GCCATAAATTTAACAATATACAGATGAAAAGTATTTTTTAATTATTTATTACTTTATACCGTGAACCAATTTCGGGCAGCTTGGTGACTTCGATATTTGTCGGGAAAGCCGTTTTTAGAGATTCCAGATGAGTGATTATCAATATTTTATCAAAATCATTACTAATAGCCTCAATCGCCTGTTTTAGGTTTTCGATGCCTTCTTCGTCCTGAGTTCCAAACCCTTCATCCATCACCAGAGTTCTTAACTTCGCCCCCGCTCTTCTGGTCAGTAATTTAGATAGAGCAATCCTTAAGGCAAAATCTATCCGAAAAGATTCTCCACCGCTATAAAGTTCATAATCGCGGTTCCCCAATTCATCACTAATCTTTATATCTAAAGTTTCCCTGGACTCCCCACTTTTTAAATCACGAAGAGATTCAATGGAGATCTGCGTGCGATTATTGGTTAATTTTGCCAGAATATCATTGGCTTCTTCTTCAATTTCCGGTAATACATTTTCAATAATTAATGCCTGAATACCATTCTTCCCAAAGGCAACAATAAGCTTTTCATAAATTCCCTGTTCTTTTTTTCTCTTTTTTAAATCTCCTTCTATTCCTTTCTTTTCCTTTTTTAATTTCTGACAATGGTCGAATTTGCTCTGATACCCACCTTTTTTCTCCAGCACTTGATTGCTTTCTCCACGGGAAAATTTTAACTGTTTTTCCTCTCTGAATATTATTTCCTTTAAATCGGGTATGTTTTTTACTTTTTCCCTTATCTCCCCTATTTCCCGTTCCAAATTTTTTACATCTGTTTCTTTTTGCAAAGATTTATTTTTTAATTTTCCGAGTGCTTCCCGAATGATATTTATTTTCTTCTCCGCCTCTTCTAATTTTGCATAACGTAGAGGCGCATTTTGCAATGCTTCAATTTTTTCATCCAGCTCATTGTGTTTTTTCTCATGATATCCCGTATCCTTAATAATCCCTATAATCTGATTTAATTCCTTCTGTTCTGCTTGTGCATATTTACCTTTTTTTATGGTTTCCTTAATCGTTTTGATTTCTTCTATTATGTGTTTTACCGCAACTCCTGCCTGTTCTGCCTGTTGATATCTCACTCTGGTGTTGCTTAATGCCTGCTGATAATTTGCCTTATCCTTGATTTTATTTTCTATTTCCCGCCAAAGAACGGTTAATTGATCTTTCTGGTTATTTTTTTCCCTTTCTTCTTTTATCAGTTGGTCAATTTCTTTCTGATGTTGAGCGATCTCCTGTTCAATATTCTCTTCGATTTTCTTTTTTTTGTCCGCATTTAGTTCACTCTCACAAAGCGGACACTCGCCTTTGGGATTCTCTCTTAAAAGCCGCAGTTTCTCCCGGTCATCTTCGATTGTTTTTTCCAATCTTTTTTGCCTATCTTTAATTTTACCCAATTCTAACTTAAGATTCATTCCCTGTTCACGAATTTTTTCTTTTCTTTCTTCTGCATGCCCTATTTTTTGCATTTTACTTTCCAAATCTAAAAGCTCTATCTTATACTTCCCGCTCTCTTTAACCATTCGCTGTAAATCAAGATACCTGTCTTCTTTGTTTCGAAGTGATATGGTTAAATCAGCTTTTTTACGTTCAATCTTTTTTTCAATAAACATCTTCTCCGCTTCCATTTTTCTAATCTTTTGAAGCTTGCGAACCAATTCATTTCTTTCTTTTGAAAACGCCTGATAATTTTTATGCTCCAGCAAAATAACATTTTTTTGAGAAATCATCTCTTCACAGAACCTTAGCTCTTCACTCTTGAGAGTTATCTCTTTTTTTTCTTGAACTGCTTCCTGTTGAATCTGCTTGTTACGAATCTCGAGTTCCATAAATTGTTCATTTTTAAGTTTTAGGACATGCAGTCTTTCTTTAATTCCGCTGATTTCTTCTTCTTTTTTTGTTATCTTCACCTGTATTTTCTGATAATCCCCGGATAATGTTTTGATTTTCTCTTGATAGAGATTACTTTTTACCAGTTCATCGGAAATAACATTCAATCTGCTGTCCAGACTGATAATTAAATGATTTATTTCCTTCAGGTGAAGCCTGGCTAAACTTGAAAGCCTGTCATAATGTGAAAGATTTAATATTTCTGATAATATTTCTTTTCTTTCCCGGGCATTCTTTTTGCTAAATTCATCGATTCTTCCTTGTAAAATAAAAGCGGAATTGATAAAGGTTTGATAGTCTATTTTTAAAACTCCGGTTATTTTTTCTTGAGTTTTTCGGATGGATGTGGCAGTAAGAGAAATATATTGCTCGCTTTGCTGATTAAAAACCTGAAATTCCAAACCGGAACGCGAGTTCTTCTTTCCCAGGGAAAAAGTCCTGATAATTCGATACCTGTCTGCTTCCAAATCAAACACAAACTCCACCTGCATGTCTTTTTGACCCATTCGAAGCAGACTGCTATCGGCTTTCTTTTCCCGGCTTGATTTTCTTCCTTCTCCCCAAATAGCCCAGGTTATCGCATCCAGAAGGGCAGACTTTCCCTGCCCGTTATTTCCCGAAAGGCAGGCAATATGAAATTGCTCAAAATCAAGAGGAGGAACATCCTCTCCGTAACTTAAAAAATTTTTTAAAGTTAATTTTACCGGTACCAATGGCTCGTCCTTTCTCTTACATCATCTTTACTAATAGATTTGTTAATTTACCAATTAATAAAAAAACTAAAACCATAATCTAAAACTTAAAACTTTTTCATTCTGTCACTCCTCCGAAAATAGGGAGCCGAGAGAATATTTTAACACTACTGATTTGTTTCCAATTCATCTTCTAGTTTCCGGGCATAGTTTTTTAATTCTTCACCTATGTTCACCAAATGAGGATTACTCTGAATATATTTTTCCATGGCTTCTGACATGGTTAAATCTTCTGAGATTTCGGTTCTTTTTCTCTTTTCCACTGATTTGGATTTTTTAGTAATTGCAGCCACCAGAAAAGCAGAATCAAGTGCAGCATTAATTTTCTTGAAATCCAACAATTCTTCCCTTTCCGGAGGTATCCTATAAAATACTCTGACCACTGCTCCGGATAAATCATATTTTTCAATTTCCTTTATAATGGTTTCGGTCGGGTTTTGTTCTTCCTCAATGATGATATCTATGGTAACAAATCTTTTGGCAGGAACCGGAATAAATTCGTAATCTATTTTACCTTTTTCAAAGGTTACCAGGCAAAAACCTTTATCTTCCTTCTCTTCACCAAAATTCATTCTTTCAATACTTCCCGAATAGACGACAGGAGGATGGTTTTGTGGATTTAAATCTTGAAATTTATGGATATGCCCCAGGGCAACATAATCAAATACATCCTGAGCCAGAATATTAGTGGCAAATACCGGATCCCTTCCAATAATTGCCGAACTCTCTGAACCGGAATAAGTTGCTTCTGCTGCAGCCAGATGAGCCACAAAGACTGAAGGAATCCCCGGTATAATTTGCCGGGCAAATTCGCATATCTTTTTACTTACCCGTTTCTGTATTTCCTCCGTGATTTCCTTATCGGTAAAATTTTTATACTCCTCCTTGACTAAATACTGGCTCTTGGTCGGCCAGGGTAAAGCAAAGATTTGAATCTCTCCCGATTTCGTCTCTATATTAAATAATTCCGGGTTGGCAACCACTTTTACTCCGGGAATATTCAAAGTATTAAAGATTTCCAGTGAAGTAGCCTTCCCGAAAGATACGGGATTGTCGTGATTTCCGTTGACCAATACAACGGGAATTTGTGCACTGCTTAGTCTATAAATTTGACGGGCAAATTCACGTTGATGAGTAGGATTAGGAAAGCTGTTTTTATAAGCATCTCCGGCAAATAACACCAGGTCCACTTTTTCTTCCAAAGCAACGTCAATGGCAAAACGGAAGCATTTGATAAAATCCTGCAGTCGGGTATGCAGTCCGGTGGAAGGGTCTATCCGCCCGTAATTCTCCATCCCTAAATGGACATCAGCCAGGTGCAATATTTTCATTCGGTTTTACCTCTCATTGAAATAATCATCACTTCAAATAATGATTTTGTCCATTTTTTAAATATTTATAGAAAAAATATTTAATCTAATTATAGCATAAATCAATGACAAATTTTATCGGGCTGCACTTTCTCCGGCAAGATATCCGGTACTCCAGCATTCCTGTAAATTGTATCCTCCCGAAGGCCCGTCAAGGTCTAAAATTTCTCCGGCAAAATAAAGATTTTTTATTTCTCTGGAAGCCATGGTATTAGGGTCAACTTCTCTAAGTGCCACTCCCCCACTGGTAACCACCGACCATTTATAACCCAACAGTTCAACAGGTGTTAGTTTCAATTCCTTAAATAGATGCACTAACCCGTTTCGTTCTTCCCTGGATAGATGGTCTACTTTCTTTTCCCCGTCTATACCGGAAAGTTTTACCATTAATTCTATCATGGAAGAAGGTAATAGTTTTATTAAGGCATTTTTAAAAATCCTGCCTTTGAATTCCTGAAAATCCCGTTGAATCCTTTTATCCAGCTTCTGAAAGCTTAAAGCAGGTTTTAAATCAAGGACTAATTGAAGTTTGCCCTTCTTTTTTAATAATTTACCGATATTTTTACTCATATCCATAACAATAGGACCGCTGATACCAAAATGCGTAAAAAGCATCTCTCCAAAACGTTCATCCCGTTTTTTTCCCTCCTGAAATAATCGTAGGGAAATATTTTTAAGGGATAATCCTTGAACTTCTTTGACCCATTTTTCAGCAGTTTTCACCGGATTAAGAGCAGGTTCAGGTTCAATAATGACATGTCCGAACTTTTTTGCCCACACATAGCCATCACCGGTAGAACCTGTTTGCGGATAGGATTTTCCCCCGGTGCAGAGAATCATTTTTCGGGTTATGATTTCACTACCATGAAGGATGGTCCGAAAGTTTTTTTGATACCCCTGATGATCTAAAACAATATCCGATACTTCCGAATTCAATAATGTATCTACTTTTCCTTTCGACAAATATCTCAAAAGAACATTTAATATATCGCGAGCATCTCCCTTCTCGGGAAATATTCTGTTTCCCCGTTCCACTTTTCCTTTTACGCCCCGGGATTCAAAAAAATCAATGACCTCTGGAACTCCAAATTTCGCTAATGCCCCGTAGAGAAAACGTCCATTCCTTCCAAAATTTTCCGCAAGTCTTCTACTGTCTACTTCTTGATGTGTAAAATTACACCTTCCCTTACCGGTTATTAATAATTTCTTACCCATAACATCATTTTTTTCGATTAAAATAACATTTGCTCCTAATTCTGCTGCCCGACCGGCTGCCATCATCCCTGCCGGTCCGCCGCCCACTACTGCAATTTCATAAAAATGTTTATCTTTTGACATAATATAATCTCTCTTTTAAATATTTTGGAAAATAGCTTTTAATCCTATATATTCTATTTTAAAACATTTCCCTCCTAATCTAAAGTAATTTTTTACAGTTTCGTGTATAATATCTCTAAATCATCCATTTACAAACACAGGAGAATTCTTTTTTTTATGATTAATCTGAATAATATCAGTATTGTATTTCCTGAAAAAACTCTATTTGAAAATTTAAACTGGCGGGTTCCCCGGGGAAGCCGTATCGGCCTTGTGGGTAATAACGGCACCGGAAAAACCACGCTATTCCGAGTGATTGAAGGAACGTTCCATCCCGATAAAGGAGAAATAACTACGCCTAAAAACCAGAAAATCGGCTACCTGCCACAGGATATAATTGAGCTTGGTAGCAACAAAAACCTTCTTCTATTTCTAAAAGAAAAATCAGGTATGGTGGAACTGGAGAATGCGCTCATTAAACACGAAAAATATTTATCATCCATCCCTAATGATTCGTCCAAATATCAAGCTGCCTTTAAAAAGTATGAACATGCCACTCATCTTTTTGAAATGAGAGATGGCTATACTTTTTCCGTACAGGCTAAAAAAATGCTTAAAGGATTGGGATTCCGGGAAAAAGATTTTTCCCGCAGCTGTAGTGAATTTTCCGGAGGCTGGAAAATGCGCATCTTTTTGACTTCCCTGCTTCTTTCTTCCCCGGATATACTTTTACTTGATGAACCGACCAATCATCTGGATACGGAAAGCCTGGAATGGTTGGAAAACTGGCTTATGAAATTTCCCGGAACCATTATTACCGTTTCCCATGATCGTTATTTTCTGGATAAACTGGTCACGCAAATTGCTGAACTAGACCATTATAAACTGACTATTTATAAAGGAAATTTTTCCTGGTACTTGAAAGACAGGGTCAAAAGACGGGAATTACTACTAAATCAACTCAAAACTCAAGAATCAAAAATAGCAAAAACAGAACGTTTTATTGAAAGGTTCCGTTACAAAAACACCAAGTCCGTCCAAGTACAGAGCCGAATAAAAATGCTCCAAAAGATGCCTACGGTTAGAATTGAAAAGGCAGCAAGAAATATCCATATCCGGTTTCCTGAGTGTCCGAGAAGCGGTGACAGTGTTGTCACGGCGAAAGACCTGGGCAAGGTCTACTTTGATAATCAGGTATTTAGTCATGTCAATTTTACTTTGCATCGCGGAGAGAAAGTTGCCCTGGTTGGAGTCAATGGTGCAGGAAAGTCCACCCTCTCCCGATTAATTAATCAAAAAGAAACCCCTTCAAGCGGTAGCGTTACTCTAGGACATAAGGTCAATATGGCCTTTTTTTCCCAGGAAAGTGCGCAAAACCTGAATTATAAACATTCCATCTGGCAGGAAATATCTGCTGTCTCCAGCCCCATGTTAACCGAAGAAAGAAGGACTCTTCTGGGAGCTTTTCTCTTTTCCGGTGACAGTATCCATAAACCGATTAATGTACTTTCAGGTGGAGAAAAATCCAGGGTGACCCTGGCAAAGATATTAATGGAAAAATCCAATTTTCTAATCCTTGATGAGCCAACCAATCATCTGGATATAGCCACAAAAGATCTATTTCAAAAAGCGCTGTTAAAATACAAGGGTACCATCCTGATTGTTTCCCATGACCGTTACTTTTTGGATAATCTGATTCATCGAGTCATGGAAATCCGGGATGGCCAAATGATAGATTATCCCGGAAATTATTCCTATTTTGTGGAAAAGAGGGCTCAACTGCTGGAAGAAAGTGCGAATAGTCTTGAATCCCTTGTCGATCAAAAAAAACCTGCAAAGCAAAATTCTAAAACAACAAATAAAGAAAAAAAACGGAAAGAGGCGGAACAAAGAAATCGCAATTACAAGCAAAATAAAGAAATATTAAAAACATTAAAAGCAGTGAAAGAGAAGATTAATGCTTTGGAAAAAAACAAAGCGCACACGGAAAACCAATTATGCGACCCGGTAGTCCTCAAAGATTCCACAAAGGTAAAAAATCTGATGCTCGATTTAAAGAAATGTAATCATGAACTTATCGCACTCATAAAAATCCGCAAAGAACTCAACCTTAAAAAAATATAAATAGTGATTAAAAAATAAAATCATCCACCCTCTGTTTATCATTTAATTTATAACAACAATTCACTTTGTTTATCTTTCATGTTATAATAATTATACTAAAAAGACCACTAATACAATGTCGCTCTTCGCTTCCTTAAAGGAGGATGTATATATGGCAAATGACAATTATTGGTTAAAAATTGCTAAATACGATTTAAAAACAGCAGAAGCAATGTTAAAATCAAAGAGATATCTATACGTAGGATTCATGTGTAATCAAACTATAGAAAAAATACTGAAATGTATTTACTCTGATAAATTTAACCAATTACCTCCAAGGATTCATAATTTAGCCAGACTTTTAAAATTAGTAAAGTTGGAAAATGATATACCTGAAAATCTACTTGAGATTTTAAATGAATTAAACCCTTTAAACATTGCTACTAGATATCCTGACCAGCAATTAGACATAATTAAAGAATTAGATTTTTATCATTCCTCTAAATTATTTGAAAATACAAGGAGATTATTTAAATGGTTAGAGACAAAGCGATAGTAATAAATAAAATTAAAAAATATATTAAAGCCTTAGAAAAAAATATTACATTATATAAAGTAATTCTTTATGGTTCATGGGCAAATGGAAATCCTGACGAATTTAGCGATATAGATTTGGCTATATTTTCTCCTGACTTTGGTAAATACAAACTAAAAGAACTACAGATGCTTTCAAAATTATCCTGGAAAATTGATGAATCAATAGAAGCTATACCTTATTCTTCTGATACATTGCTTAACCAAAATCCCAAAAATTTTGTTTACAAAATTATAAAAACAGGAGAAACTATTTACGATAGAACCGTAGGAAATTAAATAGTTTAAAAAAATATAACCAATATAACCTTCCCCTTCCACCTTTTGGCTAAAGCAATTTTTATAATTTATTTAAGTACTCTTTAAAGAAGTTTATTCTTCAACTCTATCACCTTATTCACACAAGCCTATTGCATTATGTATTTTTACCGTAGGTTTGTTTGATACTTTTCTCTTTTTGCGGTAAAGGCGTATTGCTATATTCCCTTATTAGTGTAGGGGTCGAATTCATTCGACCCGCCTGAGGGTAAATTAGATAATCTACCTCCCCAAAAAAGCATAATTCACCTAAAATCACACTCCTGAAAGCCTTATGCCATAAGGGTTTCAAGAGAAAAACGCCGTAAACGCTCGTAGGCGCTTTTTTTTGGGTTGACCTATACTTTACCCCTCGAAAATCGCCCTTTTTTAACTATAATTTCGGATGTTCAAAAAATGAAAATGGCTATTTGTAAGGGTTTCATGATTTCAGGGAGGCAAAAATACCCCAAAAACAGGGTAGTAAATTGCCATTTTGCGAAAATTGAGGCACGTCTAAAGGCACTCTACGTGCGTTAAAAAGGCATTCCTGAAGGGGGTCTGAAAGCCTTTAAAACAAAGGGTTTACTGTCATTTAGGAGAACAAAGTGACGCGGCAATCCCGCGGTTATAACCATTTCTCTTCTTGTCATTCCCATGAAAATGGGAATCCATCTTTTTCTTTTACCTCTTTAGATAAATACCTCACTACCAAGAGCGATATTCCGATAAGATTATCGAAGCGGATCTTTCATATCCTGATGTTGAATAAAATATTCTCGATATTTTCCCATTGATTCAAAAAGATTAGAGCTTAGGAGTTGTAATACAAAAGAGGGTTTCAAATTAGAAATACTAGGTTTTCTTAAATTAAGGTAATCTAAATAACTACTCCAGGGATAATCTTCTAATTGTTTTACTAATCCTGCCTGTAGAATATCTTCTCTCTCCGATTACCCCGAGCGGTAATATGATAAAAAGCATTTTCAAAAGATAATCGTAAAGGTCTAACCATATTAAAATGTTAACATTTAAATAAAGTTATGTCAAATGTTGAGACCTGACCCCTTCTTCTCTTATGATTCGACAAGGTGTCCGGATAGGCCGGAATGCTGTCCGGATGTTACCGGAAACAGTGTCCGGATGTTACCGAAATATGCAATAGGCTACATGCCGATAGAAAGAAAGGAGGCTAATCTATTTTTTAACCTGATAAGTGAGCTTTATGAGAAGGCCTCGGTAATTATTACATCTAATAAAATATTTGATGAGTGGGCTGAAATGATGGGTGATGAAGTGATGACCGTAGCTATGTTGGACCGGCTACTTCATCATTCCAAAGTATTTAATTTAAGTGGAGAATCATTTAGAATTCAAAAAGAAGAGGAGGATTAAGCCATTTTTTTATCTCTGTAAGGTGCAAAATTGTTTTCCGTGCAAGGTGCATTTCTACTTGCCATTTACACCCCTGTAAATCCTTCAAGATTAGGAGAATAAAAAGTAAAAAAAGTGGGGTCTTTAGTAGCTTCTATTATCAGAGAATATCTTAAATTGATTATATTATAAATTCCTCCCTTGTTTTAAACCGGCACTCTTTAAAATAAAATTACAAGTACCAGTAGGAACTTCTTTTGAACCATGATAGTCTAATCTAATTAATTTATTGCACCCGGATTTGCTATAATATCGGATTGAACCACGTTCCCTTTCTTTATTCTTCGAACTTTATAATATTATCTAACCATTTGAAGACATCCTCTGCAATCTTTAAAGCTTCATTATATTCTTCTTTGCTTACAGGTTCATAATCACCGGGATAGCGGGCATCCACTGCATAAACAGTAAGCAGTTTTGCTTGATTAATATGGCCTTCAAAGATTTTTCAACTGCTTGCTGGGCATCAAAACATAGATCTTCGTAAAGTATACCTTGAGAGACCTTTCCCAATTTTGCTCTTTCTAAATTGCTTCTAGCTCTTTTTAACCAGTTTAAGATAATTTCTCTATTTTTCATAGATTACCCGCCCATATTTAGCAATTTCATTATATATTAGAAAAGGATTATCTTTTAATTGGTTATACCTTTGAGGAGTCTCCACAATTATATCAACAGGAACATCTACATCCAGCTTTAGGTAAATTCTCTGGGTAAGCTTTCTCTTGTGAGTAATGTCATTTTTCAACACAAAAATATCATAATCACTTTCTTTGCTCTGTTTCTTTTTTGCTCGGGAACCGAATAGAATAATTTTATCAGGAGCAACTTCTTTTACAATTTGTTGTGTAATTTCTTTTAAATGATTTTTATTTGGCATATTATTTCCTTGCATTTTTTAATAATAAGTAAAACAGATTAAAATCTCATATTATATCCCACTAAAATAAAAAAAAAGATATGTTAATCATTTATATATTGCCATTTTTATTTTATCATTTCTTGGGTGAATTTGCTAATAAATAAAATAGGTTCCTATTTCATTTCTTTTTTGTAAAATAATTTTAGATTTAGGTCTCAGTATTTGATATTCAATTCTCTTTCAATGC
>Ga0222699_1000726_pt1 | contig 10788 bp, 10 predicted proteins | sample AntAcemetage1452_FD_179824 | JGI IMG/M metagenome (GOLD analysis project Ga0222699, IMG submission 179824) | Saline water microbial communities from Ace Lake, Antarctica - #1452 | ecosystem: Environmental > Aquatic > Non-marine Saline and Alkaline > Saline | place: Antarctica: Ace Lake...
TTATGACATGAGTGGCAATGTATGGGAGTGGTGTAGTGGTTGGTATGAAAAAAATTACTATTCGAGCAGTCCAAGAAATAATCCACAGGGACCTTCCAGTGGCTCTCGCCGTGTTGTGCGTGGTGGTAGCTGGTACACCTTCGACAACTTCTGCCGGGTTGCTAATCCATACAACGTCCACAGCAATCCAGAAAACAGCGACGACTGTTACGGGTTTCGTTTCGTGAGGACTCCACAGTAATGGCATTTTTAACTTCTCTCTTTGCCGAATCCATAATTAATAAAGCAATAAAATTGGAGACATAATTATGAAAAAATTAATTGTAATATTTACTATAATGTTTTTTCTTTTTTCAATAAAATGTATATGTGAGACAAGAGGAATAAAGATTAAAACTACGGATGGTAAGACAATCCAACTTTATGATAAGAGCTATGCTCTGGTTATTGGAATTAGTGATTATAAAAATTGGAAAGATCTTCCTAATGCTGTGAAAGATGCTGATGCAGTTGCAACTGAACTGGAAAAATTAGGATTTCAAGTTAAAAAAATAACTGACTATTCTTACGAGAAACCAACAAGAGTAAATATAATGAAAGCTTTGAATGATTTGCAAAATTCTTCAGCAGATGACCGCATTGTTATCTATTATGCTGGTCATGGAAATTCTGTTCCCATACCTTATCAAGAAGGATATTATAATGGCTATATCATTCCGGAAAATGCTCGAAAAGATGATATGTCTTCATATATTTCTATGAATAATATCAAGGATATTACTATGATGTATAAGGCAAAACATGTGCTTTATCTTTTCGATTCCTGCTTTAGCGGACATTTTGTCGATATTACGAGAGCGGATAACAAACCTGAATCGATCATTACTGAAAAAATATCAAAACCGGTGCGACAGGTTATCAGCGCTGGAACTGCGGAACAGGAAGCAAGTGATGGTGTTTTTCATTCTCCTTTTTGCGATGCATTATTGAATAATTTCCGAAATCTATCCGGAGATTATAATAATGACGGATATATTACAGGTGAAGAATTGAGCTTTAATATCAGGCAAAAGGTAGAAGATGATACACGTGGAGACCAAACTCCCGAATATGGCAAAATGAAAGGTTTTAAGGAAGGTGATTTTGTTTTCGCGATGAGCTGCACACCGCAAACACAGCCAGAGATTGAAGTAGAAACAGAGTACTCCTATGGTACGATAAAAGTAGAGAGCAACGCAGATGGCTCTGTGTATGTAGATAATGACTATGTGTGCTCTATTACTGCAGGAACCATAAAAACTCTTAAGAACATACGAACTGGCTCTCATACAGTTAAAGTAAAAACAGATGGTGAGACCAAAACAGAATATGTAAATGTTCAAAAAAATAGGACTACCTCGTTGAATTTTTATTTTATACCAAAAAGTACTGGAGACTACAATATGGTCTTTTTAAAAGGTGGGACTAAAATAGATGAAATAAATACAAACCAAGGGAAATATTTAGCTATAAAAATCCCAGAAGATAAAACTATAACCTTAAATGATAGTCTTTTTAATAAAAATACTATATTAGATTTTTATTTAATTCCTTATAATAATAGTGAAGAAATAAGAGACAATAAAGAAATAAAAATCACTTCAAATGAAAAATATGCATTAATAAATATTTGTTTTAACAACCAAAAGGAAGAAGTGGAATTAAATCGAGATGCATATCGTAAACAAACTAAAATGACTTTAAAAAGGAAAATTCAAGATGCTTTAGAAAATCAAATAATAAATTCTGATGGGACGATAATTTCAGAAAGAAAAATCCCAGAAATTTCTCAAAAATTAGGTATGATTAGTATAAATAATCAAGAATATTTTTTTGCTATATCTAAAGAAAAAATCAAAGATCCAGTAACTAATAAATATGTAGAAAAACTTAATTTTTCTTTAGTACCTGAAGGGGATTATAATCCTTTTGAAAAAACAATAAGAAAAAAGGGAGAGATTATTACAGAGCAAGGTCTAAAAAATTGTTATCAATATGCCCCTATAAGAATTGATAATTTAGTAAATATTCCTCAAACCAGACTCAACACAAACTGAGAATAGTACTGCACAGGATTCTGCATCCAGAATACTAGAAAGCACAAGCTCACAATACTAAAACTAAATAATTAATAAAAATTGGATTTAACAGCTTTAGTGAAACCCTATTTTTTTAATAAAATATTATTTAATAATTTATACATTCAAGTAATAAGTGCAACCCACATTATTTGTTTGAAAAATTTGAATGAGTCGTCAAGGACCAATCCATGACGAAATCTAAAAAATTCGGGAACATCCGAATGTTTCGAATGGGATTTTCTATTCGGAGGTTGTATTATATGGAGTGCAAAATCCCCCGTTATGGTCATTCCCTATTAAATATTACTTCGCTCTATGTAATTGCTTTGTACTACTTTGTGGATTACACAGGGCAAGCATTTCATAGGGTAAATTTTCCTACAAGGCAAGCGGAAGTTTCACAACATATAGAAGTCCATTAATTAAATCAAGCAACCGTTCATAATCAAATAGAAAATTAGATAAAAATACTTTACAAAAAAAATGATAAAAACTCAGATGATCTCAAATATAGTTCATATGAACTAAAAAGAGGAATATATGTTAGAAAGTTTATTAGGATCGATTTGTAAGGAAAAAGTATTGATTTTCATTCTTTGTCGCGAAGAGGGATATGCGAGGGAGATAGCAAAATTTTATGAGATTCCACTTACTCCGGTTATAAATCAACTAAAAAAACTTGAATCAAGCAGTATAATATTTGCTCGATCACAAGGTAGAACAAAGGTGTATAAATTCAATCCACGATATCAATTTCTGCCGGAACTAAAAAAATTACTCGAAAAAGCTGTAAATTTTTATCCACAGCAATTGCAACAAAAACTACTTTATAATAGGCGCCGTCCACGGAGAAGCAATAAAGCATTATGAAAAAAATAAGTGAGTTGGATTTGAAAGAATTGGGTGCATATATTTCTACACATCTAAAAAAGTGCGGTATCGATGTAATATTAACTGGTGGTAGTTGCGTTAGTATTTATTCGGAAAACAGATATGTCTCAATGGATTTGGATTTTGTTGAAAAAAGTTATACAAAGCGAAAGGATTTGGTAAGATGTCTTTCAAGAATTGATTTTTACGAAGAGAATCGATATTTTAAACATTCTGAGACAGATTATGTCATAGAGTTTCCACCAGGTCCTTTATCTGTCGGTGGAGAACCAATTGAAGATATTATTAAACTACATACCGATACTGGTGATATGAGAATTATTTCACCTACCGAGTGTGTGAAAGATCGTTTAGCTTCCTATTATTTTTGGAATGATATGCAATGTTTTGAACAGGCGATTTTGGTTGCAAAATTTAACGAGATAAATATTAATGAAGTGAAACGATGGTCAGTCAAAGAAGGTGAGGAAGAAAAATATGAAATTTTTCAAAGAAAATTGAAATGTGAAATTGAAGGAAATAATTATGACATTCTGTAACAACTGTGGAACAAACTTGGAAGAAGATATCAAATTTTGTACAGAATGTGAAACTCAAATAAAACATAGTAAACAAGAATAAGGAAGTAGGAGAAAGCTTTGAAAGCAAAAATGCTTAGAACGTTAGAATTTTTAAAACAAGCAACTTATTTTACTGTCACCCCGAATGTCGAGGTAAAGCAAGAATGCCACAATATTTAGTAATCGGGCAATAATATTATGAGGAGACATAATATGAATAAAAAAGCATTAATTATCACACTGATCTTAATAAGTACTACCTCGATACTCATAGCCACACCGAGTTGGTACACTAATAATTACGTAAACCAATTCTCAGGTTATTTTATCGGTAAAGGGTTTTCTGAGATTAAAAATGGAAATGAAGCAGCATCAGAGAAACGAGCTATCCAAATGGCTTTGAGCGATGCAGCTTCGACTATTTCGTGCAGTGTATCCGGTAAAACGATAAATCGTATCTCTGAAGAGGGAAGTGGGACGCAGACACAAGTAGAAGATTATTTTCTTAACGAAACAAAGATAAAAACCGATCTTGAAGTGATGAACTATACTGTCTTGGATAAAGCAGTTGAGGATAATATTTTCTATGCAATGATCGGGCTTCCATTGAAAGATATTAAAAAAATTTATAGATATGAGATTGAAAGGGGAATTAATAAGATTGCCCAATCTTTTCAACTTGCTGAGCAGATTGCTTCATCCAATCCGAACGAAGCCATCAAAAAATATGAGCAGTGCATTGCTTATATTCAAGATATTACTGAGGATATGAAAATATATCTTTTTCTAAATAATTGGCAGAATGATCTTGAAAATAGAATGAAAGCATTACCTGCCAGAAATACGATCGAAGAAAAATTAATAACCCTGGTTGGCATGACGCCAAAGTCAACGATAATTCTGGCAGACGAACTTTTGGAGTCGGTTATTGCTCGGATGAAAAACAATTCTTCATTTATTATTTATCCTTTTGAGTGGCAGAACACTGGATTTGTATCAGAGTTTGGAAATACATTTTCTGAGATTGTGGCAAACAAATTGAATACTGCAAAAAATTGCAAAAGATTAAACATCAAGGATTTTGCTGCAGCTGATTACGTTATAAGAGGTAAATTAATAAATTCCGATGCGGGTTTATATATATTCCTTACAGTTAAAAATATCTCTAATAATTCCGAAATGAGCAATCAGATATTTGTAAACAAGGTTACTTGTAATAATATTGGATGGGATAAAATTAAACCGAAAGATTTGGATAAAGCGTTACAGGATAAGCTAGCTTTGTATGAATCCATCCAGAGTGATAATTCGCTTAAAGTAGAACTCCAGACAGAAAAAATGAGTGATGGACCAGTTGTATACTATTTTGATGAAGAACCTCAGTTATTGGTAAAATCAAATAAAGTATGTTATGTGAGATTGATTTATATTTTCTCTGATGGTTTGAAAACTCTCCTTGTTGATAATTACTTTATTCCTACAGATAAAACAAATCAATGGGTAAAATTGCCTTTTGATTTTATCGTATGTGAACCAGCCGGTATAGAACAGATGCTTATGCAGGCATCGACAGAAAAGATGCCCGATCTGTATGTAAAGAGAGTTCCTATTGATGAAAATTCACATATTGATGTTATTGAAACAGGGCTTGCTGAACAAATAGCAAAAACCAGAGGAATAAAGATAAAAAATCCGGAAAAGGAAATTACAGAAAGAGTATATCAGTGGACAGTGTTTGAGAAGTAAAATACTCCAAATATTACATACGTAGCGCAAGATTCCAACATGTCATAGCGTATCCGATTTATCGGAAGAAGCCAGATCTTGTTTAATATGTTATGAGTGCAAAATCCATGATTATGCATAAAACATCACCCCGATGAAATAAAAGATAAAAAGATTTCATAGGGCAAGCGGATATTTTACTCCCAAACCATCATTACACGAATTTATTAATGTTTTTTTACTTATACAGTCTCCCTTTAACAACAAGAATCGAGGATAGAATGAGTATAATAGCGAATAAGAATGTTTTGATAACCGGGGGTGCTTTCAGAATCGGCAAAAAGCTTACATATCTGATGGCAATTGAAGGAGCTCATGTTGTTATCTGGGATATCAACCGGAAGCATCTGGATGAAGTGACAAACGCGATAAAGAAAAGGGGATATACTGCAACAGGTTATTATTGCGATGTCTCCGATAAAAAACAGATCGAAGATACTGCTCAGAAAGTAAAAGAAGAGATCGGCAAGATAGATATTCTGGTCAACAATGCAGGAGTGGTGTTTGGCAAATCCTATTGGGAATATTCTGATGAAGAAATACAGAAAACCATTAAGATCAACCTGATGGCTCACCTGTGTACGATCAAGGCATTTCTGCCTGAGATGAGACTTGCGAACAGTGGGCATATTGTAACGATCGCATCTGCTGCTGGAATAACAGGTGTGGCAAATCTCTCGGAATATGCTACTTACAAATTTGAAAATCTTGACAACTGTTTGAGGGAATAATTAAATTTTTGTATTAATGATGAATTTAAAAAAATCAGGAGGACAGATGAAAAAAATAGTAATTTATTTGATTTTACTCTCGATATTGATGATTTCAAGCTGCTGCGAAAAATCAACAGGACCTGATGAGGATAAACATCATATCGGTTGGATCGTTGGAAGTCCTATAGATGGATATGGCTCTATCTTTTATACTAATGATGGAGGCCAAAATTGGGTTCGTCAGGGAGATTCATTATCTATTCCGAATGTATCATTGGATGCTGTCAAAGCTGTTGATTCATTACATGCCTGGATTGTAGGTCCTCCAGTAGATGGATATGCCACTATCTTAAAAACATCTGATGGCGGTTCAACCTGGGAACGAATTCAAAATCGCGGAGGTATTCCGAATGAAGAATTGATGGGACTATATGCTTGTAGCCAGGATGAATTGTGGGTTGTTGGTTCTAATAATACAATCATTCACACAAACGATGGTGGAAGTACCTGGACATCTAAAGCTGATACTTCCTTTTTACCTTATAATTTATGTTCCATTGCTGTTGTTGGAGATAAAATTTGGGTGTGTGGTAATGAGATGTATTTAGGTGGAACAATAATTCACTCTTCGGATTATGGTGATACATGGGGTCATCAAGCTGAAGGTGAATTCCTTTCAGAACGAGGAATGATTGAAATAAGTGCAGCATCAGATTCCTGTTTATGGGCTGTAGGACATGGAAGAACAATTCTTCATACTTCTAATGGTGGCGATAGATGGGAAATACAAAAGACCGATATCTCTCCAGACTGGGATGCAAATGGTGTTTGTGCGATAAATGAAGATGTAGCATGGGTCGTAGAAGATGTTGGATGGATCCTTTATACAGAAAACGGAGGTGAGAATTGGGAGTTACAAGACCCACCTGGTTCATCAGGAGGTTATTTGCTATACAGAATCTCTCCATTAAATAAGAATGAAGCCTGGGTGGTTGGTCCCTATGGTGGGAAAATAGAGCTTGGTATGATCTTACATACTGTTGATGGCGGACAGACCTGGACTATACAAGATTATGGTTATAATTCATTGCTTGGTGATGTTTCATTTGTAGGTTCATATCATTAATATATGCTATTGATTCAGGTACAATATGCAGCAAATTCTTTGAAGTAACGCAATTCCCCAAATAACTTGACTGCTCAGGGGCACACCTCTTCAACATGTCAAAAATCAAGCAAGGACTCCATACATGGTAGAAAGCGATTTTGATAAAATTGATGTGGTTTTACGCGAATTTGAAGACAGAAAAGGTGCTCTGATCCCCATTTTACAAAAGACACAGGCACAGCTTGGATTTCTTTCCAAAGAAGCCATGAAATATATATCAGAAAAAACTCGAATTCCTATTTCAGAAATCTACGGTGTGGCAACGTTCTATACACAATTCCGCTTGCAGCCGATCGGTAAGAACATTATCCGTATTTGCCATGGAACTGCATGTCATGTTGCCAATGCTGAGAAAATTTCAGAAGCTCTCTATGAAGAATTGAAGGTAGAGCCGGGCGGTACAACCAAAGATCTGAAATTTACTGTTGAAGAAGTCGCATGCCTTGGATGTTGCAGTCTTGCGCCGGTGATCATGGTCAATGATAAGGCATATGGTCGCTTAACTCCTGGCAAGATCAAAGATATATTAGCTCAATATTAACCAAAATAACGAACCAAATTTAATCAGATCGGAGAGAATTTGGAAAATTCAGTAAGAATAAAAATCGGTTTAGCAAGCTGCGGAATTGCAGCTGGCGGTTTAGATGTTCTTGAGAAGGTGGAAGCCTTTCTCGAAGAGCATGATATACAAGCACAATTGGATCATACAGGTTGTATAGGTATGTGCTATGCAGAAGTGCTGATGGAGATCGAAGATGAAGAATTCGGCAGCACTATGTATGGGTATCTCAATGCAGAGGATATTGATGATATTCTGACTGCTCATTTTATCGAGACAAAACCTCTCACCGAACATATTGTCTTTTCTGATAAACTTGGTGGAGAAGAGAAAAAAATCCTCGATTATCAGACGAGAATAGTACTTCGAAACTGCGGAGTTATCGATCCTGAATCCATCGATGAGTATATCTCGCGTGGCGGTTATGAAGCGCTGCAAAAGGTCATAAAAGACATGTCACCTGTCGATGTGATCGACGAGATCAAAGAGAGTGGTTTGCGAGGGCGTGGTGGCGCTGGTTTCCCGACCGGATTGAAGTGGCAGTTCGCCTACAACAATTCTGCGGATAAAAAATACATAATCTGTAATGCTGACGAGGGAGATCCCGGTGCATTTATGGATAGAAGTGTGCTCGAAGGTGATCCTCATAGTGTCCTTGAAGGCATGTTGATCGCTGCGTATGCAATTGGCTCTGATACAGGTTTTATATATTGCCGTGCTGAATATCCTCTTGCTGTGAAACGGCTTCGAATTGCAATCGAAAAAGCTAAAGCAAAAGGCTTTCTTGGAAGTAATATTATGGGATCGGATTTCAATTTTGATCTTACAGTATATGAGGGAGCTGGAGCTTTTGTATGCGGAGAAGAAACTGCTCTCATGTGCTCGATCGAAGGTAAAAGAGGAATGCCTAAGCTTCGTCCTCCTTATCCTGCAGAATCGGGTTTGTGGGGAAAGCCAACCAATATCAATAATGTGGAAACCTTATCAAATATTGCCTGGATAATCCGAAATGGCGCTAAAAAATATGCTGAATTCGGCACTGAAAAGAGCAAGGGCACAAAAGTTTTTGCACTCACCGGCAAGATAAAAAACGGCGGACTCGTTGAAGTTCCAATGGGTATGACGCTACGTGATGTGATCTATAAAGTCGGCGGCGGTATTATAGATAATAGAAAATTCAAGGCAGTTCAGCTCGGTGGTCCTTCAGGCGGATGTATTCCGGAAAGTCTTCTCGATACCCCTGTTGATTATGACTCACTTACAAAAACAGGTGCGATCATGGGCTCAGGCGGTATGGTCGTCATGGATGAGACAACCTGTATGGTCGACATGGCTCGTTTCTTTCTGAACTTTACCCAGAACGAATCTTGTGGTAAATGCACATTTTGCCGTGTCGGTACCAAACGAATGCTCGAAATCCTCAATAGAATTACCCAGGGAAAAGGTGAACAGAGCGATATTGAAAAGCTGGAGAATCTTTCTCATAAGGTCATAAAGGGTTCGTTGTGTGGACTTGGTCAAACTGCTCCCAATCCTGTACTTACCACGATCAAATATTTTAGAGATGAATATGAAGCACATATTAATGATAAAACATGCCCTGCCGGCGTGTGTAAAGCCCTTATAAGATTTCACATCATAGAAGAGAAATGTATCGGCTGCGGAGCATGTAAACGAGCGTGTCCGGTAAATGCGATCACTGGTGAAAAAAAAGAAGCTCATACAATCAATCAAGATATCTGCATAAAGTGCGGTGCCTGTATGACCGCATGTAAATTTGATGCAGTGATAAAATCATAAGCGGGACTCATGGCAGATATAAAAATTTTATTAAATGGAGAAGAAGTAACTGCAAAACAAGGTCAAACGATCCTGGAAGTTGCTACTGAATACGGCATAGAGATACCTACACTTTGCCACGATAAATATTTGAAACCCTTTGGCTCATGCTGGGTTTGCCTGGTAGAAGTGAAAGGAGCAAAAGGTTTTGTACCTTCCTGTGCCACAAAGGTATATGAAGGGATGGAAATCAATACGGATTCCGAAGAGGTGCATGCAGCAAGGCAAATGGCTCTCGAACTTCTCCTTTCGGATCACTATGCGGATTGTACTGCTCCCTGCATTTTAGAATGTCCGGCACGAGTCGATGTGCAGGGCTATATCGCATTGGTGAATGACGGACTCTATCATGAGGCAGTTAAGCTCATTAAACAGCGGCTTCCGTTACCACTTTCAGTTGGACGTGTTTGTCCGGCATTTTGCGAGAAAGAATGCCGTCGTCAGATCGTTGATGAACCCATTGCAATACGCCAGATCAAACGATATGCTGCTGATAAAGATCTCGAAGATTCTGCAAACACATATATTCCAGAGTGCAAACCTTCGACAGGTAAAGAGGTTGCAATTGTCGGTGCAGGTCCAGCCGGTTTGACAGTTGCTTATTATCTCGCTCAACAGGGACACAAATGCAAAATTTACGAAGCGATGCCCGAAAACGGAGGGATGCTCCGGTACGGTATTCCGGAATATCGTTTGCCCAAAGAAATAGTTGATAAAGAGATCGATCTGATAAAGAAACTCGGAATAAAAATTCATAACAACGAGCAGCTTGGACGGGATTTCACACTTCAATTTCTGTATAAAGAGTACGATGCTGTATTTCTTGGTTTTGGGGCATGGACTGCTGTCAGCATGAACATCGAAGGTGAAGATCTGAAAGGGTGTCATCTCGGTATCGATTTTCTTCACGATGTAGTTGAAGGAAAGATCAAGAAAGTGGGGAAGACCGTCGCAGTGATCGGCGGTGGAAATACTGCTATTGATGCTGCGAGAACAGCACTTCGTCTTGGTGCAGAAAAAGTCATGGTCGTGTACCGCCGTGCCGAAGAACAGATGCCGGCTGATGAAGTGGAAGTTAAAGATGCAAAGGAAGAAGGTGTCGAATTTCATCTATTGCAGAATCCCACGAAGATCATTGGAAAAGATGGAAAAG
>Ga0222699_1000731_pt1 | contig 10753 bp, 15 predicted proteins | sample AntAcemetage1452_FD_179824 | JGI IMG/M metagenome (GOLD analysis project Ga0222699, IMG submission 179824) | Saline water microbial communities from Ace Lake, Antarctica - #1452 | ecosystem: Environmental > Aquatic > Non-marine Saline and Alkaline > Saline | place: Antarctica: Ace Lake...
TAACGTAAGGGGGAATAAGATGGATGATAAATGGATAAGCGTTGAGCCACTAAAGGAGAGAAGATGAAGATACCAAAAATTTTCTGGATTACAACAGGATTGTTTTTTCTTTCCATGTTACTTGTAGATGATATGGGAATATTTGCAGGAATGATTGCTTTTGGATGGATGATGAATATTGAAAACACCTATCATGGAGAAAGAGAAACAGAGTGAAATGTATCGTGAATGTAAAAAATGTCATGGAACAGGAACATATCTTAGAGATATTGAGGGCGATGATGATTGCTGTACTTGTAGATTTGAAATGGTTAAGTGTGATAAATGTAAGGAGTAGATATGAAAGAGAATCCAAAGGAGCAGAGCATGAGTGAATTTGATAAATATAAGAAACCAACTGGATGCTCATATACTTTTCAACCTGATGGGATAGATTATTGTTGGGGTTATGCTGCGTCAGTTGATAGCGGTGCAAAAATGGATTGTACTGGGTGTGAGTATTTGTTACCAGAGCCACCAAAGGAGAAAGGAATGGTATCTATAGACAAAGTGCTTGAGTGTTTTGATAATGCTAATGAAAACACAAAAAAAGCGTTACTCACATCGCATCGAGAAATTATTGATTATTGCGTTAACTATATCCGCAAATCCCTAGAAAACATTGTTAATGGTTGACATAGCCCGTTATGTTCATTAAAATAGACATAGATGTTGCGGAAATGAAACATAACGGGATTTTGTTAATGAATGATCTTACTGACAAACAAGCCATGTTTTGCAAAGAATATATGGTTGATTTGAACGCTACTCAGGCAGCTATTCGCGCTGGTTATAGTGAGCATACCGCTAATGTTATCGGCCCTGAAAACCTTGCGAAACCTTGCATTCAAGAAGTAATCCAGAAGTTGATGGAAAAACGATCTAATAAGATAGAACTCACCGCAGAATACATATTAAATAATATAATTGAAATTGGTAATCGTTGTATGCAAAAAACTCGTGTGATGGTGCGTGAGGGAAAGGTTATGGTTCCAAAGCAAGAGTATGCTGAAGATGAAAATGGTGACGAGCAATTATGTGATGTATGGGAGTTTAAAGAAGGCGGCGCGCTAAAGGCGCAAGAACTATTAGGTAAACATTTAAAACTATTTATTGATAAAGAACGATCTGATGTAAACTTAAACATGAACTTCTTTGAAGGAATTGTTAGAAAAAATATCCCGGAGGAAATACTTGATAAACATACCGACGAGTAGACCTGTCCAACCTTCAATATCTCTTGAAGTATTACACGCCCTTGCGTTACGCGCTATATTCGATAAACTATTAATGAAAAACCATGACTTTGCAATGCTTGAAGAAGGTATTAAGCTTTGGACTGATTATGAATTTAGAACAGCATTAGATAAATGGGAACTTGATCGTATCATATACGCTCTTATCGCCGACGAGAACGGGTATTTTAATCGTACACGCGAGATTATGACACGAGAAAATATTCATTGGAAGAAAATGTTTAAGGCTGGTTTGCCTTATTTAAAATCAAGGACTTCATGGAGCAAAGCATAAAACAAGAATTAATTAAACGTACTAAAATGTCAACTAAAGATTTAGTGACGTTCCGGCATCTTATACTAATTAATTCAGGCGATAACGTCGCACCACCTGAGTTTCATTTTACTTGGTCAGAGATTTTACTCAACGAAACAGAGAACTTTGCGATTGAAGGTTTTAGAGAATCAGCTAAAGGTCAGATAGTGTTGAGAGCGTTTCCGCTGTATGCCCTACGTTACCCTTCCAAAAGATACGACTATATCGTTATCATCAAGCAGAACAAAGACCTTGCAAGTGCGAAACTGCTTGAAATTGAGAACGAATACCTCACAAACCCTGCTCTCAACTCTAATCTAGTGGAAGTAAAACAGAAATCAGCTAGTGTTTTTAGTGTTGATGTACGTGATGCAAAAGGTAAAGTGTTTAATGTACGCTTTGAAGTCTATGGTAAAGGATCATCAATTCGTGGACTTGCCAACGTAGACAGACGACCTAAGATTGTTTTGATTGACGACCCACAAGACACTGAGGACGCAAAGAGTGATACTGTGCTAGATAATGACTGGCGATGGTTCTTATCAGACGTTAAGTTTCTTGGTCAATATTCACGTATATTCTTGATTGGTAATAACCTCGGAGAGAAATGTATCCTTGAACGTGTCCTTGCTAACGCTAAGACGCTTGAGTTTAAGACAATGAAAGTCGCTATACTTAACAACGATGGCTTTCCTTCGTGGCCTCAGAAGTATGATGTTAAGATGATTGAGAAAGAAAAGAAAGCATTTCGTGATCTTGGTCAGATAGATGTATGGATGCGTGAACGTATGTGTGAAGCTACAAGTCCTGAGACACGCATATTCGATTTAAAAGATATTATTCGTTATGCTCCGATGTACATGGAGAATATCATAAGCGATTGTAATATATTCGTAACAGTTGATCCAGCGTCATCACCTGATAAGACAGCGTGTTATCGTGCTATGGTTGTTAATTGCATAACGAAAGATAATCGTTGGATTATTGTTGACGTACCTTTTGGACGTTGGAAGTCTGATGAGTTTATTGATAAGATGTTTGATGTTGTAACGAAATGGACACCGTTTCTTGGTGGTAGACGTAGGATCCCGATGTGTATTGAGAAAGGACATTTTAAGCAAGTCCTTGAACCGTTCATTTATAAAGAAATGCAACGACGTAATATATTCTTTGATATTAAACCAGTCGAACACGCGAAGGCTGGGAGCAAACTTGAACGAGTTAAGATGTTATCACCAATCTTTAAAGCGCATACGATATACTTCCCTGATGAAGCACCGTGGTTAGCTGAAATGGAAAGTGAATTGAATGGTGTAACGCAAGATGGATTTAAGTCGTTGTTCGTTGATTTGATTGATGCGTTATCAATGCAAATACAAGTTGCTAATCCTCCGGTGAAAGCACGTAGTGAAGTGTTAGCACCATTGGAAGAAGTTAAGCAGAGTAATCCGCTTAATTTTAAATAAGTGAGTTTTGTCTTGAAAAGATACGTTTTTGTTATTATATTAATAGATGGAGGATTGAATGACGTTTAGAATGATGGAGCAAAAGGATTTGGAGATGTTGTTTGATCTCTTTAATGAGTTTGTTAAGGAAAGCCTTGACGAGTATGATGTTGATTTAAACATTAAATTCATTAAAAAGGTAGCAGGTCATTACGTTGAAACATCATTTGTAGCTGAGAAGGATGGCAAAATTGTCGGTGTGTTAGCTGGAGATATCATTGGTTCGCCTTCATTTAACACACCTATTTATCAAGAGCAAGTTTGGTTCTTTTCAAAAGTTCATCGTTTTCATGGTATTGGATTGTTAAAGTTTGCTGAAAGTATACTTAAAGATTGTGGTGTATCACATATTGTTATGGCAAACATGGCTAACTCAAAAGCTGAAAAGCTAGCGAGGTTTTATAAAAGAATGAATTATAAGCCAATGGAAATTCATTACATAAAAGCATTGTGAGGATATTATGAGGTCAATGTTTCATAGAGTAGCGACATCTAATGAAGGCGTGATAACAACAGCAACAGCTATCTTAATCGCTGGCGCAGCAACAGTCGGTGTCACAGCATCATCAGCGCATCAAGCTCGCAAATCACAAAAGTCAGCACTCGCAGCACGCGCCGCACAAATAGCAGGAGCAGAAAAGAAAGCTGCATTAGCAGAGTCACAAGCCGCAGAAGCAGCATCAAAGAAACTCAAGAAATTTAGATTAGCACAAACAAGGTCGATTCTTACCTCACCATTAGGCGTGCAGGATGAAGCGGTAACCGGACGTTCAACACTCTTAGGAGGATAGTATGCCGGAAACCGTAGCTGAAAAGCACATTAGAATTTACGATACTGAGAAAGGTAATCGTGCTGTATTAGATCAATACTTTCAAGATTTAATGTATTATTCCTTACCACGTAAAGCTTACATATCACGTATTAAAACTCCCGGTGCTAGAATACCAACAGATATTTATGATTCAACAGCGATACTTTCAAACGCTTATTTCGCTGCTGGTATGCAAGCGTATATGTCAAGCCCACAAACGAAATGGTTTACAGTAGCAATTAAAGATCGTAATTATATGACTCGTCAGAACGTATTACAGTATTTACGTGATACTGAAGATGTATTGTATGCGATGATAAACTCATCTAATTTCTATCAAGAGGACGTTGAAGGGTATTTAACACTCGGTTCGATTGGTACTGATATTCTTTACGGTGAAGATGATGACGTTGATGATATACGTTTACATGATCTTAATATTGAGAATGTTATTATCATGGAAGATTCATCACGTCGTGTTAGAACGGCATATATTGAATATGATTTTGATGCTGCACAAGCAGTTGAGAAGTTTGGATATGATAAGTTAAGCGATGAAGTTCAGAAATCATTTACTAAGAGTGATTTCTCAAAGAAATATAAGTTTTTGTTTTGTGTATATCCACGCGGTGTTTATGACCAATCAAAGAAAACATCTAAGAATATGCCGTTTGCAGCGTTATGGATTGAACGTAATGTAAAGAAAGTTGTTCGTGAAGGTGGATTCAGAGAGTTTCCTTTCTTCGTATCACGTTTTGCAGTAGCTAAAGGATCGCCTTATGGTTATTCTCCGATGATGAATGTATTGCCGGACGTACAGATGCTTAATCAAATTGAATATACGACTATCATAGGCGCACAGCTTGAGATTGCACCACCTGTTGAGATACCTGATGAAGCGTTTTTACGTCCTTATAATTTCAATCCGCGCGGTAAGAACATTAAAAATGTAGGTTTTCCTAACGAACATATCACTCCTATTATGATGGGTTCACGAACTCAAACTGCTGTTGATTATCTAGAATATAAAAAGACAACGATTCAACAGACATTTTATAATGATTTATTCCTGTCCTCCCCACAGGTCGGTAACAGAACGGCAACAGAGGTAAGCATTGCTAATAATCAGCGTATGCAGATGTTAGGTTCAGCAGTTGGTAATATTATGCGTGAAAAGCTGAGTCCTCTCATTCAGCGTTTATACGCCATCGCTGCCAAAAATAATAAGCTACCTCCGTTGCCTCCTGAATTAAAAGGACAAGAGTATATTATTGAATATGTATCGCCGTTAGCACGTGCTCAGAAACATTTAGAGTTACAGAATCTTAATGATGCTATGGCGGTTATTGGTAGTTTCGCTGAACTTCAATTAGCGTCAGGTCAATATCCTGAAGTATTAGATAAGTTGAATCTTGATGAAGCTACTGATTATGTCTCTAATATAACAAATATTGCTCCTCAAGTCATACGTGATGATGCTGAAGTTGAAGAGTTACGCGATGGTCGCGCTCAACAGCAACAAGCACAAGCTCAAATGGCGATGTTAGATCAAGGCGCACAGTCAGCAAAGATTGGCGCGGAAACAGATAAAGTATTAGCGGAGGCAGAGAATGTTTGATAACTTTTCAAAGCAAGATAAAATACAAAAACATGAAATACAAAAACAGTTATCAGAACGTCAACAGCTTTATATGAGGGTGTTTAACACACTTGATGGTGAAGCGGTGTTGGAAGATTTAGCGTTACGTTGTTTTAATAAGATAACAACGTATGATGATATGCCTCATAAGATGGCATTTAATGAAGGTAGGCGTAGTATCTACGCTCATATTGTAAATTTAATTAATCGTGATATATCAGAAATAGTAAAGGAATTAACTAATGGGTAGAGAAGAAAAGCTAAATGGTAGGAGTAGATGGCGACGTAAGCATAACCCTGTACCTATACCGTATCCTAATATTAACAAACCTAATTTCGTTCCAAAGGCAGAGGTAATAATTGAAACGCCTTTTTTTGATAGATTAAATGAAGTATTTAATAACTGGGTAACTCGAGTCCGAAAGGGAAACGAGAGTCCAAAAGGAGAAGCAAATGTTTAGATTATTGAGAAATAATAGGGGAGAAGTAGATCCACCAGCACCGCCAGCACCACCGGCAGCGCCAGAGTGGGGATCAGATATGACACCTGAACACAAGGCAGTCGTTGATGTAAAAGGATGGAAGTCGTCAGCAGATGTAATTTCAAGTTATAACGACCTTGAAAAGCTCGTTGGACATGAGAAAATCGCTATGCCGAAGAAAGACGCAAGCGGTAATTATGAAGCAGGAGAGTTACAGCGTGTTATGACGCAGTTAGGCGCACCGGCAGATTCAAAGGATTATCGAGTATCAGCAGATTTTAAGCTGCCTGAAGGTATGGCAATTCAACCTGAACTTGAAGCCGCTTTAAAAACAAGAGCGCGTGAAGCTGGTGTTTTACCTGCTCATTATCAGTTTATGATGAATGAGTTAGGCAATCTTGTTACAAAAGGTTCAGAATTACAGAACAAACAAAAAGAAGATGATTTTAATAATGCAAGTCTTGAACTTCGCACGAAGTGGGGATTAGCGTATGATAACAACGCTAAGTTAGCTAATAGCATGATTGAGTCGTTTGGTGGAGAGAACGCTCAAGATATTGTTAATAAGTATGGAAATGACCCTGCTGTTATTGAATTGTTAGCAACAGTCGGTAAAGAGTTTTCAGAAGAACAGTTAATTAAGACTGGCATGACAGGGAAAGTATTAACTCCTGAAGCTGCTGGTTTAGAAATAGCGTCAATTAGAGCAGAAAGATCCGTTGAGTTGAATGATGGAGGTCATCCACAACATAAATTCTGGACTGACAAACTTAGCGATTTGTATAAAATGCAGACTGGATAAGGTTAATTCCCCACAACGCATTATGTAGGCAGATAACCTCTATTGAGGCCTGAATAAGTAGTACGAAGCAAAGGCCCGTTAAGGATAACCGAAGCTAAAATTTGGTTTAATTTAACAATGGAGGTTAATAATGGCCGCAGTAGATCAAGCGTTAAAAAATCAGTATAGCGACAATATTCAACATTTAGTTCAACAGACGATGGTGAAAGTCGCTCCAACCGTTTATCAGAAACCTGATGCTTCTGGTGAACAGTCGTTTCAGGATCAGTTAGCGTCAGAAGATGCGAGAGTTAAAACTGCTCGTAATCAAGAAGTTGTTAACGACGATCCGCAGTATGATCGTAGAAAAATCATTCCTACTTATTACTACAGAGCACCGTTAGTTGATAAGATGGATAAGATTCAGATGTTGAAAGACCCTACGAGTGAAATCGTTCAGAATAATGCGTTTGCTTTAGCAAGGGCTAAAGACACGCAAGTTTGTGCTGCTTTTTCAGCCACAGCGTATTCAGGTAAAGCTGGTACGACTTCAAATACAATGCCATCAGCTCAGATCATTGTTCATAGTTCAGTTGGTTTGAATATGACAAAGATTCGACAAGCAAAGAAGAAATTAGACGCAAATGAAGTTATGTCTGATAATCGGTCTTTCGCTGTATCGGCAGAGCAGATTGAGGACTTGTTAGCTATTGAACAAGTAACAAGTGCTGATTATGCACAGATTAAAGCGTTAGTAAACGGAAACCCCGGCACTCTTGTTGGGTTTAATTTTGTTCAAACAGAACGCCTTCCTGAGTTTTCTAGTGGAGTACGTAATTGTGCAGCATACCATAAGACGGGTGTTGTGTTAGGTATTTGGCTAGATTTACTTGCATCTATTGATATTCTAGCTGCAAAGCATTTCTCGGCTCAAGTATACGCTGGACAGTCTTACGGTTCAACTCGTCTTGAGGAAGAGAAGGTTGTACTTGTTCAATGTTCTGAATAAAACTTAATTAATCAATAAGGAGGTCATGTTATGGCAGATGTTTATGGAGTAAATAGAACGCTTAAAAGAGCAGCTCAAGTTAATACTATTGAGCCTGAAGTTCTAAGCGGAAAAGTGCGGTGGCTTTATGATTCTTATGAAGCCGCGTCGCTTGCAGGAGATTCAGTTATTAAGTTGTTTGGTCAAGACTTACCAGCTGAAGCTCGGATTGTTAATTGGATTATTGACCATGATGCGTTAGCAGGAGATTGTCATTTAGAGTTTGGTACTTCTGCGGATGCTGATGAGTTCATGGAAAGCGTTGATTGTACTTCTGCTGATAAGAAAAACTTTATTGATGATGGCGTTGCCGCATCTTTAGGGTTTGAAATTGAAAGCGGTGATGGTCAGACTTTAGTTATTACTACGTCAGGAGCTACGGCTGCTAGTGGTACGATTAAAGTTGCAGTTGCATTTGTAACAAAAGCGTAAATCTAAGGGGGTTAAAAGCCCCCTTTTCTAAGGAGTTAGATATGCCTAGTCAAGTTGAAGTTGTTAATATGGCGTTGTTAGGTTCTGGTGCAGTAAGAATAGAAGCAATGTCTGAAGATCAAGAGAACGCTCGTAGAATGACGATAGCATGGCCTATTTGTCTTAAAGATACATTACGTATGCACCCGTGGAGTTTTGCTAAGAAAGAAGCAACTCTTTCACGATTAGCTGCATCCCCTATTCTAACAGATGATTTTACTTATATGTTTACTTTACCACCGGACTTCATTAAATTATTAGATACAGACGTTTATCCTGATTATGGGCATAAGATTAAAGGTAAGAAATTATACTCTAATTCTGATGCCGTTAAGATTGAATACATTTTTTATAATGATGATCCTAATACATGGGATTCTTCTTTTGTAGCAGCGTTTATAGCACGTCTTAAAGCTGAAACGTGGTTTGCTATTACAGGTAAATCTAATATGGTTGAATTTATGTGGCAAGAGTTTACATCTAAATTAAATTATGCTAAGTCAATGAATGGTCAAGAGGTAACTCCTGACGATTTTACAAATGATAAATGGATGAACTCTCGATTATGAACTCATCACAAATCATAAATTCTTTTGTTGCAGGTGAATTAAGCCCTAAGTTATATGGAAGAACAGAACTTCTACAATATTACCAGTCTGCACAAGAGTTAAGAAATGTTATTGTTGAGGTATATGGTGGCGCAAAGAAAGCACCCGGAACTTATTTTGTTAATGAAGTTAAAGACTCCGACGCTGTTACGATATTAAAAGACTTTGTATTCTCAGACGATCAAGCATATCAAATTGAACTTGGTAATAACTATATGAGATTTTATACTGATGAAGGTCAGATATTAAGTGGTGTGAGTACTTATGAAATTGCGACAAGTTATCCTTCAAGTATTTTGCGTGAACTTCAATTTTCTCAGAAGAATGATTTATTATATATAACACATGATACAATTCCTCAATCAGTTTTAAAAAGGTTAGGTAATGCAACGTGGGCGTTATCTCAGATTAATTATGCAGTTAATGAAGCTCGTCCTGCGTTAATGAAGTCTAATATTACTGATACTACAATAACACCATCAGCTATGACAGGAAGCGTTGTATTAACATCTTCTGGCGCGTCGTTATTTGATGAATCGCACGTTGGGTCTATTTGGGCTATTGGGCCGATAACAGGATCACATGGTTACGCTCAAATAGTTTCAGTATCATCAGGTGGACTTAAAACAGTAGCAACAGCGACAGTTCTTTATGAAGGAACATTACCTAGCTCGTCGGCTAATACCGACTGGTCAGAACCTTCATGGAGTGGTTATCGAGGCTATCCTAAAGCATCTACAATTAAAGAGAATAGACTTATTTATGGATATACAAAATCAGAACCACAAACGTCATGGCCTTCTGTTACTGGTGCGTATGATACGTTTGAAGTTGGCAATGAAGATACAGACGCAATGACTGCAAAAGCTGATACGAATAAGAATGAAGATGTTGAATGGTTATATCCAGCAAGTGAAATTTTGATAGGAACAGCAGGAGGGATAACTGTTTTTGGTACTGGAAGTGATAGCATTGCTTTAACTCCAACAACAGGACGAGCTAAAAAGAAATCTAGTTATGGCGTTAAACCTAATGTAATGCCTCAGATGATAGGAGAGTCCGTATTTTATTGGCAGAAGTATGGACGTATTATGCGTGAATATGTTTATACTCTTGAAAGTGACAGTTATCAATCTAAAATGGCGACGAGGATGAGTGAACATATTACTGATAGCGGTATTATTGATATGGCGTATCAGCAGTCACCTAACAATATTTTATGGTGTGTACGTGACGATGGGAAACTTGCGGTGTTTACAGTTGATCCTAATGAGAATGTTCAGGCGTGGACTTTACATAATACCGACGGAGAATATGAAAGTGTCTCTGTAATTCCTAAATCAACTTATGATGAAGTATGGGTTATTGTTAAACGTACTATCGGAGGCGTAACAAAAAGATATATTGAGTATATGACTGATCCAGATTTTGACGAGCAAGAAGATCAGTTCTTTGTTCATAGTGGCCTTAGAATAGATTCTCCTAAAACAATTACAAGTATCGTTACAACAACATCACCTAACGCTTTACAAGTCGTTAGCGCGTCACATGGTTTCTCTAATCTTGATGTAATTAAGATACGTGGTGTTGTAGGCATGACTGAGGTTAATAATGTGAAATATGTTGTTTCGTCTGTTGCGTCGGGTACATTTAAACTCGTAACTCTTGAAGGAACAAGCGTTGATGGGACAGCTTATACAGCATACGCAAGTGGCGGTGAAGCGCGTGTATGTTTTAGTTCTGTATCAGGATTAATACATTTAGAAGGAAAAGAGGTGCAAGTATGCGCTGATGGTGGCGGTCATCCTACAAGTATA
>Ga0222699_1000734_pt1 | contig 10743 bp, 8 predicted proteins | sample AntAcemetage1452_FD_179824 | JGI IMG/M metagenome (GOLD analysis project Ga0222699, IMG submission 179824) | Saline water microbial communities from Ace Lake, Antarctica - #1452 | ecosystem: Environmental > Aquatic > Non-marine Saline and Alkaline > Saline | place: Antarctica: Ace Lake...
TTTTATTTGAGGCAAGCGCGAAACCAATTTCTTGGTTCACCCATTGATTATTTATCGAGTTTTTAGTTATTATAGGTACAAAGTATGGTGTTGATAAAATTCCTTCTTTGACTTTTTCTGTTAATGGTACTCCAGGCTTTTTACTATAGGCAACAATAATTGGCTTAAAATTATACGGCTTTTTCTGTGCTGCTTTATCTATAGCTATGATTTTATTGTGATCATTATTTGAATAACTTAAAAAAAAATTAATCATTTTTGCTCCTAATAATTTCCACTAATGTTCTGCGTGTGCGGCGGAATCAGAAGGATTCCGGCGAGAACGAACAGCACAAACGTTTGAATCGGAAGATTCAAACAAAGAGTACTGACCAGCTCTACCGACGACACGCCTGTTATGCACATGATTCTTACTTATCATTAAGACTTTTTGAGTGGAAATATTCTGTGTAAAAATCTAAAGTTTTGAATGTAACATGTTTTGTCCTCTTTAATTCTTTGTACAAAGAATTATTGTCCGAAGAATTTTCTAATAATAATAATAAATGATTGATACTTAAAAACCAACAATCGAAAAATCTTACTCTATCAGAATAATTGGAATCTATATCACATAATTGTTTATATTGTGAAATCCAAGATTCCTGCTTTTTCTCAAGTTGTATAAATTTTTTTAATATGCCAGCATCCTTGGAATAGGTACCAAATTTATGAGTTAAGAAAATTGATAAAAGCTGTTTTACTATAGTTCTATCTTGAAAACCGCCAAAATCAAGTTGAGTTAAAGCTATTCTCTCAATACGTCTTTCTTTTAATTGGATTTTTTCTTTAATACTATTTCTATTAGTAAGTTCAATATAGTTATTTCTTTTTAACAAGATTTCAATTTTACCTGTTTGGAGTTGAGCTGATAATAAACTATCAACTAAATCAATTATGATATTAATATCAATACCAGATTTTGATTTACGAGTTAATACTTTTTTCTTAAATTCAATTATAATTATGGCTTCTTCAGTTTCCACAATCATATCAGATTCTCCATTTTCACCATCAACCTGATAATCACCTTCAGTAAATATTATACCAGCTTTTTGAAATTTATTATATAAAAAGGATTCAATTGAGAGTCCAATATTTTCTTCGATTTTCTTCACTTTTTTAATTCGTAGATAAAAAGCCAATGCTTCATAAAATGCTGGTGCACACCACGATTTATCTAAAAGTAAAAATTCAGTTGAAGTTATCTCAATGAGTGGTTTAAAAGGAAAATCAATACTTTCATTATCAGATGGAATGTTATAATTAACATTTATTTCATTTTTGTTATGAGATAAAATATTCAGTATCAATCGTAAGTTTGGGATTTTTTTACCATGCATTTCTTGAGTTAAATCTGAGATATAAATTATTTTAGGTCCGTTTGTATTTTTTGCAATATCAAAAATAATTTTTGAAACAGCTTGAAAATCTTCAATTGTGAACCCAATTTTCTTATATATTTTAGGGTCATTAATCCAAGAAAAAAGGTGTTTAATTATCTCTAAAATATACGAAGGTTTATTTTGTGTAATTGTAAAACTTGAATCATATAAGGAAATACTTTGAACAAAATCAATGATAGTTTCACCGGTTTGGAATTCTAATTCCCAGATACTATAGGGTTGACAGGCATAAAAACAATTAACAAGAGCTGTAGATATTTCAATTATTTCAATAAAAGATTCTTGAGGATTCGCTAGGTCTTTTTGAGGTTTATATATACTCTTTGCTGACAAATTTAATAGATAGCCGTATGGTATTTGAGGAGCCTGATTGAATGGAATTTGATTTACCTCTCTACATATTAAGTACCTTTGATATAGATGATCATATTTATGATTTTTTACAAAATGAATAAATAAACATTTACAAAAATATTTGCTTCCAAAATCAGAGATTTTATCTTCGATTAAACTAGCGATTTTTTCAATTCCTTCGGTTATAGTAATTTTTGAGTTTACAATTTGAATTTCTGCGCCAAGTTTTTGAATTTTTAGTGCAGAACTAGATATGTCAAAATCTTTTGGAAAATCTCGCCTCAAATTTTCTATCTTATGAGAAAATATCGATGGAGAAAACATTAAGAAATCTTTTGCATTTACAATCACTTTTTCCCAAATATTATGATGGTCTAGGCTTGGGAAATTTTTTTCTTCTTTACTGCTAGCATCTTGTATAACACTGATAATATCAATAAGATTGCAGGGATCCTCATTGTAAAGTTTAAATCTATAAACTAGTTCGGAAATTAATTGAAAAAATTTATTCTTAAATAATTTATCACAATCATCAGTAGGTATTAAAAGTTCTCGAATGTTAGAATATAATTTTTTTTTACTTTGCTTTCACTATAACCATTACTTATATTGATATCTAAAATTTTGCATATTTCTTCATATTCAGTAAGATTGTTATTAATTCTGGGTCTCGTAATATTAACAATATTTTTAAATTTTTCTAGCATTATTTATCCATGTGCATAATGTCTATATCCCCGTCAATTTTGTCGCGAACACTACCATATTTGGTGTTATATATGACAAATGTCGTGGATATCCCATTTAGATTAACATTCATTTTTCTTCTTCTTTCTTGTTGTCTTTTAAGTCCAAATTATCTAATGGACTGACGATTTTCGTCTTTGCTAAATTTGTAATATGTGTATATATTTCCGTAATTCTACTGCTTCTGTGCCTATCAATTCTACATTCTCTCATTTCAACCTTCATATATTTTCCCAATCAGACTCATTAGAAATTAGCCCGCCAGCTGGCGGATCGGATTTAGAAATTTACACAATCGTTTCTTCGGTTTCCTTATCAAAGAAGTGGACCTTCTTCATATCAAAGACGAGGTTCATGATTTCACCCATCTTTGGCTCTTCCTTTGGTTCGAGCCGGCCCGTAAAAGTGGTATCTCCTGCAAGGAAATTTACAACAAATTCAGAACCTAGCGGTTCCACAACTTCAACCTCGGCATCCAATTCGGCAGGTATCTCTGCGTTGGACGAATATTTCTTGTGATATACATCCTCAGGGCGCACCCCCATAGTGATATCCTTACCCAAATAATCCTTTAAGGAGTCTTCATACGAGTCAGGAATATATACGGTGAACGTGCCGAAATCGAAGTGAAGCTTTTCGCCCTTTTCGCTGATCTTGCCATTAAAGAAATTGATCGCCGGGCTTCCTATGAAACCTGCAACGAATTTATTGGTAGGATGGTTGTACACATTAATAGGTGAATCTATCTGATGAATGAGTCCGTCCTTCATGACCACGATCTTATCACCCATGGTCATAGCTTCAGTCTGGTCATGGGTTACGTAAATGATGGTTGTTTCCAGGTGTTTGTGTAATTTGATTATCTCGGCTCTCATCTGCACACGGAGTTTTGCGTCGAGGTTTGAGAGGGGTTCATCGAAGAGGAACACTTTTGGCTGGCGTACAATTGCCCTGCCCAAGGCGACTCGCTGGCGTTGACCACCTGAAAGCTGCTTTGGTTTCCTATCTAGGAGCTGCTCAATACCAAGAAGTTCTGCCGCAGTTTTAACACGCGTTTCTATCTCAGCTTTTGGGGTTTTGCGCAATTTAAGCGAGAATTCCATGTTCTGATACACGGTCATGTGCGGATAAAGGGCATAATTCTGGAACACCATTGCGATGTCCCTGTCTTTGGGAAGTACATTATTCACAATTTTATTTCCGATGAAGATATCGCCGGATGTAACATCTTCAAGTCCCGCTATCATACGCAGGGTCGTTGTTTTTCCGCAGCCGGAAGGACCAACCAGTACGACAAATTCTTTGTCTTCAGCAATAATGTCCACATCTTTTACCGCAGTGAAGCTGTTCTCGTATATTTTTGTTACTTTATCTAATTGTACTTTTGCCATGTATTATTCCTGAGATTTTTGTAATTCTATGCATCATTGCACTTTGCCATGTCAAGTTTTATAACGGTGTTTGTTATATACGATCAAAAAAGCGGAACTCCGAAGAGCTCCGCTTTTGTATATGTAAGGATGCTAATGCTTTATTTATCAGTATTCATCTGTTTGGACTGCTGATTGATCTTCTCGAGAATGTCTTCCTCACCAGTGAGAGCTTTCAGCATATAACGTGCTGAGGGATGGAGTGTTGTATCTGTCTGGGTCCCCTCTCTCGGATAGGTAAGTACTTCTTTGAACATTTCGATCGCTTTTGTGTCATTCTTCAGGTATTCGGAGTAAATGAAACCCTTCATGAATTTGGCTTTATAATCATCCTGTCCGTTTGGATATTCTTCGATTACTTTGTCATAGTAGTAGTTAGCGCGCGCATAGTTTTTCTGTGTCATGGATTCTTCAGCAATAGTGAAGAGTGAATCAACAGGAAGTTTTTCTTCAAGACGGTCCGGATAGACCACGAGATTATATTTCTGACGCATCTCTGTTTTGAGTTTTTCAAAAAGGTCCTGCTGCGCTTTTCTCATAAGATTAGTCTCGAGCTCAGCCCGGACATCATCGATGCTGCGATATGATTTTGGGGTGAATTCAATTACTTTGAAGAACAACCAGTTTCCTTTCACGTCTTCAAACACATCACTGAAAGAACCTTCTGGCACTGCAAATATTTTTTCAAGATACAGGTCGTCTTTACCCACGCCAGGTATGATGCCGCCTTCATAAATGGGTCCGATCATGCCGTCGTTAGCGGTTTTCACACAGTATTCTTTGATCAGTGCATTGAGTTCTTCCGGGGTCTGTGCTTCCTTAGCTTTAAAGAGTAAGAAATCGGCAGTAACCTGATTTTCGCATGCAAATTCCTGCACTTTGACATGGGGTTTATTCACATAGCGTTTTTCTTTATCTGCCTCATACGCTTTCACGAGCTCTTCTTCCGGTACTACGGCTGCGTCTACTACAAATTGCTTATAATATTCGCGGAGAGCACCGATCATCTTTGCTCTGCGAAGCTCGTCTGCGATTTCTGGATGATTTTCATATCCCTTCTTCATCGCATCATGATACAGTAAATTATTGTTGGCTTTTTCGTTGATGAAATCTACTTTTCCATTGGCTTCCTGAAGGAGCTGTTTTCTTTCCATCGGGAACATGCTGACTTCATGGGCAAAATCCATTGCAGTATAAACGAGTTCTGGATCTGATGATGCAATGAGCACAATGCTTCCAGCAATATCCGAGGTGTCTGCTTCTTCAAAATTAACGTCTTTTACCGCGAGTGTATCTATGGAAACATTGTATTTGTTAAATAATTTATTAAGAATATCTTTACGGAGTGTCTGTTCTTTTTCGCTTGCATATCTGCTGCTCACATCTTTTTCCACTTCATCATAGGGACGGATCGTGCTCAGGTCAATATCAGTAACTTTTACAATGTGAAAAGCATCATTGAACTCAATCGGAGGGATGATGTCATTGATTTCAGCAACAAAAATGAGGGAATCCAGTTCTTCCGATCTGCCAATATTGGGGATATAGCCGCCTTTTCTGATATTGGTGATCAAGCCACCCTTTTTCTTAAGATTTTCATTTGTGGTATAGACATTCATAACCTCAACAAACTCTTTGCCGGAAACCAATTCCTGGTATGCTGCATCTGCATTTTCTTTTGTCTTGGTTTCTATGTACAGAAGTGTGGCTGTCGGTGATTTCTTATAAAAGTCATCTTTATGTGCTTCATAGAAAGTCGTAAGCTCGGTATCAGTGGGTTTGATCTTGTCTTTGATCTGCTCCTGATAATATTTATCGAGGATAACTCTTTCAGCATTCTGGCGATAGAATTCCTGAGCGCTTTGTGTGTTTTCCATTCCTTTGCTCAATGCCTCGATATAGAAAATCTCTTCGATTGCATAGTCATCGAGATATTTTTGCTTTTGCTCGACGGTGAAGCCACCTCGGGGGCGATAGAATTGAGGGATCTGATCAAGACGTTCGTTAAAGACTTTTTCAGTGATCGTGCCGCCATCCCATTGTGCGAGGACTTGAGTTTTATCTTTTCCTTTTTCTCCCAACTCGCATCCGGCTAATACCAAAATTGATAAAATCGAGACGATAATCAGAGAACGAGTAAATCGAACCATAGTAGAAACTCCTTATTCTTTTATGTTTTGAACAACAGATATTTGATTGCTGTGATTTTCTGTCAAATTATTAATACACCTAACTATTAGCATACTCATAAACTATGAAGAACGTATAAATTGACAAATTAATAATTTGCTCAATCTGGGTTTATTAAGATCCGAATGGTTTGAAGAACGTATAATGTAAATTGGAGAATGTAGAATGTGGAGTCTGGTGAGTAGATAAGAAGAAAGAACAAAATTATAAAGGTGATATCAATTATAAAAGCTTGTCATTCCTGTGCAAGCAAGAATTCAGGATTCGCACAATAAAAAAATTTGATTAATAAAATGTTAGCTATTCTTTCTTCAGGGCAATTCCAAATCAATTATCTGATAAATTTCTTTGGATTTTAATTTTTTCAACAGTTTCTTTAAATATCGGATCTTTCATCATTCTTTGTACGTCTGGATTTTTCTCTTCGACTAAAGCAAGAGGAATATAAAAGTGAGATTCTGCGATCTGATGATATTTTTTATCGATCTGTTCCAAAACTTTCTTTACTGTTTTTATATTTTTATTTTGAACCGCGTATAAATAAATCATCATCAAGGATTTATTAAAAATATCTTCTGCCTGATCTTCATTTTCAAATTCAATACTACTTATAACATTAATCCAAAGCTCAGTAAATTCCATATATTTCGGATCCGCAGATTTGATGGATTCAATGAGATTAAAGAGAAGAGTAAAAGAAATCAATATAGGATACGGATTATCTTTGTTCTTAAAAATAATAAATCCTTTTTCAGAAAGAAAGGTTTGGATTATATCATTTTGTTTATAATAAGATAGCAGGAGAATATGTTTAAGTCTTTCATTTTTAGAAATCTTTTGGATAAATAATTTTTGTATCGAATCTGAGGTTTTATAATTATCTTCGATATAAACAAATAGTAGCTCCAATGTCTTTTTTATTAGTGGCAAATCATCGGTTTTCAAAATAGATACCTGAAAATCTTTTATACTTTCTTCAAATTTTTCTAAGAACAATAATGTGCCTGCTCTCATTATATATGTAGAAGCATCTTCAGGATTTAATTCGATCGCTTTGTTATAATCTTTGATCGCTGCCTTGAGTTTGCGTAAGAGCATAAATACATTTCCCCGATTGAAATAATATTTGGCGGTTTTAGGGTCCAATTCAATTGCTTTTGTATAATCATCAATTGCTTTTTTATATTGATTTAAGTCTGAATAATTTACTCCTCGAATGAAATAAGTAAGATTTTCTTTAGGATTCAACTCGATCGATTTTGAAAGAAGTTTTATTGCCTTTTTATTTCCTCCTAATGCACTGTAATTAAATCCCTTTAAACCATAATATGTATAATCTGGAATAAATTCTTTATTTATTTCAATTATCGAAAGAGCTTCTTTATATTTCCCCTCTCCATACAATTCAACGAGTTTATTTAATAACGGAGTTTCATCAGTTTTCTTCAAAATATCAAAATACTTTTTAACCTCATTCTTTTCCTGCCATTCCAGTGCTTTCTTATAAATCTCAACCTCAGATTGGATAAAACCTTCGTCTTCAATCTTTCCTTTTAAGGCTAAATTTTCCAACTCTCCAATTTTCTTCTGAATTTTCTCTGCCGGATAAATAAAACTCAAAAATTCAGAAACCCATCTTGCTTTTTCCTGATAAACACCACCCACTCTCATCTGATACCAAACACGGTAAATATACTCATTTAGAATAAAAAGTTCATTTTTCAATTGGTTTATTTTCTCGGTTCTAAGCCAATGGGTTGCTTTTAGTTTGTTAACCTGCGAATTCACAATATTGTCAGGCAGATTGCATGATTCAGCTATGTCCTTAGCTGAAAGCAGAGGGAAAATGTGCAAACATAGAGAATCAATTATCAGTCTCTGCTGGTGCGGTAAAGATTCTGTTTCTTTTTGAAAATACGGAGTAAGATCAGAAATAAATATTTTCATCATATCTTTGATACCCCTTACCTCCCCGTTTTCCAAAAATTTATATAAAAGCATGATTAGTCTGGGATTTCCACCGGAGAGCAACCCAAAAACACTGATATCAGATTTCATTTCTTCCAGATTCTTTTTCAATTTATCAGCCCTGTAAACATCACAGAAATTGTTGAGCATTTTCATTATTTCATCACTGTTCATACCTTCTAATTTGCGGGTTCTGAAAAAATGATAGAACGGTTTACCGTAATCAGAAAGTTTTCCCGGAATTTGAACAGCGGAAGCTATCCAGATCATTAGATCAGGATATTGATAAAACATATCACGCAATCGTTTCTGATCATCTTCATTGATTTGTTTGCTGAAGACTTCCTGCAGGTTTTCAATTAAAAAGATAAATTTCCTTTTTACTGATTTGCTCAGTTCTAAAAAAACATTCAAATATTTTTTCGATAATTCGTTCTCCTGTTCTTTTCTTTGGTTTGCATTACCTGTTATTTTAGTCTTATCAAGAATTTCAATTTCGCTTTTGAGTTTGTCGCAATTAATTATGCTTTTCTGACAAGCCAATTCCGAGATAATGAGAGATGCGAATTTCTTGAATAACCTATATAAGCTGTTTACGGTAAATAATTCTTCGGGACAGAGAATTGGAATCCATTTCTCGGAAAGTTTTTCACCTTCTTTAATTTTGTGATAAATCAAGGTTAGAGCATGAGATTTTCCCATTCCCCTTGCGCCGTAGATCAGCCAGGATTGGTTAGTCAATTTCCCCTTTTTATCAGGATTCAAGCTTTTCATTATTTGATCTATAATTTTCTGTGAAATAAACTCTGTGGCTTTTAATTTCTCGTATGTTTTTAATCTTGGATCCCAAGGATAATGCATTTTAACTCCTATCAAAATGTTTGTTTTTATTCCACCAACCGGCTAAAAGCATAGATAAAAATGAGTATTTATCTTCCTCTTTTTTTATGTAAGCTTCATCTTGCAATCTGTTCAGAAGTTCATCCAACTTTTCTTTTGTTAGATATTTATCTACGTAAGGATATAGATCTTCAAATTCCATATCATCATTAGACAAATGGCTTAGTATTATCTTGGCTGGTTTTTCAAGATTTTCTTCTTTAAGATATATAACCAATCTATTATGAAATTCCTCTAATCCAAATTCGTCTGAATTGAATACGGCCTCTACTGCATTTTTTAAATCTTCTTCCTTAAGTTCTCTACTTTCAGGCTCTAATTGTTGTACTTCATCAGCGAGTAATTGGATAAAATATGGCATGCCGTCTTTTATTAAAGAAAAAATATACCCTTTTGCTTTTTCTTCTAACGTGTAATCTTCAGAATAAATTAAACACTGAAAGAAAAGCAGGCTGTTTTCTGAAGAAAATAGTGGAAATTTAAAAGTTCGATATTCGTTCAATTTATCTGGGAGACCAAGGTTGGTTATAGTTCTTGTGAGATTTATCGAACCAGTTAATACGGTTTTTAAATTGATGCATCTATTTCTAAAAACCCTAAAATTAGCGAGAAACGGTTCTACAGATTCATCCTTTTTTAAATTTAAAATGAAATCAGGAAATTCATCTATGAAAAGGATAAGTTCATTTTCATGGGTGAGATTAATAAGATTTTTACATATTTGTTCAGTTGTGTATTCAATTTTCCCAAGCTTAATCCCCTTAACTTCTGGAATAATCTCTGAGATTTTATTCCAATTAGTTTTTATTGAATTTATGGTTTTTAATTTTTTACTATGCTCAATAGTAGCTTTATATATTTGCATATAAAACTCTTGTTCGTTTTGACAGCCTTGAACAATGATATATACAATTGGATAATCGGTATTTCTTTGGATAAACTCTTTCATAAAGCTTGTTTTTCCAGTTCTTCTGATTTGAGAAATCACGATATGTCTTGTTGAATTTAATCTTTTTTTAAAAGTCTCGAATTCCTTATCTCTATTGAAAAAATCTTCTCCCGAGACTTCAGCTCCCGGATTGATGTTAATCTTTCTTAAATACTCCATTTTATATTCTCCTTTGGGGGGACAAAATCATTTTTTAAAACAGGATTGTCAATAAATAACCCCGTTATATAACAGAATCGTTTTAAAACAAAATCGTTATCAAACAAAAACGTTATCAAACAAAAACGTTGAAATTTGTGGTATACATTCAGTTTGTTAAATATTTTATTATCCAGGGAATCTTCTTGTTAAAAACAATTTATGCAAGCTCGGATTCTTGCGCTACTTTATTTTTACCAGCTCATATTTAGAAGAACCCATGCCGAGCTTTTCTGCATAAGAAAAAATATTTTCCCACATAATGTCAGGATAGAGCTCCTTGAAAAGGTTTTTGCCTGCTTTTTCATTGATAAGATCGATGGAAGCCCTGTCGATCGCAACAATATCCTTTGAAAAGAGAATGCCAATGTCCGACACAAGATATTCACCGTGAATATTCACGCAGTCGCACAATTCCGTAATGTTATTCAGGAAGTTCACATAGAACATCTTATTTTTTTTATGAGACGTCACTGCATGGGCATATTCCACGATCTTTGTATTAAGAAACTCATGGGATGTATTCCACCTTATCCTTATCGCAGAAAAAGGACACACAGAG
>Ga0222699_1000739_pt1 | contig 10695 bp, 10 predicted proteins | sample AntAcemetage1452_FD_179824 | JGI IMG/M metagenome (GOLD analysis project Ga0222699, IMG submission 179824) | Saline water microbial communities from Ace Lake, Antarctica - #1452 | ecosystem: Environmental > Aquatic > Non-marine Saline and Alkaline > Saline | place: Antarctica: Ace Lake...
TCCCCGCATTTTCCGCACAGGTTGCATTTTTCCATATCCACCTCGGGAACAGGGGTGGTGATGGTCTCAACCTCTTCAATGGTAGGCTGAATAAAGAGATGCGAATTAGGTTCCTCCACATCACAGTCCAAGATCTGGACATCGGATCCAAGAGAAACGGCCAGATTAGTAGCCACAGTCGTTTTTCCCGTACCACCTTTTCCGCTTGCTATACTGATAATCATTATTTACCCCTTTCCCGTGTTTTAATGGTCACAGACATTGGCACCCGATACCAGGGTATTAGAAAGGTACTGGTTTGCCAGGGACTCCGGGGGGTCCATCGGGGCGCCGATGATTACCTCAATCCCCTTTTCCCGCAAAAGCTCCTGGGCCCTTTCACCCATACCGCCGACGATAACCACATCAGCCCCCTGATCATGGAGCCATTGGGGGAGCACCCCGGGTTCGTGGCCCGGCGGCGTGCGCATGTCCGTGCCTGCAATTTTATGGTCTTGGGTTTCCATGAATGCAAATTCCTCGCAGTGTCCGAAATGAGCGGCGAGTTTTCCCCCGGATACAGGAACCACAAGCACTTTTGTATCTGCTGAATGTTTTTTTCTAATTGAAACCTCCTTTTTGGGTTCAGGGACAGGCGCTGTCCCGGTCTTTGTCAGTTTCACGACTTGATCCACTATTTTGTTGAATTCCCGGGTGATCAAGAAATCGTTGTTTTCCAGAACTGCCATACTCCCGGTGTCGCCATTTGATACCACCTCAGGTTCAAGGGGCAGGGTTCCGAGAAGTCTTACCCCCTCCTTTTTTGCGGTGAGCATCCCGCCTTTAGTCTTGAATATATCGATCGTTTTTCCACAGTAAGGACAGGTAAGACCGCTCATGTTCTCAACGAGGCCTAAGATTTCCATGTTGACCTGGCGGCAGAAGTTGATGGACTTTCGCACATCTGCCAAAGAGATCTCCTGGGGCGTTGTTACAATCAGGGCCTTTGCGTCAGGTATGGTCTGTGCCACGGTCAGCGGCTCATCGCCCGTGCCGGGAGGCGAGTCGATGATCATGTAGTCAAGATCCGACCACTCAATATCTGATATAAACTGCCTGATCACCCCGATCTTGAGCGGACCTCTCCAGATTGTTGCCGCATCCTTATTATCTCCCATGAGCGGTTCAATGGAAATCACCTCCATGTTTGGAAGGTACCTGATCGCATGGGCCTTGCCCGCGCCTGGTTCAAGACCTCCTTTGAGACCCAACATACGCGGGATGCTGGGACCGTGAAGATCCACATCCATGAGACCCACCTTGTAACCTTTCTTGGCCAAGGCCACCGAGAGATAGGCCGCGATGCTGCTCTTGCCCACGCCCCCTTTGCCGCTCATAACCAGGATTTTATTCTTTATCTGGCCCAGACTCTTCTTTATTTCTATGTCCTGCTTTTGCTGTTGATCCTGCTGGCTCATGTTTACCTTTTCCATAAGTCCTTAACCTCCAATTTTTGCTCCAAAACATTTCTACGACCCTTTTCGGGTCCTCTATTTGAAGCCACGGTTTCTATTTTTTCTCTAAGGCATTCATGCTTGCTTCAAGGGCTTCAATCTGTTTATGCATCTCATTTGCCTGATCCTTCAGGCGCTTCAACTCCTCGTCCTTTGATAACGGGGTAGGTTCGGGCTGACCTGCGCCACCCATTGATGATCCGCTCATTCCACGGCCCATACCCATGCCTCTTCCCATCCCGCGACCCTTCCCCATTCCGCCGCCACTACCCATACTCACCCCACGGCCCAGGCCTGCTCCCCCTCCCATACCGTAGTGATCAGCCACATTGGCCGTGTCAGTGGACTTCAGGTCACCCCTCGTGTACCTTTCTATAGCCTCTCTGACCGTCCCCGATTGCCCTACAATGACCTCAACATGGGCTGCGGAAAGGGTTTGCACCGCATTGGGGCCGCAATTACCCGTTATTACCATTTTTGCACCCTTAGATGCCACGAACTGGGCCGATTGAATACCGGCCCCTCCACCCAACGCGATATTCTCATTATCAAAGGCTTCAAAGCTCATGTCATCGGTTTCCACAATCACAAAAAAGGCGCACCGGCCAAAACGTGGATCTATCTGTGAATCCATGTCCTTTCCACTACTGCTTACAGCAATTTTCATATCCATCTCCTCCTATGTTTAATATTTTATTCTCAAAATTCGGGACAAATTGTAATGGGTTCCTCAGACGTTTTTTGGAATCGCTCAAAGTGTAAGCCACATTGTTTGCACTCATATTCATATGTGGGCATAGCTTTCCCCCTTTTTGTTCTTGGCTGCGTAATACACCATAGGGCTTTTACGTTCCACATGAATTTGATCACTTTGCATCAAAATTCCGATATATTTCGACACTTCATTGAGATGCATATCAAACACATCGGCAATTTGATCCGCTGTACACGGTCGGCGCTGCAACATGGAAAAAATTGTTTCCTGGTTCGCCTCTACACGCTCTGAGTCCTTTGCCTTGAACTCCGCAATAACCTCTGCCCTCGGTTGAAAAAGGTGGGTCAGTTCTTCCATATGTTCCTTGGAAAGGGCCGCGGCAAAATCCTCCGCAGGGGGGCGAACAGACGTATTAAGATGAATGCGATCCGGGCCTATTTCCCCTGCAAGGGTTGCGATTTTTTGGATGTCACCAGGGAAAGAGTTGATTCCTTCTACCAAGAAGACCTCCATCCATAGCTCTCCCTTGAACTGTGCACGGAAGGCTTTCTGGCCTTCAATCAAGTGATCAAATCTGAGTTGAGGATGGGGACGATTCATCCAGATGTAGGAGTGTTGATCCCAGGCGCTTAGAGAGGTCTTTACGACGTCAGCACAGACAGCCGCATCACGCACTTCCTGGAGATTCAGCATGGTACCGTTCGTCAAAAGCACCGCAGGAATGGTGCTTTGTGAGCGTATGAACTCAAGCACCTCTCCGAAGCGTGAATGAAGCGAGGGCTCACCTGAACCGGAAAGGGTGATGTAGTCGGCCCTGCCGTCTTTGTCCAGCCACTCATGCAGTTCCGATAATACCCTTTCTGTGGGGACATATTCCCGCCGAGTGATTGTCTTTTCAGTAGTTCGTCCCAACTGGCAAAACACACAATCGAAACTGCACGTCTTGTAAGGATTCAGGTCCACACCGAGAGATCTGCCGAATCTTCGGGATGGCACCGGACCAAACAGATACCTGTACTCTTCCATAAATTAATGCACCTCTCTGAAATCCCCTTCGTCCTTGTTTCCGCATCCGGGCATTCGGAACTTTGGATTGGAAAGTCCGTTGGTTAAATAGGCATCAATCACCTCATCGACTTGACCTGCGACAAAGGGGATAATCCTGATGCCATAGCTCTCAATGGTGTTGGCAAACAGATTTGAGACAGCGCCGCAAATCAAAACTTTTATTCCCAGATCTGACAGGTTCGCGGCTCGGGAAAAAGGCGATTCGTAATGAAAGGGCACAAAATGTCTGTCGGATTCTGTGGCATCAACGATCTCCACAACAAGCAACATGCCTGCACAATCGAAGAGCGGAGAAATACGTTTTTCCCAGACGGTCAAGGCCACTTTCATTCCCAATATCCCTCCAAAATCTAAACTACCTTAAGCAAATATTGTGCCATGGTTGAAATGGCGACGTTTTAAAGGAAATAAATGCCTTGTTAGCAAGGAGTTATCCTGGCGGTGGGACTTGTGGGGGGGTTGGGAATGTGGAGGGTTGAGTCGCAATAGTGCAACGATATGAAGAGTTGAAGTCGCCTTTATGCGACCCTAATCAGCCTTCTTTCGGTGAGCGCGTCCATCGATCTTTGGAAGATCGATACCCAACATTTTGATTTTTCTAAACAGGGTGCTTTTGTGTATGCCAAGATCCCGAGCCGTTTTCAGGCGATTGTATTGGTTGCGTCTGAGTACGTCCATGATCACCTGTGCTTCCACAGACTGTAAGGCGGCATCCATGGTGGAGTGGGTCGAAGGCTGAAGAATTTCGTCCTTAAAGATATTTGGCAGACAATCGGGCTCAATCCTCCCCTCGGGACAGAGCACGAAGGCGTGCTCAATGATGTTTTCCAGTTCACGGATATTGCCCGGATAATCGTGCGATATGAGGAGTGCAAGGGCCTCATGACCTATACCGGTAACAGACTTACCCCGCAACCGGTTAAGCCTGGAGATAAAGTGTTTTGCAAGGGTTGGAATATCTTCTTTTCGCTCGCGCAGTGGAGGTAAATCCATCCTGACCACATTGACGCGATAAAAAAGATCCTGCCGAAAGGCTCCGGTCTTTACCAGTTCGCTCAGGTCCCTATTTGAAGCCGCAATGACACGTATGTTGGCTTTGACAGGTTGTGTGCTCCCAAGTGGCTGAAATATCCGTTCCTGCAGGACTCTGAGAAGCCGGACCTGAAACGGAACGCTCAGGTCCCCGATTTCATCTAAAAGAATGGTCCCTCCTTCGGCAAGGGCAAAATACCCTAACTTATCCTTTGTAGCATTGGTAAAGGCTCCTGCCTTGTATCCGAAAAGCTCCGATTCCAGCAGGGTATCAGGAAAGGCGCCGCAATTGATCGCGACAAAAGATTTATCCCGCCGCGGGCTTGACATGTGGATGGCGCGGGCCAAAAGCTCCTTGCCAGTCCCAGTCTCCCCTTGAATCAACACGGTGCTGTCGCTCTGAGCTACCTGGGGCAGAATCTTAAATATTCTGTGCATGGAGGGGCTGCGACTGACCATGTCACCCACCTGATACCGGGCATCCAGTTCCTTACGCAGTTCCTCCACAAGGCTCATATCGCGGAAGGTTTCAACACCACCCAGAACCATCCCTTTTTCATCCTTGAGCAATGAGGTGGAAATCACCACCGGGATGGGGCGCCTTTGATTATTGACGATATAGGCCGATGTATCGACAAAGTGTTTCCCCTCCTTCATGGTGCGACGGAGGGCACAATCTTTTTCACAGATGTTGGATCGGAAAACTTCCCTGCACTCTTTCCCTATGGCCTCTTCACGCTGGATTCCCGTGATTTTCTCAGCAGCATGGTTGAATGAAGTGATGCGCCACTCTTTATCCACAGTGAATACGCCATCGGAGATGCTCTCGAGGATGATGTCCGTCACGTGGTCAGGTATTTGATATTGTTCATGTTTTTTCATCTTATTCGTATCTGCCACCCGTATGCCCTTTTTCATTTTGTTTTGGACTGTAACCCGTCATAGCATCCGGTGTAAACGAGAGATAGGACATCGTGCTGATCCTTCCGAATGTAATTGGATTATGAGATTATACCGGAATTTAAATAAGATATTCAACTGATAGTATCAAAATTCTAAGAATAGGCAGATAGAGAAAGATGAAGGGGCGTTTTGGCGTGTCCCCTCTCCTATGAGATCATGAGCAGGATTGTGGGTATCGGTGGTCATCAACTATTCTTAGCCGAGCGGCCATCCTGATAGGGGAGTTGAATGTCAAGCTTCTTCTACTTACTTTGTTTGATCCATTTTCATCCAGATCCTGTACAATTTCTCCCCGCCTTCCTCAAAACATTTGTATCCTGTCGAGTCAACCTCTTCTACTATGACCTCACCTAACTCCTTGCACTGTTCCAGCCAGTTCTTAAAGTGCTCTCCTCCGCCGAAATAGGCTTTGGTCCACCCGTTTCCTTCATCATCGACACGCTCTTTAACCAGCGCCTCTTGAGCCATTCGTTCCTGAATACTTTTAGTCTGATCCTCATGCCGTGTGTCCACTTTTGACTCCGGATTTCGTTACTGGGTTGAATAGTCGAGTAGGTAATGAATTCAAGACGGCAATCACGGAATTCATCCTGAAATTCATCCATGCCAAAATAGGTGCATTTAGTGAGATCTGCCGATGCTACTCGGATAACTGAAAACAGTGCCGCGCATGGTCATCGTCCGGAAGGCCCTTGATCTTCGGGATTTTTTGCTCCCATGATGAGTTGCTGCACAACGTCCGGGTCCAATAGGGTCGATGTATCGCCCATATCGGATATATCACCGGTGGAAATCTTCCTCAGGAGGCGGCGCATGATTTTGCCGCTGCGCGTCTTGGGCAGGGCATCAGCCCATTGGATCCGTTCAGGCGTGGCGATGGGTCCGATGAGACGGCGTACCTGTTGAATGAGTTCGGTCTGGAGAACATCGCCCGGGGTCTGATCAGGTTCCAGGGTGACGAAGGCATAAATCGCTTCGCCCTTGACATCATGGGGGAATCCCACCACAGCGGCCTCTGCCACGGCCGGATGGGCCTCCAGGGCACTTTCGACCTCTGCCGTGCCCAAACGGTGCCCGCTTACATTGATCACGTCGTCCACCCGGCCGGTAATCCAGTAGTAACCATCCTCATCACGCCGGGCTCCGTCGCCCGTGAAGTAGTAGCCAAGATGATCAGAGAAATAGGTCTTTTGAAAGCGAAGCGGGTCATTATAGATCGTGCGGGCCATGCCCGGCCAGGGACTCTTTATACAGAGATACCCTTCCCCTGGCCCGTCTATTTCCTCTCCCTGCTCGTCAAGAAGGCATGGCTGTACCCCGAAGAGAGGCACCGTAGCAGCACCGGGCTTGAGGTCAATGGCACCGGGAAGCGGGCTAAGCAGGATGCCACCCGTTTCGGTCTGCCACCAGGTATCCACGATGGGGCATTGTCCCTGGCCCACCACCTCGAAGTACCAGCGCCACGCCTCGGGATCAATCGGTTCCCCGACAGACCCTAAGAGACGAAGGCTGCTCACATCTCGCTTATGGACCAAATCGTCTCCCTCCTTACGGAGTGCCCGGATGGCAGTAGGCGCGGTGTAAAAAATGCTGATGCGATATTTTTCCACCACATCCCAAAAGCGGTCATAGGCGGGATAGCTCGGAACCCCCTCGAACATGATGCTGCTCGCGCCTGCACAGAGTGGTCCGTAAACCAGATAACTGTGACCGGTGATCCAGCCGATATCAGCCGTGCACCAATAGGCGTCTTCATCCTTATAATCGAATACGTCCAAAAAAGTACTTGTAGCATAAAGGAGATAACCCCCCGTTGTATGGACCAAACCCTTGGGCTTACCCGTGCTGCCCGAGGTATAGAGAATGAAAAGCGGATCCTCGGCGTCCATCCATTCGGGAGCACAATAAGGTTTGAGATCCGGGGCCCGCATTTCCCGATGGTACCAGACATCGCGCCCTGCCTTCATAGGCACCTCCCATCGGGTACGGCGGACTACAAGTACTTTCTCCACCGAAGGGCAATGCTCCAACGCCTCATCGGCGTTGTGCTTAAGGGTCACTACTCGTCCTGCACGGAACCCGCCGTCACTAGTGATAAGAAGCCGAGACTGGCAGTCCTGAATGCGGTTGGCCAGAGACTCGGCACTGAATCCGCCAAAGACCACACTGTGAATCGCCCCGATGCGCGCGCAAGCAAGCATAGCGGTGACCAGATGCGGGATCATGGGGAGATAGAGCGTTACCCGGTCCCCTTTCTTCACCCCCAGTTTCTTTAGCACCTGGGCCAGTTTGTTAACTTCGTAAAAGAGATCCTGATAGGTGAAGGTGCGGCTGTCGCCAATCCGTTCTCCTTCAAAGATAATGGCGGCCTTGTTGCGTCGCCAGGTTTGAATGTGGCGGTCCAAGCAATTATAGGAGGCGTTTAATTTCCCGCCCTGAAACCAGGCAATACGGCCCTGGTTAAAGTCACCTTCCAGGGTCTTCTCCCACGGGGCATGCCAGGACAACAGTTCCATGGCTTTCTCTGACCAGAATCCTTCCGGATCCTGGATGGATCGTGTATACAGACGGTCATAGGCCTCGCGTCCAGAGACCCGAGCCTGGCGCCGAAAGGCCTCCGGCACAGGATATCGCTCCTTTGGATGATTCATTTCCTGGCGCATCATTCCCTCCTTCCATAATCGATAACAGGCCCCACCATAGAGTGCATTTCATCGGGCGCAACCGACCGGATGGCCCGGCCATAGATGTCATGGAGCACGTCCAGAAAAGTCCGGTATCGAATCAGCACCCGGCTCTCGTAGTGCGTCACCAGGTCTTCCATCCTCATGATCAGCCGCAGGTATCGCTCGTCACTGAGGGCCTTTGAGAGGCTGGCAAGGTCCAGGGCAAGGGCCTCAGAAAATAACTGAGGCCCGGAACCGATCATGAGATGCCACCCGGAATTCACCGCCAGACCAATAGCCTCCATCTGCGGGAGGTATATTTCCCGCATGAAGCGATTATAGGCCTCCTGTTCCCCGGGGAGGACATCCCAGGCCTGGACAAGTTTTACCTCTCCCTGTGAAGGTGCCTCCCGCCGGCGCCCGGTCTTCCATTCGGCAGGCTCAAGCACACGACTCGAATAGCCCGTCACCAGGTTCATAAACCGGGTCAGCATTTCCCGAAACCCCTCGTCACAAAGTGCCCTTTCCACCTGATCCAACGACGCGGCCAGGCTCTCAATAAGGATATGAGGCCCTCGTCCCATGAGGGTATACCATCCCGAAACCACCTCCAGACCTAAGGCTTTCATGTTAGGCTGGAACTCCCAGGTAATAAAGGAGGCATACTCCTGCTTTCTTCCCGCAACAGGATCCCAACTCTGCACAAATTTGATCGGTTCCATATATCCTCCCTATCCGGCTGCATTGGATTTACAGAAATCGTAATGCGTTTACAAAACTGCTTAAGAGCAAAAAACGTAGATCCTCAGAACCTGATTTTGCTTTTACCGCATTCCTTTCATTCAGGCAAGGCCCCATGATTCAATAGGACTTCATATGCGAATTTTCGCTGTGCTCCATTTCTTCGATCATCTTTTCTCTGCCTATCACCCGATTAGGTATAAGCCCTTTGGGCACATGGAAGGTGCTCTTTTGAGTCGGAGTTGTAATAGTTGAACCCTTCAAGCCTCCCATCAAGATAAGAACAGACAGCATCATCAATTCCTTCGATAGAAGTGCTGATACAGTCAACACCACGAGACGATATCTTATCCACTGAATCCTTGCCAAAGGTTCTCCCCATAAACAGACTGCAATCCCCCAGTAGGTGAATAATTGCCTCGGCCTCCCCATGCCTCTTCTTTGTCTTTTGGCCTTCAACGTGGGGATTGTCCCTCACCTCTCTACCCACAACTTCAGCATTGAGTATCTCAATCACCACGAAATACCTGCTCCCACCGAAATGACCCTTGCGGACAGTCTTTCTGTCATCCGTTCCAATGGCTATTTTCATCTTTTATCTCCCGTATTTTTAGCAGTTCAGTCCGTGACACGAGACATGGAACATATCTTTTTCAGTAAGCGTTCAAAGGTTCAGAGTTTAGAGGTTCCCTGCCCGCCGGGCGGGGAACCTCTAAACCCGTGGACGGTCACGCATTTACATGCTCACTCCATCAATTCTCATCCCGCACTCGGGACATTTTCCATCCTGTAAACGATTTTCTATGAGTTCCAGTCCATTTCGCTCAATGAGCAGGGCCCCACAGGCATAACAATGAGTGTTTTCACCTCCTTCACCAGGCACATTGCCTTCGTATACATAATGCAGACCCTCTTCCATACCGATGTTACGGGCGCGGCGGAGCGTAGCCACCGGAGTCCGCGCTCGGTCCATGAGCTTATATGTAGGATAAAATTGGCTGACGTGCCATGGTATATTGGGATCAACGCTTTTCACATAACGAGCTATGTCACGCAGTTCTTGCTCTCCATCATTTAAGCCAGGAATAATGAGTGTTGTCACTTCCACCCATACATCAAGCTCTTTCATCAGTTGGATCGTTTCTAACACAGGATTGAGCCGCGCTCCGCAGACATCTCTGTAAAATTTGTCAGTAAAGGCCTTTATGTCGATGTTAATGCCATCCAAATACGGCCCAATTTCACGGGCCGCTTCAGGGCTCATATAGCCATTGCTAACAAATACATTTTTGATCCCTTCCTTTTGGGCTGAGATAGCAGTGTCATAGGCAAATTCGTAAAATATAGTCGGCTCAGTGTATGTGTACGCGATCGTTTCACACCCAGCCGCTTTTGCCGATGCGACAATCTGTTCGGGCGTGCGGTCCTGGCCGACGATCTTGCCCCCGTGTGCATGCGGGTATTGAGAGATATCAAAATTCTGACAGTGCTTACAGTGGAAATTGCAACCCACCGTTCCGATGGAGAACGCTTTTGAGCCGGGCAGGAAGTTAAATAAGGGCTTTTTCTCTATAGGATCGATGTGCTCGGCGATGATCTTGCCGTATACAAGGCTATAAAGGGCTCCGTTTCGGTTTTCCCTCACACCGCAAATACCCCTTTTGCCTTCATGGATCTTGCAGCGATGGCTGCACAAATTGCAACGCACCCTGTTTTCGGACATCGCTTCATAAAACATTGCTTCCTTCATAATCTTACTCCTGATCATTTTTCTGCTGAAATGGCCCTCTTGTTTCTCGGATGGACAGGAGCTTGGCAATGTCGGAGCAGCCATATCCGGTTCACCTTCGATTCTATTGGCCCGGAGTCATTCTCATTTGCTCACCCCAGCGTCGCACCAGCAGGGCGAACAACAAGGGTACGGTAACCGCGGTGAATGAGGCGGCTGATACAAGAGCGGTAAACAGCTGTCCATTGATCAGCTGGGCATCGAAAAGCAGTTGGGCGACAATAATCT
>Ga0222699_1000745_pt1 | contig 10651 bp, 8 predicted proteins | sample AntAcemetage1452_FD_179824 | JGI IMG/M metagenome (GOLD analysis project Ga0222699, IMG submission 179824) | Saline water microbial communities from Ace Lake, Antarctica - #1452 | ecosystem: Environmental > Aquatic > Non-marine Saline and Alkaline > Saline | place: Antarctica: Ace Lake...
GCAAATTGCTCAACGCCATTGAAATTTATATCAATTTGGAAAGCGCCTATCCGGATGAACTGGTGAAACCGGTCAAAGATGGAGATGACATTCACATTACACTTATGCTTGCAGGGGGATAAATAAGACGACGTTGTTACAGAGGTGACTATGTATAATCTATTGGTAATTTTGATAGTAGTTGTGGCTATTGCCTATATCATCAGAACTTTTTATAAGAGACTGAAAAAACAAGATACGGGCTGTTGCGGCTGTTCTTCATGCAATACAGACTCGACATATTGTGAACCAACAAAAGATTGACGCCCATGTAAAAAGTCTCCAAGGCCATCACTCCCGCGAAAGCGGGAGTCCACAAGTGGTTGTGTTCCCTGGATTCCCGCTTTCGCGGGAATGACGAAAATGGGTGTTTTGCGACTTTTTACGAGATCATCAAAAATTAATTGCACGACTTTTGAGTAAAAGACCGAAAGGCGGTCTATGATGTTTCACTGAAAGGAGGTGATGAGCATGGAGCGTTTTATGATTCCGAGGGTAGCTCACTGTGGCGAAGGCTGCCAAATTCAGTCCTGGGCACGACCATAAACTGCCCACCAGAACATTTCAGGGTTTTAGAAACAATATGAGACAGGATGGTAAGACGCGATGGATTTTCTGAGTGTTATATTAAAAGAAACCATATTCTTTTTTAATGAAGTATCCATATATCTTCTATTCGGCTTCATTATTGCCGGTATCCTGCATGTTCTATTTCCCGAATCGATTATCCGCCGTCACCTGGGTCGTGATTCCTTTGGCTCTGTTCTTAAGTCGACTCTATTCGGCATACCGATACCACTATGTTCCTGCGGTGTGGTGCCTGTTGCGGCTTCTCTCAGGAACAGCGGCGCATCAAAGGGTGCGACCATATCTTTCCTGATCTCTACACCACAGGTGGGCGCAGACAGTTTTATGATCACCTATTCACTACTCGGATGGGTATTTACCCTTTTCCGCATCGTTGCATCTCTCATAACTGCAATGGCTGCAGGGATCATGGTCAACATTCTCAGCCGGAACGATTCACCCCAGTCTGGAGAGTCACCACCTAACATAAATTCGGAAGAAGGATTTGGCCGTCGAATCAAGTCGATCCTTCAATACGTTGAGTACGACCTCTTAGGCTCAATTGCAAACGCGCTGATGGTGGGAATAATTGCCGCAGGCATAATCACTGCTCTGATCCCTGAGGGATTTTTTGACAGGTATTTAGGATCCGATTTTCTCTCCATGATCCTGATGCTTCTAATAGGTATCCCTTTATACGTATGCGCTGCAGCCTCCACGCCGATTGCTGCCTCATTGATAATGAAAGGCATTTCACCCGGCGCTGCACTTGTGTTTCTTTTGACAGGCCCGGCCACCAATGCCATTACCATTGCAACCACCGCGAGAGTCCTTGGGAAGAAATCAACTGCCGTCTATCTTGTGGCCATAGCCCTTGTGAGCCTGGCCTTAGGGTATCTTCTCAACGTACTGACGGCACAATATGGTTTTCAGAAAATCATCATGGTTCATCAGCATGAAATGCTGCCCGAATGGTTGAAGATCGCCGGGTCCATTGCGTTGGCCCTGATGCTTGGCTGGTATTATTTTAACTTGAAAGTTTTAAGCAGATTTCGGAGAAGGAAGAATATGACAGAGGGTAAGATTTCATTGGATGTTCAGGGTATGACCTGCATGCACTGCGCCGGCAATGTAAAAAAAGCTGTTGAATCGGTTGCAGGCACATCAGGTGTTTCCGTGGATTTAGAAGGGAAAAAGGTGGAGTTTGAGGTAAGTGAAGAGGATAATATCGGGAAGGTAAGAGAGGCAATTGTGGGAGCGGGTTATACCGTTTAATTTTTTCATGACAAATTTCTGTCCGGCCAGGGAATCTCACGGGCAGAGTTAAAATATGGTCCCTGGGCGCATGGCTGACACACCGGCACACCTTCATAGATCACTTCCCTTTTGTCCCGAACTACCTGACCACACCGGGTACAGATAGCCTTGTGACGGGTGGGGCCGGGCAAATCAGATTCGTCAATGGAAACCCGGACCTCCTGAACCCGGAAAAGTACGCTGTCGGGCATACGCTTATAAGCCTCCAATTGCTGCTGGCCCTTTTCCGTTATTTTGGGCGCGTAGGAAGGGACAAGGTCACGAGATTCCTCTGTGGAAACCACACGGTATGCCTTCCCTGTTTCCAGATTGACAAAGGTTGCGGCCATAATGCCATAATCCACGAACTTAAGCGATCGCCGCCCCAATTTCACGCCGGTGACATAGGCAATGGCATCTGTGGCACAACGGTCTATCTCAACATAAATAATGATTTTTTTAATCTGATCCGGGGCCTTGGGATCATTCAGACCTATGAGCCTGCAACCCAAAATGGCCATGCGCACACCCACCACCTGCCCCGAGCAAAGATGGCCGTGGGATTCGGCTGAGCCCTTTAGCAGTTTTTCAAAATTCTCCATTATTGTTACCCGTCAATCGGCTTCTGTTAAAATTAACATAACAGAGCGGAAAAAATTTTGCCCCTATTCCTCTTGCGCATCCTTTTTCAGGGCCTCACTAACCCATCCCATGGCCGCCATCATATTTGGAAAACCTGTGGTGGCCAGAGTATGGATTTAATCCAAAAACATTTCTCACAAAAATATACCACAATCAGGTGTTAGAATATAGTTGATTTTTCAACTTTTCAGCTAAACGCCTTTTGGGAAGGTTGAATGAAAAAATACTCCCTTCACCTTCCTTGTTTTCTGCCCAAATCCCTCAAAAACCGGTTCAGTGAGAATCTCTCTAATTTACCTTGACTTAAAAAGCCATTCTTTAATATAAATATAAGGTTTAAGAATCTACTCAGGGGTTCATTTAAAACCTGTCGAAGATCCCGCTGGGCGGGGAATCCGTGAATGGTTATCTGCGGTTTATGGGTTGCAACCCTGGAAGAATTTCCTTTGAGGGAGCCCTATCCACCAGATACATTTGAGGAATTAAGGAAAGAACCTTCGCGCAAATTTCAAGTTTCAAATATCTAAATTAAGGAGAGGACTTATGAGAGAGGTGGTTATTGTCAGTGCATGCAGGACCGCTGTTGGCGATTTTGCCGGATCGCTGAGCACGGTTTCAGCTACGGATCTTGGGGCGCTTGTAATAAAGGAGGCCATAAAGAGGGCCGGCATCAAAAATGACGACGTGGATGAGGTAATCATGGGGAGTGTTTTGCCCCACGGCCTGGGACAGAATCCGGCCAGGCAAACCATGGTCAGGGCCGGTCTCCCCTGGGAAGTCGGCGCTATTACCGTGAACAAGGTGTGCGGGTCGGGCCTGAAGTCGGTGATGTTAGCGGCCCAGGCGATCCAGTGCAACGATGCGGATGTCATTGTAGCAGGCGGGCAGGAAAATATGAACCTTTGTCCCTACATGCTGAAAAATGCGAGAACAGGGTACCGCATGAACAATAATAACCTGATTGACGCCATGGTCCATGACGGCCTCTGGGACCACGTGAATGACTTTCATATGGGGATCAGCGCAGAACTGGTTGCTGAGAAATACGGCATAAGCAGGGAGGATTCCGACTCCTTTGCCATCAATTCGTATGAAAAGACGTGGAAAGCGATTGATGAGGGAAAGTTCAGGGATGAAATTGTCCCTGTTGAGGTTCCTGTAAGGAAAGGGGATCCTAAGATATTCGATGAGGACGAGATCCCTACAAGAAAACCGAAAACCAGCATGGAGAGCCTCGCAAGACTACGCCCCGCATTTAAAAAGGATGGTTTGGTGACCGCCGGAAATGCATCCAAGATAAGTGACGGGGCATCTGCTTTAGTGGTTATGTCAAGGGAAAAGGCCGAGGAATTAGGATGCAAGCCGATGGTCCGAGTTGGCGCCCAGGGGGCATCGGGCATAGACATGAAATATGTCCTTGTGGCCCCTATTTTATCCATACCTAAGGTCTTAGCCAAGGACGGTCTCGATATAGGGGACATAGACCTTCATGAAATAAATGAGGCCTTCAGCACCTCCTCCGTTGCCATCAACAGGGAACTCGGGATCGACCCTGAGAGGGTCAACATCCACGGCGGGTCTGTGGCGATCGGTCATCCCATTGGCGCAAGCGGTGCCCGGGTCTTGACTACGCTCATTCATGCCATGAAGAATAAAGGGGCTAAGGTAGGAGAGGCCTCTCTCTGCCTGGGGGGAGGAGAGGCGGTAACGCTTGTCCTTTATAATGAAGAATAGGATGGACCTATAGATTGTCGATTGATGATTGAAAACTGAGGGTCTGGAGAAACGGATGAATGGATGGCTGGATGATTGGGATGAATAGGATGGTTGTCCTTTTTAATAATCTGCGTAAATCTGCGCTTGCCCCGTAGGTTCGGAAAATCGTACTGGGGTAATCTGCGGATGTAATTTAGGGAATAGGAGATAAAATGATGCAAGATGTGGTGATTGTTTCTGGGATAAGGACGCCCGTAGGGACATTTGGCGGGACGCTGAAGTCGACACCCGTAGTTCAATTAGGCACATTGGTGTTGAAAGAGACCCTAAAAAAGGTGAATTTAAAACCCGTTGCAACAGATAATCTGGCTCGGTTCGAGCCCGACGCTCTCAAGGGTATCGGAATGATTGATCTGGAAAAAGGGGCCTATGACTACGATGACTCCTCTCAACCTGTTGAAATTGACGAGGTTATTTTGGGGAATGTGGTAGGCGCCGGCCAGGGCCAGAATGTGGCGAGGCAGGCCATGATCAGGGCAGGGATCTCCAAGGAGACGGGCGCGTTCACCGTTAACAAGGTGTGCGCTTCCGGTATGAAGGCGATTGCCTTAGCCGCCCAGTCAATTAGTCTGGGCGAGGCAGACGCGATATTGGCCGGTGGCATGGAAAACATGAGCCTGATCCCGTACAGTCTACCTGCTGCAAGATGGGGCGCAAGAATGAACAACGTGGATTTGGTTGACCTGATGATTATGGATGGTCTGTTTGAGATCTTTTACGGATACCACATGGGCCTGACGGCAGAGAATATTGCTGAAAAATACGGCATTTCAAGGGAAGAACAGGATGAATTAGGCGCTTTGAGCCACCAGAGGGCAAGAAAGGCGATTGCGGACGGGCTTTTTAAAGATGAAATTGCACCCGTAGTTATCCCTCAAAGGAAAGGGGACCCGGTGGTCTTTGACACGGATGAGCGGCCCATGGATACGAGCGCGGAAAAGATGGGAAAGCTCAGACCCGCCTTTAAGAAAGATGGTACGGTTACTGCGGGAAATGCTTCAGGGATTAATGATGCTGCGGCGGCCCTCCTTCTGATGTCTGATTCAAAGGCCAAGGAGCTTGGACTGAAACCCCTCGTAAAGATCAGGGCCTATTCATCCGCCGGCATAGACCCAGCCTACATGGGTCTTGGCCCGATCCCGGCAGTGAGAAAAATACTGCAGAAAGAAAACCTTTCAATAGATGATTTTGGTGCCATTGAACTAAACGAGGCATTTGCCTCTCAGGCCATCGCCTGCGTGAGGGAACTGAAGTGCAATATGGATAAGACCAACGTCCTCGGCAGTGGTATTTCAATCGGCCACCCCATTGGTTGTTCAGGAGCGCGCATAGTTTTGACCCTGATGGGACAGATGTTGAGAAGCAAATTAAATCTTGGGTTGGCCTCTCTCTGTATAGGCGGCGGCCAGGGCATGGCAATGATCCTGGAGATTGATGATTGATAATTGTCGATTGAAAAAAAGGAGGATGCTCAAGAGAAGAAGCAATATTGACGAATTCGTAAAAAGTTGGAAATGTCCAGTTATTGTCATTCCCGCGAAAGCGGGAATCCATTAAGTTCAAGTACTTATAGACTCCCGCTTTCGCTGGAGTGACGTGCAAAATGACTTTTTACGAGACTATCAATATTCAATATGCATTATTCAATATTCAATTTAAAAATGGGGGTAAATAATGGCTTACGAAAATATAATTTTTGAAACAGAAGGAGAGGTGGCGGTCATTAAGTTTAACAGGCCAAAGGCCCTTAACGCCATAAATATCGATGTGGTCAAAGATATCCAAAAGGCCTTAGATGAAGTGGAGAATAATCCGTCCGTAAAGGTGCTTATTTTGACGGGAGAAGGAGACAAGGCCTTTGTGGCCGGCGCTGACATTTCCCTTATGGTCAACCTCACCCCCCTTCAATTGAGAGAATTCTCTGTTGCCCTTCACGAACTGGGATTTCGTATGGAGGGACTCTCTATCCCGGTGATCGCCTGTGTTAACGGGTTTGCTCTCGGGGGCGGAACTGAGATCGCCATGGCATCTGATTTCATTTATGCCTCCGATGATGCCAAATTTGGCCAGCCCGAGATTAACCTCGGGATCATCCCCGGCTTCGGCGGAACCCAGCGTCTTCCAAGGCTGGTCGGAAAGGGGATGGCAAAGGAACTCTGCATGACCGGTGCCCTTATCAGCGCTCAGGAGGCTAAGGAGATCGGATTAGTAAACAAAGTATTTCCCGCTGATAAATTGTGGGAAGAGACAATGAAGACAGCCAAGGTGCTTGCATCCAAGGGAAGATTCTCGCTGATGGCGGTAAAACGCTGTATTGATCGGGGCTATGACCTTGATCTGCGTGCGGCGTGCGGTGTGGAAACCGACCAGTTTGCGTTGTGTATGGCGAGCCCTGACGGCAGGGAAGGGATGACCGCATTTTTAGAGAAAAGAAAACCTGATTTTAAGGGGGAATTGACCTAAAATGGACTTTGCTTTGACCGAAGAACAGCAGATGGTAAAAGAGATGGCGGCAAAGTTTGCCGAGGCCGAGATCAAGCCAAAGGCCGCCGAGCTTGATGAAAAACATGAACATCCCGCAGATATTATCAGACAGTTGGGCGAGTTAAAAATGATGGGGATTGCCGTGCCAGAGGAATTCGGCGGCGGGGGCATGGATTATGTCAGCTATGTGCTTGCCCTGATAGAGATCTCCAAGGGATGCGCATCAACGGGCGTGATCATGTCCGTGAATAACTCGCTGTACTGCTTCCCTGTCCAGGCATATGGTACGGACGAGCAAAAAAAGAAATACCTCTACCCCTGCGCCTCTGGCGAAAAGATCGGGTGCTACGGTTTGACTGAGGCGGGCGCGGGCTCTGACCCGGCTGGAATGCGCACTACCGCTGTCAGGGATGGCGATGAATGGGTTATCAACGGTGAAAAGAAATTTATCACCAACGGCAATGTATCATCTTACAGCGTGATTGCGGCCATTACTGAAAAGGGGCAAGGGTACAGGGGAATCACGTCCTTTGTGGTGGATTTGGAAAACACCCCCGGCTTTAAGGTGGGACGGGTGGAAGACAAATTAGGCATCCTTGCCTCCGGAACGGCAGAACTGGTCTTTGAGGATGCCAGGTTGCCTGTTGACGCCCTTCTTGGAAATGCGGGCGAAGGCTTCAAGCAGATGCTCACCACCCTGGACGGGGGCCGAATCGGCATCGCATCTCAGGCTATCGGCATCGGGAGGGCTGTGTTGGAAGAGGCAGTGGAGTATGCCAAAACAAGAGAACAGTTCGGTAAACCGATCACTGCTTTCCAGGCAATCCAGTGGAAATTGGCGGACATGGCCACTGAATTGGATGCCGCAGAACTCCTTACGCTCAGGGCCGCCTGGTTAGAAGACCATAAGAAGCCTTATGAAAAGGCGGCGGCCATGGCCAAGATGTATGCATCGGATGCCGCCATGAGGGCCTCCATTGAAGGGATTCAAGTCCTGGGCGGATACGGGTATTGCAAGGACTACCCCATGGAGCGTCATATGAGAGACGCCAAGATATGCCAGATATATGAAGGGACCAATGAGATCATGCGTCTGGTAATAGCGAAAAACCTGATTAAGGGTAGATGATAGAAAGGTATCAATCGACAATCAACAATCAACAATCGAAAGGCGGTGCCCATGCCCTTGACCTTTAATGATAAGATTTTTGATGACATAGAAAAAGGAAACAAGAAGTGGCAGGAAAAGCTGGACAAGGTGTTTGGGGCAAAGCCTGAACGATTAACCAGGTTTTCCACTGTTTCTGATCGGGAAATTGACAGGATCTACACCCCTGCCGATGTCAGGGACCAGGATTTCACGGCAGATATAGGTTTTCCCGGAGATTATCCTTTCACACGAGGTGTCCAGCCGTCCATGTATCGAGGCCGGTTCTGGACCATGAGGATGTTTGCAGGCTTAGGGAGCGCCAAGGATACGAACAAACGTTTCCATCTCCTGGTAAAAGAGGGCCAGACAGGTCTTTCCACTGCCTTTGATATGCCGACCCTGATGGGTTATGACAGTGATTCCCCCAAGGCAAGGGGCGAGTGCGGCAAGTGTGGGGTGGCGATCGATACGCTCAAGGATATTGAGGATCTGTTTGAGGGCCTTCCCATTGAGAAGATTACCACTTCTATGACCATCAATCCTCCGGCCTCAATAATCTGGGCCATGTATATCGCCATGGCAGAAAAAAGGGGGATAGACAGAAAGGCCATAGGCGGGACGATCCAGAACGATATGCTTAAGGAGTTTATCGCCCAAAAGACCTTCATGTGTCCGCCAGTACCTTCTGTTAGGATCATCGAGGATACTGTGGAATTCGGAACCAAAGAAGTCCCGAGATGGAATACCATCAGCATCAGCGGATATCATATCAGGGAGGCAGGTTCCACTGCTGTTCAGGAACTGGCGTTTACCCTGGCTGACGGTATTGCTTACACAGAAAAGGCCATCGAACGCGGTCTTGATGTAGACGAGTTTGCACCCCGGTTTTCCTTCTTTTTTAATTCTCACCTCGATTTTTTTGAAGAGGTGGCCAAGTTCAGGGCGGCCAGAAGGATGTGGGCTAAGATCATGAAAGAACGGTTTAAGGCAAAGGACCCGAGATCATGGTGGCTGAGGTTTCACACCCAGACGGCGGGGTGTTCTCTCACGGCTCAGCAGCCCTATAATAATGTGGTAAGGACGGCGCTCCAGGCATTGGCGGCGGTTATGGGCGGGACCCAGTCACTCCACACCAATTCGCTCGACGAAGTCTTGGCCATACCAACTGAGGAAGCAGCCACCATTGCGTTGAGGACACAACAGATCATTGCTGAGGAATCCGGAGTGGCCAATACGATTGACCCATTGGGAGGGTCTTATTTTGTTGAAGCGCTTACAGACCGGATGGAAGAGGAGGCCTTCGATATAATACAAAGAATCGATGACATGGGCGGTATGTTGTCGGCAATAGAAAAAAACTTCCCTCAGCAGGAGATTGCGGATTCCGCCTATCACTATCAGAGACAGATCGATGAAAAAGAGAAAACAGTGGTCGGTGTCAACAAGTATGCCGTTGAAGAGGAGATCCCGGTAGAGGTATTAGAGATAGACGAAGAACTCGAAAGCCTCCAGATAGAAAAAACCAACAGGGTTAAGACTGAGCGTGATAATAAACGTGTTGCAGAGTGCCTTGAAAGGGTAGGAGATGCCTGTTCAGGAGAACAAAATATAATGGAGTTCCTCATAGAAGCGGTAAAGGCCGATGCCACCCTCCAGGAGGTATGTGACGTTTACAGAAAGGTATATGGAGAGTACAGGGATCCTGGGATCTATTAGGGGTTGAGGAGAAGAGGTGTATATGAAACAGAAGAGAAGAGTCAGAGTTATGGTTGCAAAACCCGGTTTGGACGGTCATGACCGTGGGGCCAGGATAATTGCGAGGGCGTATCGTGACGCCGGTTTTGAGGTAGTTTATACGGGGCTTCATCAGACACCTGAAGAGATCGTAGAAGCCGCCATCCAGGAAGATGTGGACATGATCGGCCTTTCGAGCTTAGCAGGTGCCCATAAGTACCTTTTCCCTGCTGTAGTTGAACTCCTGCGTGAAAAGGCAGCGGATGATATTGTTGTCTGCGGGGGCGGCATCATTCCTGATGATGATATCAAAGAACTTAAGGAATTAGGGGTGAAAGAGGTCTTTACCCCGGGGACACCCCTCGACGACATCGTTAAGTGGGTCGAGCATAACATAACACCGAGGCAGGATTAGCTCATTATGAATGATATTGTTGAAAAAGTTGTTGCCGGGGATGTCAGGACCGTTGCGCGTCTTATCCGAGATATTGATGATGGAATGCCCGAGGTGCGGGAGGTCCTTAAGGATCTGTATCCCCATACCGGGAAGGCATATGTCATCGGCATTACAGGTGCGCCCGGAGTGGGTAAGAGCACACTCGTTGACCAGATGGTTGCCCACCTGAGAAAGCGGGACAAGACCGTTGGGGTCCTTGCGGTTGATCCCACCAGTCCTTTCAGCGGGGGCGCTATCTTAGGGGACCGTGTGAGAATGCAGCGACACAGTATGGATCAGGGCGTTTTTATCCGGTCTTTGGCCACAAGAGGTCATTTCGGTGGGTTGACACAGTCTACCCGGAGCGCTATTGATGTCTTCGATGCCATGGGCAAGGACTATATCATAGTCGAAACTGTTGGTGTCGGCCAGGATGAGGTAGATGTTGTCAGGAGCGCCCATACGACAGTCATTGTGGTGATCCCAGGAATGGGAGATGATATCCAGGCGATTAAGGCTGGCATCCT
>Ga0222699_1000762_pt1 | contig 10536 bp, 15 predicted proteins | sample AntAcemetage1452_FD_179824 | JGI IMG/M metagenome (GOLD analysis project Ga0222699, IMG submission 179824) | Saline water microbial communities from Ace Lake, Antarctica - #1452 | ecosystem: Environmental > Aquatic > Non-marine Saline and Alkaline > Saline | place: Antarctica: Ace Lake...
TTCAATAACTTTAATGCCCGGTTTTGTGGCTTTTCCTCTATCCGGTATTTTGCTCACTAAGGGAGTACCCTATATGGTTTTATCGGCTTTTACCACAACTTTAATGATGGTTGGTATAATAACCTTTCCGCTAGAAAAAGAATATTTTGGAGTAAAAGTAACTGTAATAAGAAATACAATCAGTTTTTTTATAGCTCTTATTGTAGCTGTAATAACCGGTATTTTATTTGGAGAAGTTTTCTAATGAAAAGAAATGTTAAAATAAAAATAGCTTATATATCAACTTATGTTCTTTTCTTAGTTGTATCCTTTATACTGGGGTATAATCCAGGAAAAGAAATTGCTTTTAATTTTATTTCTTTTTTAATATATATGCTTAAGATACTGCCTTGTGCCTTTATATTGATAGGTCTGTTTGAGGTATGGGTAAAAAAAGAAGTAATTGAAAAACATTTAGGTGAAGAATCTGGCATTAAGGGATATGCTTGGGGTATACTGCTTGCCGGAACCATAGCCGGTGGGCTGTTAGTAGCGTTTCCAGTTGCTTATTCTTTATATAATAAAGGAGCAAAGCTTAGCATTGTTTTTACTTATATAGGAGCTGCAGCAATTTGTAGAGTCCCTATGACTTTGTATGAAGCATCATTTATGGGAGTAAAATTTACTATGATAAGATTATTAATTTCTTTGCCCTTAGTAATTATAACTTCAATATTATTAGAAGATTATTTAACTAAGAGAAATTATAAGATGGTAGAAGGTAAGTAAATCGATATTTTATAGTTACAGTTTTACAATAGTAAAATTATTCTTAAATAATAAAAATAAAACGCAAAAAAGATTAAAGGAGGAGTATGAAAGAAATTAATAAAGTAGAGATTCCTTTAAATGATTCACCAATTGCCTCGCCAGGCGTTCCAGTTTATCTGATTTCAACAATGAGTAAAAGCGGAGTAAGAAATATTGCCCCTTATGGAATGGTGATGCCAGTCTCTTACAATCCTCTTATTTATGCAATTGGTTCAGATAAAGATAGAGATACTTACCGAAATATCCTGGAGACAGAAGAATTTGTTTTAAATGTGTCCCCCACTTCTATGTTAGAAAAAGTAAATCTTACCGGAATAAAATTTCCTGCCGAAATAGATGAATTTGAAAAAGCAAAATTAACCCCAATCCCAGCTTCAAAAGTAAATCCGCCTTTAATTGCAGAGTGTAGGTCTCATTTTGAGTGTAGATTATTGAATATTTACGAAATAACTAAGACCAGAGTTGTTATAATTGGAGAAGTAGTAACGATATCAATAGACCGGGAACTTTTTTTGAAAAATTTTGCCAAACAAAAAGGACAATTAAATCCTTTGTTTTATGTGCATGGCTCTTATTTTGGGTTAGGAAGGTATGTAGGAAAAAGGTAATAAATTTGTTAGGAGTATATAGGTTAGATGAGAACTTATTTAGATTGTATCCCATGTTTTTACAGACAGGCTTTAGATACTGCCCGAATTGCGGGAGTAGATGAACTTATACAAAAAAAGATTATTGATGAACTTTCTCAATTAATACCCGATTTCCCTTTAGAAGCGAGTCCTCCAGAGATGGGAAGAGAGATATATAGTTTGGTCGGAAAAATATCCGGCGTAAAAGACCCTTTTAAAGAGATTAAAGAAAATAGCAATAAGTTTGCCTTGAAACTTTACCCTAAATTAAAACAAGAAATAAATAATTCAGAAGATAGACTTTTAGCTGCTGTAAAATTATCTATCATCGGTAATATTATCGATTATGGTGCGAAAAATTCCTTAAATGTGACGGAAGAGATAAATTCTCTTTTTCAAGGGAATTTTACAATTAATAATGAAAGTAGTTCAACTATCTTTAAATATAATCAATTTAAAGATAGCTTGAATAAGGTTAATAACATAATTTACCTGGCTGATAATGCCGGAGAGGTAGTTTTTGATAGATTACTAATAGAAGAATTAGTAGAAGAACTGGGAAAGCAAGTAATCTATGTAGTCCGAGGTAAGCCGATCATTAATGATGCTTTAATAGAAGATGCTTTATTTTGTGGAATAAACAAAGTGGCTAAAATTACTTCCAGCGGTTCAGATGCGCCGGGTACATTGCTTAAATATTGTTCACCTGAATTTATTAGATTATACCAAAAGGCAGAATTAATTATAAGTAAAGGACAGGGAAATTATGAGGCTCTTTCAGAAGAAGATAGAACCATATTTTTTCTATTTAGAGCAAAATGTCCGGTAATAGCTGAGGATGTTGGTTGCGATGTAGGGGATATAGTTTTAGTGGGTAGGTGAAAATAGTTGATAAATATTATTAAAAAATCTGAAGCCACCTATGTATTAGTAATAAAAATATTTAAAGATTTTGATACCATTGTCGGTAAATTGGGGAAGGTATATTTTAAAAAATAAAAGAACTCAAATATCACAGATTTGGACTGTTGATAAAAAGATGGAATGCCAAACTGCGGAAGTATTTTGTCAGGATCCCACTACCGAAATAATTAAAAAGGGTTTTGGTTCTTCAGATTGTAAATGTGAAACTCATCTTTTTTACATAAAAAATAAAGAGAAAATAAAAAAAGTATTAAAAGAAAAGGGCTTTTCAAAAAGAATAGAATCCGAGAGTTATGATAATAATTAGGAGAGAAAAAATATTTTATAAAGATTCCCTATTATTTTATTTAAAAAATGTATTGTTTTAGTGTAAACTTTAGTGGGGTAGTTAGAGGAAGATTAGAGAAAAAAAAGAAAATGTACTTAGAAACTTGACAAGTAAAAATTAGTATTGTATATTGATATTGAGACTTAATTGCAATAAGAAGTGAGGAGATTTGATTGATTACTGCAGAAAAAAAATTCGAAGAATTTCTAAAATCAAAAGAGTTAAAATATACTTCCGAAAGAAAACTTATTTTAAAAGCAGTATTTTTATTCCATAAACACTTTAATGTAGAGGAACTTTTTGAAAAATTGCGTGAACAGGGAAATCATATATCCCGAGCTACTATATATAGGGCTATCCCCCCATTGCTACAAAGTGGGCTGATTGCCGAAGCCCTTCACTGTCAAGATAAAACAAGTTATGAAAATATTTTTAATGAGAAACATCATGATCATCTCATTTGTATTAACTGTGGAAAAATTATCGAGTTTTATAATGAAAAAATAGAAAAATTACAGGAAGAAGTTTGTAGACAGTATAATTTTGTACCTATAGAACACCACTTAGGAATAAAAGGGTATTGCGAAGATTGTTATAAAAAAATGAAAAAAGAGGGAAAATAAATTTTTTTAAGTTATTATTGAGAATGAGTCTCATTATTGATTATTAAATAAAATGGAGGTAAAAATTTGAATCCTAAATTTCTTTATGAATTACAACCAGGAGATTGGGCAAGAATTATTAATATTGAAGGAGGACGGGGCTTTAGACAGAGGTTATATTTAAGGGGAATAAAAGAAGGGGATAATGTTCGTATGGTATCCTCAATGCAAGGTCCGGTGGTGGTAGAAGTGAATAGAGGCATAATTGCGTTGGGTAGAGGTATGGCCCGAAAAATTAGAATAATAAAAGGAAGGTGAAGACATGGAAAAGAAACTATCTGAAATGAATTATGAAGAAGAAGGCAGGGTGAAAAGTATTGAACAGGATTTGAAGAATAAGGTAGCTGGAATGGGAATAAGAGTTGGTAAGAATCTTAAAATGATTACCAAACATCCTCTGAAAGGTCCAGTAGTAATAGAGGTCGATGCAGCTCATACCTCCTTGGCATTAAGCATAGCTAATAAAATTGTCGTGGAGGTGAAAAAATGAAAAAAATATTATTAATGGGAAATCCCAATGTTGGCAAAAGTGTATTTTTTAATCGACTAACTGGAGCAAATGTTATTGAATCCAATTATCCTGGTACTACCGTTGATTATACTAAAGGGTATATAAGAAAATTTGATGAAGATTTTGAGATTATTGATGTGCCTGGTACATTTTCTTTGGAACCAAAAGACAAAGCTGAAGAAGTAGCTGTAAAGATGTTAGAAGAAGAAAAAGGGGCTTTAGTAATTTGTGTAATTGATGCTTCTAAGATAGAGCGAGGACTTTATCTTGCATTAGAAATAATAGAGAGAGGTTATCCAGTTGTAGTGGCGCTTAATATGTGGGATGTCGCTGAAGATAAAAAAATACAGATTAATATAGAGAAATTAAAAAGCATTCTTAATATTCCGGTAATACCAACAATTGCTATAAGTGGTAAAGGGTTTAAAGAAGTAATGTTAAGTATAAAAAAAGCAGCCTCAGTTGAAGTAAATGAAATTATGGAAAAGGCAGGTGAGATAAAATGAGATTAACTGCTGATGAACGGTGGAATTTAATTGAAGAAATATCTAATAAAGTGCTAACTTATGGTAAATTCAAACATACTTTAAAAGACGCATTGGGAGAACTGACCGTTAAGCCTTTAACCGGCATTCCCATTGCTATAGCTGTATTATATGGTTTTTGGAGTGTATTTTCCTCTTTTGCCGGAACACTATGTACTGATGGATTTTTTGTCAAATTGTTTGATGGACATTTTTTACCCTGGATACAGTCAATTTTTCCCGGTAAAGGTGGATGGATTTACTATATCTTTGTAGGAGACCCAGTAGCAGATAATTGCTTTGAAGCTTTTGGAGTTCTAACTTCCGGATTGTTTGTAGCTATAGGAGTTGTTCTGCCGGCAATATTTATATTTTATTTGATGATGGCGTTGTTAGAAGATGTGGGCTATATGCCTCGACTGGCTGTACTTGTAGATACTATATTTCATAGAATCGGTTTGCATGGGTATGCTATTATTCCTTCCATTCTTGCCTTAGGTTGCAATGTACCTGCAGTAACGGCAACTCGAATTTTAGAAACAAAAAAACAACGTTTTATAATGATGACCTTGTTGGCAATATTTATTCCTTGTGGTGCTCAACTGGGAATTATGCAAGAGGTGATTCCTGAGAGTATAGGTATAGTTTTGCTATACTTAATTTTCGGATATTTCCTTTTTGGTTTTATCTTAAATAAAATTGTTCCGGGTAAATCCCCTGAAATTCTAATTGATGTCCCTCCTTATCAAAAACCCTTATGGAATAATATATCAAGAAAACTACGGATGAGATTAGGAGGCTTTTTAAAAATTGCAGTTCCCTTTGTGTTATTTGGTTGTGCAATAGTAAACATTCTATATCTTACCGGAACTATAGATTGGTTGGCAAAAACACTAACACCACTACTTACTGGTTGGTTTGGAGTTCCTGGTGAAACAGTAGGACCTTTAGTTGCTGCATTTTTAAGAAAAGACCTTGCGGTTGCCCAACTTAGTGTAATTGAAATGAGTAGGTATCAAATGATAACTTCTGTTGTGCTTGTTTCCATATATTTTCCCTGTGTAGCAACGTTTGTAATGTTGCTCAAAGAAGGATGGAAAAACCTTCTGGGGAGTTTAGCGGTTTTAATAACAGTAATATTTTTTTATGGTGGCTTAATAAATGTAATTTGGAAATTATTGGGGGTACAATAAAATGAATGAAAAAATTGGAAGAGTATATTTTGGAATTTTAGGAATTATTACTTTAATTTTTGGGATTAGTGATTTAATAGTAACAATGGGCGGTAATGATTTTTCTTGGAGTATTCTTGAGATCTCCAGTGAAATGTTTAGAGGGGGATGGGGAGGACTTATTGTAATATCTGCCGGACTCTTTTATTTGTCCAGTCTTAAGAATTTTTTAGAGATTCACCAACTTTCTAAGGCATTAATGGGGAGTATATTGATATGGATACTGGCGGGAACTGATATATTTGTAAGGATTACAGAGTCAATTCCTGGTGGAGAAGAGGGTCCTTGGTTTAATTCTTTAGAGGGGTTTTTGAGTAACTATGTACCTCCTTATCCATCGGTAATATTTCTGTTACCATTTTCTTTAATAATATTATTTTTTGTTAGCAAAATAAAAAAAGCTTAATTTTTTTATGTTAAAATTAAAGTAGTCAGCAAAAGATGAAAATTATCTCCCAATATAAAAAATAGGTCTAAGATTAAAAAAGAGTTAATAAGTTACCATTCTATTAACTCTTAAATAGAAAATGTCTTTTATTGATTTATATGATGGTCTTATAACAAATTTTTTAAATAAAGATCTTATTCTTTTACATTGCTGGAATTATAACTAGCTAAAAAGAGCGGATGAAGCTCTGCTGCTTGCAGGGTACTTTATTTTAAGTCACACACAAGATGCGGGTAAGAATTCAAATTCTGTAACCGAAGGAAGCAAATTTTTTTAGAAGTATTACTATTTGGTATGGGAATCGACAAGGAGAAAATGCTTTTCTCTCTCATCTCCCTATAGATGTGATACAAGGTCTCTTAAAAAATAAATGTATTAAAATATAAGAAATAGAAAGGTCGATAGTAACTAATTTAGATATTAAATATTTAATTATTATAAACATATTATACGAGGAGACAAAGAAACGAAAACAGTAATAATTTATAGTGATGAACTGAAAAATTATGATTTTGGAGAAGGGCACCCGTTTAGAAGTGACAGATTTGAAAGATTTCTAGAATTGTTTAAAGAAAAACTTGGCAAAGATAAACGTTTTGAATTGATAGAAAATATTACTTTAGCTACTGATGAAGAATTGAAGTTTTGGCACAGTAAAGATTATATTAAGACTATGAAAGATGCCTCTCAAGGAAAAGCTGTATCTAATCTATTCAGATTTATAAGCGGGGACAATGTAAACCCCTCTACTAAAAAATTACCTCAAGGGATAGAAGAAGGAGCTAGAGCTGTAGTGAAAAATTCGCTTTTAGCAATAGATTATATTCAGCAAAGGAAAACTGAAAAAGCAGTAGGTATTGGTGGTGGATTACATCATGCAATGTCGACTTATGGAGAAGGTTTTTGCGTTTATAATGATGTGGTTATAGCTGCTAAGTATGCTATAGAAAAATATAACCTAAAAAGAGTTTTAATTTTGGATACCGATGCTCACGCAGGAAACGGAACTTGTAAGGCTTTTTATTCTGACCCAAAAGTTTTATTTGTCGATACTCACCAAAAAGGTATTTATCCAGGAACAGGCTCGGTTGATGAAATCGGTGAGGGAAAAGGAAAAGGATTTACTGTTAATCTTCCTTTGGAAGCCGGAACAGGAGATAAAGCATATGAACTAATTTTTGATGAAATAATCTTTCCTTTGGCCAGAGAATATAAACCCCAGATGATTATCAGATACGGAGGTTCTGATCCTTATTTCGATGATGGACTAACTAATTTAGGCTTGTCTTTTGATGGTTTTGAAATGATAGGAAAGAAAGTTAGAGAAATAAGCAGCGAACTTTGTAATAATCGCTCGGTTGATTTACTTTGTTCAGGTTATAACTTAGAGGTTTTGCCAAAAGTATGGTTGACCTTGGTAGCGGCTATCAGCGGAGTGAAAATTAATTTTAAAGAATCAGTCCCTGATATAAGAGACAGAAAAATCGCTGAAACAAAGAATTTAATAAAGAAAGTAAAAGAAAAATTGACTCCCTATTGGGAATCTATTAAAGAAGAGACTTGAGAAATATATTGAAAATTGATAAAGTTTTAAGAATACGAGAAAGAGAAAAATGGAAAAGGGGCAACCCCGAGAAGTAGAAGGAGTTAGTAAGTTTATAAAAAATAAATTTTTGAGGGGAGTGAGATAAGAACGGAAAGAATAAAATCTACAAATAAAATATTATTAAGGAGGTAGTTCAATGATTAATAGACCAAAACTTAACCAGATAAGACATCTAGGAAGAGGAGTGACTGAGAAGTTGAGTAGAATGCTTTACGAGCATGGTCCCGGTAATGGTACATTTCTGGGACTTCCTTTTGATCAATTAATTGAACATGGACCAGGTCATGAATGGAAGTGGGAAAGAGCAGCTAAGCCAGGCTCAGTGATAGAATTGGCTAATCGAGGTGATTTTTCAGCTCTGGTACTATCTGTAGGTCAAGCTCAGAAGTATCAACATGATATTAATCCTTCTGTTCCTTTAGTGGTAAAACTGGATGGTCATTTCTATACCGGAAAAGCAAATATAGAAAATTATCCTCGTCCCACTATGTTTGGTTCAGTAGAGGACGCTCTGGAAGTGGGAGCAGCAGCAGTGGGTTTATCTTTTTATCTGGGTTCTCGACAGACTGGAGAAGATGTAGAGAGAATAGGGAAAATAAGAGAGGAAGCTCACCACAGTGGATTACCTTTAGTTTTATGGAGTTATCCTAGAGGGCCAGTACCTGATTCTACTAAAAAGGATAGTTTATTGTGGTGTCACTATGCGGTTTCTGCTGCTGAATCTTTAGGAGCAGATATAGTAAAAACAAAGTTCCCCTCGGTGGTAGAACCCAAGAAAAGAGAGAACTACGAAGAGTTTATAAAAGAGGAATACTTTACCAAGATACCTGAAGCAGTAAAGTATATAGAACTTGAGCCAGACAGAGGAAAGCTGGTGGATTATGAAAAAAAGATGGAAGAAGAACAAAAAAAACCGAATTATGATTCTCTTCTGACTAAAGAGCAACATATTGAGAGAGCTAAGATTGTAGTGGGGGCTGGAACCAGGACTTTTGTGATTTTCTCCGGGGGACCGAGAATAACTGGAGAGGCAAAAATCGCTTTGGAGAATTTAACTGAGATAATAATGGAAGCAGGTGGTGAAGGAAGGATCATTGGCAGAAATTTGTGGGGAGTTCCTACTGAGGCTGGCCTTGAATATGCAGACGCAGTGAAAAAAGTTATGCAGAATGAGAATTATAGAAGATAGTTTTCTATAAGAATCGAAGGAGGTGGCGTACTAGGCGACGCCTCCAAGCAAATTAAAAAAGGTTTAAAATAAGCGGTCTGATTTTTGGCCGCTTTTTATATTAAGCTTGTTTTCATTTCAAGTAGTGATAAACTAAATAAGAGAACTTTAAAAAGAGGTTAAAAATGAAAAATAATATAAAAAATTATACAGAAGAGAGATGTAAAGAGATTTTAAAAAAAACTGGTATTGAGGAAGGTCAAATTGTTCTGGATTTTGGATGTGGTGGAGGAAATTATACTATTCCTGTAGCAAAGATAATCGGAAATAAAGGAAAAGTATATGCCGTAGATGAAGATGGATACAAATTAAAAGACTTACAAGAGAAAGCTAAATCAGCTAATCTCCACAATATAGAAACAATAAAAACCTCTGGAGAGTTGAACTTTGAATTTGAAGATGGTGCTTTTGATGCGGTCTTGCTCTATGACATTTTCTGGTATTTCTCACTGCAAAGTCCGGAATTATTAGAATTGTTGAAGGGGGTTTATAGAGTTTTAAAACCAGATGGTTTAATTTCGGTTTATCCTGAACATATTGAAACAGAAAAGCTTAAGCAAAAGATGGAGAAATCTGGTTTTCATTTGGTAAACAGGTTTCGAGGAAAAATTATCCACGAGGGTAGACCTGAGCAAGGTCAAATATTAAATTTTAGAAAGGAGTAAAAAAATAATTAAAGTTGAACAGAAAAATCAACAGGAATTCACAGTGAAAGTGGAAGAGAAAGAATATAATGTAGGTTTAGATGATGAGTATTGGCAAGATTTAACCGGAGGTAAAATAGGTAAAGAAGAATTAATCAAAAAGTCCTTTAAGTTTTTATTAGAGAGGGAACCTAAAGAATCTATTTTTTCCAGATTTAATTTAAGAGTTATTAGCCAATATTTTCCAGAATTTGAGGAAGAAATAAGGAAACAATAATATAGAGAGGAACCAAAAATTATGGGTATTATACTTCCAAAACAATTAGGGACTGAGGAAGGTAAATTACTTTTTCAGAAATCAGAAGAAGTAGAGGATTTTGATCAAGGAAGAGAAATAGTAGATTCATTAAAGAAAACTTTAGAGCATTATGGAGGAGTTGGATTAGCTGCTCCCCAAATAGGAATTTCTCGGAGAGTATTTGTTGTGAATATCATGCCAACCAAAAATTATCCCCAGTTACCTGAGATCGGATTCTGTGCTTACTTAAACCCAGAAATTATAGCTGTATCTTCAGAAGTTAATAGTGATTTGGAAGGATGTTTAAGTATATTTTATGCTACCCTTTATGGACAGGTGGAGAGATCGAGTTGGGCTAGGCTGAAATATCGAGATATTAAAGGGGAAGAGCAGATAGAAGAAATTAATCATCCCTTTCATACCAGAGTAATTTTACATGAGAATGACCATTTAGATGGTAAAGTATTTTTGCAGCGAATGAAAGAAGAAGATTTTTCAAAATTATATTGGGAAGAGAATTTGGATATCAGAAAAAGAAGTTCAGTGTGAATAGCTGTTTTAAAATTAATTGGATTTAAAAGATTTTCAGAAAGGAAAAAGGCCTATACTTAAGAACGGTGGAAGATAGTATCGCCCAAATTAAGAGGACATTTTGAATATCTTACTAAGTTATTAAGATAATGCACAAAGAT
>Ga0222699_1000776_pt1 | contig 10439 bp, 9 predicted proteins | sample AntAcemetage1452_FD_179824 | JGI IMG/M metagenome (GOLD analysis project Ga0222699, IMG submission 179824) | Saline water microbial communities from Ace Lake, Antarctica - #1452 | ecosystem: Environmental > Aquatic > Non-marine Saline and Alkaline > Saline | place: Antarctica: Ace Lake...
TTAACCCTCACGACCGGAGGATTGTGCATCTTGCCCTCAGGGATGATGATGAATTAGGAACCAAGGGGAGAGGAGAAGGTGCCTTGAAAAAGGTGATCATTATCCCTAAGCGATATAGCTCTTCAAGATCACCGAAGAAGGAATCTTGAAATTCGAAACTGGAAACTTGAAACTGGAAACTTGATGGTCTCGTAAAAAGTCTCCAAGGCCGTCACTCCCGCGAAAGCGGGAGTCCAGAAGTGATTGATTTCCCTGGATTCCCGCGTTCGCGGGAATGACAAAAATAGGTGATTTCTGACTTTTTACGAATTCACCAAACTTGAAACTTGAAACTGGGAAGAATAGAAGAATGTAAATGTATTATCTAATTTCTAATTTCAAGTTTCGGCTTTTACATGTCTCCTGACCAGGATACCATCGCCGCCATAGCCACCCCGATCGGCCAGGCAGGAATCGGCATCATACGTGTAAGCGGCCCTCTTTCCCTTGAAATCGCCGGAAAGATCTTCAGGCCCAAAAACCCCACGCCAGTATTCATAAGCCACCATCTCTACTTAGGGCATTTATTAGAACCATCCTCTGGAAATGCCATCGATGAAATTCTACTCTCCTTTATGAGGGGACCCCATACATATACTCAAGAAGACGTCCTTGAAATTAACTCCCACAGCGGATACGCACTCCTTTCCAAAATTCTTGAGATCCTTCTGCGTGAGGGCGCAAGGTTGGCCACCCCCGGAGAATTTACGCTTCGGGCATTTCTAAACGGGAGGATCGACCTGACCCAGGCTGAAGCGGTCATTGATATCATCAATTCCCGGTCAGAAAGAGGGCTTTATTTGGCCTCGCAACAGGTCCAGGGCGCGTTTAAAGAGGAAATCGAGGGCCTGAGACAAAAGGCTATCAATATCCTTGCACGGGCAGAGGTGGCAATCGATTTTCCGGAAGAGGAGACAGATCGGGTTTTTAGAGAGGAGGGAACAAAGGGAATACACAAAGACCTGATCAGGCCTGTTGAAGCCCTGATAGAGGCCCATGAAAGCAGGATCTGGGTGGATGGTATCAATACCGTCATTGCAGGCCGGGTCAATGCGGGCAAGTCAAGTCTCTTGAATCGCCTCCTGAACGAACAACGAGCCATTGTGGCCCCCATACCCGGAACCACGAGGGACATCATCGAATCTACCATAAATATTGAAGGTATACCACTCAGGCTCATGGATACTGCGGGCTTCCAGAGGGTAAATGATGAGGTGGAAAGGCTTGGAATCAATTTAACGAGACAGAAATTGAAGGAGTCAGATTTCGTGTTGATTGTCATTGACCAGAGTCGTCCCTTGGGTCATGACGATCTGGATACTATCCTTCAATCCAAAGGAAAGAAGGCCTTGATAGTGATAAATAAGATCGATCTACCCTCCAAACTCGGTCAGGGGACAGACTCCGAAACGCTTTCTCTTTTCCCTTCAGTCAAGATTTCAGCGCTTACCGGCCAGGGGCTCGATCAACTGAAAAAGGCGATGAAGGATTGCATCCTTGAAGGCCGGTTAGATACGACGTCCTCTCACGCGGTCCCCAATCTGAGGCACCGGCACGCCCTCTACAATGCGCTTCAGTTTTTCAAGGATGCAGAACGCAGAACAAGAGAGGAAACACCGATGGAAATTATCGCTTTAGAACTTAGAAGCGGGCTCGACGCCTTGGGGGAAATCACGGGAGAAACCACAGGTGAAGACGTCTTAGACAGTATATTCAGTCAATTTTGTCTGGGAAAGTGATTGATATTGAATATTGAATATTGACAATTGAATATTGATGGCTTCGCCAGAAGTCCATCTGTCACGCCCGAGGCCCAGCGGCGGGAGCCGTCCTAAATGATGGCTTTTAGTGACGAGACAAGAGCTTTTCAAAATCTTCATTAGTCAATTGTCAATAGTCAATCGTCAATTTCTAAAGTATTCCTTGACCTGTTTGATAGCCCAGTATTTCCCGCACGTGGTTCAAACATCATCCTCTTAAATGAACACCCTGCATACCTACTCGGTTTTGAGCCGTGAGGGCGGTTATTGCGCTCACACCGTAACTACCCAGCACGATTATGCTTTTCAAGTCTGCCTGGATTCCAGCACCACCTCCGGGACCAGAACCGTCGATGGTCAATATCCGCTTCATCCGGCACCTCTGATCTTCTGACAACGCCCGGGGGGCAGGCCCTAACCACCTGGATATACAATTTTTTGAATTATTCAGGAAAAAATCCTTGGAATATTCATTCGTCTTTAACGATAAAGGAGGCCCGGGAAAAGGAATAGGGGGGATGAGTTGCCTCCCCTAATGCAAGATGTCTCAAAGACTGATCTCATCCAAAATTTAGGGGCTTGCGATCTTTGGCTTTGATGGCATATACTCCACCCTCTCCATTATATTTCTGAAAACGCTGTAAATCTAAAAAAGGCAATCCATGGAAACCATTTTGGATTGGGGCGTTAGGGTAGTGCTCTGGCTTCAGCAGGCCAGTCCTTCCTTAGATCTGCCATTTAAAATCTTAACGTTTATGGGAAATGAGGGCTTTTTTATCCTTGTCCTGCCATTCATATACTGGTGCGTGGACAGGCGCACCGGCGTCAGGCTGTCTATTCTATTTCTTTTCTCTGCCTATGTTAACTCTGCGGCAAAAGTCTTTGCCGGTCAGCCCAGACCTTTTCAGTATGACAGCAGGGTTAAGCAGATAGTCAGCACTGGTGGTGGTGGATTTCCCAGCGGTCACACTCAGGGAACCCTGGTCTTTTGGGGTTACCTTGCGTTACGTTTCAGACACCCATTTCTATGGGTGATTGCAGGTCTGCTGATCATATTAATTCCTCTTTCACGCCTCTATTTGGGGGTTCATTTTCCTACCGATCTTTTAGGCGGTTATCTTATAGGAACGATACTTCTATTGCTCTATATCTGGTTTGAGCCAAAAGTGGCACAGTGGTTTGTGAAAAAGGGCGTTTTCTGGCAGATTTGTGCAGCATTAGTTGTGCCTTCCCTGATGATTTTCTTCTGCCCCGGTGAAGGAAAATACGGCATTGGCTCCGCAGCAACACTGATGGGGATGGGAATGGGTTTCATATTTGAGCGCCTCTGGGTGGGTTTTGAATGCCCGCGGTCTTGGAGGAAACGAATATTGTGTTTCCTTTTGGGCATGGGAGTGCTTTTTCTGCTGCGCTCAGGATTGCGCGCATGTTTATCCGGACTTGAGCCGGAGTCGTTTTTTCGTTTTGTTCGTTATGCTCTGATGGGTCTCTGGTGCGGGTTTGGAGCGCCATGGACTTTCTTGAAATTAGGGATGATAGACAAGAAACAGGGGTAGCTGAAGGGAGAGACTGGCCTTGAATCTTAGCAGTTAGGGTGGAACCAGAAAAGGTTATCAGCATAAAAAGCGTTGATTTTTCATTGACAAACATAGTGTACTGCATTATTGATTTATTCGTAACGGTTCCTTGGGTTCCCCCCGCCACAGACGGGGGATCTTTGACAGGGATCTGAAGTTGTTGAACTAAAAAGAATCAGAGAAGATTAAGACATGAACAGAAAAATTTTATTAGCAGGTTGTTTGATCGTAGGATTTGTATTCCTCTCCTTTAAGACCGGATTTGCAGAGGAACCAAAAAAGATATTATCCCTTGAAGCATATGATATGCTCAATACGGTTCCGGACACCTATCTCATCGATGTCAGGACAAGGGCAGAGTATCAGCTTGTGGGACATCCGATCAACGCCTATTTGTTTCCCTATATGTTTATGGGGAATAAACTGAGAAAAAAGGACGACAAATACGGGTATGGAATCAACATTAAAAATAAGGCGTTTACAGAGGAGATAGGCAAAGTTTTCAAGAAAACAGACAACTTGCTTATTATCTCTCGTGACGGAAGACGAAGCGCGCTTGCGGTAAAGGAACTCATGGATGCTGGCTTCAAAAAGACCTATGACGTGAAAAACGGCTTTGAAGGACCTGAGTTTCCCTTTTTTAAAGACAGTAATAAGCAGAAGTTCTACCGCCAGCTCGCGAAAAGAAACAAGATTTACGGCTTTAACCATCGACGACATTATGGATGGCAGTGGTGGGGGCTCCCGTGGACCTACGAGATAGATCCCAAATTTATCTATCCCCCTGACCTGAAACCATCTAAAAAGAAATAGGGAGGACGACAATGAGTTCTGAAGAGTTTATCCAGCTTATAAAACAGGTGGAAGAAAAAGGAATCGGTTGGGAGACCATAGAGGAAAAAACAAAGGCGTCACATCAGGTTTTGGATCTTTATGCCAATTCCGGTCCTGTTCCAGTGACCATAACGAACAGTTTAAAGAAGCTTTTGGAAGATCCACCTGAATAATACAAAGTTTATTTTGTATGATATTGACAAATCCGTAAAAGGTAAAACGCCTGCAGACTATAAATTTAGGCCGTTCATTCCACAACGTACAGGCCCTTTATCTCACCTTACATTTTACGGGCAATCCTTGAATTCGGGATCTCTCAATTCCTAAATTTACCCCGTAGCGCAAGATTCCCCTGAGGGAGAACCTTTCCGGGGCTGCAATTCCGGTTTACCCGGATTAGATATAACTGAAAGGAGACATTAGGATGGCTGATTTATTACATGTAACTGACGGAAATTTTGACGAGGAAATCGTAAAGGCAGATATCCCGGCTATGGTTGATTTCTGGGCGGAGTGGTGCGGTCCCTGTAAGATGGTCGGACCAACCGTGGAGGCATTGGCAAAGGAATATGACGGCAAGGTAAAAATTGCCAAAATGAACGTGGACGAAAACCGTGAAACCCCTGCCAGGTTCGGTATCAGAAACATCCCCACACTTATTCTTTTCAAAGACGGAGAGGTTGCCCAAACAATTATCGGCGCCCATCCCAAAAGCCACCTTGAAGAGGAACTAAAAAAATTATTGTAGGCTATGCGGCATCCTTCATTTAAACTAATAAGGCTCATACAATGGTTTCTTGCCGGAATATGCATTCTCCTTTTGTTCAGCGGCTGTGCCCTGTGGAATGACTTCTTTGGCGAAGAAGAATCAACTCCAGCCGAACTCATGAGCGAGGGGATGGAGGATTTTAACGACGGTAAGTTCGAAGCTGCCACGGAAATCTTTCAAAAAATAAAGGACCGGTATCCTTACAGTAAATTCGCCATCAAGGCTGAGCTCAAGATGGCTGACGCCCTCTACGAAAGAGATCTTTTTGATGAGGCCTATGACGAATATACGGAGTTTGAAAAACTCCACCCTAAGAATCCGAGTATTCAGTATGTTCTTTTCCAAAAGGGTATGTGCCATTTTAGCCGGGTGAAAACCATCGACAGGTCTCAGTCTTTCACACACAAGGCGAGGGAAGAGTTCGAACGGCTAATCAAGAGATACCGCAGGAGCCCCTTTGCTGAACGTGCGCGAAGGAAGGTAAGGGAGTGCTATATAAGACTGGCCGGGCATGAAGTATATGTGGGCAATTTTTACTTTAAAATGGAGAAATATCAGCCGGCCATGCACAGATACCTCTATCTTATCGAACATTATCCTGACGTAGGGCAATATTACGAGGCCCTTGAAAAGATCAAGATATGTAAGGAAAAACTCGCTGAGCAGAAAGAGGAAGAAGCGACGTGGTGGGGACGGCTAAAGAGTTCTGTTTTCGATTAGGGTATAAAGGGCCTCAAAGGCATCACCTAATTTTTCCGGTTGATTACCTCCACCCTGGGCCATGTCAGGCCGGCCCCCGCCTTTTCCCCCCACAATACCTGATAATTGCCTTATAATCTCCCCGGCATGGAAGTTTCCTCTCAAGTCCTTGGTCACCAGACAGGTCAACATGGCCTTCCCCTCAATCCCTGCGCCCAAAAGGACAATGCCTGAGCCAAGTTTATCCTTTATGCGGTCTCCGGATTCCCGGAGGTCTTTTGGAGACCCGGCCTCAAATTCTCGTGCAATTACCTTAACCCCATTTATCTCTCTAATCCCGGTCAAAAGATCCTCAGATTTGTTGGTTAGAAGCTTGGCCTTGAGAGATTCAATCTCTCTTTCCTTCTCCTTCAGTTCCTTTAACAGCCGTTCAATCCTTTTTCCCACCTTATCCGGCCCTGTCATGAGAAGCGAGGCCGATTTTCTCAGCCCATTATCTCTTTCTAAGGTATACTGAAGCGCGGCCGCGCCGGTCAGGGCCTCGATCCGGCGGACATTCGCTGCAACCGCGCTTTCATGCAGAATGCGAAAGAGGCCGATATCCCCTGTCCGTTTCGTGTGAGTTCCTCCACACAACTCCATGCTGACCCCATCGCCAATCTGAACAAGCCTGACCATATCGCCATACCTCTCTTCAAAGATGGCCATGGCCCCTGTTTTCATGGCCTCTTCTTTGGACATCACCAAGGTCTGGACCACAATGTTGTCACGGATATGCCTGTTGACGAGTTGTTCAATCTCTGTCAAATCCTCTTGAGAAACCTGCGTAAAATGGCTGAAATCAAATCGTAGCCTATCAGGAGATACCAAAGATCCTGCCTGCTTGACATGATCACCCAATACTTCTCTAAGGGCCGCATGAAGGAGGTGTGTGGCAGTATGGTTGTTGGCTGTAGCGCCCCGTTTTTCACGCTCAACCTGTGCCTTGAGTGTGTCTCCTACCACAATCGTTCCGGTCTCAATAGTGCCCCTGTGAACGATAAGGTCCGGACCATGTTTAAGGGTGTGTGTCACCCTGAATTCTGAATCCTCATTAAAGAGACTGCCGATATCACCCACCTGGCCTCCTGATTCGGCATAGAAGGGCGTTTGGTCTAACACGATTTCCGCCTCTGTCCCCGCGTCAACTGAACCGGCCTCTTCTCCTCCCACTATTAATGCGATAACCTCAGCCTCTGATTCAACAGACTCATATCCTAAAAAGCGTGTAGCAAGGCCTTGGGCCAAGAGCCCGCGAAAGGCCTCGGGGATCTTTTCTTCCCCGCTTCCCTTCCACGATTCCTGAGAAAGTTGCCGCTGTCTCGACATTGATCGATGATAACCGTCCATGTCGACTGCCATTGCTTCATCACGGGCCACGTCTTCTACCATATCCACGGAGAGGCCATAGGTGTCATAAAGCCTGAAGGCCACCTCCCCGGGGATGGTGTCGACCCCCTTTGCCTTTAAGTTTCTAATCTCTTCATTGAGCACCTTCATGCTGTAGGTTAGGGTGTCGGCAAAACGTCTTTCTTCATTATCCACCACTCCCTCGATAAGACCCTTTGCCTGGACAAGCTCCTTGTAGTCCTGGCCCATAATTTCAATGACCTTAGTGCATATGGATCGAAGAAATATCTCTTTAAGATCAAGAGCCTGGCCATAGCGGATGGCCCTGCGGATAATGCGCCTCAACACATAGCCCCTTCCTTCGTTCGAAGGCATGATCCCGTCGCCAATCAAGAAAGAAATCGATCGTGCATGATCGGAAATAACCCGGAAGGCCACATCCTGTCTTTCATCATCGCCGTATCGCTTTTGAGAGACCTCTTCTATGCGTAAGAAGATATCCCTGAAAAGATCTGTATCATAATTGGATGTTACTCCCTGGACCACCGCTGTAATCCTTTCCAACCCCATACCCGTATCAATATTCGGCCTGGGGAGAGGTGTCAGCTTACCCTCCTGATCCCGGTCAAACTGGGTAAAGACCAGGTTCCATAGTTCTAAGTACCTGTCACAGTCACACCCCGGCGCGCAGCCGGGCCGGCCACATCCCAAGGAGGGGCCCTGATCAATATGGATCTCTGAACATGGTCCGCAGGGTCCAGTATCTCCCATAGCCCAGAAGTTATCCTTTTCCCCCAACCTCACGATCCGATCCGAGGGTATCCCGATTTCTTCTTCCCATATTTTGTAAGCCTCGTCATCATCCTTGTAAACAGAGACATGTAACCGTTCAGCAGGGAGGTTATAGCCTTCGGTCAGCAGCTCCCACCCCCACTCGATCGCCTCCTCCTTAAAATAGTCCCCAAAGGAAAAATTTCCCAACATTTCAAAGAAAGTATGGTGTCTCGGGGTGTGCCCGACATTTTCAAGATCGTTATGTTTGCCGCCGGCGCGTACGCACTTTTGGGACGTGGCAGCCCTGGAATAGGCCATCTTCTCTTCCCCAAGAAAGGCCCCTTTGAACTGGACCATCCCGGCATTTGTAAATAACAGGGTAGGATCATCCCGTGGGATAAGTGAAGCGCTGTCAACGATCCTGTGTCCATGGTCCTTGAAATAGTCCAAGAACCTCTTTCTGATCTCTCTAAAATTCATAATGTAAACCTTAATCAGACTCGCCTTCCTTTTCTCCTCTCGTTAGCCCTGTCTTTTCAAGGATAAGCCCGGCGATTTTGTCTCTGATGTCTATATTTTCAGCTAAAAAACGTTTTACGTTCTGTCTGCCCTGGCCAATCCGGTCTTCCGCAAAAGAGTACCATGCCCCGCTCTTCTCCACAATGCCCAAAGAAACACCCAGGTCAAGGATGTCACCCTCCTTTGAAATCCCCTCTCCGTAAATGATATCGAATTCGGCATCTTTGAAAGGGGGCGCCACTTTATTCTTCACCACTCTCACCCGGGTCCTGTTTCCGACTATCTGATCGCCATCCTTGATGGCCCCAATCCGCCTGATGTCCAAGCGCTGGCTCGAGTAGAACTTTAAAGCATTTCCCCCCGTGGTGGTCTCAGGGTTACCGAACATGACGCCGATCTTCATCCTGATCTGGTTAATGAAGATAACGCAGGTATTTGATTTATGAATGGTTGCTGTGAGTTTCCTCAGGGCCTGTGACATTAGCCTGGCCTGAAGCCCCATGTGGTGATCGCCCATATCTCCCTCAATCTCGGCCCGCGGCACTAACGCTGCAACGGAATCGATGATCAGTACGTCAATGGCGCCGCTTCTGACAAGGATTTCAGTGATATCCAGGGCCTGCTCTCCTGTATCCGGTTGCGAAACTAAGAGACTGTCCACATCCACCCCTAACTTTCTGGCATAAGTGACATCGAGGGCATGCTCAGCGTCCACAAAGGCCACCGCCCCTTCTTTTACCTGGGCCTCGGCAGCTATATGGAGGGCTAAGGTAGTTTTTCCCGAAGATTCCGGCCCAAAAATCTCGATCACCCTCCCGCGTGGAACACCGCCAATCCCAAGCGCTAAATCGAGAGCGAGAGATCCTGTGGAGATAGCAGGTATGTCGAATAGCTTTTCCTCTCCCATTTTCATAATGGATCCGCGACCAAATTGTTTCTCTATCTGAGAAATGGCCTGTTCAATAGCCCTGTCTCTTTCCATAAGAACCCTCCCTAAAAATAAGTGTGCGAATTTGAGCGCCCAAAATTCTCCATCTTGTGTATTCTCAGTAAAACGGGCAAGATCTTTCTAAGACCACTTTTCTGGATTCCCGCTTTCGCGGGAATGACTAAATGAGCTAAGTGCCCGTCATTCCCGCGAAAGCGGGAATCCAGGAGCCATACCGCTACTTATTGAGACGTTACCCCACCTTCAACACTTTCCAGTCAAGGGCCATCCGTTCAATTTGGAATAAACGGCCCCGCCTGGTTTTAAATCACTCTTAAACAAAACAAGCTCTTCAATTGTACACTCAGGGCTTGTCAGGTCATGATATTTTGACAAAAGATCATTTAGATGGGCCCCGGCTCTCGCACCCTTCCGGAATCTTCCAAGTGTCAGATGAGGCTTAAAACGCCGCTTCTCCTCCTTAATCCCGAAACGCCTCAGTTTTTTCTGTAAATCATCCCTGAAACAGGCCATGCGATCAATCGCGCCATCAAGGCCGATCCAGAGCACTCTCGGGTTGTGCCTGCTGCCAAAAAGACCGAACCCCTTTATTCCGATATTGAAAGGTCCATATCTCAAACAGACATCCCTTACAATCTCCTGAATCGGCTTGATCTGTTCCTCCTGTACGTTTCCCATAAAGACAATTGTGAGGTGGATGTTAGTCACATTAACCCACCGGACATTCAGGGGTAACTGCCTGACATCCTCGGATACCGCCATGATAGTGCTTTTGATATCAACGGGCAACTCAAATGCCAGAAAGGATCGGATCGCCATTCAAGTACCTTCTAACCCAGTCTAAGGTCATCATTGAGGCGTTCAGCTTGATCTGCTTTCTCCGCCCCCAAAAGCGATATCTCCTCGAAAAGACTTTTTCCGCACTGCAGAGACCTATATAGACTGTCCCGACCGGTTTATCCTTGCTGCCCCCGTCAGGACCTGCAATCCCCGTTACTGCCAGGCCAAGATCGGATTTCATCCGCTCCCTTATACCCCTTGCCATTTCCTGTGCAGTCTCGTCGCTTACTGCCCCATATTTTTTAATGGTCTCCGCACTAACCTCCAACATATCAACCTTGGATTGATTG
>Ga0222699_1000780_pt1 | contig 10403 bp, 4 predicted proteins | sample AntAcemetage1452_FD_179824 | JGI IMG/M metagenome (GOLD analysis project Ga0222699, IMG submission 179824) | Saline water microbial communities from Ace Lake, Antarctica - #1452 | ecosystem: Environmental > Aquatic > Non-marine Saline and Alkaline > Saline | place: Antarctica: Ace Lake...
TTTATCAAGAAAAAAGTTACAAGAAATAAAATGCCGGACATCATTTTGAGATATTTTCATGGGATAGGCTAAGGCATTTTTTCTTCACCAATGTTAATACTACGATATGGACTGGCAAAATCATGAATTTTAGCTCGACTCGCTTTTTATTGTCGCCATATTAGAATGCAAAAACAAAGTGGTTCTGTGAATCTCGAGATTATAGTGGGAAACTCCCTTTTTCATTGACAATGCCTGGAAAAGTTGATTCATGGATTTTGGGTATACCCTTCATAACAATTTCTATTTTTACTTTTGATCACATGAAATACAATACTGGATTTTTCTCATAATGTCAACAAGAACAACCACTGCAGCTAACAAAACCTATACGCAATAGCCGCAGCATTAGCTTCGTGGAAAAATTAAATGTAAATTTGAAAATAAATTTTCAAACTCAAAAAAAATAAAGTACAGCGGCAACAGCGCATAGCCAAACGTTAGCACAAATTTCAAAACTTGACACATAGAACCTACGTGGTTAGAAATAAATAGTATTAAGAAGTATGAAAAGAACAGGAATTATTATCATTATGTTATTTCTAATCTATGGCATTGGACACAGTCAAAGTAATAAAAAAGTTCTATTAAATATAAACCTAGGAATCAGTGCATCTAATTTTTACAATACTGAAATATTTAGAGTTGATATAGATGGATTCTCCCATCCAATAGATGAAAAGTTTTCAAACAATTTCCTTTGGGGTTTTGCTCACAATTTTGGCATTGAATATTTTATAAGTAATAGATTATCTATAAATTGTAATTTAGGATACCAGAAGATGGGAATTGATGTGCATAATGTAACAATTAAGGAATCCCAAGAAAATAACTATTGGAGTGAAAGAAAATATGAGATAAATATTAATAATCATTATTTAGTATTACCTATCACATTAAAAACATATTTAAACAAGAAAAATACAATTTTCATCGAACCAGGTTTTTATACTGCACTGCTAATATTATCAAAATACAAAATTACTGATCATAGAACATATCAAAATGGAGATTTAGAACCTAGTTGGGAATATTATAATTTATACTGGACAGATAGATCAGGGCATACCTCAAGTATCGATTTTGGAATGTCATTTGGAATTGGTTGTAAAATACCCATTAATAAGATAATAAATCTATCATCAAAAATAAATATGAATCTAGGTCTTGTTAATCTGGATGCACTATATAATAATGAAGTAATTCAAGATGGTGTATTCCCTGACAGTCCAAAAAAGATGAATGATTATTATGGATTTAACAGTAGTTCGAAAAATATAAACTTTAATTTGTTATTTGGAATTGATTTTAAACTTAATTAAAAAAAACTTGTGCTAACAATGTATATAGTTTATGGCTGGTGAAGTGCTAAATATGAATATCTTAGCATTAAATACAAATTGGTGCAAGTTGAAAGATTTGTATTTCAAAACCGCCACAAAACCATATACTTAACGTTAGCTGCAATGGAGGATTATTCATACCATCTAGACTGATTCACAGGAAATTAGGGGTGCTAAGTATGACAGGACTGACATTGTAAAACTTTGAAGATTAGAATGATTATATTCTAATCAAAAATTGTTTTACAATGTACTAAATATCAACGACAAAGTCAAGTTTTTTTTATGGAAAATATATTTGATCATTATCAACATTCTAAAAGCGCGCAGGCTCGAAAAAACGGCGGGCGTGGGCAGGCCTTTGCGGGGGGATAGCATCGTTATTTCTTGATTTTTTGGTTACTTTTTTATCAAGAAAAAAGTTACAAGAAATAAAATGCCGATATCAATTTGAGGAACTTTCATGGCATGGACTATGGCATTTTTTTCTTCTTTGTTTTGTGTATCAGCATTTGCACAAACTCCTAACTTCAATAATGCTATTAGCATTAATACAACATTTACTAACGACTCGGTCATAAATCCATTTTCGGGAGACACAGTAACCGGAATTGGAATAAGTGGCGACATTGTTTTCAATTCTGACACGAGTTTCGTAAGGATGATTGTCGACGACGGTTCTAATCAATACCTGATTTATGAAACATATCCTATGCTAAGTCAGGATAGTATTTTTAGTTTTGAATATGAGTGTGAAGAAAGTTGCTTCTTTGACTCCTATATTCCTTCGGATATCATTTTGCAAGTAAGTGACGCTTCACTAATCATTGATGAAATCAACTGGAGCAATATCTCCAATCCTGATGCCCTGAACCTGCAGTATTCGGCGAAAAGCAACAAAAATAGTGAAAAGTTAGCAGCAGTTGTTAGCTACATTGATGAAAATAATCTAATTTGGATTGCAGAAGAAACTGAATTTTCACAACTCAGATATTCGGAAAAAGCAATTTCATGGGGCAGTGACTATAGGTCATTTGGATTTGAGTTTTATTCTTATGGGTTCTATTCAGTTTTTGGACCATCATCAAGTAGTTCTGTGATGAATTATGGATATGCTGACAATTTTGATTGGAGAAACAGGCACAATTCAAATATGGAAGACTCCCCATATTACAACGCTGGAGGCGAAGGATGGGTAACTCCTGCTGTATGCCAGGGATTAGGATGCTGGTATAATAATGAATTTTTGTGTAATACAAATCAAAATGAATGTGACGCACTAGGTGGAATATATCGTGAAGCCGCAACTTGTTGGATATTTGGCCCAACTGCGCATATAGAAGCACTGACTAATCTATATTACAATGAATTTATTAATGTTGACTTATCTGAGCAATATATTGCTTGTGAAGAGAATACTGTAGGCAGAAACACTATCTACAATGCTTTGAAACACTATAAAAATGAGGGTGTTCCTGACGAAGATTGTCTTCATTATTCTGCATCACTTGAAAACTGTGATGATTTATGCACTTCCCCGTCAGAACGTATTTGGATTGATGATTACACAAGATATATTAACCCTACGGATGAGGAAACAAGGCAATATTTAATGGAATATGGATCTGTAACGGCTGAATTAATATATTTTCCATGGGGCACAGGCGGACATTCTATGGCTTTAATAGGTTGGGGTGTAATTGACGAGGATGCGTTAGGCGTAACAGGAATAGGAACACCAATAGATGAAAGCTGGTACGGAACAACTTATTGGATTTTTAAAGAATCGTCAGGACCAGGAGTTCATCATAATGGATTTAGATACATTATTGACTGGGATAATAATTCAAACATATATACAATTGATCGCCACATAGTTAGGCTTAATCGTAATGATGATGATGTAAACTGTTTTGATAAAGATGGAGATGGTTATTATTTTTGGGGTATAGGCAACAAACCTTCCTATTGCGATGATTGCCCTGCCGAACCTGATGGAGATGATTCAGATCCGGGTCTTGGACCGATTAATGAATTTGGAGCTTGTGCAATAATCAACTCATATAATGCTAACTTTGAAAACAGTTGGAATAACTGGGTACAAGTAGGTGGTGATGATTTAGATTGGTGGCGACATGAAGGACCTACCGAAACTAATAATACTGGCCCTGAAGAGGCACAAGACGGTGATTTTTACATTTATGTAATGTCAAATTGTAATGGTTGTTACCCTTTTAAAGAGGCAATTATTGAAAGTCCACCTATTAACCTTAGTAATTTTTGTGAAGGACAGATCGATTTTCATTATCATATGGATACATACAAATGGGGTAATCCAGTTGAAAATGAACTAATACTACAAATTAGTTATGATAATGGAGCTACATGGGAGAGTGATTTTTGGAGTATGGCGGGAGATACTGGAGAAGAATGGCAATTTGCTTCATTGAAGTTTCCGAGTACTGTTACAAAGTTTAGATTTATTGCTATAACAGGTGATACATATATGAGTGAAATGGCACTCGATAATATAACCATCAGCCCATCGCAAAAAGAAAACACCCCAATTGTTATAAGCACGGACACACCATGGAACGTTGATCAAACAATAAACAGTGATGTAATAATTGAAAATGGTGCTACTTTAACAATTAGCAATTGCAATATCTCAATGCATGAACAAGCCAGAATTATTGTTAAAAATGGCGATGAAACAACTCCCGGTTCAAAGCTTGTTGTTGATAATGCAACTATTAAATGTCAATGTGATCATTCTTTTTGGCAAGGCATACAGGTTTGGGGTAATAGAAATGAGCCTCAAATGCCTAAACAAAATGAACACCTACAACAAGGCACAGTCGAGCTCAAAAATGACGCAACTATCAAAAATGCAATAATCGCTATTGATTTATGGGAGCCTGATAATTATGCTTCTACAGGTGGTGTTCTTACAGCTGAAGATGCATTTTTCCGAAATAACAAAAAATCAGTTCACGCTTTATATTACACAAATTTTAACCCCTACTATCCGGAGGTTGAGTGGGATTGCTTCACTAAATTTAAGAATTGTTCTTTCGAGATAACTGATGATTATCCTGAAAAAGAAATATTTTATAAACATGTTGATTTGGCTCATATAAAAGGAGTGAAATTTTATGGCTGTGACTTTAGTATTTCAGAAAACGCTAATGGTATTTTCGAATGGAATTATGCGATTGCCGGGTATGATGCAAAATTTGAAGTAAAAGCAATATGTAACTCTCAACAACTGCCTTGTCCTGAAATCTCACTTGATAAAAGCACTTTCACTGGTTTCTATAGTGCCGTAAATGCCAATAACGACGGACAAAGTGCAGTAACTTTCAGTGTTTCGCAATGTGATTTTATTAATAATGAAAATGGAGTATTAACCTCAAATATGGATAATGCTACTGTTCTTTACTCAGATTTTGAAATTGGAACTTCACATGGTTGCGGAGCTGGTATTCATTCAGACCGCGTTAATGCATTTACTTTTGAAGAAAATGACTTTAGCAAATATGTAAATGCTCCTTTAGAAGATTATTATGGGATTACAGTTCTTAACTCAGAAGATGTAAATGAGATTTACAGAAATACATTCAACGGACTTAGTTTTGGCAACTACTCTGATGGGCAAAATTGGATAGAATTGCGTAGTCAAGGTTTAGCATATTATTGCAATGAAAATACTAACAATTATGCAGACTTTTATGTAGAAGATGATTTAGATTATAATGGTTTTGGTATTCAGTCAGGTCAGGGAAATGAAAATCTTCCTGCCGGCAATACATTTTCTACAAGCGGAGCCACATGGCATTTCTACAATGGCGCCAGGTATGATATTGACTATTTTACTAATACAACTAATAGTAACATTAGTCCTGAAAAAATAACTGAGAATATAAACTTACATCCTTTATCAACAACTAATACCTGCCCCTCAAACTTTAGCGGCAACCCGAAACTAAGGCTTATTGTAACAGCGGAAGAAAAAACAGATGCAGAGTTGGAATATTACAGTAGCCTTACCGATTATAACAGCACTAAAAGCCTTTATGATAGTTACATTAACGGTGGAGATACTGAGGATGAAATTAATGATATTCAAAGTGCACAACCAGAAGACATGTGGGCTTTACATGCACAACTGTTAGGTGACTCACCACATTTATCCTTCGAAGTACTTAAAGAAGCTTCCGACAAAACTGATGTGTTTACTGAATCTGCTTTGTTTGATATACTGGCTGCCAACCCGGATGAACTAAAAAAAGACACTTTAATTAGTTATCTTGAAAACAAAGAGGATCCGCTACCGGACTATATGATTGCATTACTCGAACAAATTGCCGAGGGTACGACCTATAAAACTGCTTTACTTAATCAAATGTCTGAGTACAAACACAATTATGTACGTGCAGCCAACCTTATAGTTAGAAGTATATTAAATGACAGTATTATGGATTATACTGCATTACGTAACTGGCTTGATAATATTGGTGGTATTAATTCCGACAGGCGTATTATTTCTTCATACATCGAACAAGGTAACTTTACAGATGCCTTTACGCTTGCAAATATGTTACCTTCGCTATACGAATTACAGGGAAATAACTCTGTGGAACATACATATTATATTGATATGCTCAATCTGTACCAAACAATACACCAGGAGGGTAGAACAACATATCAGTTAAGCAATAATGAAAAAGCTTACATTGATAATATTGCTCAAAACAGTAGTGGAATTGCCGGTTCACAGTCAAAAAGCATATTACAGGCAGTGTATAAAGAATATTGTGATATTTGTCCAAATGTTGGTAATTCAGCAAGTCATAAATCAGACAGATTTATTAGTAATGATGATATCAATAAGATATATGGTTTGGATGTTTCGGCAAAACCAAACCCTGCAAGTTATTGGGTTGCCTTTGATTACACTTTACCAAAAGGACACGATAAGGCAACTATTTCTCTAAGGAACATATCCGGAAAGATTATTGATGTAATAAAAATTGAAAAAAAGCAGGGTCAAGAACTATGGAATATAAGCCATATTCCATCAGGGGCATATGTTTACACAATAGAATCTTCAGGCTTCACAAAGTCTGGTAAACTTATCATTACAAAATAATAAGTAATTTTACAGTTGTCATCGTAGTAATTGCTACGATGGCAACTATTAAAAAAATCATGAAAAAATTCACTCAAATATTCATCATCATTTTTTTACCATTATCATTTTACGCCCAGCTCCAAATAGACTGGCAACAATGCTATTGTAGCACTGATGATGATATTCCTCATGGAATTTGTGAAACCAATGGTGGTTTTCTTGTAATAGGATTTCAGGATGGAGATGACGGACAGGTTACCTGCACAAATGGAGGAGCAACCTGGCTGATTAAAATAGATTATAACGGCAATCTAATCTGGCAGGAATGTTATACCGATATTGGTGGTATGAATCTATCTGAATCATTAACTGATTCAGGAAAATATTTTGTATGTGGCGGATGTGGTTTGGACCCATACCCCGATGTGCGTAGTCTGGGTATTGGAATAATTGATAGTACCGGAGTTTTTCTATGGAAGAAAGCATATGGTAACGAAAACGGAATAACTGGTTACGGAGAGTTTGGATCACCAACCAATGACGGTGGTTTTATTGGTGCAACAGATATTTTCTCTCAAGGTGGGGATATTTCAAATTGGTATGGGAGTTTAGATGGATGGATGGTAAAAGTTGACAGTACTGGAAATAAAGAATGGGATTTTACAGTTGGATCATCTAATCAGGATGGCATATATGGAATTATCCAAACAAATGACAATGGATATCTTGCTTTACTCTCATCAGCCTCTGATGGAGTTTCAGGTAATATTGACTGTAATACAGGCAGTCCGTCCCAATTTGATGCAGTGGTTTTCAAAGTTGATTCAACTGGTTATCCAGAGTGGCATAAATGTTACGGGGGTTCTCAAGACGAGGCTTTCATTAATGCTATTAGTTTAAATGATGGTTATCTAATTTGTGGGGGTACTTTATCAAATGATGGTGATTTAACAGGTAGCGGATGGCATGGTGAAGCAGACATATGGTTAATGCGTACAGACTTAATCGGGAATGTATCATGGCAGCAGTGTTACGGTGGATCAAAGTGGGATTGGCCCAGAAAGCTTTTTCAAACCTCAGATGGTGGTTTTATTATATTTGGATATACAGAATCAAATGATGGTGATGTTTATGGTAACCCATCTTATAGTGATCGACCTTCAATTTGGATATTTAAAATTGATAGTGTTGGTAATATAGAATGGCAACAATGTATCGGTAGCCATGCCAAAGAAAAAGTATTTGATGTTGTCCAGCACAGTGATTATAATTATACCATTGCAGGGAGTATGACTTTTAGCCCATCATACGATGTAGATTGTTCAAATTTTATTTACGGTTCAGCAAGAAATTATTGGGTGCTAGGCATATCAGACACAACTGTTAATACAGTAGAAAATAGTATTAATAATAAAAACATAGCAATTTATCCCGTTCCAGCAAAAAGCACATTGAATATTGATTTACCTAATAATTTTGACTTCAAAAATACAATTATTGAAATAATTGATATCAATGGGACTACCGTTTTATACTACCAACCAGACAAATTAAATACTCATATAGACATAAAAAATATTGTCCCAGGACTTTATATAATTAAAATACAAAATAATAAGACTATAATTACAAATAAGTTTGTTAAACAATAAATCCGACCCTTCACAGTCATACACATTGCCAAGTCGCACATGCCTACCTGCAAAGCCTAAACTTGTCAATAAGTATGCCTGCCCTACCGCACGGAAAAAACGCTCAGTTGCTAACAATGTATATAAAAAATAAGCGAGATTGCAGTAGCATCAAGGTTTGTAGCCCGTTTCACCTTTCTTGTAAGTTGAAAGTTTTGTGCTCCGAAATCGCTTACTTTTCATATACTTAACGTTGTGTGCCATAAAACACAGTCATATCCTGATCAAACATGCTAACCCGATTAATTTAGTATTTTAGTGACAGTATATAAGAAAGTGAAAGAGTTAATTGAACACTACTATATAATTTTCTATACAAAAACCAATATTAACTAAAATGAAAAATCTATTGATCAAATTTCTTTTTCTACTCCTGACTTGTGTATTCCTCAGTAGCTGCACCGAAAAGCCAAAAGTTAAAAATATTGAAAAGCCCAATATCCTATTCATCACCTGCGATCAGCGAATGTTCCAGTCGATACAAGCGAAAGGATTTCATCAGCCAGCCATTGATCGGCTTTCGGACCGTGGAGTCTCCTTTATGAACCACTATATTTCTGCAGCGGTATGTACGCCGTCGCGTGGAGTGCTATACAGCGGCCTAGCTCCGCAGGTAACAGGAATCCAGGAGGAGATGATGTTCGGTTGGACGCCAAGCCTCCCCACAGACAAATTATCCATCGGGACTGTGATGAAGCGACTCGGCTACTCGACGGCGTACTTCGGCAAATTTGAACTAGACAGTTCCATCGTATTCCCGGAACCAGGGGTGAACTATACCAACAAGCTTAAGAGATACGGGTTCGACGAATGGCAGCCTTACGGCGAGGTGACAGGAGAAATGAACCAGGGATACGAAATGGACGGTATCATCGGTGCGGAGGGGATCAGTTGGCTTCGCACGAACGCCGATAGTAAGAAGCCGTGGTTCCTCACCCTCTCCTTCATCAATCCGCACGACATCTTCTTCGCCAACGTAAACCCTCCCGGCGAGCAAGTGCAGAAAAGCTTACCAGGAATGACCACGCCGATACCTACTGACGCTCAGACCAGCAAGAATTGGGATTTCTCGTTGTGGAGTACACTTGACGAGCCTCTCCAGGCACCCGGGCGACCGAAGGCCCACTGGGAATTCTACAAGGCTACTATCGATGTCACGGGGGAGATCCCGATCGAGCGGAGAGATATGTGGTACACCTACCAAAATTTTTATCTTAACCTCCTTCGCGAGAACGACCGGTGCATAGGACAGGTGCTGGACGCACTCGACGACCTTAACCTTTGGGAGAATACAGTGGTGGTCTTTACTTCCGACCATGGGGAACTCGGTGGCGCGCACGGCGGGCTCCGGAACAAAGGGCCAGTCGCCTACGAACAGAACGTTCATGTGCCGATGATCATAGTACACCCAAACGTAAAGGGAGGTCAAACCACTCAGGCACTAACAAGCCACATCGATGTGCTACCAACGCTTGTGGGACTGACCGGTGCCCCGAAAGAGGTAGCGAATGAAATTACGAAAGATCTTCCGGGTCGGGACTTCTCCACTATCCTAGAAAGTCCGTCGAATGCACCACTCAACGCAGTGCGCCCTGGCATACTTTTCAACTACGTTGGACTCTCAACAATAGACGCGAATTTCTACAAGAACCTATTTGCGAATTGGAACGATATTAATGGGTTTGCAATGAATCCTGATGAATTCGCCGAGCATCACCCCGACCTCACTAAACGAGGCTTCGTTGCCATGACCTTCGATGGTAGGTACAAGTTCGCACGCTACTACTCGCCAAGTTATTTTAATACACCGTTGAATCTTAAGGATATCCAGGGATGGAACGACCTGGAACTATTCGACCTGAAGAACGACCCCGATGAGCAAAACAACTTAGCACTGAACCCTGAGCATAACCAAGAACTCATCCTAAAGATGAACGCCCTGCTAAACGAACTAATTGCCCTCGAGGTTGGTAAAAACGATGGACAGTTCCTCCCAATGACAGTGCGTCCGAAGGATAGCGCGTTATACGTTAGGGCTTCAATTGAATAAAAACATAATTACGGCACACAACAAAGAACTGAGTTAAAATCCAAGTAAAACCCTTAAAAATTTTTCTTTTTAAAATACCCTGTTGATTCATGGGGGCACTTCAAAAAGAAAAATTATTGAATAGTTAAACGACTCTTATAGTTTGG
>Ga0222699_1000781_pt1 | contig 10369 bp, 6 predicted proteins | sample AntAcemetage1452_FD_179824 | JGI IMG/M metagenome (GOLD analysis project Ga0222699, IMG submission 179824) | Saline water microbial communities from Ace Lake, Antarctica - #1452 | ecosystem: Environmental > Aquatic > Non-marine Saline and Alkaline > Saline | place: Antarctica: Ace Lake...
GATTTGCTCTTTGAGGGAATAATATGAAAAACAATAACGGAATCAAATGGAAGGAATCAAATAGTCACAACATAACCAAACCGGCAACATAACGTGCATGATCCTTGACCGCCAACAGGCCTATTTTCAGTAAAGTATTGAGTTTGTAGTCCTGAATTCACGATGTTTTTGTTAGAATCAAAACTCTACGCTTTCACATAAATCCCCTTTGCGCTATTCTTAATTTTGCCCTCTTTTTTGAACCTTTGCACGATACCACTGATTTTCCGGCTCTCAAGACCAGTCTTAATTTTCAAAGTGGCAACGTCAACACCTTCCCCGCTCTTTTCGATAGCGGCCAGGACAGTTGCAGCTGCGGAAACCTTAACTGGCTTTTTGGTGACTTTGGGCTTGGCTTTAGCCTTTGGCTTCTTGACAGGCTTAGGTTTTTCAAGTTTACCAAGTTTATCCAGTTTCTTAACAATTTTTTCGGTTTTCAGCGTGAGCTGTTTCAAGGTTTTCGATACCGCCTGCAGATCCTTTTTCAGTTGTTTCATGACTTTTTCTCCTTTGGTTTCCTTCATTATTTAGATATCCACCCTCTCTTTGAGTTCCTTCCCACATTTGAAGAAAGGTAACTTTTTTGGCTTTACCTTGATTTGTTTTCCGGTCTTTGGATTTCTGCCCTTGTATCCACCGTAGCTTTTGACCTTGAAACCCGCTAAACCTCGGATTTCTACCCTGTCACCAGCTACCAAGGCATTCGTCATCTCATCGAAAACCAAATTTACAATTTCCTCAGCTTTCGTTCTTGTGAGGTTTTCGCTTTTGCTCAGTGCCTCTACTAAATCAGATTTATTCATAGCCCCTCCTAATAGATCCATTATGAACCAAATTCATAGGACAATGGAAATTAAATGTCAAGTGATTTTAGCTGGTTATTAATTTACACGGAGGATACAGCTTGTCCTTTAGCAGGGTCATGGTGTGGGTCGATAATCTGCAAAGGCGTTTTGATGAAAATCCGGGCTGAGAGACAAAACGCCTTAGCCCGGAGCAGTGAAGATTAGATCTGGTAGGGTAGCGAATTCGGGAATCTCAAAACGCGGGGGTCATATAGGTACTCCTGCATCGAGAAAGAGGTCAAAACTGCTTATTTTGCTAATTCTTCCTTAACTGCGAGCCCGACTTTTGCCAAGGTATACGGCTTCTTTATATATTTGCCCGCCCCTAATTCCTGGGCAAGGTCCACCTCCTTTGTCTTGGCATACCCACTGGCTATTATCGCCTTCTGACCGGGACGGATCTTTATTATCTCCTCATAGGTCTTCCGACCGTTGATTCCTTTGGGCATGACCATGTCAAGGACGATCAGGTCCACGGGATTCTCCTTCACATATTCAATGGCCTCTTCCCCGCTTGAAACAACTTCAGCCGTATAACCCAGCCTGGTCAATATACCGCTTGCAATTTCTCTCTGTCTCTCTTCATCATCAACCAGCAGGATCTTCTCTCCATGGCCGAGATAATCTTCCAGAGGCACTTCTTCTTTTTCGTCAGCCACCTGCTCCCTGGTCGTCGGGAAATAGAGCTCAAATGCCGTCCCCTTCTCGCTGCTCTTTACGTTTATGTATCCATTATGATCCTGCATACTATTCCACACAACAGCCAGACCTAAGCCTGTACCACTTCTACTCATTACCTTCTTGGTATAGAAGGGCTCAAAGATCCTATCGATGTCTTGAGGGGATATTCCAGAACCATCATCTGATATGGCCAGTACCACATATTCACCTATGCGGACATCTTCATATCCCTTCAGGGGTTGATCCAGATACCGGTTTATGGTCGATACAGCGACCGTGCCCTTGCCCTCAATGGCCTCTGATGCGTTTACAATCAGATTCATCAGGATCTTCTTAACGTGAGAAGCTGAACCAGTGATATTTAGCAATTCGGACTCAAGCTCAGTTTTGAAAGCAGTCAAGGGATGGATTTTTTCGAGCTTGTGGTGTTCGGCAGAATCCAGATATTCTTCGACCATGGTATTGAGGTTCAGGACTTCCTTACCGCTTGCCACCCCCCTGGCTATGGTCAATAAGTCTTCCACAACATCGGCAGCCCGCATCCCGGATTCCTGTATTGTTTTTATGGGTTTTCTGAGAGGGCTGTCTTCGGGTAAATCCATCAGGAGTAGTTCAGGGTAACTTACAAGTCCCGAAAGGATATTATTCAGGTCATGGGCCACACCGCCCGCCATAAGACCCATGGCTTCCATCTTCTTTGATCTGGCAAGTCTTTCTTCACTTGCCCTCAACTCCTCTTCGGCATTGATCTTTTCAGTAATGTCATGGGCAATTTCGAGTACTCCCATTATTTCTCCATTCTCGTCGAAAACCGGCTCACCTTTCTCATCCCAGACTCTTCCATCAGGGGTTCGCATTATGCACTGTTCACTCTTTTGCGTTTTGAATGCCTTTACGGTAGGACAGCCGTCACAAGGGGTTTTCGGATCAGCCCAGAGTTCGTAACATTTGTGCCCAATCACCTCATCCCAAGTGCTATTGATTGAATCAACGGCTACTTTGTTTGCCCATAATACTTCAAGATTCTCGTTAACGAAAGTAAGATTGGTTGTGATGCCATCAAGTATGGCTCTTTTTTGAGCCTCACTTTCCCGCAGGGCCTGCTCTGCAACCTTCCTGTAAGTAATATCACGAATCGATTCAATGGCTCCTATTGCTTCACCATTGTGATCATAAAGCAGAGATGCCTTGTTCCACAGGAAACCGCCAGGTTTAACGCGTGAATCGTAGGTTTCGGAAACCAGTGACTCTCCTTCCTTCTTTACATACTGATACTTCTTCTCTATCTCTTTATTCCATTTACCGACAATGTCTATCAAAATCGGTCTTCTCTCCCCATAGAAGGGGATGGCATATTCATAGTCTCCTTTTCCCAATATCTCCTGGGCCTTTATGCCGGTCATATTCTCAATAGCCCGGTTCCAGGCGATCACCTTCCCTTCCAGGTCAATAACCATGGTGGCATCGGGTAGAAAATTGATTGTTTGGACCAGACGTTGTTCTGAGGCTCTTAGCTTCTCCTCCGCCAGTTTGCGCTCGCTGATGTCGTAAACAATTCCTTCGTAATGTGTAATTATTCCCAAGGGATCTCTGCGGATATAAGTTATATCATCAATCCACTTAACATCACCGTTTTTAGTAATAATCCGATAAGGTTCATGCGCGAATGTTTGCAACCCTTCCTTTTTACTGTAGCTGGTTACTTCTCCTGCGACTCTTTCAAGATCATTACTGTGAATGACGTCACTAAAGGAGATCTTTTTTTCCAGGAATTCCTGCGCGGAATAGCCAAACAATTTTTCCACATTCTCAGACACAAATTCCACAGGCCAGCCTTCCTCGTTTTTCCACAGGAAAGCCACCGCCGGGCTGCGGTTGATAATATTGTTCGCTTCGGCCAGTGCCTCCTCGGCCTGCTTGCGGGAAGAGATATCGGTGAATACAGCAAAGCTTCCTCTAAATTGCCCATCTGAATCAAGAATATCTCTGGGGGAGAGAACAACCGAAATCTGGCTGCCATCTTTTATAGTGATTTCAGTCTCGTAAGATTGGGTAGGAGCACCTTTTCTGCGCCTGGCTATTTCACCTTTCACAATCTGCTTGTTGCGCTCATCAAGCAAATCAATTATTGGTTTTCCAATTAGCTCATCTTGTTGATAACCGACCATCTTGCAGAATCTATTGTTTACATAAATAATCAAGCCATTTTCATCTTGAATTACCAGGCCATCAGCCATTGTTTCTACCAAACCACGGTATCTTTCCTCACTCTCCCGCAACGCATCCTCGGCCTGCTTGCGCTCAAAGGCTTCATTTTTTAACTTCTCAACCTTTTGTTCCAATTCTTCGTAGGTTGGCTTCTTGGCCATCAGAAAATCCTCCAAATACTCTCAAAGTGAAAAAGCCCATACCCTTTGTGTCTTGGATACTATGTATGAGCCTTTGCAATTCCCATCGGTCCTCCCCTTCTTGGTTTAGATCATCTCTTGAAAGGCATTGTTTTCATCACCAGAGACCATGATACGTGCATTAAGTGAGCATCGCACTTCGGCCAATGTTATGCAAGGGTGCTGAGCCTAAGTTACACTTTTTTGCCTGGAAAATCCAACGCGCACTTTATATAGGAAAGGTAGCTTTTTGACTCAGAGATAAAAGCTACAAGATATGAGACTTTTTCTTATCATTTCACTCCTGCCTTGAGCGGGACCTACACTTCGCTCCGACCAGCATCCAACACTCTCCGGACGGTCTCTGCCATAGCTCGAATTGAGATAGGCTTCATGACAAAGGCCCAGATACCCATATCCTTTGCCTTCTCTTCTGAGACCAGTCTGCTGTGTCCAGTGCATAGGATAACCGGGATATCAGGACGAATCTTAATCAGCTCCTGGGCTAATTTGTCACCTGTCATACGGGGCATGGTCATGTCGGTAATCACCAGATCAAACCTGTCAGGTTCTGCCCGGAACAGCTCTAAGGCCTGCACGCTGCTTCTTGTTGTAACCACTTCATATCTCAACTGCTCTAACATCTGGCTCGCTATCTCTATCAGGACCTGCTCATCATCGATGAATAGAATACGCTCGCTTCCGGTGGGGAGGGGTCCTTCAGACTCCTCTTCCTCCCTTTCCTCCTCCAAAATGACGGGTAGATACACGTGAAAGGTAGTCCCGTTCCCCATTTCACTATAAACGGTGATTGTGCCACCATGGGCTTCAACAATGCCTTGAGCCACGGACAACCCCAATCCTGTTCCCTCACCAGTGTCTTTAGTGGTGAAATAGGGATCAAATATTCGCTCCATTATCTCAGAGGTCATTCCGTAGCCTGTATCACTTACAGTCAGTCTAAGATAAAAACCGGCATCCAGATCTAAATGCTTTGAAACCGAAAGGTCATCTAATTCCACATTGGCAAGGCTAACTTCAAGCACACCACCACCCTCCTGCATGGCATGGCCTGCGTTGGTGCCAAGGTTCATGATCACCTGATGCATCTGGGTGGGATCTGCATTAACAATACCTGCGTCTTTAGCCAGATCTTCCCGGATCTCAATGGTTGTGGGGAGTGTAGCTTTGAGCAAGTTAAGGGCCTCATTGACGATATATCTGACCTGCACGGGCCTTTGTTCTTTCTTGTGGTGGCGACTTATGGTCAGGATCTGTTTAATCAGAGCTGCTGCCCGTTCGCTTGATTTTATCAACTTATCCAGGTCAGCAATGACCTTACTCCCTTCAGGGGCCTTCATCTTTGCCAGCTCTGCATACCCCATAATGCCTGAAAGGATATTGTTGAAATCATGGGCAATACCGCCTGCCAAGGTACCGATGGCCTCCATCTTCTGGGCCTGCTGGAGTTGGCCTTCAAGTTTCGTTTTCTCCTTTTCGGCCTGCTTCCTTTCATTAATATCCAGGGCTATGCCCCGAAAGCCGATGGACTTACCCTTTAAGTCCTTTATCAAAGAAACAGAAACCTCTACATTCCCTTCTGTTCCGTCCCTTCTCATGATCTTCCATTCGTAACCCTTGATGGACTTTTGGGTTCTGTAAACCTCGTTAAATGCTTTATAGACCTTCTTGGCGGTCTCAGTGTCCATGTACTTCCGGTTATTCATGCCCATCAGTTCATCTCTTGTGTATCCCCTGATTTTGCACATTGCATCGTTAAGAAATGTGAAGTTGCCTGCCAGATCAACCTCGTAATAACCTTCCTCCATGCTTTCAAGGATGTTGCGGTATTTCTCCTCGCTCTCCCGCAGTGCTTCCGCTGCCTCCTTGCGGTCTGTGATGTCTTCAACGATACCCTTGTAGTGCGTGATGCGCCCCTCCCTATCCCTCACGATATAGGTCCAGTCATTGATTACTTTTTCCGATCCGTCCTTTGCCATGATGCGATAGGGTTCGTGTACGAACTCGGTCGTTTCTGCTTTGCTGCTAAATTCTGCCACCTCTTTAGTCACTCGCTCGAGGTCCTCAGGATGAACACAACCGGCATAATCTACGTCTCCTGTCATGAATTCTTCTGCCGTATACCCAAAGAGCCTTTCAACATTTTCAGAAACAAAGGCCACTGGCCACCCTTCCTGATTCTTCCATGTAAAGGCCACGGATGAGCTTTTGTTGATAATATCATTGGCTTCCTTTAGTGCTTCCGCAGCTTCCTTGCGTTCGGTGATGTCAAGCACGACCTCTATGGCTTTATCGACGGCTCTATCAGGAGAGGGGAGTGGGGCGGAAAGAATCTCGTAGTGCCTCCCGTCGCTGCTGGTCATCTCAGCCCGTTCCACTTTTCCGCTCTTTATTGCGACGGTCATAGGACATGGCTCGCATGGGATATCCAACCCCATGTAGCTTTCATAACATAGCTTCCCTGTAATATCGCCAAATGCCTCAATCAATACCTTGTTTTGATGGAGAATCCTGTAATTCAATCCAACGATATCGACACCGATTCCCGTAGTTGCGAGGCCATCCATAAGCCCCTGCAATGTGTCTCGTTCCGTCTTCAGTTTTACCTCGGCCCGCTTGATATCGGCTATGTTCTTGGCTATGCCGGAAAGAGCTATCGGTTTTCCACTCTCGTCTTTAATAAGGGTGGTGGTCATAAGGGTGGGGAATGGCTTTCCATCCTTGCGGATGTGCTCCACCTCCCCTTTGTGGTATCCATTTTCCATCACCATCTCGTTGAAAGGCTCCACCTCGTTTTTCAGTTGCTCCGGATCGTGAAAAACGCTCAAATGCTGTCCTGTAAGCTCTTCGGGTGATTCGTAACCGTGCATCTCGACCCAGGCCTGGTTGACGTATATCAGATTCCCTTCCAGGTCTGCGACGGCCATGCCTTCAGAGGATTGCTCTACAACGGAGGACAGGAATCGCAAGCGTTCCGCCGCCCGCCTACGTTCGGTGATGTCCTGAACCGTCCCCATCGAACAGGTCGGCATGCCCTCGTCATTATAGAGGGTCTGGAACTTTTCATTCACATATTTGGCGGTCCCATCCTTGAGCACCAAACGATATTCGATATCACATGGCACCTTTTTGGACAGCGATTCTTTGTGGATTTTGCCCACATAGCCCCTGTCATCTGGGTGAACAGACTGTATAAATGCCTCGTATGAGGGATCAATCTCCTTCGGTTTCAGTCCTAAAATGCGGTAGATCTCATCAGACCATTCCAGCGAATTGCTCTTCAGGTCGAGTTTCCAGTGCCCGATATGGGCCAGTTCCTGGGCTTCTTTCAGCTGCTGTTGGGATCGGATCAGGGCTCTGCGTTCGTGTTGAAGTTTTTCCACGGTCTCTGCCAGCTTGCGGGCAAGTGTATGATCATACATCTCCAGGAGGATATTATGGTCATTCAAAGGGTCATCAGGAACCGGCAGGACCCCCTGCCGGTGTTCTTTGAGCACATCGTCGAGTATCTGTATGAACTGATCTCCCTCTGCGGGTTTGATCACAAAACGGGAGGCCCCGAGACTCAGGGCCAGTTTCTTGTCGCTTTCATCAACAAAGGTGGCCGTATAGAAGATAAAAGGAATATGGCGCAGGCGGGAGTCCTTCTTGACTTCGCAACACAATTTAAATCCGTTCATGACCGGCATCATGATATCTGAAATGATGACCTCGGGCGGATCCTGACGAGCAAGCCGCAGCGCATCCTCGCCGTTTTCCGCAGCGGTTATGTGATGGCCCTTAGATTCCAACAGCCGTTCCAACATGTAACGACTCTTGGCATTGTCTTCAACGATAAGAATTTTAGTCATGCAATGCCTCCTTTCTAACTTTATGGCAAGAATCTTTTAACCTGCTCAACAAAGATGTCGGGGTCGATGGGTTTTTCAATGTAGCCTTCACAGCCCGTTTCCAAAATGGTTTCACGGTCGCCCGCCATTGCATAGGAGGTCACCGCTACAATCGGGATCGATGTTGTCTCCTGGGACTGCTTCAGTCGCCTGGCCACCTCATACCCATCCATCACCGGCAACTGGATATCCAAAAGAATCAGGTCAGGATGTTCGGACGCAGTCATCTTCAACCCCTGCTGCCCATTCCGTGCCTGGACCACATCATAACCCTGTTTTTCCAAGAGAAACGTTGTTAAATAGAGGTTCTGTTCATTATCTTCAACGATCAGGATCTTTTTTCGTGTCATTATTTTCCTCCGGATTCAGGGGCAACGTGAAAATAAAAGTCGTGTATTTGCCGAATTGACTCTTCACTCGAATCGTACCGCCCAGCATATCAAGAATTCGCTTGCAAATCGACAGCCCCAGGCCGGTTCCTTCGAACCTGCGGGACGTACCGGTATCGAGCTGCTGGAAGGGCTTGAATAGATTGCCCATGTCTTCATTCCGAATGCCGATGCCGGTGTCCGTCACCTGAACCTCTATTCGGGAATCTTGCCTGCGGCAGATAATCTTTACCGTTCCCTTCTCGGTGAATTTGATCGCATTGTTGACCAGGTTGATGAGGATCTGGCGAATGCGGCGCTCGTCGCTGAAAAGGCAATCCACTTCGGGGGCGATCTCTGAAGAAAGAGATAGGTCCTTCTGCTCGGCCAGGGGCAGAAGGGATTCCACCACCTGGGCGATGACCTGGCGGATACTGAACTCCTCTTTGGAGACCTCCATTTCGCCTGCCTCGATCTTTGAAATATCCAACACATCGTTAATCAGATTCAGCAGGTGGTGAGAACTACCCTTGACCATTTTCAACTGTTTTTTCTGTTCCAGATTCAACGGGCCGGTGAGTTCGTTGAGAATGATACCGGTAAACCCGATAATGGAGTTTAGAGGGGTGCGCAGCTCGTGGGACATACTGGCAAGAAAGGCGCTTTTGACACGATTGGCCGCTTCGGCCTGTTCTTTTGCGATGGATAAATCGGTGGTGCGTTGCGCTACAAGATCCTCAAGATGTTCCCGGTGTTGCTTTAATTCGGATTCTGCCTGCCTGCGGCTTATTCGCATGGTTTCAAACCCGCGGGACAAATCACCGAATTCATCGCCGCCCAGATTCGGAACACGTTTATCAAGGTTGCCTGAACTGATGGTGACCACGCTCTGTTTGAGGAGCCCCAACGACGTGGTAATTCCCCTGGCGATTAGAACCACTGAGGTTCCAATAACGACGATCAGCAAAAGGGAAAAACCGCTCACCACGAGAAGACCCATTGTTTGAAGTTCATTTGTTTCATTTCGGGCCTGTGTGGCGATTCGTGTGGCAATGGCCATTATTTTATGTGATTCCGAAAATAGCAAGGAGGCCATGGCTTCTTCAAGATAAACGGTCCTATCAATTTCCGCCCGACCGGCATTCGCTTTGATTAATTCTTTGCGTTCTTGATATATCGATTTCAGGTTGACGTAGGTATTGTTAAGGGATTTAAAGGCATTGAGGATGATTTCAAGTGGGATCTGACCCTCTGCTTCCTGAATGATAACGTTCATCCTTAGAAGTTTATTCTCGAGCATATTCATTGTCCTTACTGATTGAAGGGCTGTGTATTCATGAGCAAGAATAATGATGGAGGTTGCCGCATCATGAAACCTGTCTGCCAGCAAATCCTTATTAAGTTCCGTATGGACCTTGAAAGACAAAACAAACAAAGAGATAGCAAGAATGCTGAGCATCCCAATTGAGATAAAGGCGGCCGAATATAACTTTGTTCTGACTTTCATCGAATAACTTGGACGCCGAGAGGTTTTGCTTTTTCAAGGGCATCAAAATAGAAATAATTCATGAAATCAGGAATTTCAGTTGTTTTATATAGCTGTCTCCGAATAATCCATTTGGCCTCACCCTCCAACGTTACTAAGAGGCTTTCGCTAAGGGATAGGTCAAAATCGACAATATTCCAGAGAAACCGAGTTGTTTTAAGGTTTGTTTTGCTGAGTTCAGAATGAATTTTCTGGGCCTGTTTCGGGTTTTTTTTGATGAAATTTTCTGCTTTTACGATGGCATTAAGAAATTTTACCAGTATCTCCGGGTGCTTATCGGCGAACCCCTTCATTACAATGATAAGCCAGGCAGTGCTGTATTTTGCTCTACTTTGAAAAAGCACTGCGTTGCTTCCAAGCTTTTCCTGGGCAATATGGACATGGGGCTGCCAAGTGAAAATCGCATCCAGATCCCCTTTGACGATGGCATCGGTCATTTCAAAAACATTCATATCTACAATTTCAACGTCGGAATAGCTGATTTTGTGGTCTCTAAAAAAGATATCCATATAATAGTCCAGTGTGGTTCCCTTGAAAACGCCGATTTTTTTTCCCTTAAGATCGGTTGGTGTTTTTATTCCTCTATCCTTGC
>Ga0222699_1000782_pt1 | contig 10362 bp, 11 predicted proteins | sample AntAcemetage1452_FD_179824 | JGI IMG/M metagenome (GOLD analysis project Ga0222699, IMG submission 179824) | Saline water microbial communities from Ace Lake, Antarctica - #1452 | ecosystem: Environmental > Aquatic > Non-marine Saline and Alkaline > Saline | place: Antarctica: Ace Lake...
CTCTATCCGGAGGACTGATTCTAACCGGTTCACTATTAGCACTCTTTCTGAGATCTCCCCGCCAATGAACTCTGGTTTTTATTCTTGACCCTGAAGCCGTTTTTCTCTATATTTCAACACCGTTTGGCTTTTACTTTTGGCTTTTACTTTGACTTAAGTGCCTAAAGTGGCTAAAGTTGTGGTACGCCTTCGGCGATACAGCTTTAGACAAAGGGAGCAAATGTCTGTCATTCCAGCTTTCGAGGGAATGACAGATACTTATTCTATTTCGTCATTCCCGCGAAAGCGGGAATCCAGAAAAATGGCACCGCAGAGGATTTACCCCGATTTATTGAGAAGATACGCGGTGTCTAAAATTGAAAGGATTCCTTAACTTTAGTCACTTTAGCTAACTCATAACACAAAAACTTGGAGGTTATTATGGGGAAAGTAGGAATTATTGGAGTCGGGCAGAGTTCTTTTGTGCGTGGGTATCCCGGCTCAATCAGGGAATTGGCCTTTGATGGGTTCAAAGAGGCTATGCAGGATGCCGGGATTCCAACTAAGGATATCGACGCATCTATCATCTGCTCGGCCCCGGAATATGATAAGCAGCGTTCACCGGCCGGTGTCTTTGCCGAGTACTTGGGGCTTGTCCCGCAGCCAACGTGCTATTTAGAAAGCCTGTGCTCCTCAAGCAGCATGGGGTTGAGGTTCGCCTATTCATTGGTAAAGTCCGGGCTTCATGATGTGGTTGCTGTTATCGGCTTTCAAAAGATGTCAGAGATATCTTCTGCAGAATCACAGGAGAGGATGGGAAGGGGCGCGGACATCCAGTGGGAGAGCCCATTTGGCACTATGATGCCGGCCTATTACGCCATGTATGCGAGGGGCCATATGGAACAATACGGCACAACTCTTGAGGATCTGGCGCGGATCAGGGTAAAGGCGGCTACTTACGGTCAGATCAATGAGAAGGCAGTTTACCGCAGGCCGGTCACCTTTGAGATGTTTTCTGATCCTGAGAGCCCTATGTCGAACCCGGTTGCAAACCCGCTCAGGGTGGGAGACTGCTGTGCAAACGCGGATGGAAGTTCCTGCGTCATTGTTGCTAACGAAGAGAAGGCTAAGGCCTTTTCTAAGAAGCCTATCTGGATCCTCGGTCTGGGTGCTGCATCTACTGCCGTGAACTTGGCAGGAAGAGATCTTTTTTCAGGCTTGACCGTGGCCCAAGCTGCAGGGGAAGAGGCCTATAAGATGGCCGGCATTACTGCTAAGGATATCGATGTGGCCGAGGTACACGACTGTTTTACCATTGCCGAGATGATGGCCTATGAAAACCTCGGGTTTGCAAAGCCTGGAGAGGGAAAAGAACTGATCAAGGCCAAGGAGACCTATAAGGAGGGGAGCATCCCGGTCAATGTGGACGGGGGCCTTCTTTCAAAGGGGCATCCGATCGGGGCCACCGGCGGATCTCAGATCAGGACCATAGTCCTTCAATTGAGGGGCGAGGCAGGTGAGATGCAGGTAAAAGACCCTGAGATAGGGCTGGTCCACAATATTGGCGGTGTTGGTCTATACGGAAACGTCAGCATTCTTGGGAGGTAAAACGATGGGTAAGAAAAAGAAAGAGGTGGATGACCGGTTTAAGAGATTTGGAACGGTAAGTTTTACCTCCATTACAAAGATCAATGACTTTATCGATTACTTGGATCAGGGAAAAATAATGGGTACACGCTGCAAGGAGTGTGGCCTGTTCTTCTTTCCTCCAAGGGCGGATTGTTACAACTGTTTTTCCAGTGATATGGAGTGGGTTGAAGTATCGGGAACAGGAAAGCTCGTCACCTACAGTAAACTGGAATTTGCGCCTATAGGCTTTGGAGATGATCTCCCTTATGCCATAGCCCTCCTGGACTACGGGGACTATAAGATGTTCGGCAGGATAGCAAGAGATGTGACTGAAGATGAGATCCATGCGGGCATGGAGATGACCGCAAAGGTTAACACCTTGCCTAATGGCCAGTTAAACTACGTGTTTCATAAGGCCTAAACAGAATCCCCATAAGCCCCGTCATTATGACGGGGGTTTTTGTATCTTCTCAATAAATCGGGGTAAATCCTCTACTGTGCCATTCTTCTGGATTCCCGCTTTCGCTGGAATGACAGACACTTACTCTATTTCGTCATTCCCGCGAAAGCGGGAATCCAGGACCTGCTCTGCTACTCCGACTTATTGAGATGTTACGTTTTTTTGTCTCTGCAAAGAGAAATGTGCGGATGGGTGTGAAGCAATGAGGCGCTTTTTGGTTGAAAACCTGAACGCCCAGAATGGTGTGTGTACTATTACAGGCCCTGAAGCAAGGCATATGACAAGGGTCCTGAGGATGGAGGCGGGAGACCGGTTTGTCCTCATGGACGATAAGGGGAGTCGCTTCTTAGCCTATATAGAATCTGCTAAGCGCCAGGGAGTCAGGGTCGTCCTTGAAAAACCCCTTCCCAAGCCGCCCCCCTCCCCGGTAACAATAACCCTCTGCCAGGCCCTCCTGAAATCCGGCCCAATGGATTACCTGATTCAGAAGACATCTGAATTAGGCGTTGATCATATCTTTCCCTTTTCCTCTCTACGAACCATCACCATGCTTAAAAAGGAAAGACTTTCTAACAGGATAAGGCACTGGCGCGAGATAGCTAAAAGTTCTGCAAAGCAGTCCGGCAGGTTTGCCCCGGCTCAAATAGATCTTCCATTGACTCTTGGGGAATTGACCGCGAAATGGAAAGAGGAGAAAGGGATAAAGGCGATCTTGTGGGAGGGAGAAGGAGCGACAGATCTTAAGAGGCTGCTTAGAGGCTCATCCCGGGCAGAGAAGTTTATAGGCATGGTAGGTCCTGAAGGCGGTTTTGCAGGAGAAGAGATTGAATTGGCTGCGGACGCCGGTTTCATCCCTGTTACCCTCGGGAACAGGATCCTTAGGTCTGAGACAGCGGCAATGACCATGGTGGCTATTGTCCAGTATGAATGGGGAGACCTTGGCGTGACGTAGAGAGTCTCTTCGAGTGAACACGAGGAGGCATTGCGCTGGATTAATGCATGAGCCCAAAGATACTACTAAAACAGTTAGCAACAAAATGCTGCGGACGTGGAATGAAAAGGATCCGTATCCACAAGACGATATACAATTCTGGAAATAGGCGCAAATCATCGCTAAAACATTATGTTTTTTCCCTTGACGGCCAAAAGGCAGCTCTCTATAATTCCTGGCTGAAAACAGATTCTTATCACCTTATTACCCGATCAGTGTGAGGATCTTCTTTTTAAAACCGCAAGCGGGGCGCGAATTGGAATATGCTGAATTTGACTGAGGGCATGCAGCAACCAACCGCTTCGCTGATAGAATCATTTCATACTATGAAGCAACTTAACGACGTCTTGGGAGGCTCTCAGCCGGAAGTCTCAGGAATTGAGTTGTGGTAACAGATCGTTCAACAGCATAAGGCCACGGGAGGAGGAGATGATTCGGGCGTCTCTCACATTGACCAAACAGATTATCTTGCTTATCATCATACTGGTTTTTGGCGTAAGCGCAGCGTTTATGTGGACGAATATGTATTGGTTCAAGCAAGAAACTCAGGCAGTCCGCGAAGCGATAGTGGCTGAGCTTGAGACCCTTCGTAAGGAGAATGTCACCGGTTTCCAACGGCTTGTCGTGGGGTTGGAAGAAGGTGATCGCCAGGGCGAACCGACGGATGCCATCGAAAAAGTTGCCGCCATGACTAGAGCCTACGATCAACGTTCTGAAATCAAACTTGCCGGGGCGCTTCGAGAGATAGACGAACGTTTGGATCTGTATGACCGGCAACGGTTTATCGTCAACCTGCTGGTGATGTTTGGGTGTATCCTTCTCTCGTGCGGGATTGGCGCATATTTTGCTCGATCAAAGACTTCACCGTTACGGCAGATGATCAGGCTCCTGGAGCAAATTGCCAACGGGGATTTCTCTACTACAGTGGAATTAGCTATTCCCCGCGCGAACCCGAAAGATGAAATCTACGCCCTTGTACTTGGAATGAATCATCTGGTTCAGACATTCAGAAACGTTCTGGGACAGGTGCAGCGTTCAGGTATTAAAGTTGCCTCGTCAGCCACAGAATTATCCGCCACAGCAAAACAACAGCAGGTCACAGTCAAAGCTCAGTCCACATCGATTCAGCAGGTAGTGGATTCCACCCAGGATATTTTTGCTGTGACCTCCGAACTTGTAAAGACGATCAAACAAGTTACCGGAATGCTGAACGAGACTGCCCAGTTTGCCAGTAGCGGTCAAGAAGGCCTGACTCGCATGCAGGGTGCAATGGGACAGATGAAATCTGCATCGTCGGGGGTCTCCGATCAATTGGAGGCCATTTATGAAAAGGCGGAGAGTATTACGAGCGTGGTGACAACCATCACGAAGGTGGCCGATCAGACAAACTTGCTGTCACTCAATGCCGCCATTGAAGCGGAGAAAGCGGGGGAGTACGGACGGGGTTTTGCAGTGGTGGCCTCAGAAATTCGGCGTCTTGCGGATCAAACCGCGGTTGCGACACTGGATATCGATCATATGGTGCAGGAAATGCAAGGGGCTGTCTCGGTCGGGGTGATGGGGATGGAGAAATTTATTGCGGATGTTAAACAAAACGTACATGATGTGGAGAACATCAGCCTGCAGCTTAATCGTATTATTGGACAGGTACAGAATTTACTCCCCAGTTTTGAGGATGTGAATGATGGTATGCAGTTTCAGGCTGGAAATGCCCAGGGTATCAACACCACCATGTCAAATTTGCAGGCGGAAATGCAGGAAACCATGGATTCGTTAAACGAATCGTTTCTGGCCATTGATGAATTGAATGAGGCGGCACGGGGCCTTCAGGTGGAAATGTCTCGATTTAAAGTGGTCTGAAAGCGTTCACCGCTAAATGGAAGAAGGAGATATCTATGGCAGGGGAAATTAAACAGATGATTGATCGCATTATTGAACAGCGTTCGCAAGGGAACCCGGCGCTTGTGTCATCGACCCGAATTAAACTGGTCATGAAAGGGATTAACCCGGACAAATTCAATCAAGATTCTGCCAACGACCCTGTAATTCTCGCGAAATTGCAGACATTGGTCCAGGAACTTGGGCTCACGATACCATAAGGCTGAAAAAGGAGGAGCATCTATGGGCATTACCGTTGCATATTCTACTCAGGGATCCGTTGAGGCTGCTGTGCATGAACTTCGCGGCGTCTTGAGCGCGTCCACCACAAGGATGGTCATATTCTTCGCATCATCGGCCTATGATCCGTACCAGATAAGCGCCAGGATGCACCGGGCATTTGCTCCCGCAACCGTTATTGGCAGCACCACTGCAGGCGAAATTGTGAGTGGGCACATGCTCAAAAACTCAGTGGTGGCGATGGCGTTGACATCCGAGGTAATTCAGGATGTCAAGGTAGAAGTGATCGAACATTTAAGTGAAGGGATTGCGGTTGAACGGGCCTTTTCAGGATTTCAAACTCACTTTAAAACCTCTATGCAGGCCATGAATCCTGATGAGTATGTGGGACTGGTTTTGGTGGACGGATTAAGTCGGGCCGAAGAGAAATTGATGGATCGTATCGGCGATTTGACCAATATTTTTTTTGTTGGCGGGTCAGCTGGTGACGATCTGCACTTTTCGGAAACCTATGTATTTGCTGAAGGGAATGCCTATACGAATGCAGCGATTGTGGGGGTGCTATGTCCGGCCGTCGAATTCCGAGTTGTGAAAACCCAGAGTTTTTGTACACTTCCTAAAACCCTGATCGCCACAAAAGTCAATGAAGCGCATCGGGAAGTGCTGGAGTTTAACCATCGTCCGGCTGTTCAGGTGTATGCTGAAGCGGTGGATTGCCCGGTTGATGAGGTTCCGCAGCATTTTTTTGAACACCCTGTCGGGTTGGTGGCTGATGGCGAAATCTTTGTGCGCAGCCCTCAACAAACCCAAGAGACTTCAATGGTGTTCTACTGCAACGTGTTAGAAGGAATGGAACTCTCGCTCTTGAAATCTACCGACATTCTACGCGATACGCGAAAGGCTCTCGAGGACGTGCATCGGGAACTGGGAACCATTTCCGGATTGATTAATTTCAACTGTATCTTACGAACGTTGGAATTGGAACAGAAAGGTCGCATATCTGAATATGGGAAACTTTTTGCAGATATTCCGATGATTGGGTTCAGCACCTACGGCGAGGAATATCTGGGCCACATTAATCAAACAGCCACCATGCTTGTATTTAAGTAATAGCATGTTAGCCGCAGGCTTGGTCCTAAGGCCCGAGGCCCTTAGAACCAAGCCTTGACCGCAGGATTAAGAAATCTCAGCCAATCTTCCCCCACAGCAGTTCGCGAAGACCCTCCCCTTCAGCTTTGCAATATCCCAGATCGTTTCCACAGTGAGATGGGGGCGGGCCACGCTATCCTATTTGATTCCACTTTTATTATGGGGGTCTACAGTTGACTCGAAACCGTTTCTGATGGGGAGGAGGCCTTCGAGAAGCGCAAGACCTTTTCTGCAGAGATATCTGATGTCAGGATGCCAAAAATGGACGGTCTGGCATTGTTGGGGGGATCTCTTCTGATAGAATATCCTATTCTCTTGGAATTAGGTGATGAAGAACAAAGCGGAGGTGGAAATCAAGAAAAATGCAACTTTTCAGACACGCAACAGGTTTGCACTACCAGACGTAACCCTCTGTTTTTGTGGGGGTAGCGCCAATGCTATGATCATATAGCATAAACCCAGCATAGCACATCGGCCAATATTATGCAAGGGTGCCAGACGTAAGTTACACTTTTTCCCTGGAAAATCCAACAGATGGTTCATATAGAGACTATGATGGATTTTAAGTTGAAAGGAAGTTCCTCTTGGGCTAACAATTAAGACCCAAACAAGTTCAAAAAACCACAACAAAGGAGGAACTTCCCATGGCTACTAAAGTAAAGCCGTGGGATCTACTCTGGACTCAAGCTTACTTGATAATGAGTCAAGTGTAGACCCCATTTATGGAAAGGGTAGGTGGGCCTTAATTTCACTCCTGGAGGCGGGACGGATGACATATTCAGAATGACCGGTTCGCCTCGCCACTTCGCCAGCCCTAACTCCAGCTTTTTCTCTATTGGTGAAGAACCCCATCCTCACGAGATACCACGGTTGCCCCCCCGAGAGGTCCTCCATCACATAAACCACGCTCCCAAGCCCCTTGAGATTGGCAGCTAAAATCAAGGCGAAACGGATGTTCCGGTTGGCTGATAGCTGTAAAACCCAGAGCTTTTTGGCAACAGCACCCTGGAGCCTCTGAATCTCTTGCGGTTCGGGAATTCTTAGCCGCACGCCGGGATTGATTATCACGAATGGTGTGCCACCTTTCTGGTAGTAGTAATCCATGACTCCCGGGTTGGCGCGATAAAGGACTGTCCACATTTCGGGCTTGTTATAAATCTCAGGTCGTGCTGCTATCTCCCACAGGCATTCCCCTCGCTTTACTTCGTAGAAGCGCTCGGGTTTAGGCGGAGCGGGCGGAGCCAGTGTTGGGGCTGGAGTAGCAAGCGGCTGAGCCTTACGCGTTTTCTCGGGTGTTGCAACTTGGGGATCGACGACTGGAACCACGGCCTTCTGGCGAATTATCACAGTCTTCGCTGACGAGGAGGGTGGCTTGGGGGCTTGCTTCTCCCGTTGCATCAGGATGAGAAAAAGACCAAGGAGCACCACGACCAAGAACCCCAGCAGCAGAATCCAAAGCCGTTTGCCGGTAACTCCACCACCCTGGACCTGTTTATTGTTCCGGCTTTTCACGGTGTATCCTCTTTGCTTAAAGATTTCGAACAGGCCTTTCTTGGCATGTCACCAGGTCCCCAGGAAGGTTTTCAGATTCGCATTGCGAACAGATCAAAAGAAGCTTAGCGCCGCACTCTCTGCAAAATTAGCGTTTCTCAGGGTTATAAGCCTAACACTTTGGGCACTTCATTATTGATGCCCCCCAGATCTAAAGAAAGGTCGGGTTGACAGATAAAAGGATGAGTATTTTGCTTTTGATAGCGTTGAGTATAAGTAAGATGTTGCTTGGTGTCAATTCAGGCACGATTTCCATATATTGTATGTCCTTCCAACGCCCTCCGATACGAGGTTTAGCGTGCATAAGCCTTCTGTCTCGTCCGTGCCAAGAGTTAGCAACAATACCACCTCAAAACATGTATTTTGTCAAGGGTAATCATAGGCTTAATTTAATGGTAACAAACGCAACCTCGAAGTAGCCGAGTTCCATTGAAGCTTTGGTTTTGCAGTCATCTGTTTTTAGGCCTTTTGAAATTCGAGTAGCAGGAAAACTTCACCTTTTCTTGATCCATAGGAACCACAGGATATGGGAAAAACTGTCAGTCTTCACAGTTTTGGCATAACCTACTGACTCTTGGCAAATCAATAATCCGTCCCCATCTCTTGGGATATCCCCTCGGCTTTCTTCTGTCGTGCCATCAACTTTTTTCATCTCGTTCCCAGATAGGCCGCGCCCTGGAACCAGGAAAATCTCTTTGTCACTCTTACAACCCATGATCTGCTTTGACCTTCTCCAGATCATCCAGATCCTGCTTTCTCAGTCCATTTTGGAGATCTTTTTCCCAGGAAGCTGTGATCCCTTCGATGCATTGACCGCTGAGGACATTTGATGCGGCTTTTTCCCTCTCGAATGCGAGGGCGTGATCCTCATCCATCGAAAAGGAGCGTCATTTTCCGCCATATCACCTCCAAGACCATAGACTGCCTTATTCCGTATCACAGTTCGAGCTTTTTTTGTGATAACCCTATTTCCAAACGTCCTCCATTTTCATTCTTCTCCCAAAGCCAAATAGATCGTCCATCCAGAGATAGATACTGTCGAACTGGGGAAGATTCTTTACATGCCATCTTACAAACTTATGTAACGGGGTGTTTGGTTTGTTGAAAACACAGACCCTGATACAGTTGGCACAATCGCCCTTATTGCGGACCCAAAAGTGAAAGCACTTTTCCGGATTGATATACCATTTGTAGATCCCGTGGTTATTGGATAGGCTAAGTCCCTCAGTGGTGGGTTCGTCGAAGCTGATGGACTGTCCGGGACATGCCTTAGCACATTTTCCGCAAACTTCGCACATCTTCCTGACACCGATTTCAATGGGTTTATCCGGAACCAGGGGCAAATTTGTGAGCACTTTGCTGATCCGAATCCGGGGGCCGAACCAAGGTGTGATCAAAAGGCCATTACGGCCAATTTCACCGAGGCCGGCGTCAATAGCCATGGGAATACTAAGAGTCGTATCATTACCACAGGGGATGGCCTTGTAGCCTAAATCACGAATAAAGTGTGCCATTGATGAGGCCACATAGGCCATCATTGAGTAGCCCCTGCCTGTGGCGGCGTTCTCACCATAGGCAGGAGCCGTTCTCATCAAGGTATAATCCATCTCATTAATCATGACGATGGCGTGTGTAAAATCGTCGGAAATATCATCTATTGGGGCATGTTCAAGAGTACGGGGATCAAAGCGATGAGAGTAGATCCAGCGCCGATCCAGCTTGCAAATCCCAACCGCTGATGCGCCCATGTAAATTGCAGCTTTCTTGATAATCCGGGTTATTTTGTCCGGGTCGGAGACATCCCACTTCTGTCCCAATGGGATGCGGTCTCTCTCGGCAATCTTTGCTTGATCCGGGAACCATTCATAGAGACCCTCATTACCTACCATGTTTCCAAATCCCCACCACCGTTCTAAATACCACGAACCCATGGCAAAGGCCCAGTCCAGCATGGTATAGCCGTCATCATCCTTGAAGTTACGCAAGCCATAATGCTTCCTGCCCATCTCTAATATTTCAGCACTGGACTTTTCGTGATCCCTCGGTCTATTGAACATGGTGTTTCTTTGATCAAATCGCCCGATTTCCCCGGTACCTATTTTCCTACGCCCTTTCATGTCTAACTCTCCTAACCTGGATAAACCGAAAAAAAGGTCTCACGCAAAGCCGCAGGCTAAAATGTATCATCCTGCTCACAATAGCTATATGATAGATCTTTCGCAAACATGATCTGATTTGAATGAACAGGTGCTGAATAGAAAAGCGACAAGGAGATTTTCAAGGAACAACGAGCTGACTTTACCTTAGCGGGAAGGGCATTTGCCTTCCGGCTAAGAGACCTTGTTCCTTCATGCGTCTTTAGCGGCACGGCTATATGGTTGGGATTAAAAAAGATTTTGCGGCAGCCGGGGTAAAAAGGCTACTGACTCTGGCGGCCCGCTTCGTAACCCTGTTGGTAGGACTCCTGTTCGGATTCCTTATGTTT
>Ga0222699_1000785_pt1 | contig 10355 bp, 9 predicted proteins | sample AntAcemetage1452_FD_179824 | JGI IMG/M metagenome (GOLD analysis project Ga0222699, IMG submission 179824) | Saline water microbial communities from Ace Lake, Antarctica - #1452 | ecosystem: Environmental > Aquatic > Non-marine Saline and Alkaline > Saline | place: Antarctica: Ace Lake...
TTGGATGCCCACCCAACGGATATATGCAAATGGGGCATCAGGTTAAAACCGGACTGGCCCGGATCGGCTAACGTTCCCATGATATCCCCCTGTTTGAGCCCCCTACCGATATGAAGACCCTTGAGAGGATTTGTGTGACCGTAAATAGTTCTCCTGCCTTTGGATTGAAAACCTTGAAACATCCCATAGTGGACACTGATTCACCCGCTACCCACACTCAACCAATCCGGGCATATTGGTTAAGGCCCTATCCCTTTAAATTTGACATTTCCCGGTGATCCCATTATCATTTTCTCAATGCTTTGGACAAGATGCGGGAGGATCCTTTCAAAAGCCTCAAGTTGATATCTGCTACTGAAGGTAAATCAATACAGGAACTGCTTGAAGAGTCTGTCACTCAATATCTGGCCAACAGACGATTTACACATGAAACCTTAGATGTTCGCGAAAATGGTGCCCGGTATTCGGTCTCGTTTGACGTTTCCGCGGATAAATAAGGAGATGTCCGGAAAATCTTAAAGTGGGAGCCGATAATAATGAAAAGAATCGTCAGTTTAGCATGCTTTGTTGCGCTGGTATGGGCATTTACTTGGAGCCCATGCGTCTCTGAGGCCCTTGATCGGGCTCAGCAGAAGAATGAAACCCTGCTGTTGGCTAAGAGCAACATTGAAGATAAACAAGATTTGACCGCAGAGAGGGCATACCCCGAAATCTCCGAAAGTCTCATCTCCGGATTAGACAGCCTGACTACGGCACAAGACGGCATGCAAGCGCATGTCTCTTCAGCCCTCATGAAGGTTGGCAAAAATCTCGTGCTCGAAGATACGCGCGGGGCCAAAGAGGTTTCAGCTTACAGAAAAGTGGCACCTGCCGTGGTATTCGTGATATCAAAAGATGAGGCCTTCGGTAGCGGAGTGGTTATTGACAAAAAGGGGTATATCATAACAAACTGGCACGTTGTAGGGGACGCCCCCAATGTTGTAGTTGTTTTCAAACCCAAGAATAGCGCAGCGCTAAAAAAGGAACTGGCCTTCACCGCACAGGTAACAAAAATTGACAAGCGGCGTGATCTGGCCCTTCTGAAGATCAAAACTCCCCCAAAGAATCTTTCGTATATGAGGTTAGGGAATTCCTCAAATTTAGCTGTAGGTCAAGACGTCCATGCCATAGGGCATCCGAAAGGAGAGATCTGGACTTACACTAAGGGTTTTATCAGCCAAATCAGGTCCAACTACAAATGGACTTCCGAGGAAGGCTCCACTCATCGCGCAACCGTTGTTCAGACGCAGACACCAATCAGCCCGGGAAGCTCTGGAGGCCCATTATTTGACGATAAGGGCAACCTGATAGGGATCAACTCTTTCCAGTTTAAAGGTGAGAGTCTTAATTACGCAGTGGCTGTAAATGAGGTAAAATCTTTTTTGAGCAGCAAAAAGAGAAAGAAATCAAAGGCAGGGAAATCAGCGCCCAAATTACCTTGCGCGGTTAGCTATGACACTACGGGCCGAGGGTGGAAGAATATCCGGGGATGTCATTATAAGTCGTCATCTTCCATGCCCGACCTCTGGAAGGTCTATCGCAGTCGGAAGGAACATGCTGCCTATGTTGCCCTTGACTCCAAATGTAGGGGCGTAATTGATACGGTAATTCTTTGGGAAAAGCAGGAAGGGAAAAACATTTATTATTACTGTTTTGATACAGATTGTGACGGGATCATTGATCTGATCGGCCTCCAATATGATGGGAAAAAAGAAATTGACAGCTACAAAAAGCCCTCAAAGAGGATATCTATCCGGTCGCTCGCAAAAGAACTGGACGTCGCCTTGAAAAATAAAAAGATCCCTTACCCATCATTAAGGATCTGCCAATGAAGTTCCTCTCAACCTACCGGGGCCACATTTTCGATTTCGAGTCAGTATAAGGAAAAGATCACCGCTAATGGATCACGACCGACAAAGGTTTGGGTCTCATAATGAAAAAAAACTCCTGGAAAAGTGCCTAGCACGAGACAAGGGGGCCTGGAATATATTTGTCGAAGAATACAGCAGCCTCATCTCTCAAGCCATTATTCGGACCCTGAACAGGTATTCCGCTCCAACGGATCGTCAAATAGTTGAAGATCTCTTTCAGACGATATTTCTTTCCCTCATTGCTGACAACTTCAAAAAACTAAATCAGTTCCGTCACAAATGCAGGTTATCCACCTGGCTTTACACGGTGGCTGTCAGGGTTACAATTGACCATCTGAGGAAACGAACTGAGCATATCTCATTAAACGGCGAGAGAAATGGAGAAAGGCCCTTGAAGGAAACATTGAAAAACGGGAATCCAGGGCCAAGTGAGGTTTTGGAAGGGAAAGAGGAAAAAGAGATCTTCGAGCAGATCAAAGAGACCCTTACTGCGCGGGAGCGGCTTTTTGTGGAACTCTTTTATCACAGGGAGCTTCATCCAGAGAAGATTGCACGGATAATGAACACCAGTAAAAACAATGTTTACCAGATGAAGAGCCTTGTCAGAAGAAAAATGCAGGAAATAGTAGGCACGTTTTTATAAGAAACGCTAATAACAACCGTCAAAAAGTGTAGATACCATGACTCAACAGAAAGACCGCCTTGACATAATCATCAGGCAGGTGTTTGAAAAGATGAGAAATAGCACCCCCCAACCAGCAATATGCCCGGATGATGAGACGTTAGGTGCATACATCGAAGGTCACCTCTCTGAAAAAGAAAGGGATAGGACCGAGGAACACCTGGCTCTCTGCAGGAAATGCGCTGAAAACATCGTGGCAATCTCTGAAATTGAAAGCTTTCCCTCATATTCTGAAGAGACTTATGCCAGTCCGAATATGGTGAGAAGGGCAAAGGGCTTGATAAAGCCAAACGAGACCGACGGCATCCTCAAAAGGCTTTCTTCATGGTTTACTGCTTTCACACCGATGCCTGTGATGGCTGCCGCAGTCGTTATTTTACTTGTAGGAGTCACAGTTTTTTACCAGGTCCAGACATCTCATGAGCCCTCTTTGAAGACCCCCGTTTCAATTAAATTGACCCTTCTTGCAAGGACTCCCTCGGGAATAACAATCAGAGGTGAGACCCCTCACTATAAAGAGGTTGAGGTAAACGATGGGGAGATACTCCGGTCTGGGGATATGTTCAGGGTTCAATTCAAGCTAAAGAAGGAGGCATATGTATATATTCTGTCTCTTGACAGTATGGGTAATCTGGCAAAGTTATTCCCGGAGGGGGATGGCAAGGTCGCCGCCAAATTCAAACCCGATGCGTCATATACTATCCCTATGAAAGATAAATGGTTCCGATTAGATGATAACACAGGACAAGAAACCGTTTATCTTATTGCCTCCCCGAAGGCGCTTGAGGATATTGAGAAGAGAATCCCAATGGTGAAAAAACCGGGCCAGGATGAGATTGTGAAAATGTTTCCGGGAGCACGGATTGAGTCTATCGGTTTCAGACACGAATGAGAGAAATGAGACGAGGATCATTGAATTTCGTTTGCTGGGGGTGTTTGGTGGCCTTCATGGCCATCTTTTTTCTCGGGTTGAATATTTCTTTGTCTTATTCTCAAGAGACTGAATCCCAAAGAGCACTGGCGCTAATTAATGAAGGAAGAAAGCTTTCAAAGCAAGGCCGTTACACCGAGGCCATTCGACGGGTCGAAGAGGCTCTGGCATCAGGGGAGAAGGCTTTTGGACCAGAGGATCTGCGGGTAGCCATAATACTCAACAATCTGGCAGACCTTTACAGATCGCAGGGAAACTATTCCAAGGTAGAGCCTCTTTATAAGAGATCCTTGGCAATACGCGAAAAGGCGTTAGGGCGGAATCATCCCCTCGTTGCCGAGAGCCTCAACAGTTTGGCGATGCTTTACCAAGCTCTTAGTGATTACTCTAAGGCAGAGCCCTTATACAAGAAATCTTTGGCAATTAGAGAAAAGACGTTTGAACCAGAGGATCCTCGAGTAGCCATAATCCTCGATAATCTGGCCGGGCTCTACAAAGCTACTGGCGAATACTCCAAGGCAGTGCCTCTATACAAAAGATCGTTGGCGATAAGTGAAAAGGCATTAGGACCCGATCACCCTGCAGCAGTTATAAGCCTGACCAATTTGGCTTCGTTGTACCAAAGTCTTGGTGATTACTCTAAGGCAGAGTCCCTATACAAAAGATGTTTAAAAATAAGTGAAAAGGCCCATGGGCCAGACCATCCTGCAGCAGCCTTAAGCCTCAACAATCTGGCGGCACTGTACCAAGCTATTGGCAACTACTCCAAGGCAGAGTTCTTATGCAAAAAATCCTTGGCAATTAGGGAAAAGACATTAGGACCGGATCATTCAGATGTCGCAGCAAGTCTGAACAACCTGGCCCAGCTATACAGCACTCTTGGCGATTTTTCCAAGGCAGAACCGTTATATCACCGGTCTTTGGAAATATGGGAAAAGACCCTCGGACCTCATCACACTTTTGTGGGGACAAGTCTTGGTAATTTAGCAGTTGTTTACTGGAACCTTGGCGATTATTCCAAAGCAGAGGGCCTATTCAAGAGATGCTTGGCAATAAAGGAAAAGGCGTTAGGACCGAAACATCCTGATGTTGCAAAAAGTCTCTATGATCTGGCGGCACTGTACCACTCTCTCGGCAACTACTCAAAAGCAGAACATCTTCACAAAAAGTCTTTGACAATAACCGAAAAGACGTTAGGGCTGGAGCATCCTGATGTCGCCCGGAGCCTCAATGGTTTGGCGGCACTGTACCAAGCTATTGGCAACTACTCCAAGGCAGAGCCTCTTTATAAGAGATCCTTGGCAATACAGGAAAAGGCGTTAGGGCCGGACCATCCTGACGTCGCTGTAAGCCTCAACAATTTGGCGTCACTATACGAGGATATTGGCGAAAACTCCAAGGCAGTGCCTCTATACAAAAGATCGTTGGGAATATGTGTAAAGGCTTATGGTACAAACCATCCTTTGGTAGCCTCAAGCCTCAATAATGTGGCAGGGCTGTACCAAGCTATTGGCAACTACTCCAAGGCAGAGCCTCTTTATAAGAGATCCTTGGCAATACAGGAAAAGGCATTAGGGCCGGAGCATCCTGATGTCGCCCGGGGCCTCAATAATCTGGCGGTGTTGTACGGAAGTCTTGGCGATTATTCCAAGGCGGCGGCCCTACACAAAAGATGTTTGGAAATAGGTGAAAAGAGCTATGGGGCAGACCATCCTAACATGGCTAAATATCAAAGCAATCTGGCTGTAGGTTATGCTCTTGCAGGTGAATTTGAAAAGGCCGGACAGGCCTTTAGAAAAGCCCTCGATATTGACAATAAACTGATAGATCAAATTATGGGATTCACTTCTGAGGAGCAAAAAATCAAATTCCTCGCCATGAAAAAACATGTTTTAAATGCCTTCCTTAGCATAGTCAGTCAACACCTGTTCGATATCCCTTCTATGAGAAGAAACGGCCTCAATGTCTGGCTCAAGAGAAAAGGAGTAATCTTAGAGGTCCAAAGACGTTTTCAGGAAGCCTTATTCTATACCGATGATCCTGAAACATTGGAAACCTTCTATAAACTCTCCAGGGTTAGGACCCAGTTGTCAATGCTCACCTTTGCCCAGCCCGATGAGAAAAACCTGAACACCTACAGAAAAAGAATCGATGATTTGAAAGGTCAAAAAGAGAAATTGGAGGCCAAATTGAGCCGGTTGAGCCAGGCTTTTACCCTTAACCGGAAGATGGCAAAGGCAGATTGTGAAAAACTCAGCAATGCCCTCCCGGCCAATTCCGTTTTGGTTGAGTTTGCGAGAGTTAAGATGTTTGACTTCAAGGCAAAAAACGAAGGGAAATGGAAACCGGCTCATTACCTGGCGTTTGTTCTCCATGCTGGTAATGGTGAAAATGTGGGGATGATCGACCTTGGAAATGCCGGCGAAATCGACAAAGCAATATCTGACCTGAGGAAAGGGATCTCTTTCATGCAGGAAAAGGCCAAAGAATCCTCAAAAAAGGTCTATAATTTGGTGTTTGCGTCTTTGAAAAAGGAGCTTGGAGACAAAAAAGAGATCTTCATTTCACCGGATGGAAACCTAAACCTGATCCCCTTTGAGGTGCTCCAGGGACCTGACGGGAGATATCTCATAGAGGATTACACCTTCAACTATCTGGCTGCAGGGAGGGATTTGCTCGGCTTCGGACAGCCCGGGAGAAAACAGACTGGCAAAGTATTACTCATCGGAGACCCTGACTTCGACATGACAATGGAAGAAAGAAAACCCGTCTTGTTGAAACTGGCACAGACCAGGATCAAAGGGAAGGAAATTCCGAGACGATCCATTGATATGGGAAAATTTCGTTTTGACAGACTTCCGGGAACAAAAAAGGAGGTTGAGGGCATAAAGTCACTTCTTGGAGAAGGAAATACATTTCTTTATACGGGAAAGGAAGCTCTGGAAGAGGTGCTGAAGAAATATAAAGCTCCGCGCATAGTACATCTTGCCACACACGGCTTTTTCTTGAAAGATCAGGGCAACTGGGAGATTCCACCAAATATGCCGGGGAGGGCCGCCTATTCATTCACCATGCCAAGACCGAAAACGAAAAAGAAGACCAAAGTAGAAAACCCCATGCTTCGTTCCGGGTTTGCACTTGCCGGGGCCAACAGGGTTGGAGAATTGGCGGGCGTTCCAGTTGATGACGGGATCGTAACTTCCGAGGAAATCCTTGGTCTTCGGCTTAGAGGGACAGGGATGGTTGTTCTCTCTGCCTGCGATACCGGGCTTGGAGAGGTAAAGGCCGGTGAAGGGGTGTTCGGGTTGAGACGTGCCTTTACCCAGGCCGGTGCCAGGAGCCTTATCATGAGCCTGTGGCCGGTTCCTGACAAGGAAACCAGGGAACTGATGGAAGAATTCTATAAGAATATCCTTGAAAGAAAAATGAACCGTTGCCAGGCACTCAGGCAGGCCGCTTTAAAAGAGATGAAGATCGTTAAGGACCGCCACGGGGATGCATACCCCCTCTGTTGGGGAGGTTTTGTGATGGTTGGAGACCCGGGAAAGCCTTCTACCGGTCAGACCATCCAATAAGACCAGCCCTTCATATATCACTTTTTTCACACATCGAAATATATCCCAAGGCCAGAAACATCGAAAGCTTGAAAGTTATTCCCATTCGGTTGAGGTCGAAATTCGGGCATTTAAAGATTCGGCAAAACTTTTTTATAAGATTTTGAGATAGCCAGCGTCTAATGAAATAAAGGCCACACAAACGGAATCTGGAAGTCACATTATTAACGATTTTAAAACCACTAAGAAAGGAGAAAAGTCATGAAAAAGATCTTGTTGGCCATTTGTCTCGTTTTTTTATCCGCAACTTTCTCATTCGCAGGGGATATCGTTCTTCTCCCCACTATCTCCACACCTGAACCCGGTAAAATGGATATTTACATTGTTACAAACGATAAAGGCCAAACTGACACTGTTGCCGTTGTCGGGTTTAAGGACGGTAGCGCTGTTGCAGTCGATAGTGACGGCAACTCCACTTACATCATGAAGCTGGACGATTAAGGCCTGACTTATCACATTCAGCCCCAGCTCCGCTGGGGGAATAACACCCCTGACGTCACTCTGCCGGTCAGGCGGTCATGAAAAACTGTAAGTACAAAATCCGGAAACTGTATGCCAATTTGTTATGCCTAAAAGGAATTAATTATGGAATTGAATACCGTTGCAACTCAAGCGATAGAAAATAGATCAAATTTTGTGGCAAGACTCTTTAATGGCGATATTTCCCTGCCAGTAACTTATTGGGTCTTTGTCGTTCTTATTGGCAATTTCGCATTCCAGATCGTTGATAAGATAATTGAGTTAAATTACATCGATATAACTGCGACTCAGACAGGTGCGTGGTTTGTAATGGGCTTTTATTGGCTCGCAATCGGCTATACCATTTTTATGCTAATCGCAACCTGGAGGAGTGCGGGAAAATTTCAAGGAAAGGCTATTTGGGCTCGCTGCGCTCGTCTTGTCGTTGTCTTTGGAACGCTTGCATTGATCTGTAACTTCATTGTCGGTCTTCAACAACGTAGCGATATTGATCTTACGTTAAGTGAACAAATTAAAATGATAAATAAAAGTCTTCCAAGCATGATTGATAAGGACACGAGATTGGATCATGCATCAATTCAGGATAGAGACCTTTACTACAACTATACTTTGGTGAATTGGTCTGTGGAAAATCTGGATATTTCACGATTTACGTCCGTAATGACTCCAAAGCTCAAAACGGGTCAATGTTCAGATGAAGAAGTACGCGCCCTGTTGAATGAAGGTAGAAAGGTCGTATATATGTACCGTGATAAAGCCAGTAAACCTGTTGCGAAAATTGTAGTCGAGGAATCAGACTGCTTGTAAGGCATAACGGGGCGCTGAACTCAGACTGGCAAAAGTGGCTCGGTTTTCGCTTCCCTGCAACCACCCCGCTTTTGCCAACCGGTGAGCTTAGTCGTCAGTTTTAGAGGATAATGAGATGATAAGTCCTACGCAAAAAGTTTGCCCAATTTGCAAACTCGACAAACAAGACGTCAAAGTCTGGGACTATGGCGAGCGTCTTTCCCTCGAATGTGCTCGTTGCGGACAATTTACTATTACGAGAACTGCTGCTTCTACGGCAGAAAAGAAAGCCCTTGGCCCGAAGCTTACGGCATGGATAAGAGAGCGCACAGAATCAGGCGCGGAAGTTCCAGAGATCAATTCCAATACACTCAAGGAAGTTGAAGCAGCACTGCCCACTTATCGAGTTGCCGAAAAGCAACTCCTTCTTATGCGAGCCCTTGAAAAACGAACGCAGTTTCCAGGTCAACCTTTGGATGTCATTTCCCAGTTCGATTACCCGCTAGCCTGGGCTGGAAATGAGGAAGAGTACCGCTATTTACTCCGCTCGTTAATCGAACGAAATCTAATCCGAAGAACAGACGGTCCAGCTGATCTCAGTGATTCATTTGCTTATAAAATTGAAATCACTGCTGCCGGGTGGGATTTCTTAGAAGAACATACGCGCTTGGCCGCTATTAGCGATCAGGTTTTCGTTGCTATGTCCTTCTCACTGGACTTAAAGCCCGCCTGGGAAGTCGGCATATTCCCTGCTTTGGCAAACGCGGGATACAGACCGTATCGTGTAGATGCAGAGCCACACATTGATAGAATCGACGCAAAAATAATTACAGAAATTAAAAACTCGCGCTTCCTTGTTGCTGACGTTACACAACAGAGGCCAGGGGTATATTTCGAAGCTGGGTATGCGCTTGGTTTTGGTCTGCCAGTGTTCTGGTGTGTACGAAATGACGACCTCAAAAACGTTCATTTCGATACACGCCAATACAACCACATCGTTTGGGAAGATGAAAAACATTTGGCCGAGCAACTTCATTTGTTCGTTACTGCCATCATTGGAAAAGGATCGGCAACCTAGCCATCGGCATTCAGCGGACGGAAAAAGGCAGCTGGTTTTCCGTAAAGACGGTAGATGTTTGAAATTCCTTTGCCCGCCGCTTATGCTGAGTGTTCTACTTCGAAAAAAGGAAAAACCTGCAGTAAGAGGCGCAACGCCGTAGAACTTTCGAGACGTTAAATTATCATATCAGAGACCAACAGTCACCAGCATCATTGAGGCCCATCATACGTAGATTCAGAAATCCCTGCATATTGGGTCGGCATCATCCAATATCTGATATTGCCAATTAATAATATCTAAGGGATCCAGCAGTGTCAGCGTACCCGAATCGCCTATGGTATCCCAGTTGAGCCGGTCATATGAAATGGGTTTGGATGCCCACCCAAAGGATATATGCAAATGGGGCATCAGGTTCAACCCGGACTGGCCCGGATCGGCTAACGTTCCCATGATATCCCCCTGTTTGAGCCCCCTGCCGATATGAAGACCCTTGAGAGGATTTGTGTGACCGTAAATCGTGCAAACCCTGCCGGTATCCCTGTCCGGGAAAGCGTGTTCAACTATGACAGAGTTGCCTAAGAAATCATTGATGATGCTGACTACCACGCCGTCAAACATGACCGGGATCCTAATTTTTTCATCAAGACGGACGATCCTGTCTTGCTGATCCTTGTACAGGAACAGATCCAGCCCCTCGTGCGGTGTATTCCGCGTCCCTTTATCGCCCCACCACTTGCACACAGCATGGAATAACATGCCGGGACAGAAGATCCATTCCTTTAAACCGGGGGCACCCAGTCCATTTTCCCGGATCAGCCATTCGGTGAACCGTGTCCTGTTTAAAGATGGCATCATAGAGAATTTATGGGTGTATCAGGGGGAGGTCAGGTGA
>Ga0222699_1000792_pt1 | contig 10313 bp, 13 predicted proteins | sample AntAcemetage1452_FD_179824 | JGI IMG/M metagenome (GOLD analysis project Ga0222699, IMG submission 179824) | Saline water microbial communities from Ace Lake, Antarctica - #1452 | ecosystem: Environmental > Aquatic > Non-marine Saline and Alkaline > Saline | place: Antarctica: Ace Lake...
TTTTTTGAGACCCGGCATGAGCCAACTCCGGTCGCCCTACGGGCTTCCTCCGTTGGCTCATGCCTCGCATCTTACCATGTAGTGTAATTCAATGCAAATTTTGAGCTATAAATTCAGAAACTTTGGGTCCCGCTAGTCTTCTTGAAGAACTAACATGCACAACGCATGAATTTCTTGAGGATGGGGGTGATATGTCGAGAGACGCCGTTGGGACGGCAACGCTCATTAACCAATTATGCGACAGCCTGAAAAATCATCAAGTACGTCTATACCATGGCTCAAGATTAACTACTGCCGAATTGGAACTAGTCAGATCAGAAGGGCTACTGCCGCTAGAACTTGCTAGACGGAAGCCTAATTTAGTAAACATCCTGAAACGGCATCCTTACTGGAATAATGTTGAAGGCAAGCTTGATGAAGCTCTCGCGTATTTTTCCAACGGACATGCAGAAGGTAGAGAAGATGGTTGTGTACATGCCTGTTTCTCAAGACAAGGGTTATTAAAAAGTTGCAACCACTATTTTGAATATGGTGCAGAAGTCGATGGCCATATTGTTCATCGTCTTTTCGGGGAAAATGATCAGATTGCACTCAATTTATTGAAATCCTACAGAAAGCCGGTATTGATTTCATTTCTTTGTACGTTCCAGGAGGCCGCAGAGGCGGCAAACTCATGGGGTATACCAAAAGATAACTTATCTTCTCTTCCAGGTAAGTTCGCTATGGCTTGGGCTTATAAAAAGTCATCCCCTTCCTTCAGTCCTGCTACTACTCATGATTGTACAGCAGCCAGAATAAAAGGAGGAATAGCCAAGAGACGAATTGAGTCAATCGAGATAATTTCAGACAGTGACCTTGAATATGATCATCACACATAACAAATCGCTCAAGCTGACCGGAAGGGATCATACTACTATCAAACGTTTTTACTTCGCCGGTGTTTTTCCGGGTAGCATGGTTTTTCCGTCGGCCCCTACCGGCCGCTTAGCTCTACGTTATGCTTGAAAAGATAAGAGGAAAGAACCGGGAGAGATGCATTGCGCTTATTAAAAAATCCCCGGAAATATCTTTTTAAAAAGAGTACCAATTACAAAGATATAGCTTTAGTTGCCAGATATTGACTTGACATATTTGGTTGTCCTATTGTCTCCATTCTCAATATATACGCTCAAATGTGCCACGTGGCACATTTTTGTGTCAGAAACAAAGCATAACCAGTCGCTCAAGCAGACCGGAAGGGCTAATGCTACTGTCGAACATTTTTATCTTCGCCAGTGTTCTTCGGGGTAGCATAGTTTCTCAGTCGGCCCCTTCCGGCAGCTTAGCTCTACGTTAGGCCAAGAAACTGAGCCCACTATCGACATGCCACCAACAACAAAGGCTCCTAGCTACAAGACCGGACGGACTGCGGTTGCAGAATACGCGAAGAGACTAGATTATTTAGACCAGACTACGCTAGCACTCTGGGCAGCCGAATGCGCCGAACACGTTCTCCCCCACTTCGAGGTGAAGCACTCGGACGATCACAGGCCACGCAAAGCAATCGAAGCAGCCAGAGCTTGGGCGCGTGGCGAAATAGCAATGGCCGAGGCACGCGTGGCCGCTGTTGCCGCACACGCAGCCGCGCGTAACTGTGACCATCCTGCTGCACGTGCGGCAGCTCGTGCAACTGGACATGCCGCAGGGACTGCCCACATGTCTGGCCACGCACTTCAAGCTGCCGCCTATGCTGTCACCGCTGCTGTCGCCGCCACACCATCTCAAGCGGACGCCGCAACAGCATCCGAGCGAGATTGGCAGATTCACCAATTGCCCAGAGAGCCGTAAATGGACACGCAACTAAGGGGCCTAACAAATCGCTCAAGCAGACCGGAAGGGCTGATGCTACTGTCGAACGTTTTTATCTTCGCCGGAGTTTTCCCAGGGACCATGGTTTCTTGGTTGGCCCCTTCCGGCCGCTTAGCTTTACGTTATGCAACAAAACCAGCGAAATTATCAATTAAGCTTCTCTCAAAAACTGGCTCTGTGGATTGGAGCATTCTTCATGCTGTTTCACGCTACATTTTTCTCCATGCTGTTCCTTACAGGGTATCCAGCACTGTCAGTAGCGCAATTGATGGTACGTCTTGATTTGCCGGAAGCTCTCATTTTCTTTACGTCTACTGGCATCATGCTTGGTTTAGCCATGTTGATTGGCGGGTTGGCCGCCATGTCTCAGTTCTTTTTAGTTCGTCGAGCCCATTCTGCAGTAGCGTGGCTTGTTTTAGCCAGTCATGCCGCTTTATTCTCAATGCTCATCTATGGAGGTTTGACGGATACATAAAGACATTTGCATAACCAGTCGCTCAAGCAGACCGGAAGGGCTAATGCTACTATCAAACGTTTTTGTTTAACCGAAGTTTTCCGGGGTAGCATAGTTTTTCCGTCGGCCCCTTCCGGCAGCTTAGCTTGGCGTTAGCTGCTTAATTACCAGGGAGATGACAATGAACGAAGATAGAAAACAAAAGATAAATGAGCACATCCAGCGTGATCCATTCGCACGATTTTTAGGGGCTAACGTTGAAATTCTAAAACCAGGTCATAGTCGGGTAACTCTTACTGTCACTGACGATATGGTTAATTTTCATGGAAACACTCACGGCGGCGTGATTTTTGCGCTTGGCGACATGGCCTTTGCTGCCGCTAGTAATTCCCATGGACAAACGGCAGTAGCACTGAATGTTGGAATTAACTTCTTGAAAGCAACGAACTCCGGTGATCGACTAATCGCTGAAGCTACAGAACAAACCGCTGTTGGACCAATAGCTCTATATGACATCACTATTAGAAATGACCTAACTGGAGAACTTGTAGCAAAGAGTCAAGACTTGGTATATCGAAAAAAAGAATGGTTCGTGCCCATTGATGGCAGCAGCTAACCAATCGCTCAAGCAGACCGGAAGGGCTAATGCTACTGTCGAACGTTTTTAACTTCGCCAGCATTCTTCGGGGTAGCATAGGTTTTTGGTCGGCCCCTTCCGGCTGCTTAGCTCTACGTTATGTTTCAGGAGGACAATCATGAAGCGAATTCTGAATCGTTATAATCTCATTGCGGTTCTTGTGATCATTATCTTTGCTGCGGCAGCTTTCTTTGCGGGGGGTATAATTGGTTTTGACAAGGGATTCGAAGCCAAACATTTTTATGAGGGTGTTGATGGTTGCTATACCGTTATGCTTTTAAGGGCTCTTAGAGAAGGCAAAGACGATTTGGCTATTTCAGCACTGGAGGGACAACTGAATACACAAATTTTCCAATGTGGACTCTTTTCTGAATCTCCTGATTCCATATTTAATATTAACCGATGGACAGAATCCTACCAAAAGTCCACCAAGAGCGTAAAAACACTGATGCAGGAAGTAGCGAAATATCGAAAAGAATATCCTTTTCCCCATCCAGATATTGAAGTTCAGAAGATCATAGAGAATACCCTTGAGAAATATTCCGTAATTAATAATGAAACATAACCGAGCGCTCAAGCAGACCGGAAGGGCTGGTGCAACTGTCGAACATTTTCTTTTTAGCCCGTGTTTTTCCGGGTAGCATAGTTTTTCAGTCGGCCCCTTCCGGCCGCTTAGCTTATCGTTAGGAGTTTGATTTTATAATGAAGAATTATATTCCCAATGATTCCATAATGAAGAATAGCCAGCTTGTGACAGTACTCAAAGCAAATAACTCTGCTCAATTAATAGTCGCCAAATCTTTATTGGAGAGTGCAAACATACCTTGTTTCGCGAAAGGGGAGACAATACAGGATTTTTTCGCAGGGGGGCGTATTGGAACCGGATTTAATGTCGCAACTGGGCCGGTAGAACTTCAAGTCATATCCGATAATGAGATCGAAGCTGAGGCAATTCTCAGAGAGATCATAGATGATAATTCCGTTGTATCAAGCGATATAACATTGCGAAAAACGACAGGGATTGGATGGAAGATCTATTCAATAATAATATTCTTGGTTACTATTGTGTTATTGTTATTGGCTTTTATTTATAAATTTTGATGCCAAGAACAACTCCTAACCAATCGCTCAAGCAGACCGGAAGGGCTAATGCTACTGTCGAACGTTCCATTTTTCGCCGGGGGATTTCCGGATAGCATGGTTTTTTAGTCGGCCCCTTCCGGCCGCTTAGCTCTACGTTCTGAGGGAAACCAAAAGGAGGCGTTATGAAGCAATTAGTTGTTGTAGTTCTTATCACTACCCTATCGCTTGGGGGATGGGGATTGCTTGAGGGAATCGGATGGGCCGATAAAGGTTTGAACTTATTAAGGGCGGCGGCGGCGGGAAATATCTCAAGGGTGAGGGAGTTGATCAAGGCGGGGGCCGACGTCAATGCGAAAACCAAGGATGGCGTGACAGCCTTGATGTGGGCTTCATTTTCTGGTCATGTTGATACCGCCAGGGAACTGATCAAGGCGGGAGCCGACCTCAACGCAAAACAAAAGGATGGTGAGACAGTCTTGATGATGGCGGCAGGTGAAGGCCATACCGATACTACAAAAGAGCTGATCAAGGCGGGAGCCGCCGTCAATGCGAAAACCAAGGATGGTGGGACAGCCTTGATGATGGCAGCAGATGAAGGCCATCCTGATATCGCAAGGGAGCTGATCAAGGCGGGAGCCGACGTCAACGCAAAACAAAATGATGGCGGGACAGCCTTGATGGTGGCGGCATCTTCTGGTCATGTCGATATCGCAAGGGAGTTGATCAAGGCGGGAGCCGACCTTAACGCGAAACAAAATGATGGCACGACAGCCTTGATATTTGCGGCATTTCCTGGCCATGTTGATATCGCAAGGGAGCTGATCAAGGCAGGAACCGACGTCAACGCGAAACTAAATGATGGCGCGACAGCCTTGATGGTGGCGGCACTTTCTGGCCATGTTGATATCGCAAGGGAGCTGATCAAGGCAGGAGCCGACCTCAATGCGAAACAAAATGATGGCGGGACAGCCTTGATGTTGGCGGCATTTTCTGGCCATATCGATATCGCAAGGGAGTTGATCAAGGCGGGAGCCGACCTCAATGCGAAACAAAATGATGGCACGACAGTCTTGATGTTGGCGGCATTTTCTGGCCATATCGCTATCGCAAGGGAGCTGATTAAGGCGGGAGCCGACCTTAATGAAAAAAACAAGGGTAGCTTCACGGCCTTGATGGTGGCGGCAGATAAAGGCCACAGCAATATAGTCCGACTTCTCAGGGAGGCCGGGGCGAAGGAATAGCCGGATATCCTTGCGAGATATGGGAGGCGCAGATCACCCGACTTTGAGGTGTTGGCGGCCATGATGTATATGGGACGGTCTTTACTTCTCTACTTATTCATCGATCCGGAGTTTTAATCGATAGACTACAGGGGGATTGATCAGAAAAGCCTCAGAACCAGCCGCTCAAGCTGACCGGAAGGGCGAATGCTACTATCGAACGTTTTTAGCTTCGCCGGAGTTTTCCGGGGTAGCATAGTTTTTCAGTCGGTCCCTTCCGGCAGCTTAGCTCTACGTTAGACAAATAGAGATTGGAAGATGAATATTCAAGACATTGAAGAGTTTTGGGATAAAATCAGATCCCATCCGATAAAAACAACTTTGATAGCAACCATCTGCATCATCATTTTTATTGTTACTGCATACTTTTTGGGATTTTTCGGTGAAATAGGCAAGAAGCATGCTGCAATAGATATTGATGATCTTGACGTAGCTGGTGATATCGATGAGATTTTCTTTGCAAACATGGATGATGGAAAGATCCCTATTCAGAATCAAGATTCTCTATGCGCAATTTCATTATACCTAGTCAATAATACAAGGATCCCGATTCCAATACGGAAAGTTGATTTTAAACTAATAGTTAATGGTGAATTGGTTGCAGTGAGACCCGCAATTCCAAATCCCCACGATGCATGGGTTAATTTCGAAGCCGGCGAAGATACACGCACTGTCAGATGGAAAGATAATCTCCTTTTAAATAAATTGCGCAACACTCCTTTGCAGCCCGGTATACCTAGAAGGGGATATGTCACTTTTGTTTTTCCAGCAACTCCAAAGATTGTAGATGCTATAAAAAATGATGATTTTGATTTAGCAATATCTTTTGAGAGCTTTCAAAGAGATGAATACAGCATAATTCTTAAACATGGAATACCAATAAATTTTGTTGGTACTCTACCAATCACTCAAGTTTTTTACACGAAGGATGGTTACACACATTTTTCATACGCCCACGATAGGATTCCATTTAAAAAGAAAGAAGTTCCACGTTAATTTATAACTTTCGAGATTATTGTGAGAACAAATCTTGTCTAACAAATCGCTCCACCCGACTTTTACCCGCCATGCGGCGGGTAAAAGCGGGTGAGCTTTTCGTTCGACAAAAGGAAGAAAGATACATAAAAAAAGAGATGACAAAAATCAACTCCTTCAAGCAGCTCTTGGAGATTGCGAACTCGGTGACTTCGGAGGATGGTCTCTCTTTGATATTCCGCGGACAAGCTGACGCCGCCTGGCAGCTACTGCCCAAAGCTGGTCGGCCACCTTATTACATTGGCAAAGATGGAAGCAGAGGTAGCTTCAAGCGGTGGTCTGACAAAGCCTCGGCTTACATGCCAAATCTTCCTGAGAATGACTGGGAGCGTCTCGCCCTCGCCCAACATCATGGTTTGGCCACGTGTCTTCTCGATTGGACATGTAATCCTTTGGTCGCTTTCTACTTTTCAGTCGAGTCTTTCCATGACAGGGATGGTATGTTCTTTGCGTACCATCCGAAAAGGTACGTCAAATCACAAATCTTGCATTTCCATGAGGAAGATATTATCGGCTGCTACCGACCTAAGCCCATAAGTCCTCGAATCGTTAACCAGCAAGGAGTCTTCACCTATCATGGGAAACCATTTGAACCTTTGAAACCTGAGCCTATTGAAAGGCGGTCAACAGACCCCAACCTCTGGTACGTTGTCATCTCAAGTGAGTGCAAGCAAGAATGTGTAGAAAGGCTTCACAATTTTGGGATTAACCAGCAATTTCTTTTTCCAGATCTGGATGGACTGTCTCGTCATATAAATTGGCAGACAGAAAGAATCAACAAGATGGTCGAATAACGGGCTTCAACAGACCGTCGCTCGACCCCGCCTGTTGAGCCATAACGTTACTGCCGCCTTCGGCGGCAGTAACGGCGAGGACAGATATGCGAGAGATTTCACCAGCGCACAATATGAACACCAGCGAGTTTCTTCGTCTCGTTCCTCCGGACATACAAACATTTGTCGAAGCCATTCGTTCCCAAAAGCGGGCTGGGATGCGACCTCTACCTTCAGCTACCTTGATAGACAAGTCTGATTTACTTTCAAAAGAGAGAAGGATAAAACTCCTCGATAATGTAGCGGTTTTAGTAGATGAGAACCTCTTTGGGCGCACTGAGATGTGTGTTCAGTTTGCGCTATTGATAGACTTAGCAATGAAGCATCTTGGGATATCGTCATGTTGCGTCTCAGGTACTGCTATATACTATAACAGAAATGGCCAAGAGATTTTCCGATGGCAACATGCATGGGTAAGAATTGGCAAAGAAGTCATCGATGGTAACGTTGATATCCTTGCCGAGAACCCCATCGTTCCCGATGCTGTTGATATAACCCCTTATTGGGGGCCTATCAATGAGACTCCAAATGACAGGAAGTTGTGCGACAATCATGGTGAGGCATTACCTGATGATCAAGATGTAAACCAGGTGTGGTGGCCAGATCTTCTGACCTTCCTTCAAGATAATTTTTAAAAGTGACACCGTCGAACCAGGCGCTCAAGCAGACCGGAAGGGCTGGTGCAGCTATCGGACATTCTATTTTTCGCCGACGTTTATCCGGGTAGTATACTTTTTCCGTCGGCCCCTTCCGGCAGCTTAGCTTTTCGTTAGTTTATATATATGAGATACCATGAATAAAAGTCCATTTAATGAAGCTGCTAAATTTGCTAGAGCTCTTGGAGCAGCCTTTGCCGAGATATTTTTACAAAGCTCTCCCGCAAGTCTTAGTGGAATGATTGGACGAGCTGTAGCAGAAGCATTCATAGATATAGGTGTTCTTTCCAAAAAGGAACAAGAAGATATTCGCACTCGTGCTGAATTAGCAAGCCAACATCTTACAGAGGCAGGAAATATATTAGACGAACTTCACGGAGAAATTACAGTCAGGAAGCAAGAACTTGATAGCCTGCTCGAAGCGATAAAAGCCAAGCAGTCGGAAGCTAATCAATGGGCACAGCTTGCTTCAGTCAATGAAGATTTAGCCTCAGTACTAACAGAAGAAATTGAGCGGAGAGTTCGAGAGCAAATTAGAAATGAACTCGACAGAAATAGAAAGATGAAAAGAGTACTTTCAATAGTTGTTTGGGTTATAACTTTAATTTTAGGAGGAATAATTGGTGTGCTTGTGCAAGAATTGTGGCGATCTGGTTTGTCCCATTAATTAGTAATTATATAAAATAGCATCTTGAAAAACTAACTATCCACTCAAGCCGACATTGGCCGCATTGCGGCCAATGCGGCTTAGTTTCTTGTTAGGTCCCGGGAGACGTGCTGAACGCATGAGACTTTGGACGCTCCATCCAAAATACCTCGATAGTAAAGGGCTAGTAGCTTTGTGGCGGGAAGCGCTGTTGGCCCAGAAAGTCCTACGGGGCGGGACGAAAGGCTACCGGAACCATCCACAGCTTCTGCGTTTTCTTGGCCAGACGAGTCCGCTGGCTGCAATCGGGTCGTATTTGGCCGGTATTGAGCATGAGGCGGCTGGACGAGGGTACCGTTTCGACAAGATGAAGATCTGCCCTGAGCGAATGCGCGGAAAGATAAAAGCGACACGAGGCCAACTTCTATTCGAGAAATCACATCTTCTCAGCAAATTAGTCGTTCGAGATCCCAAACAAGCATGTAAGATTCAAATGCTCGCTTCACTGGAGCCACATCCCCTATTCCGGGTTGTGACCGGTAAGGTTGCGGAATGGGAGAAAAGCGGTACCTAACACTTATACGGCCTCCGGGGGTCAATAGAAAAAAATAGGCAATATCTCCCTGTAGCGGAATAATAGTAACCCACGCTTATTTTTCCCGGTCACATCAATAAAATAGCGATAGCAAAAGGTTCAGGATCATACCCCAATTGCTAAGTTTGCTGTATACTAACCCTCACCAGCTGCCAGCTCTTGTTCTAAACGCCTAATGGCCTGATCTTCTCCATATCTCCGCCAACCGCTGGATTACCCGTCGAGGTTCGGGGGATTGTGTAACCGGGCGGACGGCGGCGAAGTTGACAGCTCCCCGGGCCAGCACCTCGCGGAGATTCTTTTCGTTTATCCCGCCGATGGCGACCGCAGTCAACGGGCTCTCCCGGATAATCCTTTCCATCCGCTCCAGTCCCAGAACCGGGTCGGGACGGGTTTTGGTCGGGGTCGGGAAGACCGGACCCACACCGATATAATCGGGCTGGAGCTCCCGCGCCGCCTCTTCCTGCTCTTCGTTGTGGGTGGAGAGTCCGAAGATCTTGCCGGGTATATCCCAAAGCGATCGCGCCTCCTCCAGCGGCATATCTTCCTGGCCCAGATGGACCCCGTCGGCATCAACCTCCGCCGCGATCCGGGGATCGTCATTGACGATAAAGAGGGTCCCGGTGCCGGCCGTTATCTCCCGGATGGCCCGGCCGATCTTGATAATCTCAGAGCGGGGGGAGTCCTTCATCCGGAGCTGCAGGCAGCGTATTCCTTCAGCCACCGCCGCTCGGGCGCATGTTTTATAACCGGCAACGGGATCGGTTAAAATAACGTAGAGACCGAAGGGTGTTGTTAGGGGATTAGGCATTTAGGGGTTTAGACTGTTATGTCCTAAGGTATTAAATTACCTCCGACGAGCTTCTCTCGCCGGAGTATAAGTTCAACAGTTACATATGTCTTCAAATTACAAACGGCATGTAACACCTCGGTCCCCCCCGATTCTCGGGGCGTGGCAGGAGAGAAAGTTCAAAGGCTAACCAATGAGTCCACCCTCTCGGGGGGTCAGAAAGTTTTTGTAGCATATGAACTCATTCACCCGTCACATAACCCCGAAAAGTAGCTTCGCTACCTTGGGGCAGGAGTGACGGGGGTCTTTGGGGGGAGTGTTATTTTAGCTTATGAATTGATTCACCTGCCGCACAAGGCAGCGATTTTAAGAGGATGGTTTATTGGACTTTGGTGACTTGAAAAATAAAGATATCATCTATTTGAAGCGAAAATCAAGTTTATAGTTATAGAGCCA